>Ga0126381_100002600_pt1 | contig 19555 bp, 21 predicted proteins | sample PanSoiMetPlot_28_FD_96465 | JGI IMG/M metagenome (GOLD analysis project Ga0126381, IMG submission 96465) | Tropical forest soil microbial communities from Panama - MetaG Plot_28 | ecosystem: Environmental > Terrestrial > Soil > Tropical forest > Bulk soil | place: Panama | collected 2016-02-17
AGGCGCTGCAGCGCCGGGTAAATCGCGCCCGGACTGTCGCTAAACGTACCCATGGGAGTGTTGGCGAAGATTTTCCGGAGGTCGTAGCCAGAGCGGGCTTGCTGATGGAGCAAGCCCAAAATCGCGTAGCCAAGCATCGAGATCGTTTTCATAGTACGTGACGTACTATACGCCACGTATCATAGGCTGTCAACAAGATGGGCGAGTCCGCTGATTGCGATCCTCAGTCTACGGCCAAAGCGACGCCATCTGTTGCCGACTCTGTTCCGTCAACCGTACACTAGCGGTGGTTAGAACCGGGCGAGATTGGGTCGTCGCTGGTCTGGATCTGGAGAAGAAGGCGTGTTTGAGCGGTACACAGAGAAGGCGCGGCGCGTCATTTTCTTTGCGCGCTATGAGGCCAGCCAGTACGGCAGCCCGTACATTGAAACCGAGCACCTGTTGCTGGGGCTCTTGCGAGAAGACCGCGCACTGGCAGCAAGGTTTCTAGGAGGCACAAAAGTAGAACCTGAGATTCGTGCCGACCTCGAACAGCAGATCATTCATCGCGAGCGCATCGATACTTCTGTAGAAATGCCGCTCACTGCTGAGTCTATGAGGATCCTGAACTTTGCTGCGGAAGAAGCCGAAAGGCTTGGACACGGGCACGTGGGGACAGAGCATTTGTTGCTCGGGATGTTGCGCATGGAGGGTTCGCTCGCCGCACAAGTCTTGCAAAAGAGGGGCCTGAAACTGGACCAGATACGAGAGCAATTGCCAACGTCCGCGACCATCCCTACTGTCAAAGCTAGCCCAAGCGACACAGCACTACCCAAGCTGGCAAGCTTTCTTGCCGGGCTCAAATGGCATAAGGCGGAGGACCTGTTACCATTCTTCGCGGCGAACGCGCAATTCGTGGACGTGCACGGAAGGCAGTGGAACCGGGAAGAAATCGAAAAGGAATTTGTGACGCTGCTTGCCCCGTATGCGAAGAAAAATGCAGAACACATTATCGAGCAAACGCTGGTGGATTCCAGCGAGGTGGTGGTTGCGTTGGTTCTGTGTAAGAACGCAATTCTCGCCAGCATGGAACGCATCTGGATACACCGCTTGAGTATAGTGCTGATTCAAGAACACGATGATTGGGCCATCGTCCTGATACAGGTCACACCCGTTCAACCCGCATAACTCGAAACTTCCTGCAAAATGTGCGGCGTCGTGAGGATCGCAGCTCGCTTATGCGAATTCGCGACGGGGGGCGGATTGGTCGGGGCCGACTCGGCCAGCGACGATGTCGGATTTCAAATAGTTTTCGCCGACGATGGGAGAGCCAGCCAGGCGGCGGAGCATGGCGATTTGGCCGATGTGATTCAGCGCGTCGGCGACGGGGCCCTGGAAAAGGCCTTCGGTGGAACCGTGGAGCGGTTCGGAAGAGGCGAGGCAGTCGTCGAACTTTTGGATGGCGGCGAAGAAGCGGTCAATTTCGGCGTTCCAGGGAAGCGGTGTCGAGTCCTTCCAGGCTTGCTTGCCCTGTGCGATGGAGAGCGCCCAGTCAAAAAGATCGCCCAGGTGCGCGAGAATTTGCGCGGGCGTCCGCGTCTTGTCCCCGATATGAAAAGTGGCAAAGCGATCGGGCGCGCCGCGCAGAGCTTTTGCGGCTCGATAGGCGACCGTGGCGAGCGTGTGCCGCAAGAGCTGGCGCCCAGGATCGGGCAATGCGGTGGCGGTCGGTCCGGTTATTGGTGAAGCGGTCATGTCATTGTTCCCTTCCGAAGTAGAATCTCCACCGCAAATTATACGAGGTAGGGGCAGGAACCAGAAGCTTGCAAGTCATGATGCGCCAGATGCCCCGATGAGCGATGGCAACTCGAAGATTTGGGGTCTCGGACAATTGGTCCAGATCGGCATGCAAAATGATCCAGACTCGACGATTGCTTTCCTCCCGGGTATTCCAGCATCTTGGCTGAAGGCAGACCTTCTGCTCGGAGCTGCCTCGGCGACCATCATGCAACCACGGCTGCCATTAGGTTCAGGACAGAAATCAGAAAAATCGCATCGGTAGCCTCCCATTAAGGCGAAGAAAAGATAGAGTCATTTCGCTTTTATCGCGGCGAAGGCGTACGCAAGCTATTGCTTGGTATAGACACGGACGTAATCAACGAGCATTTGTTGCGGGAATTGCGTGGTGTTGTCCGGTGAACCGGGCCAAGTGCCGCCCACAGCGACATTGAGAATTATAAAGAAGGGATGATCAAAGACCCAGGCTCCGCCGGACGGCCACTGGGATTGCGTAAACGTGGCGTAGAGGTTCGTGTCGACGTAAAAGCGGACTACTCCTGGCGCCCATTCAACGGCGTAGAGATGGAAGTCAGTGGCGAAGGCCTGACCGGAGGGTAGGCTGAAGGGCGCCGAAGCGTCGCTGGTGCGGCTGGTCGTGCTGGGGCCGTGAAGAGAACCGTGGACGGTGCCGGGCTCTTTGCCGAGGTTCTCCATAATGTCGATTTCGCCGCAATCTGGCCAGCCAACGGAAGTGATGTTGTTACCGAGCATCCAGAAGGCAGGCCACATGCCCTGACCCGCGGGAATTTTGATGCGCGCTTCAAAGCGGCCGTATGCTTGACTGAAGAGCCCCTGGGTTTTGAGGCGGGCCGAAGTGTAATTGTTCGTGGAACCGTCCGAGCAGGCAAACGGAGTGCTTTCCTGCAGCGCGGTGATGACCAGATTTCCACCTTGGATTTGCGCGTTTTGCACACGATTCGTGTAGCACTCGAGCTCGCTGTTGCCCCAACCTTTGCCGCCCAAATCGTAAGTCCACTTCGAAGAATCGGGAGCGGAGCCGCCCGCGCCGTTGAATTCTTCGGACCAAACGAGAGTCCAGCCTTTTGTAGGAGGGGGCTGAAGAGGGGCGCCACCGCCGCAACTTAACAAGGAAAGCGCCACTGCGGTGAAGAGAAAGCCTGGAGCACGTTTCGGTGCGTTTTGCAGCATAAGCAACATGGGTGCGCGCACAAATCGGAGCCTGCTGACGCCAAGCCGTGCTGCTACTACGCGAGATTCAGGGCGCGTTTGAACGAACCTTTTTCGTTCTCAATCTTTTTCTGAAGCTGGAGAATCGCGTAGAGCAGCGCTTCAGGGCGTGGCGGGCAGCCGGGGACGTAAACGTCCACGGGGATCACCTGATTGCACCCTTGCACGATCGCGTAGTTGTTGAACACGCCTCCGGAGGTGGCGCAAGCGCCCATGGAAATGACCCACTTGGGTTCCGGCATTTGATCGTAGAGCTGGCGAACCACCGGGGCCATTTTTTGCGAAAGGCGGCCGGCAACAATCATCAAATCGGCCTGGCGCGGCGAAGGACGAAAAACTTCGGCGCCGAAACGCGCCACGTCGAAGCGCGCGGCGGCCATGGACATCATTTCAATGGCGCAGCAGGCGAGGCCGAAACCGAGCGGCCAAATGGAGCTTTTGCGCGCCCAGTTTACGGCCTTGTCCAGTTGCGTAAAGATGATGCCTTCGTCCTGAAGCAGGCTGCCAAAATCGTCGGGCTTGGTCAGCGTGACGTGTTTGCCTAGCGAAGTGCTCATTTCTTTCCTCGATACTATCTTCGCACAAGGGACTGCGGCGAAACAAATGATGCTCACACAACCTTACACTACTGCTCCTTCACTCCCAGGTGTGACGATGCCTAGCCCCTACGAGAAAACGCGTGTAGAGTAGCCGCGAAATGAATCTTGCGAAATGGCTCTACCGCGGCGGACGTCCCAATTGGCTGGCGAACACGCTCAATGCATGCTCGGCTGGGCTCCACGCGCTTGGGATTGCACCAAACTATCTGGTTACGTTGGAGGTACGCGGACGGCGTTCGGGCCGCATGGTAAGCCTGCCGCTCGTCATGGCGGTAGTCAAGGGCGAGCGCTACCTGGTATCCATGCTGGGACCGAATTCCGACTGGGTGCGAAATGCGGAGGCGGCAGGCGGTCGTGTGACGCTACGTCACGGGCGCCGCGAACAGGTTCTTTTGGAGGAAGTACCGGCGAACCAGCGTGCTCCCATATTGAAGGCCTATTTGAAGCGCGCCCCCGGAGCGAGGCCGGACGTGGCGGTGGACAAGGACGCGCCCCTAACCGAGTTCCACCGCGTTGCCGCGCAATATCCCGTCTTTCGGGTTGTCCCGGAAGGCGCCCCAGCAGCAAAGAGGGGTTAGCCAGCGTCTGCCTTACTCTCTCCCTGCTACATGAAGCTGCCTCTGAGGTTTGCAACGGGTGCGACCCTTCGCTTGTAGTATATTCAGCAGCCCCCATGAAAACCCCTAGACGAAAGAAGGAATGGTTCGACGACGAGTCGTTCTGGCGAGAGCTGTATCCGTTTATGTTTCCGGAGCAACGCTTCGCCGCAGCGGACGAGCAAATGGCTCAGGCGGTGGCGCTGACGAAGCCCGCGGGCAAATCTGTGCTGGACCTTTGCTGTGGTCCGGGCCGATGCAGCATTGCGCTGGCGAAAAAGGGATTTTCGGTCACGGCAGTCGACAGAACGAAATACCTATTGGAGCAGGCGAGGGCGAAGGCTGGCTCCGCGCGCGCCAAAATTGAGTGGGTGCAGAAAGATATGCGGGATTTTGTGCGCGCGGATTTTTTCGATCTTGTGTTGAGCATGTTTACGTCGTTTGGCTATTTCGACAATCAGCGCGACGACTTGGTGGTCTTAAGGAACATGCTGGCATCGGTGAAACTGGGTGGAGCGTGCTTGATCGAACTCTTGGGGAAAGAACATCTGGCGAAAATTTTTCAGCCCACGATTTCCACGCTGTTGCCGGACGGCACGATCGTGGTGCAACGGCATGAGATTTTTGATGATTGGACTCGTATTCGGAACGAGTGGCTCGTGGTGAAGAAAAATCGCGTGAAGCGGTTCAAATTTCATCACAGAGTTTATTCCGGGCAGGAGTTGAGGACGCTGATGGCACACGCGGGATTCGTAGGCGTGAAACTCTACGGGAACCTGGACGGAGACGCGTATGGCCCTAGCGCAGAAAGGCTCATTGCGATAGGCCGCAAAGCGAAATAAGGCACTCAGTGCCCGGGCGGCGCCGGCGTGAGGTTGTATTCGGAGAGAGAGACGGAGCGCATGGCACGGAAATATTGAATCACGGAGCCGGGCCAGAGCGTGGTGTTCTCGCCGGTGCGGACGTCCTGATACCAACTGCGGCAGCCGCCGGATTGCCAGACGGTGCTGGCCATGTGATCGCGCAAGTTCGCGACGAATTGTCTTTGGGATTCGGCGCGCACTTCCATGGCAGAAATGTTTTGCTTGCGCATTAATTTCAGGCATTTGATGACGTAACGGACCTGCGCTTCAATCATCAACACGACGGAATTGTGGCCGAGGCCGGTGTTGGGGCCGAGGAGCATAAAGAAGTTCGGAAAACCACTGACGGTCACGCCAAGATAGGCACTCAAGCCGCTACGCCACGCGTCGTGAATCTGGTAGCCGTTTCTGCCGAAAAGTTTGATGCCAATGAATTGTTCGGTGACGTGAAAGCCAGTGCCGTAGATGAGAACGTCGACGGAACGCTCGGCGCCGTCTTGTGTGAGGACGCTGCGCTCGGTGACTTCGGAAATTCCCTCGGTCACAAGCTCGACGTTGCGCCGCTTGAAGACCGGATAAAAATCGTCAGAGAGAAGGATGCGCTTGCAACCGATCTGATAGCGAGGTGTTAGCGCCGCGCGGAGCTTCGGGTCGGTGACGCTTCTTTCCAGATGGCGGCGCGCGATTCGCTCCAGGTGTTCGCGTACGACGCGATCGCCAAGAAAACTCAGCACACGCCACTCGAGGGCGAAGAAAAGAAATTTACGGAAGGCCCATGTGAGGAGAGGTATGCGGCGAAATCGCGCGCGCGCCTTTTCGGAGAATCCAAAATCGAGCCGCGGAACAATCCACGGGGGCGTGCGCTGAAAAATGCAAAGCTTGCCGGCGCGTGGAGCGATGTGCGGGATGAATTGAATGGCGCTGGCGCCCGTGCCGACTACAGCGACGGTTTTGCCGGTCAAATCCAGGTCAGAACGCCACGTTGCGGAATGAAACGAAGGACCGGAGAAACGCTCGACGCCCGGAATTTCTGGGTAGTGCGGGACGTGGAGCGCGCCCATGCCGGAGACCAAAACACGCGCTTGAATGGTCAGCGTATCGCCGTGATTGCCGTTGTGCTGTGAGACCTTGCCCGTAATGATGCGCCAGTGGCTAAGAGATTCGTCCCAGGCGGCTTGCCGAAAGCGCGTGTTGAAGCGAATGTAAGGCCCCAGACCGTAGCGTTGAACGCAGGATTTCAAGTATCGCCAGATTTCCTGCTGGCCCGCGAACATGCGAGACCAATCGGGGTTGCGTTCGAACGAAAAAGAATAAAGATGCGCGGGCACGTCACAGGCACAGCCGGGATAACGGTTTTCATACCAGGTGCCGCCGAGGTCGTCGCTCTTTTCGATAATCAGAAAATTCTTCATTCCGGCTTCTAGCAGCTTTATGCCCATGCAGATGCCGGAAAATCCCGCGCCGACGATGAGCACTTCTACAGAAACGTCCGCAGAGTGGTGACGGTTGCCGCAAAGTTCAGGCATGTTGAACCAATCCTACACTCTTTGAATTCTCTGCGGAAACATGTTTGCGGAGGAATTCAGAGCTTTCGCGCAAGGATTGGCGAGCTTCAGGAAGCATCTGCGGGACCAGTTGCCAGGCATGGGGAACGACGGGCCAGATTTTCAATTCAACGGGAACGCCTGCGGCGCGAGCTTTTTCGGCCACGCGAGTGGAGTCGTCGAGCAAAGTCTCATCCGCTCCGACGTGGATCAGCAGCGGCGGGAGACCGGACAGATCGGCATAGAGGGGCGACGCGAGCGGATCGCGCGAATCAGCGCAACCGAGATAGTACCGGGCGCTCGGACCAATATCGGGGCCGTTGAACATGGCGCAGCGGGCGGTGTTCGCGCGGATGGACTCGCCGGTGGCGGCCAGATCGGTCCAAGGAGAGAAAACAGCGGCGGCAGCCGGAGGCGGCGTGCCCGCGTCACGAAGCGCAAGCATCAGCGAAAGCGCAAGCCCGCCGCCCGCGGAGTCGCCGGCGACGACAATGCTTTGCGGCGAACGGCCGTCCGCGAGAAGGCCGCGATAGACGGCGACGGCGTCGTCCACCGCGGCAGGAAAACGGCTTTCCGGGGCGAGGCGATAGTTCGGAGCGAAAACGCGGAAGCCGTGCAGCGCAAACCAAACCGTGATGGGACGGTGGGTCTCGGCAGAACAGCCGAAGTAGCCGCCACCGTGCAAATAAATCAGGACGGCGTCCGTGGAGCCTGGTGATTCGACCCATTCTCCGGAAATCCCGTTTATCTGGGATGGCGTGATAAGCCCAGAGGCGGGGATTTTGTAAGGAAGCGGTCGAAGAATCTTACGGGCGACGCGATAATCGCGACAACCTCTGAGGCGGCGTTTGACGCGCCACTTGGTAAACCAAACCACGAGATAAGCTTGGAGGCTTGCCATGAAATTGATTGCACCTAGTTACTTACGCAAGGGCCAAGAGCATACCAGACAATGCTGAAACCGGGCCGGAATTTGCGGAAGCTCCGGCGAGGGACTGGGCGTCCTCGCCGGCATTGGGCTAGAAGTCAGAAAGGAGCGTTAGAGTGAATGGGCGAAACCCAGCATACACTAGCCCGGCTGGATCGGGCTTGGACACACACACCTAGATTTCGGAACGGATCCGAGAATCACACTGATTCAGTGGGTGATTGCTGGGCACCAAGAGATGGCAGTGCAGGGAGCTGTCACTTTCGAGGTGGACACGCGCAAAAAATATAAGATCGGGAAAAATCTGTCAATAGTACTCTTCACGGAAAAATAGCGCCCGTTAGGACTCACCTGAGAGGACGACTTTGCCGAATTGTGAGCCGGATTCGAGGTAGGCGTGAGCAGCAGCGGCCTCGGCGAGCGGAAAGATGCGGTCGACGACCGGTTTCAGTCTGCCTGCGGCGACGAGCTTCATTACCGTGTGGAGTTCGGACTTCGTGCCCATGTAGGAACCGAGAAGCGATAGTTGGCGGCTGAAGAGGAAGCGCAGGTCCACTTTGGCATCGTATCCTGTGGTGGCGCCGCACGTGACCAAGCGGCCTGCCGGAGCTAGACTTGCGAGGCTGTCTTCCCAACTGGCCGTTCCGACGTGCTCGAAAACCACGTCCACGCCGCGTTTGTTGGTGATGCGGCGAACTTCGTCGCGAATTTTTTGGGATTTGTGATTAATAAGATGGTCGGCGCCCAGTTCTTTTGCCTTGGAAAGTTTTTCGTCCGAACCGGCGGTGGCGATGACGCGCGCGCCGAAGAATTTGGCGATTTGAATTGCGGCGCTGCCGACGCCGCTGCCCGCGCCAAGAACAAGGACATCTTCGCCTGGTTGCAACTCAGCTCGGGTGATGAGCATGTGCCAGGCGGTTTGGAAAACCAGAGGAATCGCGGCGGCTTCTTCCCATTTGAGATTTTCGGGATATGGAAGGCAGTTCACTTCGGGCGCGCGGACAAATTCGCCGCAACCACCGTCAATCATATAGCCAAGATTCGTGGCTTGCCGACAGTGGTTGTCGAGGCCAGCGAGACAGGCGGCGCATTTGCCGCAACTCACAAGTGGGGCGAGTACGGCTTTCTGGCCGACGCGAATGTTGGCTACGTCCGAGCCGATTTTGGCGACTTCGCCGGCGATGTCGCTGCCAGGAATGTGCGGAAGCGGAATCGGCACGTTGGGCAAGCCGCGGCGCACCCAAAGATCCAGATGGTTCAACGCGCAGGCTTTGACGCGAACGAGGACGTCGTTTCCACGAAGTGCCGGCTCGGGCACGGTTTCGTACTTGAGCACGTCGGGAGTGCCATGCTGATGGAAAAGGATTGCCTTCACTGAACCCTCTCAACCTTGTCGCGATGAATCATCATGATTAACGCGAGTGCTCCGGGTAGCCCGAGAGTGAACCATAAGTGCCCGTTCAAGTACCGACCCAACGCGGGAGACCAGTAATACGAGCGGCCACCTCGCATACGCAGTTCAATCGCATGGGACGCATCGGATAGGGACTGTGCCCAGCGAGACAGCGTAAAAATAGAAGCAAACTCACGGCTAGGTGTCCCATGATTAGCACCAAGAGGATGGTCCAATAAAGCGGAGGCTTTGCAATCCATTGCCAGCGGTGCGCACCAGCGCCAGGCATTCGTTTTCGTCCTCGAAAAACAGAATGCAACAATTATCATGCAGACCATTGCAGTGTCTATTCCAAAACCAAGCGAATGATTGACACCGCAAAAAGTGCGCCGTAGGCTGGCAGGAGGGGGCGCCTGTGGATCTGTTCGAAGAAATTGTAAAGATGAGGCGCGGCGGGCAGCGCGGGGCGCTGGCCACTATCGTTCACACGAACGGCTCGATCCCGAGTTATGAAAGCTCGCGAATGCTGGTGCGCGAAGACGGCTCGATGGCGGGGACGATTGGCGGAGGCTGCGTGGAAGCGGAAGTTTGGGCGGCGGCAAAGGAAGTGATGCAGAAAGAAGCTCCACGCAAGATGGTCTTCCATCTGAACCACGAAGCGAGCTACGACAACGGATTGATTTGCGGCGGCACGCTGGAAGTGTTTGTCGAGCCGATTTTGCCGCAGCCGGTGGCATATTTGTTTGGCGGCGGACACGTTTCGATGGCAGTGGCACGAGCGGCGCATGCGGCAGGATTTGGCATTGCCGTGGTGGATGATCGCGAAGCGTTCGCGAACAAAGAGCGCTTTCCGATGGCCCAGGAAGTTTTTACAAGCTATGAGAGCGCGTTCGAAAGGATTCGCCCGAATGCGATGAGTTACCTGGTAATTGTGACGCGGGGACATAAAGAAGATCTGCGCGTACTCGCATGGGCCGTGCGAACCGATGCGCGGTACGTGGGAATGATTGGAAGCAAACGCAAGGTGCTGTCGGTTTACAAGGCGCTGGAGAACGAAGGCTACAAGCCGGAAGAATTCGAACGCGTGTACGCGCCGACGGGTCTGGACATCGGAGCACTCTCGCCGGAAGAGATTGCCGTAAGCATCACCGCGGAGCTCGTGGCGGTGCGGCGAAACGCAACAAACGCCGAGCACAAGAAACTGAAGCTGGAGCGCAGCGGAGCGATACCATCCTCAAGCAAGGTCGTTGCCGAGCGCTGAAAGGGACACATGCTGGCCGCCGTCATCCTCTCCGGCGGCGCCTCGAGCCGCATGGGCTCGCCCAAGGCGCTACTTCCCTACCAAGGCCGCCCTTTCCTTGAACATTTGCTGGAAATCACCACGCGACCGGAAATTGGCGCTCGCAAAGTTGTGCTAGGCGCGGACGCCGACTCGATCGCCAAAGCCATTTCGCTGAAAGCGAATGAGCTGGTTATCAACTCGGAGTGGGAAAAAGGGCAGCTCAGCTCGATTCAGGCGGCGGTACGGAAGTTGCCAGCGGGAACTGATGGCATGATGCTGTGCCTGATTGATCATCCGTTGATCAGCTCGGCGCTCGTCGGCGAATTGATCGCGCAATTCTATAAAGCAAAGAAGCCGATCGTGTTGCCGGTTTACGAAGGGCGGCGCGGACATCCGGTCATTTTTTCGGCGTCGCTGTATCACGAACTTCTGCGAGCGCCGCTCGAAACAGGCGCTCGTGCCGTGGTGTGGGCGCATGCCGACGACGTGGACGAAGTTCGCACCAACGAAGAAGGCTGCGTGCTGAACCTCAACGATCCGGAAACGCTGAATCGGGCAATCGGAGGGGAAAGTTAGCGGGCGGACGAGAGCTTAGGAATGAGAGCTGCCACCGCGTCCGCAGCGAGTTGCGCCCCGTGAAAGGTGGCTTGCGGAAGGCCTCCAAGCAATTCAGAAAGAGAATCAGCAGTAATGGTTCGAGCTTCACTAGGAGTGGTGTTGCGCAACTGTTCGGTCAGAAGAGACGCACAAGCTATCGCGGTGGTGCAGCCGCGACAGAGGAATCGAACCTCGGCGATCCGTCCTGATTCGAAGCGCGCAAAGAGTTTGAGGACGTCCCCACAGACTGGATTCGTCACTTCCACTACAGACGTAGCGTTGGGCAGCTCGCCGGCGTTGCGCGGGTTGCGGAAGTGATCGAGAACGGTTTCGCTAAACATGTTATGAGTGTAAGTTCTAAGTTGCAAGTCTTAGGCACCGAATTCTATTACTCAGCTCTCTAGGACCAGATTATCTGCTCTCATCTTCGGCTGGCGCCCCAAGGGCTAAACAGATTCGCTCACCTCTTTAAGATACGACTATCGTTAAGATACGACTATCGCGGCCCTGAAGCTTTCTCGGGCGGCAGATATTTCTTTTCGATCGAAGCGATGACTACGTAATTGGGATCGACCATTTCCGTCAAATGAACCCTCGCAACTTTGGAAAGCAGTTCGTAAGCATCTAGCTCGGAAAGGCCGTAGTCGGCGTGAATCCAATGAATGAGTTCTGTGATGGCGATGCGCACCGCGTCATCCACGGGGCGATAAACGCCAGCGGCCATGATTTCCCTTTCGTTTTCAAATCGCGGCCACAGGGTGCTCTTCCCTTTCACAAGTTCGACCTGGAAACGTGCGCGCATGGGAACCTCCACCGCGCTTCCCGCGACTTCACCGTCGCCCATCGCGGCGTGGCCATCGCCAAAATAAAAGAGCGCGCCCGGAACATTCACGGGGAGATAAAGAGTGTTGCCGACGGACACTTCAGGCGCGTCCAGGTTGCCGCCAAATTCGGCCGGGACGATAGAACTGCGAGCTTCGCCATTCGCGGGAGCCACGCCGATGCAGCCTAAAAAAGGATGCAATGGAAAGCTCACTTTGAAATCGGAATCGAGCGCCTGAAACATGGCGGTATTTTTCTCTTTGTCGATGGGATAGAACCACATGCGCTCGGGCAGAGGCTTGGTTTCGAGCACCGGCGTGTAATGCGTCGCATTGGCCGCGCCAAAGCCCGGTGAAAACGTGCCGACGCCCTGCTTGCCGTCGATTTGCAGATCAAGGATGCGGACTACCAGCGTGTCGCCGGGCTGTGCACCATCAATGTAAAACGGTCCCGTCAATGGATTGTCGCCTTTCACGAGTGACATGCTGTCGCCCGGCTTCTGCAGCGCATTGCCGAAACAATCGAGCGAATTGGCCTCTAGAATGTTTCCTGGCTTGAGATGCGCGACCGGCGGCGCTACACCGAAAACATATTTCACGTTGTCGATCGTGCCATGAAACAGCACGACGTCCGATTTTGAGGGAACAGAAGAAGATTGAGCAAAAACAGAAATCGGCAATGCCAGAACGGCCACATAGACTGGAAAGCGCACGGGAGTCCTCCAAAATTGAGAAACGAAGTGCAACACACTACGAAGGCGGAGTCAATGCGCGGCTCCCCGCAAGCCGTGTGACGAGGCGTCTGCTATCCTTTCGGAGAGCCATGGGGAACAACCAACACAATGGGCTCAGGATCGTCTCGCTCGCGCCGAGCGCAACGTCGATTCTATGCGCTCTGGGAGCGAAGAAAACGCTGGTCGGGGTGACGAAATGGTGCCCGGAAGTCGCCCCTGTAACCGCTTTGCCGAAGCTCGGCGATTGCTGGCACCTGGAACCGGTAGACGAACTTCTGCGGCTCAAGCCAACGCTCGTCATCGGCTCGGTTCCATACAAACAAGAAACCGTCGCTAAACTTTTGGAGCATCCGCTGAACTTCCTGGCAATGAATCCGCGCTCGCTTGCGGACGTGTATGCGAACATTCGAATGCTGGGAGGAATTGTTGGGCGCGTAAAGGCCGCAGAAACTCTGGTGAGCAAAATGCACCGAGAATTCACAGCCATCGCACGCAAATCGAAAAACGGCGCGAGTCGATTGCGGGTGTACAGCGAAGCGTGGCCAAATCCGCGGATTAGTTCCCCGCCCTGGGTGGCGGAGCTGGTGACGCTGTGCGGCAGCCAGATGGTTTTGCCTGCCGGCGAAAGGGTGAGCGCCGTGCAGGTCGCCGCTGCGAACCCCGAGGTGATGGTGCTCGCATGGGCCGCGACAGGCGACCGCGCAAATCCCCAGAAAGCCTACGAGGTCCGCGAATGGCGGGACGTTCCGGCCATTCGAAACCGCCGCGTCTATGTGGTCAAGGACGAATTGCTGAACACACCTGGGCCGCCGCTCGTGGAAGGAGTCAAAGAGTTGCGCCGGCTGTTGCACTCGAAGGACAAGGAAGGAGACAACGCAGGAACGCCGAGAGCGCAGAGGTTCCGAGAAAGATGAAGATAGTTGTGGCGGCTGTGATTGAGCGCAGTGACCGGCGGGTGCTGATTGGACAGCGGCGTCGAGGCGACACGTCTCCGCTCAAATGGGAGTTCCCCGGCGGAAAGATGAAAGCGGGAGAGACGCCGGAAGACGCTCTGGCGCGCGAACTGAAGGAGGAACTAGGCGCTTCGATGAAAAAGTGCGTGCCCATCGGCCGCGTCATGCACAAGTACGCGGAGACTCCCGATCAACTGGAAATTCTCTTTTTTGCGGCGGCGATTTCGGACGGCGAACTTACCCCCCGTACATTCGAAAAAATCGCCTGGGTCTTGCCAAAGGAGCTTGGCGACTACGATTTTCTTGCCGCCAACGTCCATCTCGTTGCGAATCTCGCCACAGGCAAAATCAAGCCAGCAGAAATTCTGCAGGAAAGCTAGCCGTAAACTCCCGCAAAATTGGCAGCGGTCGGGAATCGCCGTTGCGTCGCTAAGAGATGACCGGGTTGGGCTTTTCGGTGTTGATGCCGAGTTCTTTGATGGCCTTGTCCACCACGGACTTTTCAATCCTGCCATCCGCGAGCAGTTCGTGCAGCGCGGCCAATGCAATGAATCGCGAGTCGACTTCGAAAAATTCACGCAACCCGGCGCGGCCATCGCTTCGGCCAAAACCGTCAGTCCCCAGAGCGGCAAGATGCCGCGGCATCCATTTGGCAACCATGTTAGGCAGCGTCTTCAGATAATCGGAAGCGGCGACGAGCACGCCCGGAGCGTCAGCCAGCATCTCTGCAACATAAGGAACTCGCGGCTTCTCACCCGGATGCAGGCGATTCCAGCGCTCCGTCTCCATTCCGTCGTAATACAGTTCCTTGTAGCTCGTGACGCTCCACACGTCAGCGGCCACTCCATACTTCGTCTCGAGAATTTCCTGCGCGTGCAGCACTTCATTGAGAATCGCGCCGCTGCCGAACAACTGCGCTCGCAGCTTAGCCTTGGAGTTCGACGCCTTCCGGAAGCGGTACATTCCACGCAAAATGCCGTCTCTCACATCGCCGGGCATCGCAGGCATGGCGTATGGCTCGTTCATAACGGTCAGGTAGTAGAAAATGCTCTCGCCGTCTTTGTACATGCGACGGATGCCATCCTGAATGATGACCGCGATTTCATAGGCGAATGCAGGGTCGTAGGCCTTCAGGTTCGGAACGGGAAGCGCGAGCACATGGCTGTTGCCGTCTTGATGCTGTAAACCTTCGCCGGAAAGCGTAGTACGCCCCGCCGTGCCGCCCAGTAAAAAACCGCGCGTGCGCATGTCCGCTGCAGCCCAAATGAAATCCGCAATCCGCTGGAATCCGAACATCGAGTAATAAATGAAGAACGGAATTGTGTTGATGCCGTGCGTAGCGTATGCCGAACCGGCCGCGATGAACGACGCCATCGACCCCGCTTCGGTGATGCCTTCCTCAAGAATCTGGCCGTCTTTCGCTTCCTTGTAATAGAGCAGCGTATTCACGTCCACCGGCTCATAACGCTGGCCCGCACTCGAGTAGATGCCCACGGTGCGAAACAGCGATTCCATGCCGAACGTGCGCGCTTCGTCGGGAACAATGGGCACGATAAGCTTGCCAATCTCCGGGTCCTTGAGCATTTTGCGGAGCATGCCCACGAAAGCCATCGTCGTCGAGACTTCCCTGCCTTCACTGCCCTCGAAGAATTCTTTGAACAGTTCGTCGTGGTCGGCCACCAGAGGCTTCGAGCGCACCTTGCGCTGCGGAACGTAACTGCCCAGCGCTTCGCGCCTCGCGCGCAGATACTGAATCTCCGCGCTGTCCTCCGGCGGGCGGTAGAACGGCAGCTCGATGCAATCCTCGTCGCTCAGCGGGATGCCGAAGCGCGAGCGAAATTCGCGCAACTCGTCTTCGTTGAGTTTCTTCTGCTGGTGCGTGACGTTCTTGCCTTCGCCCGCCTCGCCGAGCCCGTAACCTTTAATCGTGCGTGCCAGAATGACCGTCGGCGAACCTCGGTGATCCACCCCGGCTTTATAAGCGGCATACACTTTGCGGGGATCGTGACCGCCGAGGCGCAAACGGCGCAGTGCCTCATCCGGCAGCGGCTCAACCAGCTGGAGCAAACGCGGATCGCTGCCAAAGAAATGCTCGCGCACATAGGCGCCTGACGAAACCACAAGTTTCTGGTATTCGCCGTCCACCAACTCACCCATGCGCTTGACCAGCAGCCCCTCGGTGTCGCGCTCGAGGATCGGGTCCCACTCACTGCCCCAGAGCACCTTGATCACGTTCCATCCAGCGCCGCGAAAAGCCGACTCGAGTTCCTGAATGATCTGCCCGTTGCCGCGCACCGGACCATCCAGTCGTTGCAAATTGCAATTCACGACAAAAATCAAATTGTCCAGCTTCTCGCGCGAAGCCAGCGTGATCGCGCCAAGCGATTCCGGCTCGTCAGTTTCGCCGTCGCCGAGAAACGCCCACACTTTCGCGTCCGTGCGGGACTTCAGACTGCGATCTTCAAGATAGCGGTTGAATCGCGCCTGATAGATGGCCATCAACGGGCTTAAACCCATCGACACCGTGGGGAATTCCCAGAAGTCCGGCATCAGCCAAGGGTGCGGATAAGAAGAGAGCCCTCCGCCGGGCTTCAGTTCGCGGCGGAAGTTTTCCAGTTGATGCGCGCTGATTCGCCCTTCGATAAACGCACGCGCATAAATCCCGGGCGCAGCATGACCCTGAAAATAAACCGTATCTCCTTCAAACTCTTCGGTGCGCCCGCGGAAAAAATGGTTGAACCCGACTTCGTACAGCGTGGCGGCCGAAGCGTAAGTAGAAATATGCCCGCCGATGTTGTGCTCGACGCGGTTCGCGCGCACCACCATGGCCAGCGCGTTCCAGCGGATCAGGCTCTTGATGCGCCGTTCGAGTTCCTGGTCTCCGGGAAACAGCGGCTGCAAGCGCGCGGGAATCGTGTTGGCATAAGGCGTGTTCGCGCTAAACGGCAGGTCGATGCCGTTCACAGTGGCATGAGCCCGCAGCCGCTCGAGGATCTCCGCGGCCACTTCCGGCCCGCTGGTTTCCAGCACCGAATCCAGCGACTCCAGCCACTCCTGAATCTCTACGTCTTCAATCGTATGCTGCGGACGCACGGCCGTTTCGCTATTGATTGCTGAATCTGTTCCCTCAAATCGTCGTTGTGAGGACGCCACACTCTTCTCCCTGAAATTTCGCAATGTATTCAGTCTATTAGAATACACCGCGGCGCGTTTCTCTGCACGACGCTTTCAACTGGAATTTACTGCGGCGAAAACAAAACTCCTTCAGCGCGCCTCTCTGGCCACTTCGAGCTTCACAATACATGGTGTGAGGTTCCGGGTCGCATACGAGATCCGGACCGGAACTCCTTCATGGATGGGTCCGCCATTTGCTGCCGCGTTGTGGAAGCATTTCCACTGGAAAGAATCGATGTAGCCAAACCGAACGCCGCCCACTTCAAACCGCTCGCCGACGCGGCGCTGTGTGGAAAATTTTTTGTAATTCTTTACCACGCCCTCGATCGTGTGGTATGAGCCGTAGTACCGATAGAAGTGTCTACTGACAGAGTAGCGGTAGCCGAGCCTCCATAACCCGCCCACGCAAGCCAGCACGAGGACCGTCGCGAGCAGTAGCCTCTGGGTTGGCCTCTCGGGAGAACGCCAAAGTGCTCGCAAGATAAGCCATACAAAAAATAACCCGAGAATCAGAATCGGCGATTCAGTGAGCCACCACCAGAGATTCGAGCGTGTGGAGTCGTAGACTACGTTGTAGCTCATCGCCGCAGAGATCTTCGCTAATGAAATTCGGCTGCTGCCGAACCCAAGGTGCGGCCCCCGTCCACCACAAGCACTTGCCCGGTGATGAATTTCGAATGCACCAGGAAAAGGACGGTATCGGTGACGTCAGCGGGAGTGCCCGTTCGCCGCAGTGGCGCCAGCTTGACAAAGTCGGCTTCCCACTCCGGCGGATCGCCTTCCATCGAAATCGTCCCCGGAGCTATCGCGTTCACGCGCACTTCCGGAGCTAGCACCTTCGCCAGCACTTTCGTCAGCATGATGACGCCAGCTTTCGAAACTGAGTGTGGAATATAACCCGGCCATCCAAGCAGCCCGCCAGCGTCCGCGAAATTGATGATTACTCCTTGCGTTCTCCTCAACCAAGGTGCAGCCGCTTGGGCACAAAAAAACGGCGCCCGCAAATTCGCATCGAGCGCGGCGTCCCAGACCGGCTCTGTTGTGGAGATCATGCTCGCCGGCAGAAAATTCGCGGCGCTATTCACCAAAATGTCGAGCCGCCCAAATTGTTTCCCCGCCTCATCGAACAAACGCTTGATTTCCGCGACCTTACCGAGATCCGCGCCAATCGCGACGGCGCGCCGCCCGAGTTTCTCCATTTCCTTGACGGCTTCTTGTGCCTCGTGTTGTGAGCTCCTGTAATGAGCCACAACGTCCGCGCCCTCTTCCGCCAGCCGCAACGCCACCGCGCGTCCGAGCCGCTTGCCCGCCCCGGTCACTAGGGCCACTTTGCCCGTAGCAGATTCGTGGTTTTCGCCAGCGGTTTGGCTCATGGCTCAAGACGATACCACAGCCGCGAAGGTGCGAAGCTCACCCAGCAAGAACACCCAATACTGATAGAATCGGCGGGCACTTGAGGCGGCTCTGGGGGCAAAATGAACCTCGATCTCTTGGCGATTGCAGCCCATCCCGACGACGTCGAGCTCACCTGTGGGGGCACCATGCTGAAGATGGCTCAGCTCGGTTACAAAACGGGAATTCTCGACTTAACCGCCGGTGAGATGGGCACGCGCGGCACTCCCAAGATTCGCGCAAAAGAAGCCGCCCGCGCGGCGAAGCTCCTCAACGTGGGCTGGCGCGACACCCTGGGCATCCCAGATTCCGACGTCAAAGCCTCCCGGGAATGCAAGCTCCGCGTTGCCGGAGTCATCCGCCAGCTTCGGCCGAAAACAGTGATCCTGCCCTACTGGGAAGCGCGTCATCCCGACCACTACCATGCCTCCACGTTGGGCTACGAAGCCTGTTTCCTGGCGGGACTCAAGCAGCTGCCCATCACCGGCGAAGCCTACCGGCCCTTCAAAATCGTTTATTCCGTATCTTATGCCGACGTTCGCCCCACTTTTGTCGTGGACATCTCCGATCAATACGAGCAGCGGCGCAAAGCCATCCTTGCTTTTGCCTCGCAATTCCGCCCCAAAGAAACCGACCGCCCAAGCAAAGTCCACCTCGCCATCGATCGCCTGGAAGTAGAAATGAACCAACTAGCTCGCCACTACGGCCAAATGATCGGCGTTCAATACGGCGAGCCCTTCCTCCAAAAGGAGCTGATGAAGGTGGAAGATGTTGTAACGATGGAGGTTCGTTCGCTTTAAACAGGCTCGGGCGGGCGTCAGTAGGACTCTTCTTCCTGCGCGGGCGAAAACCCCGGGATCGTTTGTCCCCTGGGGGCCCGTTCCACGCGCACGCGAATCTGCGCTTCCCCCTCGGCGCCAGATTTGCGCAGTACCGCCATGGTATTTAGGGCTTCCGCGTAAATGCGGGTTACCAGGTAAATGTCACCGGTGGCGTCCTTCTTCCAGAGTTGGCCCACCTGGATTTTCGTTAAGCTCATAAGTAGAAGTGGCTGTCTCTGACTGTAGAGTGCGCCCCAAAATGTGTCAACTGTCACTGCCTGGAACCCGTTCGCAAACAGCACTTTCGCGGCCGCTTCCTCTCCCATATCGTTGGCACTAAATGGGGCATTTCGCATGGCCAAGATACAACCCGCCGAATGGCTTTGCCGCGCCGGATAACCTTCTCGTCCAATTCGACATCATAGTTCCTGAAGTTTTTGACGCCCGCCTGGTGCTTCGGGGTGTATACTGTCTGGGTAGGCGGAGGTGCTTATGAAGGCCATCCTGAGACACGCATTGAACTTCGTCCTCGGTAGCGCCCTCCTGCCAATTCCCGCATTCGCGATTCCGCAACGCCAGGATGCTCCGCAGCAAGACTCCTCAAAGGCGCAAACGCAGCAACCTGCGAAACAGGCGCCCCAGCAGGCTCAGCAGCCTGCCGCCGAACAGCCCGTGCAACAAAAGGACACCGTCAATCCCAAGAACTCTAAGGAAGACGTGGAAGCCATAGGCGACCGCAAAGTCAGCTGCCACATGAACTGGTTTTCGCTCGAAAAGGAAATCGCCCTGGGCAAGGGCCTCGCTCAGGAAGTCGAGCGCTCTTCCAAGCTGATTGACGATCCCGTTGTCACC
>Ga0126381_100002601_pt1 | contig 19549 bp, 9 predicted proteins | sample PanSoiMetPlot_28_FD_96465 | JGI IMG/M metagenome (GOLD analysis project Ga0126381, IMG submission 96465) | Tropical forest soil microbial communities from Panama - MetaG Plot_28 | ecosystem: Environmental > Terrestrial > Soil > Tropical forest > Bulk soil | place: Panama | collected 2016-02-17
CGGCGCTAGAAGAAGCCAGCAGGCTCCTCCACGCCTACAGCACTGCCATTCTGACTTCCTCGACTTCTGACTCCTGACTCCCTATCCCAAAGGGATATCAAGGCGAAGCCTTGACTAGTTAGATGGGGTCGATCCGAAGCCAGAGTCAGGGACTTGTGTTCGTCATTGGACGGAGAAGGCGACGACTACTTGGCTGTGGCCCAATTGATGACAAGGTTCATCGGCGGTGTAATCGGTTCGGGGAGAGGATCTACTAGCAGGAATCGACGGCCGTCGGGGCTGACATCGAAAAACCGCGTGATACTCTGGCGCGTCGTAAACAGCGGCTGTGGCGAGCCGACCTCGAGTGTTGCTCCTGCTTTGACGGTGCTTGCCATGAGTTTGCGGTCCGAGGCGATGTAAAACAGTTCCTTGCCGTCGCGGCTCCAGACAGGGCGACTGCCCCCTTTGGCTGAAACCCTCAACTTTCTGCTAGGGGTTGGGAACGACTGAATGTAGATTTCATCCTGCCCTGTCTCATCGGACGTGTACGCTAACCAGCGGACATCAGGTGAAAGCGTGGCACGATGTTCGTTGAACCCAGTTTGGAGGATTGGAAACGGCTTAGTATTGCCGGTCAAGGGGAGAGCCCATACGTCGTTCTTTGTGACCGGGTCGACCTGATAGTAGATGAGATAGCGACCATCGCGTGACCAATCACTGGGGAACTTATCGAGAGGGGATTCGAGGAGGACCTCCCCCTTTGCGGTACCGCCAGTTGATTTCCGATAGATTTGATAGTGGCCGGCGTGGTTACCGGCGAACGCGATGCTGCCGCCGTCGGGCGACCAGACAGGCCAACCGTCCTGCTGTGCATCGAACGTGAGGCGGGTCGGGGTGCCACGTTCGAGTTCGAACTGCCAAATTCCGTAAGCTCCTGATTGCGGGTCGAGTCGGTCCACAGCAAGGGTATGGCCGTCGGGCGAGATCGCCGGCTTCACGAAGTTGCCTGGCTCGCCCACAGTTCCGAGTTTATTTCCAGAACGGTCAAACCACGACAGCTGCGAGTTGATGCGACTGGCGTCTCCCGAATAGTAAGCCACAACGCCGGTTTGCGACGTGGAAAAACTGCCTTGCAAATTCGCGCTGATCAGATCCACCTGATTGGCGATATGGAAGGGTTCGCCGCTCGTCCCTAGATGTGCGACATCGAACGCCTCGGCCATCAGAGTGCGTTGGGTGACGAAGAGCAGGAAGTTTGGCGGACAGTAGGCCGCGTTGGAACCTATGTTATGAATCCTCTGCCTCTGTTTCGATTCCAGGTCGCCGACGTATAGCGCATTTCTACCGGGTTCTGAATTGCGGCTTGTATAAAGGAAGTGACGCCCGTCCGGTAGAAACCAGGGCCAGCGATGCGACACTTCGCCCGCCGATGAATCGAGCACGGTAGCGGGCTCAGGGTTTCCACCCTGCGCCGGGATCCGATAGAGTGCTTCCGCGGTATTAGGCGCGAACACGATGACGCCGTTGCGGCTCCAGGAGCCGCCACGGCCTTGCAGCGCGTTGCCCAGAATCATGGCGGGTCCGCCACGCAGATTGACTTTCTTCAGTCTTCCATTGGCGAAAAATGCGACTTCATTGTTATCAGGCGACCAAAATGGATCAATGGCTCCATCGGTGCCCGCGATTGCCCATGGGGACGGCGAATCAAGATCGCGCACCCAAAGTTGCGTTTTACCCTCGCTCGAGGCGGCGAATGCCACACGGAGTCCATTAGGCGAAACCGCGGGCACACTGCTCGCCACGAAAGTGGCCCCTTCCGGGGAAAGCAGCGAGAGTTTCATAAGCCGCGGCCTGTAATCGGAATGGCGGACGAAGCTGAGAACAGCGGCAAGCGAAATCCCGAGCAGCAGAAGAGCGCCGATGTTCCAGGTGGACCGAAAGCGGCGGTCCAAGGCCGGCCGCGGCGCCGACCGCTGCAAATCCAGTTCAGTCAGCCAGCGGAGTTCGAGCAGGATGTCATGGGCAGTCTGGCGCCGCTCTTCAGGATCCTTCACCAGGCAGGTGCGCACCAGGTGTTCTAGGGTGGCGAAGCAAGTAGAGGCAGTCTCCAGAGGTTGCATCGGCGGGGGATCATGTTCCAGGATATTGGCGCAAGTGATAGCTTGGGTGCTGCCCTCGAACGCACGGCAGCCCGTGATCATCTCATACAAAATGGCTCCAAACGCGAAGATGTCGCAGCGCCGGTCCGGCTCTTTACCAGCCAACACTTCGGGCGCCACATACTGACAGGTTCCGAGAAGTGCCCCCGGGGCGGTAATCGTTTGGGCGGGATCGGACGCGCCGGAGAGCCAATCGGGATTGCGCACCATTTTCGCCAATCCGAAATCGAGGAGCTTAACTCCGGATTTTGTGAGCATGATGTTTCCAGGCTTCAGGTCGCGGTGGATGAATCCCTGCCGATGGGTGGCGTCTAGACCGAGAGCGATCTGGATGGCATACTCCAGGACCTTCTTTATGGGCAAAGGTCCGCAGGAAAGGCGCTCAGCCAGTGTTTCGCCTTCAAGATACTCCATTACCAGGTACGCGCGATCATCCTGAATGCCGACGTCGTAGAGGGCGCAGATGTTCGGACCGGATAGGCTGGAGATGGCGCGTGCTTCGCGATCGAATTGCTTCCGGGCCGCGGAACTACCGATTTCGGTGGAGAGAATTTTAATTGCGACAGTGCGCTCAAGCCTGGTATCCTGGGCGCGGTAGACTTGCCCCATGCCCCCGGCACCGATGAGGCTGACGATCTGATAGGGGCCCAATCGGTCCCCGGCGTTAAGTGGCTTCAAACTCGAAATTATAACGCGCAGCCGTTCCACCGGCTTCTGAGATCATGTACTTCACCTCTTCGGAGTCATCTTGAGGGTGATCACGACAAACAGGACCGCCAAACCATACGGCCGGCTCCAGTTGAGACCACTATGCCTTGGGTCTCGCGGCCCTTATCTGGGCATCACCGAGCCCGAAGTTCATCATGGACTCATTCGAGCCGAGATCTCCGTCCTCGGTATCATTGAGTCCCGCATTTGCTAGTGAACGGCGTCTCACGGTGGCTGTGCGAATTCGCGAATATCAAATCTGGAGAAAGCGATGCAATCCTGCCCGGTACGTCTCGCGCACAAATGGATATTGAGTCGCGACTCGGGCATCTCCGAATCGCTCGTGCGCGATTTCATTCGGCCGGCCGTTCGCGCCGTGCCGTCCTCCATGGCGCGGCGGCTGGGTAATTGCCGAATCGCACTCCTGGCACCAGCGGATGCAGACGTGACTTCCCGATGGGCCACAACCGATAGCTCTCTGGAAGTGTCGCTAACCACAGGTGAATTTGAGGAGCATGACATCGCAATGGAGCTCTTGGTATGCCTTGGCCAGGCCCTCTGGGAACGACTTTCGGTGGCTGAGTTGAGCGCGTATTGGAGTATTCTGCGGGACGAGATCAACTCGGGAATCGAGGGCGAAATTGACGAGCAGGCACTCGATGAAAAGCGCTCCCTTTTCGAAAGTCGCACCCACGCTCATAGTGCCCGTCACCTGGAGAGTTACGGCAGTTCCTCCTTCGCCGGGACAGCGGCCGAGTACGTTCACTGTCTATGGCACGACGTTTCGATTCGAAGTGGCGCGGACTACCTGCCGGCCGAACCCTTGCGTCGGCGTCTGGAACTCATCGCGCGGTGGTTCCCGCCGGACCGCGGCTATCGCCTGTTCCCCCCGGCGCGTCCTCGTTCAACACACCCGCCGCTCAGGTGACGCCCTGCGGGCTGGGCGGCACAACCCCTCGCCCTGGGCGTGCGCGTATAAGCTGACAAGTTTCGCCGCGGCTTTCCGATGTTGCTCCGCACTTGTCGTCGCCGGAGCAACGCGGAGCTGCCGGAGACGCGCGTATCGCCGAGCGGCCAATTTTATCTGCTCGATGTTTTCGGGCGCACGGGCGGCCTGGGTTGAAGCGAATCTGTGGTTCTCGTAAATTCCGATCTGGTTGATACGTTGAGAGTTGTTGTGTCAAGAAGACGCGAATAGCGTCATGCTGTGCGAGAGATGAGGGTGGACATTCCAAGCATCTGCCGCTCTATCGGATGTTTCGCAATACGAAATTCCTGAGCAACGTCACAGCTGCGCGTTGCAGGAGGAGCATCACAAGCCATTCATTCTCTGGATGTTGTGGGGCGATATGTTTTATATTGCATTACGTCTTGATTCTGAGGAGAAATGCTTTCTTTTAAGAGGAAGCCGCGCTGAGAATGACACGGGAGGTCTTCCAAAAATGAAGCGGTGTTTCCCCAGGATAGCCCTTTTGCTTTGGACGTTCATCGGGTCGGCGCAGACCAATCGCGGCAGCATCGCTGGAACCGTAGTCGATAAGACCGGCGCGGTTGTGCCCGGCGCGACGGTAACGGTGACGAATGTAGGCACCAACGAAATGATCCGGATCGCGACTTCCGAAGCCGGTGTCTATACGGCCCCCAATCTCGTCCCGGTAGTGTACAAAGTCGAGGTCCAAGCCGATGGGTTCCAGAAGCGTGCCGTGGAAAATGTAAAGGTGGACACCGCAAATGCCACCACCATCAACTTCCAGTTGGATCCGGGTACGGTGCAGACCGAGGTGACCGTGAGCGCGGCCGCGCCCATGCTGAACACCGAATCGGGGACCGCGGCGCAGACCATTACGGAACGGCAGATCGACAACTCGCCGCTGGTGAACCGTAGCGTGCTTGACTTAGCGTTGTTGGTCCCGAACGTTTCGGGCGACCCCAACAGCGAAGACCCCAGCTTCACTTCGGGTGCAACGGTCCCGGGTTACAACCTGTCGGTGAACGGCGGGCGCGCGGGCAGCACGCTGATCATGGCCGATGGGGTGAACAACACGGGCGTCGGCATTGCGCGCTCAGTGGTGACGTTCTCACCGGAAACGGTGCAGGAGTTCACCGTGCAGACCAACGCCTTCTCGGCGGAGTACAGCCGGACCGGCGGCGGAGTCGTTAACAGCACGACTAAATCGGGGACCAACCAGTTGCACGGAACCGCATTGTGGTATCAGCGAAACCCCGCCACCAACGCTGCGCCGTATACCACCGCGGCCACGAACCGGCCGGTTTCCAATACGCGCAACAATCAGTTTTCACTCACGGCAGGCGGCCCGGTGGTTCTGCCGAAACTCTACAATGGCCGCAACAAGACGTTCTTCTTCGGAGCCATTGAGCCGCGCTACCTCACCGACCACCTAACGGGCTATGGCACGATGCCCACCGACACCATGCGGCAGGGCGACTTTAGCAACACCGCGAAGACCAACGCGGACGGCAACGACCTGGTGCCGGTGCCGGCATCGGTGGCCGCGCAATTCCCAAGCGTTATTACTTCCGACGACACCAACTACAACCACTACGGTGTCACCGGCAGCCAGTTCACCAAGAACCCTACGCCCGGTTCGGGCCAGACCTACGTGCCGCTTCCTAACAACATTATTCCCGCCACCATGCTCGACCCGGTGGCGCAGAAGCTGATGGCGTATCTGCCAGAACCAAATGCGCCGTGGTTCATCTCGCCCAGTGGTAACTTGTCAAACCTGGTGATCCAGCGCTCGCTCAAGGACGACAACAATCGCTACACAGTGCGCATCGACCAGGTGATCAGCAACCGCAATCATTTAAGCGTGCGTGGCACGGTGGTGCCGGTGGTCGGTTCGAGCAACTATGGCAACCCGGTAAACGGCGCCAGCGGCAACTGGAGCTCATCTAAGCAGTTTACCGTTGCTGATACACATTCCTTCAGCCCGACCATCCTTAATGACCTGCGCCTGAACTATACCCGCGGCCGCTTCAGCTCCACGTTCTCGCCGCAATACGATGCCAAGACGGGCGCGAACCTCAGCACCGAACTCGGGCTCCCCAGCTTGACGCACGGAGGTCTGCCGCAAATGCAAGACGGTCTCGGTACCTACGGCTGGATAGGCTCGGGCGGCAGCACGCTGGGCGACAACGTGGAAGAACGGTACAACGTGGCGGATTCCGTATTCCTCAGCCGCGGCAATATGAGCATCAAGATGGGTGTGGACCTCACGCACGAGCTACTGAACACCGTAAGCCTTTACCAGGCAGCGGGGGGCATCTATGTCTTTCGCAACTACCAGACGAATTCCACCGGCGCATCCAGCGCGCCCGGCGGCAGCTATTTTGCAAGTTTTCTGCTCGGCGTGCCCAACCAGGTGAATTTGAACAACGCCTTGCTTCCTTATTACTACCGCTGGAACAGCGGCGCAGCCTACATCCAGGACGACTGGAAGCTGCGGCCCAATCTCACCGTCAACCTCGGGCTTCGCTATCAGCTTTCGCTACCGCGCACGGAGAAGTACAACCACCAGGGGACCTTCCTACCGGCCGAAGCGCAGTCGTATCCGCTGGCACAGCCGCTGACGTTGGCCGATGGCGAGACCATCACCTCGGCGCTAGTGCCTCCCTTCGCGCTCGATGGCTACAGCGGTCGCTCAGCGTACCTGTGGCCGGCGAGCTACCTGGATTTCGAGCCACGCTTCGGGTTCGCCTGGCAGCCGAAGATCTTCGGATTCGACCGCAGACACATTGTTTTCCGCGGCGGCTACGGTCTGTCCCATCTGCCGCTCAACGGCCAGAACCGCAAGCCGATGCCCAGCTTCAACAGCCCGGCAACGACCTTTGGAGAGACGTCCGGGCAGGTGAATCCGAGTTATGTGATGCGACTGGGCAGCAATCCACCGAACGATCCGCCGCTCACCTGGGCCCAGGTGCTTCCCGTGCCGACCAACGGACTGATCACCCTGGGGAGCCTGAACTACTCGGGCCAGGCGTTTGCGATTTCGCCTAACATGAAGACGCCATACTCGCAAAGCTGGAATGTGACGCTCTCCTGGCAGGCCGACCAGAAAGACGTGATTGAAGTGGCATATGTGGGCAACAAGGGCACCCACCTTTTCATGCCGCAGATCAACGAGAACTCGTCGGACATTCCTTTTATCGACGCGCTGGAAGCGAACAATCAGAGCCCCACCACTACGGTGAACGATCCACTGGGCCGCGTCGGTTCGAACGGCAAGGTGCTGACAGTGCAGCAGAGCACGCTGGGCAGCACGTACCTTGGCTTCCTGAATTTGTACACGCGTTACGACTCATCGGCTAACAGCATCCGCCACGCCGGGTATGTGAATTGGATCCGGCGGCCGGCGAAGGGGCTGACGGTGACGGCGAACTACACATTTGGCAAATCCATCGACGATTCGTCGGATTCCGGACCAGACGACAACATCCTCACTACCGCGAAATCGATTTCCGGCGGGTCGAGCAATTTTGGCGGCACGCGCAAGCTCGACCGCGCGGTCTCCACTTTTGACGTGAAGCACAACATCGTCGCTTCTTTCCTCTACGATCTCCCGGTGGGCCGCGGCAGGCGGCTATTCCCCCGCATACCGCGGCCGGCGAATGCGGTGTTCGGCAATTGGAGCTTCTCAGGAGTGGAGCGGGTGCGCACGGGCTATCCGTTCATGCCAGTGATCCGCGACAACAACGGCCTGGGCGACAATAGTTCAAGCAGCGAATATTCGATGCGGCCGAACATCGTGCCCGGCGTGCCGGTGGTGAATCCGCTGTGGACCTCCGGCTGCCCCCTGACCAATTTGTGCGAGCCTTTCGTCAATCCGGCGGCGTTCGAGCGACCCGTGCTGGGCCAGTTGGGCAACGCGCCACGCACCATCGATGGCGCGCGCGGGCCCTGGCAACAATACTTGGATGGGTCGATCCAGAAGACCTTCACTGTGCGTGAGCGCGTGCGGGTACAGTTTCGAACGGACCTCCTGAATGCTTTCAACCACCCGGTGTTCGCCTTGCCGACCGGATACGGCGGCGGCAACAGTTGGAACACGTCGTCGGGGCCGCCGGCAAACTCACCGCTCACCGCCCCACAATACGATTCCTGGGCGGCATACAACAACCAGCCGCTATCGACCACAACCGCCGGCGCGGCGCAGTTGGCGCAGATCCAAAACTTTATCACGAGCAACCGCAACGCGAAGGGCGCTCTACCTGCCGACTTCTGGACGATTCCGGTACCGCAGGGCTTCGCGACCAAGAACCCGAACAGCTATGACATCCGCACGCTTAGCGGTTTCAAGCTCTACTCGCTGGCCAATACGTACAACACGACGTTCGGCACGCTGAGTGTGAAGTCGATTCCGCGGTACGTCCAGTTCGGACTCAAGGTCTATTTTTAAGCTTCGTCTGAAGAATTTGTGGGTCATTGATATGTCCAGCTGGCGACGGGATGTCAGGTCGCGTACCGGTAGCAGGCCGGATCTCACAATCGCGCGTTTGTCATCAACTTGACGCGGCAGCCCGACTTTGGCCCGTCATCCCGCCAGGCCCAGGATAATCCCTGCGTGTTGGATCCAGCCTTGGCCTATTGCCTTTCGCCCGAGCGCTCGAACGTCATCACCCAGCCGTCCAGTGGCATCTGGTCAGTTACGCTTTTGCCGTTATGCACGAACGAATCAAAGACATACGGGAGGCCATCCGATGTCCACGCCGCCGAACTGTCCATCACCTGAAAGTGAAGATGTGGCGCCGGGGCGCCTGAATTTCCAACCAGCGCCAGCACGTCGCCCGCATGGACGGTATCACCCGCCTTCACCCGGATCGACCCTGGCTTGAGGTGGTAATAGCCAGCAAACTTCCCGCCTAAATCGAGAACCACTCGATTCCCGCCGAGATTAGCGAGAGTATCTGGAAGCGCGTTGGTCTTGGATTTACCCGGATTGTCTGGAACGTCGTTGCGTACGGCAACAACATGTCCGTCGGCGACAGCAAACACTTCGGCGCCGTAGCAACGATAGTTGTGGACATCCTCCGGATTGCCGTGAACCACTTCGCCATCTTGATACCGCCTGTTGAAGTCGATGGCAAACCGCTGGGGAACAAACATGTGCCCCTCAAACATGAGCACGCCTCCCGTATGATGGTTCTTACTCCCAGGCCCATCGATCGCGACCCAGGAATCTCCTCTAACAGGCGGACGCAAACGGAGGATGTTCTTCTGAATCGGCGTCCCTCGATACCGGACGACTATATCCTCCGATTCGCCTGGAACGCGGAACCGGATGCGGTGGTCGAGTTTCTCTGGAAGTTCGTTAGCTACACCTGACAACACCATAATGCTCGTTTGGTGCGGAGCTAGGACCGCCGTGGTGCCTGACGTGAATGCCCGGTTCAACGTCTCGCCTTCGACGGCCCCCAGTAAGGCATCTCCAGCCATGATATCGACGCCGCGGATGGTGATGTCGGTGTCGTCATACCAATTGGTCACAGAGAGTTCATACTGCAGCAGGTAACCGCCTTCCGTCTGTGGCGCCACAGGAGGCGTCCGAATATCGGCCGTGACGAACGGCAACTCGTGGGGGATATCCTGTGAGCGCCCCACGCCCGCCACCACTGCGACGAGGATCACGCACCTCAGCATGAGAATCATTATAGGGGTCGAGCGCCTCACCCGGGTTCTGAGCAGATGCTCGTCCAACCGGAAGCGACTTGAGCGAGAAGTGCCGGTCTCGGACGTTGGTGCCGCTGATCGTCCGAATCCGCCCTTCTGGGCGACAGATTCCGCCCGGCGGCCCAGGTTTGCCAATCGCGAACCCGCAACCGGGGGGCGGTTTATGGTGGAAGTTTCGCCGCCATGGAACTGACCACGATCCTGAACCGCTGCCATCGTTTTCGAGGTTTTGTCTATGAGCACGCCCGTTTCAGTACCGACAAGAAGAGTATCGAAGTGGTCCTGCGACCGCGCATAGGTTCGGCCGCAGTCTGCTCGCGCTGCCATATGCCGGCGCCCGGATACGACCAACTCGCCGAACGGCGCTTTGAGTTCATCCCCTTGTGGGGATTCTTCGTCTTCTTGCTGTACGCCATGCGTCGCGTCGATTGCCGCCGGTGCGGCATGGTGGCTGTCGAGGAAGTCCCCTGGGGGCGTCACTGAAGTTGCGAGCACCGGATGGCATTTTTCTGTTTACCGTTCGGTTGTGCACTCTGCAGAATTTACGAGAGGCACAGGAAATTTACGAGAGGCACAGGACAGGTGCATTGCGGTAGTGCTCGCGAACCGTTACAGGAGCAGCGCCAATTACCCGGACATCATGAAAACTAATTGGAAGAGATAAGGCGGAGTGCCGGCCGGCTCGGGGGGTTTCCTTTCGCCGCCGCCTTGCGTAATCCGTCTGGAGAGAGCTTGGATCCAGGTATCGCTGGGCGCTTTGCGAAGTGCTTCGCCAATGGCCGCGTCCGCCGCCGCCTTGTCGGGATTTGCAGAGCCGAGCGCACACTCGGCGAGATAGTAAGACAATCCTGGACTGGTTGCGCCAAGAGCCTCGGCCGTCGCGAGCGTTTTACGCCCCTCTTCAAAATGCCGATGCATGGCTAGAATCATTCCGTGGACGGTCCACACCATTTGCCATTCCGGCCAGCGCTCCTGAATCGCGGCTAGTGCAAGTTCGGCATCGTCGGTTTTCCCGGCGAGCTCCGCAGCAGCGGCACGCATGAGCAGAATCTCACGGTTTTGCGGCAAAGTGCGAGCTGCACGATCGAGCAACCGCGCGGCATCCGCTGCGCGTTGCCTCTGCAGCAGGAAGGCGGCCGCACGGCGATACTGGTCGGGACTTTGCGTTCCGGTCTGGAACGCCTGCTCCAGGTCCTCGAAAGCCTGCGGCGGATTGCCCGAGGCATCCATCATTTCCGCATGGCTCAAATAATAGTCGGGGGTACGGGACGCTTCCGGGAGCCGATCCAGCAGCTCGAGGCCGTGCGCCGGGTCGCCCTGCCGAAATGCCAGATTGGCGAGATCCAGTTCGACCGCCGGTGACGGGTGCGCAGCTTCCGCCAGATGCAGCAGTTGATTTGCCTCTCCGTATTGGCTGGCGGCAAGCAGCACGTGGCCGGCTTCGGCCAGCACCGCACCGTCCTTGAATCCGGAGATCGTTTGCGCGATGCTTGCGGCCCGATCCAAATTCCCGTCCGCCAGCAGGACCCTCAAGAATTCCAGGCGCAGCGGCGCGTCGCCGGGGTGGGCCTGTATCGCTTTTTCCAGCCGCCTGCGGTATTCGGCATGGCGCTCCCCATCGGACAGGCTCAGGTATTCGACAAAACCGGGAGCAACGCCCGAGCGTTTTTCCGGCCCCAATTGCCGGAAACGATCCATAACAGCCTTGGATTCAGCGGTATCGCCGGCATCGGCCAACGCGCGCGCGAAGTGAAGCAGTGTTTTGGAATCGGCGGGCGCAAGCTCCGCGGCCTTGCGCAGCACCCGGACGGCCTCCGCATTACGGTCCAGAGCCTGATACGTCTGGCCGAGGCGGTCCAGGCTCGCGGGATCGTCCGGGCGCAGTCTGGTGGCGACCTCCAGATCCTTGAGGGCGGCCTCCAGATCTCCTTCCTGGTAGTAAAGACTGCCACGCGCGGTCCGCGCGGGCACATAATTCGGATCGAGATCCAGGGCGCGATCTAGATGGTCTTTGGCTTTGGCGAGATCGATGCTCCGCTCGGCCTGTGCCAGTTCGTAGTACCCGACGACGTCGCGGGAATGCCGGGAGAGGTACCATTTGAGATCGGCTATGCCCCGGTCGGTCTGACCCGCCTGGGCCGCTGTATAGCCGCGTTCCCGTCTTGCGCCATCATCCTTCGGTTCGAGTTGCAGGTAGCGGTCCCAAGCAGCCAGTGCATCGTCCAGTGCTCCGAGGTCCTCCCCGGCGATTGCCAACATCTTCTGCACATCCGCCCGGCGGGGCTCGAGTTTGGCCGCCTGGGAAAGGAGTTGAACCGCCGTTTCCCACTGTTTCGACGCATAATCGGCGCAAGCCAGGGCATAGAGCACATCGACGTTCTGCGGTCGCTGGTGCCGTGCGGACTCGAGAACCTCGCGCGCGCGTGCATTGTCCCCGGCACGGACAGCAACGGTGCCGAGAGCGTACAGAACCGTGAAATTCGCGGGATCGAATCTCAAGGCATTCTCAAGAAATCCTTCGGCCTTCGCGAATTGCTGCACATTCGAGAGTGCCACTCCGGCGGCGAAGCTCAGGCTCGCATCGCCCGACGTCAACAGTCGTTCGGCGAGCGCGTCGGCCTGCGGGCGATCGCCGATCAGATAGAGAGCGGCCAGCCTCGGAAGCAAAACTTGCGGATCTTCGCGCTGATTGGCGGCAATGCGATCGAGACAACGCAGCGTTTCCTGCCCTTGCTTTTCCTGCAGGGCCAGGCGCGCTAACTGAAGGTTCGCATTGTAGTGGGAAGGGTCGAGGGCTACCACCTCGCGGTAAACGTCGGCGGCGCGTTTCTCATCCCCCGCCAACCAGAGATGGGCCGCATAGTTGTTCAGAACGTCGGTGGAGCGGGGCGCGAGCTCAACCGCATGCCGGTGAAAACCATCGGCCTCCTCGACTCTCTTCAGATTGTCGAGCGCCGACCCCAGCAAGCTGAGCGCCCAGGCGTTTTCGGGATGGACAACGATTTCGGCGCGTAGCTTCGTTTCGGCGTTCTGGAAATCTCCTCGTTGAAGATCCGCCATCGCGCCGGCAAACTGATCCCCCTGCCACGCGCTTCCGGAGAACGGTCCGGTCAAAAGTATGGCCAAGGGCAGGTAGAGCAGCACGCGGTTGGTCATCTCACCGGAACCCCCCGGATAAAAGCTGATCAATTATACTCTGAGCTATGACTCGCAGGCGGGCCCTGGCGCTGCTTTCGGGCGGATTGCCGGCACTACGCCGGGTCGCCGATGCGCAAAGCAGAGGGATGGCCTCGCGGAATATCGCCGCACTTCCGGAGGGGAAGCGTTCGGGGAAGCCGTTCCATGCGCGCATCGTCAACGTAGCACAGTCTGCCGGTTTGCGTGCGCCGGTGGTTTACGGTGCGATCGGGCATGCCGACTATCTCGTCGAAACCATGGGGTGCGGGGCGGCATTCCTGGATTACGACAACGATGGATGGCTGGACATTCTCCTGCTGACCGGCCGCCGCATGGAAGCTACTCCACCGGATGCGACCATCCGGCTATACCGCAATAATCGCGATGGCACGTTCTCGGACGTTACCCTAAAAGCCGGGCTGGGTCGCTCTGTCTGGGCAACCGGCATCACGGTGGGCGACTACGACAACGACGGCTTCGACGACGTGTTCGTCACTTGCTGGGGACAGAACATCCTGTTTCACAATAACGGTGACGGAACCTTCTCCGATGTGACGGAAAAAGCCGGGCTGATCCATCCGGGAAATCGCTACGCCACAGGCTGCACGTGGATCGACTACGATCGCGATGGCAAGCTCGACCTTTTCGTTTGTCATTACGCGGCTTTCGATCCGGATGTGATTCCGGCGCGGGGCCGGGATCCGGCGTGCAACTACTTCGGGTTTCCGACCTTGTGCGGGCCGGGCGGCCTCCAGCAGCAACCGGCTATCCTCTATCACAATGACGGAGACGGGACTTTCCGCGATGTGAGCGACAAGTCGGGGATATCGAGTATCAAGCCGGGATACGCCCTCACGGCGGCCGCGGCCGATTTCGACAATGACGGGTGGCCCGACATCTATGTGGCGTGCGACTCGACGCCGAGCCTGTTTCTCCACAACAAGCACGACGGCACATTCGAAGAGCAGGGCCTGGAACGCGGCGTCTCCTTGAGCGAAGACGGACAGGAACAGGCGGGAATGGGGGTCGCGATCGGCGATGCGCACGGCGCCGGTTACCTGGACATCTTCAAGACCCACTTTCGCGGTGACACTCAGGTGTTGTACCGGAACAACGGCGAGGGGGCTTTTCATGATGTAACGGTCCGAGCCGGTCTCGGCGTGGAGAACCGATTCGTTGCCTGGGGCACCGCAATCGTCGACTTGGATAACGACGGTCTTGCCGATATTTTTTTTACGACGGGAATGGTGTATCCGGAACTGGAGGGTAAGATCCGGGGCGCGCCCTGGAAAACGCCGAGCGTAGTGTTTCGAAACCTCGGCGGTGGGAAATTTGAGGAGCTGACAGAGGAAGCGGGGCCCGGCCCTATGGAGCCGCATTCGAGTCGGGGCGCGGCATTCGGCGATTTCGACAATGACGGCGACATGGATATCCTTATCGTGAACCTCAACGAGCCACCCTCCCTGCTTCGTAACGACGTGGAAGGCGGCGGCCATTGGCTCAAGGTGCAGTTGATCGGGACCGCTTCGAATCGCAGCGCGATCGGCGCTCAGGTGATTGCGAGTTACGGAGAGATGCAGCAAGCACAGGCCGTCTTGGCGCAATCGTCTTACCTCTCGGTGAACGATCGGAGGCTGCACTTCGGGCTGGGAGCTGCGACGAGCGCGAACCTGGAGATCCATTGGCCCAATGGCGGGCGGGAACGCATTACGAACGTAGCTGCCGACCGCCTGATCGTGGTGCGGGAAGCATCGGGCATCGTGAAGTCGGAACGGTTCGGGTAACGCCGGCAGCCTCGACCCGTCCCGGGTCTTGCTGCCGGCGTGTTCCCATTTCGCCGTAACGAATTTCAGTAGTAAAAACGCAGCCCGAACGCTAAGACGCGGTTGGGGAGAGTGCCGCTGATGGTGCCCGCCTGCAACGGATTCAGCACGCCGTTATTGGTGGGATTGAACTGGACGGTGGTGTTCAATCCACTAATCTCCGTGTGGTTGAAAACGTTATAAGCCTGCACCTGGATTTCGAAGCCACGGCGCTCACCGAGACCAATCGGAATCCTCTTGAACATCGTCATGTCGAAGTTCGTGAAATGCGGGTAACTGAGGACTCCTGAGCCGCCGCCGAGGTCGCCAAGCTGCGGCGTAGCGGGAGAAACCGTGCCGAGCGCGGGCAACGCGAAAGCTGCCGGATTGAAGTAAGCGCCGGCCGGGATGTTGCTGTAAGGATTGCCCACCACCATGCAGCGCGCGCTGACGTCCGGAGTGCCGGTGTAATCAGGCTGGGTGCCCGATGCGAATCCGCATCCTGGATTATACGGTGCGCCGGTGCTAAAGACAAAAACTCCCGAGTAAGTCCAATGATCGGTGATCACGCTCAGGTATCTACCGACAAATCTCTCGGCTCTAGGGATCTCGTAACTGTAGTTCACCACCAGGTGATGTGTCCGGTCCGTGTTCGAACGCCCATAGTTCCACGACTCATTATTCGGAACTACCGGGGTGTACGTGTTCAGGTACATCGCCTTGGAAAATGTGTATGACGCGCCGAAGGCCAAGCCGTGGCTCAAACGCCTCTGTCCCGTGAGTGTGAGGGCATTGTAGTTTGTGTTGCCTATCTCCGCGTACTGATTGATGACGTTGAAGCCAGGATACTTGGACCGCAGCAGGACATCCGGCAGCGGCTTTCCGCCATTCGTCGGATCGGCATTCTGCGGCAGGAAGCGGGTGCCGATCGGTATCGGATTGATGTTGTAACTGATGTTCTGGTTGAATCCCCAGTTCCCTGTGTAGCCAATGTCGAAAACAACCCCTGCCATGCTGTGCTGAATATCGATGCTCGCGTTGCGCGCGCCATTCCACGGGACCTGGGCCTGCGGCCAGGCATAATAGGTCTGTGGACCGAAGATCAGGTTTCCGCTGCTTGCTGCGATGCTGCTGTTGGTTGTGTAGTTGAGTTGTGGTGTATAACCGTAGGGCGGCTGACCCGCCAAGTTGTACACCTGGTTGCCGTCGAGCCGGTTATAGAAAATACCGAAGCCGCCGCGGATAGCCGTTCTGCCATTCCCCGTCAGGTCGTAAGCAAAACCAACACGTGGCGTGGCGGACACCGGGCTGATGTTATAAGTGTTGGGCGAGACTCCATTCTTTCCCAAGAGAGCCCACCCATCGGCTGGGTTACCGGAGTTCGGTACATACAGGCCGATGTAGGCGACAGGAGCAACCGCGCCGGTCCCCGGGTCGATAGCTACACGTTTTCCGCCAGACATGCCGGGCACATAAAGGCGCGGCGCTGCCGCCGCAGTGTACTGACTGGGAAAGAAATTGGCGAACGTCAGGTTCGCGTCATTCTGCGCGGGCTGGTGATAGAAGCGGACGCCAAGATCCAATGTGAGCCTGGGAGTAACACGCCAGTTGTCCTGAAGATAGAACTCGGCGTTCCAGTAATGGACATTAAAGGTCGCCCGCGCCGTCGCTTGTTGATAGACATCGACATAGCCCAGGAACGCGTTTGCATAACCGTTGCCGGTATTGAGGTTATTGAGAGCGTCCGGCGAATAGTTGAAACTGCCGGAATACGGGTTACTGCCCGGCTGGAGCTTCATGTTGTGTTCGATATAGGCTCCAGCCTTGAAGCTATGGGTCTTCAGGACCTTACTCAGATTATCGCTGAACGTCCAAATCGTGTTGAAGTTCTCCTCGTTACCGGCCGACGTCTGGTTCCGGGTATAGGTCATCGAGTTGCTGGGCGGGCTGCCGAATTGAAACTGCGGTAGAAGGTTCAGATAACCGTTGAACTTGGAAACACCCGTCGGGTTCTGCGTCGGTATAGGAAACAACTCGGGAATATTGGGAATCAGTGAGCGGTCTTCCGTCTTGTAGTTGTCGGTCGAGTAGTATGCCCATGTATTCCAACTCTCCGCGATCGAAAACTCATTCACCAGGGTCGGCGTAATTGCGTAAACCACCGATCCCGAATAACCGTGCCCGGGGTTGGGATGGTCGATAGGCGCAATGCCGGCGGCGCCCAGTGTGCCGCCCTTGTCCTGGGAGAACTGCACGCCCTGGTAGAGTGCGGTCATGTCGTCGTGATCGTTGATCCACCGGAAATAGCCGGTCAGCTTCGACGTTACATAAGTATCGATGCGGAGTACGTCATTGCGCCGCGGGTGAGTGGCGCTGGCGGATTCGAAATAGTTCACGACATTCAGTTGATTGGCTGACGTAGCGGTGAAATTCGGGAGCGGGAAGAAATTCAACATTGCCGGCCCTACTCCAGTTGGATCGGCCCGGGAGGCGGGAATAATATTTCCGGGGAACGGCGCGCCGGTATTCGGGTCGGTGATGGTGATCAGTGAGCCGTTATTCGCAAACGTCTGAGAGAAATTGCCGGTGCGCTCCAACGCCGTGGGAGTGTATTTCGTCTGCGCTCCGCCGGTGACAAACTGGCCGGTATACTCCTGAGCCCAGAAGAAGAATAGCCGCTTGCGGTCCCGATTGAGCAGCTTGGGTATAAATGCCGGTCCACCCACCGTATAGCTTTCGACGTTATACCGGTACCGCGGGATTGGCTGGGCAGTGCCTTGGGCAGTAAGGGTGTGGTTGTCCAGCCATGTGTTGGCGTTGAATCCCTCATGCCGATGCGTCCACAAGCCAGTGGCGTGAATATCGCGGGTGCCGCTCTTGGTTATGGCCGTAATCGTCCCGCCCGAGTTCCGCCCAAACTCCGCTTGATAGTTCGACGTGAGAACCCTCAACTCCTGGATCGAATCCATGTTTGGCTCATAATGGACGGTGCTGTTCGAACCGGTATCCAGATCCGTGATGCCGTCGACGGTGAAATTGATCTTGCTGCCGTTGTTGCCGTTGATGTAGATTCCACCGATCGCGTTCGGCGTGGTCACATCGCGGCTGGCGGTGGTGTCGATCACACCGGGAACCATGCTGATGAAGCTGAACAGATCCCGTCCCTTCAGCGTGATGTTGTCCAGTTGGTTGGAATCGATCGTCAGCGACTTCTCGGAGCTGGCTAGTTGTATGGGAGTGGCTTCCGCCAAGACGGTGACCGATTCCGAGAGGTTTCCGACTTGCAAGGTCAACTTCCCTAAGTCGCGGATTTCCTGCGCTTCCACTACGATCTGTCTCTCGGCGAAAGCTTTGAATCCTGGAGCCTGAACAGACAGGGAATACGTAGAGGGTCCGAGGTCTACGAAGCGGAAAATGCCCGATGTATCGGTAACAGTAGTGCGCGAACTGTTAGTGGCCTCGTCGGTCAGGACCACCTTCGCCGATGGAACAGCCGCGCTGGCGGGATCGAGAACGGTACCTATCACCGAACTCGATACCGTCTGGCCGAAGCCGGATACGGCCAGAATTGTGGATACACAGATCACCCGTGTACACATTCGAAATGTTATTAGCATCGTCCCCCCAAGGCTGCAATCTACGTAGGTTGAACTTCGCCTATCTCGCGCCTCTCCCGATGTCCGAACTGCCGAGAAGGTGTGGGCGTTTACCCTTTATGGGCGGAATTATATCACTGCCTTTCTATATTTCAAGAGGGAAGTTCGGATTTATGTAGACGCAGTATGTTGGGAAGTTACAAGTAAGGCTTTCGCGAGTTTGCAAGTAGGAGCCACCACCGAATTCGGAATTCCGGGGGCTTCGCCGAGTAGACACCGGTCGGGAGTTCGCGGGCGCCGCGGCATCTCGTGTGACCAAGTCTGCTCATCCAGCTGAACTTACGTAAACTGATTTCCCAGGTCCACTGCGGAGGCGAGGTTCTCGAGGCTTCCCATCAAGTCTCACTTCCTTGACGACGAGAGGAGAAATCGGACATCTCGGCGGGTTCCCTGGTCAACCCTGCTGAGGTTAACGGCCCCTTGAGCTGTGATCTCAACCGGGAGGGAGTAGAGCACGTCAAGGATACCGCCTGTAACGACGTTGATAACACTGGACTTGGCGCCCTGGACCCGTGGAGCACTGTACGGCACTCCCGGGCAGGAGAGTGGTTCCCGTAAATGCGGATCTGGCTGATACGTTGGGAGTTCAGCACTTCCCGTCAAATTTGTCCTTCGGCCGTGTTATCGGCGTTCTTTGCCGCAAGTGTTGTCGCTTTTCCAAACTCGAGCGGCATTGCAGCTTGAGATCCTTGCGCTTCGCCATCAGCTTTGCGTTTTGCAACGCTCCGTGAAGAAGCCGAAACTGGGCCTGTTCGACCGGATACTGTGGCCCTGGCTTTGTGGAACATGGACCGGGTGGCGCTCGGCACTCTACATCGTAAAACCGGATACGGTGATTGCCTGGCACCGCAAAGGATACCGCCTGTTCTGGAGTTGGAAGGTCCGCCGAGGGCAACCCGGACGCCCTGCGGTGCCGAAGGAGATCCGAAAACTGATTCGGCAAATGAGCCGCGACAACAAGTTTGGGGCGCTCCTCGCAACCATGGCGAACTCCTCAAGCTCGGCATCGACTTCGGCGAGACCAGCGTAGGCAAATATATGGTTCGCCATCGGAATCCGCTCTCGCAGACCTGGCCGGGGAGAAGCGGCGGCCGCGCGGCCGATCCTAAATAGCCTTTCCAATCCAATAGCCCGTTCATACCACCCCACCAAGTCTAGACATGCCGAATTCATCGGCGCCGCTGAAGGCGGCTTTGATGTTTGCCCGCACTTGGAGGCTCGATGTGGAGGTAGGAGCTTTGTTCGTCGGAAGCACCGTCTTGCCCGTCCACGGGGACATGCGGATACGCGGTTTTCAATTCCGCAATCGCGGCAGCCGTCTCTTGCGGGTGCGCCGTTTCGTACCAGTGGTATTCTTCGTGGACGAAAGTAGAGAGC
>Ga0126381_100002602_pt1 | contig 19548 bp, 22 predicted proteins | sample PanSoiMetPlot_28_FD_96465 | JGI IMG/M metagenome (GOLD analysis project Ga0126381, IMG submission 96465) | Tropical forest soil microbial communities from Panama - MetaG Plot_28 | ecosystem: Environmental > Terrestrial > Soil > Tropical forest > Bulk soil | place: Panama | collected 2016-02-17
CACGTGGACATGACCTGCTTCGACGAGCCGCCGGTGGCCACGATCTTGTTCGCGCAACAGTGCCCGCCGTACGGCGGCGACACCCTGTGGGCCGGGCTACGAGCAGACCTCGCCGCCTGAACCGTCGATCGCCGAGTACGACGCGGCCGAGGGGCCGCTGCACCCGGTCGTCACCGTGATTCCGGAGACCGGCCGGCGGGTGCTCTACGTCAATCCGGAGTACACCACCCGCTTCGAGGGCTGGACCCGCCGGGAGAGCCTGCCGCTGCTGCGCTACCTGTTCGAGCACGGGAGCAAGCCGGAGTACGTCACCAGGTTCCGCTGGGAGGCCGGCTCGATCGCGTTCTGGGACAACCGGCAGGTCTAGCATCTGGCGGTGAACGACTACCACGGCCTGCGCCGCGTCATGAACCGCATCCTGCTGACCGGCACCAGACCGGTGGCCGCCGATTCAGCTGGTGGTGGCCACCCCGCCGTCCACCGGGATGACGGCGCCGGTGACGAAGGCGCCCGCGCGTGAGGCCAGGTAGATCGCGACGCCCGCCATGTCATCCGGGCGGCCGATCCGTTTCAGCGGGGTCGCCTGCACAATGGCGTCCCCGTACGTCTCGAGGGTCGCCGCCATCATCTTGGACTCGAACGCTCCGGGTGCGATCGCGTTGACGGTGATCCGCCGCGGGCCGAGTTCGCGAGCGAGCACCCGGGTCATGTGGTGCAGGCCCGCCTTGCTGGCCGAGTAGGCATACGTGGGGAGGCTCGGAACGCGCAGGCCGTCAATGCTGCCGGTGTTGATGACCCGCGCGGGGTCGTCGTCCGTGGCGGCCGCCTCCAGCATCGGCAGGAACGCCCTGGTCAGGAAAAACGGTGCCTTCAGGTCGAGGTCAACGACCTTGTCCCACGCGGCGGCGGGGAAGTCCTCGAGCGGCGCGCCCCAGGTCGCGCCGGCGTTGTTGACCAGCACGTTCAGCGACTGTTCCCGCTGGCCCACTGCCGCGGCCAGCCGCAGGCATTCCGCCTCCGTGGACAGGTCCGCGGGAATCGCGACGACCTTCCCGTACTGGGTGAGTTCGCGCTCGGCGTCGGCGCAGGCGTCGGCCTTGCGCGAGCTGACGTAGACCCGGGCCCCCGCCTGCAGCAGCCCGCGCGCGATCATCAGCCCGATCCCGCGGGTGCCCCCGGTGACAACGGCCGTCTTGCCGGTCAGGTCGAACAAATCCATATCCATCGTCCCTCGGTCCTGCGCTGCTACGCCCGGTCGAGCCACTTGCCGATGACCACCGGTTCCCATGCGCTCAGCCGGCTGAGCATCCGGTCCGGGTCGGACTCCATGATGACCAGTTCCCTGTGCTCCTGGCGGAGGAAACGCTGCCGCGTCGCCTCCTCGAGCAATGCGCGCAACGGGGCGAAGAACCCGCCCACATCCAGCACGCCGCAAGGCTTCGCGTGGATCCCCAGCTGAGTCCACGTCACGGCCTCGAAGAACTCATCCAGCGTCCCGAAGCCGCCCGGCAGCATGATGAACCCGTCGGCCTGGCCGGACATCGCGGCCTTGCGCTCGTGCATGGTCTCGACGACCTCGAGGCTCGTCAAGCCGCGGTGCGCGATCTCCTTGTCCACGAGGGACCGCGTGATCACGCCGTGTACCTCTCCGCCCTGGGCGAGGCACGCGTCGGCCAGGACTCCCATCAGCCCGGCATGACTGCCGCCGTAGACCAGCCTGATCTGGCGCTCGGCCAGGGTCCGGCCCAGGGCCGCGGCCGCCGCCGCGTAGCCCGGGTCGACGCCTGGACTGGAGGCACAGTAGACAGCAACCGATGACATCTTGGCCAGCATCACCACCTCAACATACGTCGGCCTGCACCTAAATGAGTTTGTGCCCGTGCCGCTGCCGGAGTTGACTTGGTCGCGTGCCCGAGCTGAGCATGCCGACCGTGACGGTGGCCCGGTCTTTCCTGAACGCGATGAAGGAGTTCGCGGCCGAGGGCCGCGGCGGGCCCCACGACGGCTCGATGATCGGCGCGGAAATACGGCAATGGCAGGCCGTGTGGGACACGCCAGAGGGCTTCGCGGCCTATGTGGCGGCCTTGCGCGCGCAGTCCGAGCCGGAGACTCCCCGCCCGGCCGGCTGGGTCCCGTGCACTAGCTGGTGGTGGGTGCAGGGCCCGGACTACCTGGGCCGGATCGCCTTGCGGCACCAGCTCACCGACAGGCTGCGAGAGTATGGCGGGCACATCGGCTACGATGTCCGGCCGACCGCGCGCCGGCAGGGCCACGCCACCGCCATGCTGCGGGATGTGCTGCCGCGCGCCCACGACATGGGCATCGACCCCGCCCTGGTCACCTGCGAGGCGGACAACCTGGCCTCACGCCGGGTGATCGAGGCGAACGGCGGTCTGCTCGAAGACGAGCGAGGCGGCAAGCTGCGGTTCTGGCTACCGACGCTACGTTTGACCAGCACGGACAGTGACCTGACAGTCGATCGCGAGTACGGATGAACCTGGAGTTCAGCGGCGAGATGTGGTTCTGGAAGGGACCGGCGCCCTGGCACTTCATCACCGTCCCGGAAGATGAGTGCGTCGCGCTGGAGGCGGCGTCGGCGTTCGTGAGCTATGGCTGGGGCATGATCCCGGCCGCGGCGCGGATCGGGGAGACCGGCTGGAAGACGTCGCTGTTCCCCAAAGACCAGCGGTACATCGTGCCGGTGAAGGCGTGGGTCCGTAAGGCCGAAGGGCTTGAGGTAGGCGACCTGGTAACCGTCCGCCTAGCCGTCGACGCCTGAGCTGCCAGCCGGCTCTTACCAGCCGAGTTCTCTGAGCCGGTCGTCGTCGATGCCGAAATGGTGGGCGATCTCATGGATGACGGTACGGCGGACCTGCTCCGCGACCTCCTGCTCGGTATGGCAGATCGCGCAGATCGCCTGACGGTAGATGGTGATCCGGTCCGGCAGCACGCCAGCGTAATCCGTTGTGCGATTCGTCAGCGGGATGCCTTGGTAGAGCCCCAGCAGACCGGGCGGCCCGGGGGCGTGCTCGACGGTCACCGCGACGTTGCGCATGAGCCGGCCGAGGTCTTCCGGCAGGTCGTCCATCGCCGTGACGACCATGTCCTCGAAGCGATCAGGTCCGACATCGATCACCAGCCTATTGTCCAGCCCGCCGCGCCCCGCCGCGCCCCCGCGGTACCGCGCCCCCGCCGCGCCCCCGCGCACCCGCGCACCCGCGGCCACCACATGGTTGCGGCAGCCACGTCGCTAGCGCGCCGCCGACTCACCTTGCCTCCGTTCCGCCACTTTGCCTCCGAAGTGGTTCGAAAATGTCCTCTTCACCAGGGAATGTGCAACCACTTGAGCGGCAAAGTGGTCCTATGTATCGGAGCTCTAGGTATACAAGATGCCCTTTTCCGGCAGCAGGGCGGCCGTATCCATGGCGGCCGGCCTCCCCTAAGCAGCGTCGACGTGGTTCGGCCGACCGTGGCATACCTGGGCAACCACTTGGAAGGCAACATGGGAGTAGGGAGGCAACGTGGCCGACGGGCGCGTGCCGTGCCGGAAGTGCGCCACAACCATCTGGCCGTCCGCGATCATACGGTCGGCGCACACCCGTGCTGCCCATGGGACGATGCGTACATGAGCAGCGAAGTCACCCCGGATGTGAGCGCCTTGGCGATCAATGTCACGATTCCGGAGGGGCTCCGCTGGACCAGCACCCGGCGCGGTGAGGAGTTCACGCTGACCACGCTCAACGTGCGGCTCCTACCGGACGGGCGCCTCGCGGCGAAGGCCTACGGCCGGCCGGCCGGCGGCGGGCGCGGCACATATGTGTCGTTCCCCGTCCCGGACACGCCCGAGCTGACGACCCTGGTCGCCAGAGCCGCGAGCCACGCTGGCGCGCTCTGGGCAGGCCATCGTGGCCTCGGGTTACGCTTCGGGTGTCCGCCGGTATTCCATCCAGCGGTTACCGAGCTGTTCCCAGATTTGCTGATATTCATCAAACATATTCCGGATCCTTGATTCATCCAGCTGATCGGGCTTACTGGCCCCGATGTAATAGGTGACCTCATCACGCAATCTGTAAAACTTGTGCTGCGCTTCTTCCATCAGCACCCAGCGCGATCGCCACGCGTAGAAGGGCTCGAGGGTATTAATGGTCGTGACGACCGCGACCAGTGAAAAGGCGATCCCCGTCCAGACATTGAGCTCCTGCAGGCCGAGGATGATCGTAGAGGTCACGGTCAGGAGCAGCGACACCATCCGCACCGCGGATGAACTCGACCGGAACCGGTTCTTCCGTGACCGGGCATAAGCATTGCCCTGCTCGATCCTGGCCAGGAGATCTTGCGCCAGCTCAAGCGGCGTGAGTCCAGGCTTTGGCATAGCCGGCTGGACCGGCGGATCTGGGTGCCTCACACCCCGAACGTAGCCTCCGGCGCCGCTGTGCGCTGATGCAACCGTGACATCCGCTCACCGGACCGTAAATGACGTGCCCGCGTCCCGGCCGTCTCGTACCAATGCGGCACGGTGGTCGGTGCGCATACCGTCGATCAGCAGCGGCACCTCATCGAGGATGGCTGGCGCGGCGAAGGCGCTCGGTCGGCCGGTGCGTGAGTTCTCCGAACAGCGCTGGGCGCAGCGGCGCTTCGACCCGGTCGTCACCGGCAACCTCGCGGGCATTGTCACCGGAGCGATGGCCGGGCCTCAACCTGCTTGGCTTCGCGTTGATGGGAGTGCGCCACCGGCTTCGGGTCTAGGACGCAACCCGGCCCTTTCCAGTCAGCGGCACCTTGCCCGGATCCTTTCCGCCGAGGTTATCTGGACAGCATGCCGGTTCTCTGTTAAAGATAGTGGCAGCCGCAGTTGGGGGGCTCAGTTTCATGGACCGTTTTATCGTCCACTCTGCCGATGTGCACGGACCTGCTGTCGTAATAGGTGCGGCCGCCTATCCCCATCTTGTCGGGGGAACAGGCCCCACAAGCTGTCCCGCAACCCGAGAAGCTAATCAGGGGACCGCAAACGGTACCTGGAGAATCATTCGGGTATCTCTTGTGTGACCGAGTGTTCACGTGCATCATCGGCTGGATCTCACTTTCTAGTAGGAGAAGCAATGGCTGATACATCTGGAGCTGCCCAGGCTGGGACCGAACCGGCGAGCCAGCAGAACGGCGGTGGCCAGAACACGAACGCCACAGCGCAAGCAGGCTCCTCGAGCGCGTCGAAGCTCAGCGGGCCGGCGCTGTGGGTGGCGATCTTCGCGCTCGCGGTGTGGGTGGCGTTCTCGATTGTGCTGCTTTTCAATATCGACAAGAATGAAACAGACTGGACGCGTATCACGTGGGTTTTCGGCTCAATTCAATCTGTCGCATTCGCCGCAGCCGGCGCGCTTTTCGGAACCGCCGTACAGCAGCAGAACGTCAGCAGTGCTAAGCAGGAGGCGGCATCCGCGAAGAAAGACGCGGACCAGCAGCGCGATCTGGCCAGTAAAGGACGCGCGCTCGCCACAGTGGTGCAGGCCGAGGGGACCACCACGGCAACTGGCGACACAAGTGGGATGGAGCGCGTGGGACCGGGCCAAGCCGGTGCCACGGAATCCGCCGAAACCATACGCAAGCGCCACGCCCAGCTAGCTCAGTCGTTGTTCGGCAATCTGGTCGGGCCGCACTAGATAGCTGGGCGAGTTCGCGGCACCGCGGCCGCGCCGGAGGCTGTGACCCACCGCCCACGAAAGAACAGGGGCTGTGGGCCACAGGCCCCGGTCATTCCGGGATGCGGATGCGGTCAGGAAGCAGCCCAGCGCCGGAGCCTGCCCGGGCAGGAATGCTGCCCGGGCGGTTCATGTTGTCGCGCTGGTGAAGAAGATTGGCTTCTTGTCGTTCGGGCACTGGTCGTCGTCACCCGGCTCGCATACGCGGTCGGCGTCGGACGCGCTGCTGCAGTCGATCGACCTGGCTGTAGCCGCCGAAGAGCTGGGCGCCGACGGCGCGTACTTCCGCGTGCACCACTTCGCCAGGCAGCTGGGATCTCCGTTCCCGCTGCTGGCGGCGGTCGGTGCGCGCACCAGCCGGATCGAGATCGGCACGGCGGTCATCGACATGCGTTACGAGAACCCGCTCTACATGGCAGAGGACGCCGGCGCGGCCGACCTCATCTCCGGCGGCCGCCTCCAGCTGGGGATCAGCCGGGGTTCGCCTGAGCAGGTGATCGACGGCTGGCGGTACTTCGGCTACCAGCCGCAAGAGGACCAGACGGACGCCGACATGGCCCGCGGGCACGCCCAGGTGCTGCTCGAGGTGCTACGCGGCGAGGGCTTCGCGCAGCCCAGCCCACGCCCGATGTTCCCGAACCCGCCCGGCCTGCTGCGCCCGGAGCCGCACTCAGAAGGGCTGCGGGAGCGCATCTGGTGGGGTGCGGCGTCTCAGCGGACCGCCACGTGGGCGGCCGAGCTGGGCATGAACCTGCAGAGTTCGACGCTGATCAGTAACGAGTCGGACAAACCGTTTCACCTGCAGCAGGCTGAGCAGATCCAGGCATTCCGCGACGCATGGCAGCAGGCCGGCCACGAGCGGGAACCGCGGGTGTCGGTAAGCCGGAGCATCTTTGCCCTGGTCGATGACCGGGACCGGGCGTACTTCGGCCGCCGCAACCAGGACACCGACCAGATCGGGTTCATCGACGCGCAGACCCAGGCGATCTTCGGCCGCTCCTACGCTGCCGAGCCGGATGTGCTGATCCAGCAGCTCAAGGAGGACGACGCGATCGCCGCCGCCGACACGCTCCTGCTCACTGTGCCCAACCAGCTCGGCGTCGACTACAACGCCCACGTCATCGACAGCATCCTCACCCACGTGGCGCCCGCGCTCGGCTGGCGATAAGCCGATCAGCAGGGGTCAGAACCGGAAGCGAGTCAGGCCGCCCGGCTCCGCGGCCAAGGTCACGATCGCCGAGCGCGGCTCAATGCGGTACACGTTCCACGGCGGTGGTCCTTGCGACGGCGCGTTGAACGGGGCAGTGATGCCCCGCCCGCTGGCGTCCGGTTCGGCCGGCCAGCCCTGGTCCGCCCACGCCTTCGCGATACGCGCCAGTGCGTCCGGCTCGGTCACTCGCGCCGCGTCACCCTCGATGACGACATCCGCGTCGCGGATCGATATCGCGATCGAACACCGGGGATCGCGCGCGACGTTACGCCCCTTTCGCGTACCCGCGCCCGTCTGGAACCAGAACGTGCCGTCTACCCACAGCGCACCGACCGCGGTCACGTGCGGGCTACCGTCCTCGTTGATGGTGGACAGCCAGGTCGTGCGGGAGTTCAACGCGTCCGGAGCTGGCGCCGACCCGGCATCGAGCTTGTCAGCGACTGCGGCCCAATCCACCGGCGGCAGCCCATCCGCCTTACCCAGATTGGTGATTTCCATGAGGCATCCCTTCATCGTCCAGCGGACATACTGGCTAACAGCATCTGGCAGATAAGACGCGCGATGACCGCGAACCTCATCGTCCATACCCGAGTCGCGAGCCCGTGAGGCCAGGCACCACACCTGCACGATAGGCCGGTACCGTGACCACCTGGATGTTGGTCACGCTCAGAATTAGGCTGTCGAAGCGGGGATCAACGCCGGGGAAGGCCATCGCTATGGACTATGTCGCGCATTTCCGTCGTGAGGTCGCCGCGTTCGAGGCCGCGGCACGCGTGGCGGCGGGTTTTGAGGCCGCTCCGGCTGTGCCGTCGTGCCCGGAGTGGGTGATGACCGACTTGGTACTGCATCTGGGAGTGGTGCACAGGTACGTGGCACGCGTCATCCGCGAGCGGATGCAGCAACCGCCAGATTATGACGACCTGTCGTGGCTGGGGCTGACGAGCGAATGGGCGGGCTGGCTGTCACCGGCCGGCGCGCCGCGGCAGCTCCCGGTACCGGCCGCTTTGCCTGACTGGTTCCATGCGGGCGCGGCGGACTTGCAGCAGCTATTCAGTGCGGCTGACCCCGGCGAGCGGGTGTGGACCTGGTCGGCTGACCACTCGGCCGGCTTCTGGCGGCGGATGCAGGCGATCGAGGCCGCCGTCCACCGGTGGGATGCCGAGAACGCGGTGGGGGAGGCCGGGCCCATTGACGCGGCGCTGGCGGCCGATGCCGTCGGGCAGAGCCTCGAGATCATGGCCCCCATGCGACGTGCCAGGGTGAAGGCCCCGCCCGGGCGCGGTGAACGGTTCTCGTTCCGGCGCGCCGACGGTCCGGAAACGTGGGCGGTGCGGTTCGACGGCGACGCCATGCTGGCCGGTGAGGCCGAGCAGCACGGCCATGACGGCGTCCAGATCTCCGGCAGTGCGTCTGATCTGGCGCTTTTCCTATGGCAGCGCCCGGTCTCCGGCACACTCGATGTCCAGGGTGACACGTCCTTGCTCAGCCGTTACTTCGACCTGGTGCCACCCCTGTAGAGGAGCACGGTGAATGGATCACGAAACCGCGGTGGCGTACCTGAACCGCATCGGCGTCACCGCGCCGGCGCCCGCCGACGGGGCGAGCCTGCGTGCGCTGCATCGTGCGCATCAGCTGGCGGTGCCGTTCGAGAACCTGAGCATCCACCTGGCCGAACCGATCTCGCTCGACGAGCACGACCTGATCGACAAGATCGTGCGCCGTCGCCGCGGCGGCTTCTGCTATGAACTCAACGGGGCATTCGCGCTGCTGCTCGAAGCGCTCGGCGCACGCGTGATCCGGCTCGCCGCCCGAGTGTACGGGGAGGCTGGCCTGAGCGTGCCGTTCGATCACCTGGCGCTTATCGTGCGTCCGGCCGATGGCAGCGGGCCATGGCTCGCCGACGTTGGTTTCGGCAGTCACAGTGACTATCCGCTGCTGCTGGAGGCCAGAGATGATCAAAACGATCCGGCGGGGCGGTTCCGGCTCGCCGACGCCGACGAGGGAGATATCGACGTCCTGAAGGACGGCAAGCCTGAGTACCGTATCGAGACGCGTGAGCGATCGCTCGCCGACTTCGAACCGACGTGCTGGTGGCAGCAGACCTCGCCGCAGTCGCACTTCACCCACGGCACGATCTGCTCCAGGCTGACTCCAGAAGGCCGGGTGTCCATCGGGGGCCGGACGCTCATCCACACCCGGAGCGGGACCAGGACCGAGCAGCAGATCGAGGCGGACGACGAGCTGCTGGCGGCGTACCGCGACCACTTCGGCATCGAATTGAGCCGGGTCCCTGACAAGTCGGCAGCGTAGGGATGAACGTTTAGGACCGTCGGCCCATCGCCGGGACCTGCCGTGCGAGCATCGTCCTGGGAGGGGGAGACGATGCGGAGATTCCTCGAACCGGGACGGCTGCGCCGCGCGGCACCGCTGCTGGCCACCGCCGTGTTGCTCGGTGCCTGTTCGTCCCAGGCCGGCGGGGGCAGTAATTCGGCCGCGGTCCAGCTGAGCCCGGCCAGCGGCACGACGAGCAGCACGCCCACCTGGTCAACCAGCACCGCGTGCAAGACCGGGTTCCAGGGCTCCGCGGTCTTCCGCGAGGTGCACCGCGACGGGACCACGACCAATAGCATCTCGTCGGCCGTGCTCGGTACCAACGCGCCGTTCCACGGCACGCTTCAGGCGAGCATCGCCCGGATCCAGGCCGCGGGCGGTATCGCCAACGGGGCCACCCAGAAGCTGGTGATCATCTGCTTCTCCGGGCCGAGCCTGACCGGGACCTCAAATCAAGACATGGGCCTGTTCATTACGTACTCCTCCGATGGGAGCTCGTACACGACGAGCGCCACGGCGCCGGCTGGAAGCTGACCTCCAGCTACATCGAAAATGTGTTGCCCGCGTGAGCGGGACGGCCGGCATAATGTCACGCATGTCACCCGCTACCGCACGGCTGCTGGCGGACATCGACACATTGCCGCGGCCGGCCAGGATGCGGTTCCTCGCGGAACGGGCCAGGGACCTGCCCGCACACGAACTGGAGCCGCTGCTCACCGAGCTGTACGCGGGCGATCGGTTCCGCCGCGAGATGGCGCTGTACCTGGCCGTGGTATCCGGTCATCAGCCGGTGATGGCGGCCGCGCGGAACGACCCGGTGTGGGCGATCCGCCGTACGGCGATCAGCGCGTGGCTGCGGTCCAGCCCGGCCGGGGACCCGCCCGCCGGGACCGAGATCGCCGCCTTCGTGGCCGGCGCACCCTGGCATGACCGGCGCCATGTGTACCGGCTGCTGCGGAGACTATCCCGGGCTGACATCGCGGACGCTCTGGTCGACGCGGTATGGGAGCGGTTCGGTGATACCGAGGCGGCCCGGCTGCTGCCGGCCTGCTCCGCCGCGACGCTGGCCCGGCTGCTCCCCGAGCTGGGTTACACGGTCGGCGACTGGCGCAGGCTGGCCGAGCGGCACCCGGGCGTCGTGCTCGACGTCGCCGCGGCGCAGCTCGCCGAGCTGACCATTCCCCACCGTGCTACCTGGTGGGCCCTGTTCGGGGAAGGCGTGCTGGCTGCGGCGCGCACGGCCGCGCCGCGCGTCCTCGGCCTGCTGGAGTTGTACGCCCCGCCCAGTCACCTGACGGGTCCGCTCCGGTATTACGCCAGCCTGGCCGCGGCGGACCACGTACGGCTGCTCGCGTTGATGACCGCGCCTGGACGGACGCACTGGCTGGCGCACGCCCGCCTGCCGCGGCCGCTCCTCCGCCAGCTCGCCGGGCTGGACACCGCGCAACTCGCTCCGCTGGCACAACGGCTGCGCGAGAACCAAGGCGCTCTCGTCACCCTGCTCCGCGCGCTGCCGCCTTCGCGCCGCGCCGCCCTCTACGCGGCCGCCTACACCGGGGTGGACCGGACCCAGGCGAGGCCGTCGGACGCGATGCTCGAGGTGCTTCCGCGTGACCTGCGCACGGCCGAAGCCCGCCGTGTGCTCGCCCTCGACACGATTCGTGCCGACACGGAGCTGACGTTGCACTACAGTGCGTTCCTGCCGTGGGAGCAGGCGCGGGAGCCGCTGGCCGCCGCGGCCAGGCGCGGCCGGGCGGAGGACCGGGCCGAGGGGTACGGGCTGCTGGTGGCCTGCGCGGCTCGCACCGCGGACCCGGACATCGTCACCGAGGTTATCGAGTACGTCCAGCGGATCCGCAACGACCAGGACCCGGTGCGGTCCCACGTGATCACCGCGCTGACCGGGATCTCCGCCGAGCTGCTCCAGGCGCGGGCCGCGGAGCCGCTGACCCGGATCGCGGCCGACACGCTCGCGGCCCGCGACACCAGCGGGCAGACCCGGCAGGCGCTCACCGTTCTCGCGGTGGCGGTGCTGGGCCGGCGGGCTGGCGTGCCGCCGCTGCTGGCCTGGTCGCTGAGTACGCTGCAGCAGATGTTTGAGAACCGGCTGCCTCCGCTGGGGCGGCTGGACCGCGAACTGCGCCGTGGGCAGGAGCTGGAGGTCTACGCCGCGGTGCGCAAGCGGCTGGAGGCCGGCGTACGGCGGGGCAGTTATGACGCGCTGTTCGCCGTGGTCCGTGCGCTGGGCCGGCGCGCGTGGCGCATGGAGCCGCTGCAGGACATGCTGCGCCGTGCGGTCCATACCGGGAACGTCGCGGGGGTCATGCGACAGGGCATCGCGCTCTGGCTCGCCGATCCGGCCACGAGGTCCGAGCGGGTGCAGCGAGTGCTGCGCACTGACTCCTCGGCGGTCATCTTGCCCGAGGTCTGGCTGGTGCTGTGCGTGAGCAGGACGGACCTGCTCGACCGCGCACTGATCGGCAAGCGGCCGGAAGGGAAGTTCCTCGCCGCGGGCGTGCGCTGGGTGCCGGCGTCGGCGCCGCACGCGCACGGGTGGCTGCCCCGCCATCAGGCGGCGTGTGCTCGCCTGCTGGGAACGCTGGCCGGCGACACCGGCGCCAGGATCCACGTCCGCACCCAGGCGATCTCCACCGCGGCGCGGCTCGGCGATGCCGGGTGGGAGGTCATCACCCGGTTTGCCGGCTCCAATAACGTCAGCCTGGCCGAGGCCGCCCTCGCCGCACTGGCCAGGACCGACCGCCCGGCCGACGCGCTGCCCGTCCTGCTCGGACATTCCGGCGACGACCGAGCCCGGGTGGCCATGTACGCGGCGGGCCGGGCCGCCCGGTACATCCGCCCAGCTCAGCTGCTGCCGGTCTTGACCGGTGGCGATGCAGGTGCCGGTGCCGGGCTGGCGGCCGGCAAGGTGACCAGCCGCAAGGAAGCGCTCCGGCTGATCGCCTCGTTGCACCTTCCCGGCGCCGGTGACATCCTGCGCCAGGAGTGGGTTCGCGACGGGCAGCACCGGGACATCAGGGCCGCGATCGCGTCGGCGGCACGACAGCGGCTGCACGACCCCCTGTCCTGGCCGATCCTGGCGGAGGCCGTGGTCGGCGGCCCGGATGAAGCGCTCGCGGTGACCGCGCTGGCCCGCGTGTTCGCCTGTGCGCCGCGGTATCGGCCCGGTTATGCGCGCCTGATCGCCCAGGCCTGCCGCAGCCAGGACCAGGCGGTGGCCATCGCGGCCTGGGCCGCGATGCCCGGCTGGCTGGACTGGGCACCGGACGCCACGGCGATGATCAGCGGGCAGATCACCAACCTGGAAGACCGCGTCAGGTGGCAGCTCGGCCTGCCCGCGGTCCAGGTGATGCTCGCCACCGGCCGCCCGAGCCCGGTGCTGGACGATATCACTGGTCAGCTCGCCGCTCTCGACGGCGCCGACGGCCACGACCCGCTCAGGGACCGGCCCGCCCGGCAGCGGCTGAACCTGGTCATCGACCGCGCCGCCGAGTGGTCCCGCGACGCCGAACCGGACCTGGACCGTGCGCCGCTGGCCGACGCGGGCCGCGCCCTGGCCCGGCAACCGGATATGACCTTGCCCGCCGCCTGGCTGCTGCTCGCCGCCACCCAGTTCGACGAGCAGCTCGTCAGCGGCCTGACCGAGGTCTGTGCCCTGGTCGACGGGCAGCCGGTAACCGCCATCCGCCTGGCCGACTCCCTCACCGAGCGTCTCGCGGCGGACAGCCGGGCCGATCCGGAGATCGTCCGCGCCGCGGCGGCGCGCCTTGAGCGGGACGGCGGCCTGGCGGCCGGCCTGTTCGCGGTGGCCCTGACCAGCTACGGGCACCGCTTCGGCTGGCCCGCCGCCTGGCGGGCGCAGCTCCGCCAGCTTCGCGAGCACGAGCTGGCCGACGTGCGGGCCGCCGCGCTCGCGGTCTTCACGGTCGCCGAGCTGCAAACGTGAACCCGGTTAGCCCTCAGATGAGGCAGGGCCTCGGCATAGTGGTGTGAAGTCCGGTTGATGGCCTAGTGACCCGTTCCGGCGTGTCAGGGAGCAGTACAGGCACGGCTCCCAAGATCATGTGGTTGTCGAAGCCCATGACCCCTGCGGAAGACCGTGCCTGCCCTGGCATCATCCCCGATCAGTGCTGCGCTGGCGCAGCTTCAGGCCCTTCCGGCCGGCGAGCGCGCCGCGCTGGCCGGCCAGTGCCCCGGACTGCTGCAGTATCTGGCGCTGGTGCCCGATCCGCGTGACCGGCGCGGCGTCCGGCATACGCTGACCTCGCTATTGCTGGCTGCGATCGCGGCGGTGCTGGCCGGGGCGCGGTCGCTGACGGCGGTCGGCGAGTGGGTCGCGGATGCGCCGCCGCAGGTCCTGGCTGCGCTGGGGATCCGCCGTGACCCGCTGACCGGCCGGTTCGAGCCGCCCGTTGAGGCCACTATCCGCCGGGTCCTGGAAGCAGTCGATGCTGCTGCCCTCGATGCGGCGGTGAGTGCCTGGCTGGCCGCCCGGCAGCACGCCAGCCAGCCCGGACGCACCCGGCGGCGCGCGGTCGCGGTGGATGGCAAGTCGGTGCGCGGCACCCGGCACGCCGCGCGCGACGGGCAGGCCGTGCACCTGCTGGCGGCTGCTGATCAGCAGGCCAGCGCGGTGCTGGCCCAGACCCGGGTGGACGGCAAGACCAATGAGATCACCCAGTTCGCCCCGCTGCTGGCACCCTGGACCTGGTCGGCGCCGTGGTCACCGCTGATGCACTGCATACCCAGCGCGAGCATGCCGAGTTCCTGGTCACGGCCAAGAACGCGCACTACATCCTGGTGATGGTGAAGAAGACCCAGCCCGGCCTGTACGCCCGGCTCAGGAACCTGCCCTGGCGCAGCGTCCCGGTCAGCGACCGGCAGGCGGGCCGCAGTCACGGCCGCCAGGAGCAGCGCACCTGGCAGGCCGCCACCGTGGCCGCCGGGCTGCCGTTCCCGCACGCCGCGCAGGCCCTGCGGATCATCCGCCGCACCCGGCCCCTGTCCGGCGGGACCTGGCACACCGTCACCACCTACGCGGTGACCAGCCTCAGCGTCATCCAGGCCACCCCCGCCCAGCTCGCCGGCTGGATCCGCGGCCACTGGCAGATCGAGGCCCTGCACCACATCCGCGACGTCAGCTACGCGAGGACGCCTCCCAGGTCCGTACCGGAAACGGACCCCAGGTCATGGCCACCCTGCGCAACCTCGCCATCGCCATCCTCAAACCCGCCGGCCACGCCAGCATCCCCGCCGCCTGCCGCCACCACGCCCGCGACGTCACCCGGACCCTGACGACGCTCGGACTCAGCCTGCCCTGACCGAAACGGACATTAAGCGACTATGCCGAGGCCCTGGGGCGGGAGCAGCTCTGACAAAGCCGGGACATGTCCAGAACTACCCGATGAGGTGGTCCGGCGAGCATGGCGGAGGGGGGTATGTGAGGGAACCGGCGCTTCTTACGCCCCCTCAACTTTGACATCGGCTCAGATCTCACGGACACGGGAATCGAACGGGGCGTGCTCACCTCGCCTCGAGCATGAGCCCGAAGGTCTTCTCGATCCCGGCCGCGCCGCCGACCGTGATCCGCAGCGCCCGGCTCCCGGGCAGCGGCTCGACCCACCCCGCCGCCAGGACGTGGTCGCGCAGCGCGCGGCCGACCTGGCCGGCCAGGTGGTGGCGGGTCTCGGTCCAGTCGACGCAGTAGCGGATCAGCGGACGGCGGCCGCCGGGGAGGCGGACGCCCAGGTCGTCGAGGAAGTCCCGCCCGCTACCGGTGAGCTCATAGTCCACGTCGCGGCCGTAGGCGGTAGGCCGGTCGGCACCGTCGTGGTCGAAGCCGCCATCCCCGCCGGCCAGGAAGCCGCGGTCGAGCATGCTCTGCATGAGCCCGACGCCGAGCCGGCCGGCCAGGTGGTCGTAGCACGAGCGCGCCCGGCGCAGCTGAGCGGCGCGGGTGCTGGCCCGCAGCGAGGTGACCGGCTCGGGCGGGGCGAGCTCCATCAGCGCTTCCAGCACGTTGGACACTGCCGGCCCGGCCAGCCGGTAGTACCGGCCCTTGCCCTCGGCGCGGACCGCGATCAGCCCGCCCTCGGTGAGCTTCTTCAGGTGGGCGCTCGCGGTCGCGCGGCTGACGCCGGCCTCCTGCGCGAGCAGGCTGGCGGAAAGCTCGCGGCCCGAGGTCAGCGCGATCAGGATCCGGCTGCGGGTCCGGTCGGCGATCAGCTCGGCGATTCGCGGCAGGTCGGCGTCCCCGGTCATGGTTACCCCTGTCCATCTCCGGCCCGGCGGCGCACCGCCGTTGCCTCGACGGTACTCACCAGCGCCACCGCGCAGACCGCTGCGGCGAGGCAAAGTGCGACGACGAAGCCAGTGCGTACGCCACCGGCGTTGAGCACCGCCCCGAGCAGTGCCACGCCGATCGCCCCGCCCATCTGGCGGATAGTGTTGAGCGAGCCGCTAGCCAGGCCGGCGTGGTGGGAGGGTGATGCGCTGAGCGCGACTGACGTCATGGCGGGCATCGCGAGGCAGCACAGGCCGATCACCGCGAGGCCGGTGATGATGAGGGCCGGTGAGGTGACCAGGCCGCCGGCTGCGGTGACGATCGCTCCGATGCCAGCGCACGCGAAGCCGGACAGCATCGGGCGGCGAGGCCCGATCGCAGCCGCGAGGAACCCGCCGCTGATCGCTGCGACGCCGATCACCACGGCCATCGGCAGCACCGCGAGCCCTCCCGCCAGCGCCGAGAGGCCGTAGGCCGACTGCAGCGTCAGCGAGACACACAGCAAGGCGCCGTACATCGCGAAGTTGAAGCAGAACCCGGTCAGCAGCGACCAGCGGAACGGGACCGAGCCGACGAGGCCGGCCGGCACGAGCGGATGGGCGCCGCGCCGCTCGGACCGCGCGAACAGCCAGCCAGCGACGACCCCGAGCGCCAGCGCGCCCACCGCCGTCGTCATCCGGCGCTCGCCGGCCTCGATGATGCCGACGGTGAGCGAGGCGAGGGCGAGCGTGCCGACCGCGGTCCCGACCAGGTGGATCCGGCGCGGTCGCGGTCGCCCGCGGGGGCCGAGCACCGCGATGGTGCCGCCGACCACGGCGGCCGCCGGCAGGTTGATCCAGAAGATCGCCCGCCAGCTCGCGACCGTGATGAGCAGCCCGCCGAGCAGCGGTCCGGAGGCGAAGCCCAAAGTGGCGATCCCGCCCCAGACCCCGAGCGCGCGGGACCGCTCGCGGGGCTGGGGGTAGAGCTCGGTGATCATCGCCAGCGAAGCCGGGAACATGAGCGCCGCGCCAACGCCCTGGGCCACCCGGGCGCCGATCAGCACCGGCCAGCCGCCGGCCAGCGCGGCACCGGCCGAGGCGACCCCGAAGAACGCGAAACCGAGCAGGCAGATGCGGCGGTGCCCATGACGGTCGCCGAGGGCGCCCGCGGTTAGCATGCAGGCGGCGAACGGGATGGCATACCCGTCCACGGCCCACTGCGCCGCGCTCACGCCGCCGCCGAGGTCGGTTCGCAATGTCTGCAGGGCGACGTTGACGATGGTCGCGTCGAGCTGCACCAGCGCGAACGTCAGCGACAGCGCGACCAGCGTGACCGTCCGGCGCCGTCGCTCGGCCCGGCTGAGCTCCGTGATCCGCTCAGCAAGTGTGTAAACTGTCATGACTCCATCGTGACGCGGGAATGATTCGACACCGGACGAAACGAGACGGACAGCAACTGGATGCCCTGGCTGCGAAGGCTCATGTCTCAGCGCCCGCACATCCAGCTTCTCTGGTTACGCGCAGAACCTCTGGATAGGCGCGTAGCTGAGGTGCCGGAGGGCAAGCCCGCCGGCGTGGATGATCGCGTCGTGGGTCACGGGTCCGGGCGGGATCGGCTGCGTGCCGGTGCCGAGCAGGTTTTCGTAGGCTGCGTACTCGCTGTCGGTGAACGGCCAGGTGGGCAGCGCAACCTCGCCATCGCCATCCTCAAACCCGCCGGCCACGCCAGCATCCCAGCCGCCTGCCGCCACCACGCCCGCGACGCCACCCGGACCCTGTCAGGTGAGGCGTTCCATATACCGATAAAGCTGCAAACGTGAACCCGGTTAGCCGTCAGTTGAGGCATTCTTTATCCTGATAAATCGGGATAAAGAATGTCGGAAATCGCGCGTAAGGTCGTATGGCGATATGATGACCCCATGGGCCAAAGGGTTGGGGTGGGGTTTGTGGAGGAATTCGATCCGGCGAAGCCGAATATCGCCCGGGTATGGGATTACTGGCTGGGCGGGAAGGAGAACTTCGCCGCGGACAGGCAACTAGCGCGCAAGATGCTGGAGATTTATCCCCTTTCCGCGCAGATGGCCCAGGAGAACAGGCAGTTCCTCGGCCGCGCCGTCGCCTACGTGGCCGGCCGGGGCATCCGGCAGTTCATTGACGTCGGCGCGGGGCTGCCGACGGCGGTGAACACCCATGACATCGCCCGCCGGGCCGCCCCTGGCGCGAAGGTGGCCTACGTCGACAACGACCCCGTGGTGGTGATGCACGCGCGCGCCCTGCTGGCCGGGGCTCCCGGCGTGGTCGCGATGCCCGGTGACATGCGCGACCCGCTGGCCATCGTGACCGATCCGGAACTCAACCGGCTGATCAGCATGGCCGAGCCCGTGTGCGTGGTGCTGTCCGGCGTGCTGCATTTCCTGGAGGTGGACGCGGCACAGGAGGTAGCCGCCGGCTTCGCACGCGTGATCGCGCCCGGCAGCTATGTGATCATCTCGGCCGGAACCGGGAAGAACAACGCATGGACAACGGACTACCAGGCGGCGTACACGGCCGCACCCCTGTACTTCCACAGTTCCACCCAGATCATGGGCTTCTTCGACGGCCTTGACCTGGTGCCTCCAGGCCTGGTCCCGGCGCGCGGCTGGGTGCGGGACGCTCCCGCGCCGCAGCTGAAATCCCGGCAGGGAACCTTCCTGGCCGGAGTGGGCCGCAAGACCGGCTAATACTTTGCCGCCTGCCCGTAAGGTCAGGATATGGACTGGAAGCTCGAAGTGGTCACCCTCCCGGTGAGCGATGTCGATCGCGCCAAGAAGTTCTACGCGGGACAATGCGGCTTCGCCGTTGACGTCGACCACCGCGTCAGCGAGACGTTCCGGGTCGTCCAGCTCACTCCGCCCGGCTCCGCGTGCTCCATCGTCATCGGCGACGGGCAGTCCAGCGCCGAGCCCGGCACCTACCGCGGCCTCCAGCTCGTCGTCGACGACATCGCGGCCGCCCGCGCCGAGCTAGCCGGGCGCGGCGTCGACGTCTCGGACGTCAAGCACTTCGAGGACGGCGTGCAGAAGGACGGCCCGGGCGGCGACTGGAACTCGTTCCTCTTCTTCACCGACCCGGACGGCAACGGCTGGGTGGTCCAGCAACGGCCATCTCTGGCGCCGTAGGGTTCGAGCGCGTAATCGTGCGCCATGTCGTTAGGTCCGGTCCGGTATCCCCAAGCATGACAGCCACGACCGTTTTGTAACGGAATGCGGCACATATGCCGCTTGCCGTTCCATAAGACGTTGCTCTAACTTTGCCGCCCTTGAGCTAACCAGCGAATGCTGGTGGAAATGTTGTATCGAATATGATAGCGTTATCTAAACAGGGGAGCGAATTATATTAGAACGGGCGGTGGTTCATGGGACGCAAGCAATCTTCCGGGTCAGGGCCAGACGGCGAGGAGCATGATTCCTCGCCGTCTTCGTCTCCCGGCCCGGGCGGCGGGTTCGCTGACGGCGGCCCGGCGGATCTGATGGCGCCGGGGGCGGAGCTGGCTGGGCTGCTAGCCGCGGTCACCGGCCCCGGCGGCACCAGCGGGGAGCCGCGGCAGGGACTGTCCGATCAGGAGGTGCTCGGGGTGATCGCGGCCTGGGGCCGGATGGCCGCCTGGGTCGCGTGGGGGCAGACAGTCTGGCTGGCCGAGTTCGCCCGCCGCAGGCCGGGAGTCATGTCCGGGTCCACCGCGGCCCGCGCGGCCGCCGAGGAGGCCTCCTGGAAGACCGGCGAGACCTGGACCCGGATGCTGGACCAGATCGGCCGCGCGGTCACCCTGACCACCCGGCTGCCCGCCACCCTGGCCGCCATGCGCGACGGCCGGGTGTCGGAGTACAAGGCCAGGGTGATCGAGGCGCAGACCGCGGACCTGTCCGATGCCGACGCGGCCACAGCCGATGTGATCCTCGCGGCGGCCGGGGCGGTGAAGAACCCGGCCGGGCTACGCGATTTCGCCCGCCGCCAGGTCAACCGGCTGGACCCGGAGATGATGGAACGGCG
>Ga0126381_100002603_pt1 | contig 19544 bp, 16 predicted proteins | sample PanSoiMetPlot_28_FD_96465 | JGI IMG/M metagenome (GOLD analysis project Ga0126381, IMG submission 96465) | Tropical forest soil microbial communities from Panama - MetaG Plot_28 | ecosystem: Environmental > Terrestrial > Soil > Tropical forest > Bulk soil | place: Panama | collected 2016-02-17
GTCGAAGTAGCCGTCGGCGACCCAGCGGTCCTTGGGAACCCCTCGGGGTGGATGACGCGTGACGCCGATCCGCAGCCCCTGCTCGGGCGTTGCGGGCGTGCCGATCTGGAAGGTCGTGAGGCGGAGTTTGGTCTTCATGTAGAAAAGATCCGATAGCGTGTCATTCCGAGCGCAGCGAGTGGAGGAACCTGCCGTTGGTTCTCTTGTGCTTCCGCTCGATCTTGGAGACATAATTCCACAAACCTGTTCATGGGGCGTATCCATTGGCCCTGAACCACTCTATAGCCGAACGCATGGCGCGATAAACCGGCACGATGCGGAAGCCGAGCTCCTGTTGCGCGCGGGCAGACGACGCGAACATCTTCTTGCGGCCCATGCGGACCTCTTCCAACGTGGCGCGCGGTTCCTTGCCGAGTATGCGGCCGGTGATCCACTCCTCGAAGAATGCGTAGGTCGCGGCGACGGCGAAAGGGATCTCCGTGGTCGGCGAGGGGATGCCCGTGATGCCCGACATCTTGTCGAGAATCTGCTTCAGGGTGAGATTCTCGCCGCCGAGGATGTAGCGGCGGCCCGGTCTGCCGGTTTCGAGCGCGGCGACATGGGTTCGCGCGACCTCCGAAACGTCGACCAGGTTTAGGCCGGTATCTACGTAGGCCGGGAATTTGTGGTTGAGGAAGTCGACGAAGATGCGGCCAGTTGGTGTAGGCTTGGCGTCGTTGGGACCGATCGGCGTCGTCGGGTTAAGGATGATGACCTGCTGGCCGTCCTGGGCAGCGGCGATGGCTTGCAGCTCGGCCTGGAACTTCGAGCGCTTGTAGTGACCAACCATGTCATCGATGGTCACGGGCGTGTCTTCGTTCACAACGATGCCGTCAGTGCGGAAGGCCATCGTTGCCACCGATGATGTATAGACGACGCGGCCAACTCGGGCTTCCCGCGCAAGCTTGAGCAGATCGCGCGTACCGCCAACGTTGGCTCGGTACATCGCTTCAGGATCGCGAATCCAGAGGCGGTAGTCGGCAGCCACGTGCATCACAGCGTCGCAGCCTTCAAGCGCGGGCGCATATGACCCTGGCTTGGCAAGGTCGCCAACGACAGTGTCGCCGGAAATACCTTCGAGGTTCGACAGCTTGCTGGACTTACGGACCAGGAGTCGGAGGGCGGCGCCCTGGTCAGCGAGGGCTTTCGCTACGTGATGTCCGACGAAGCCGGTCGCGCCTGTGAGAAATATCTTCATGGCGAGTTTCTTACGCGAAAGTTCATTGTAAGGGGTGACGTAGCCTCGCACAGACTCATCCCAGTATGGTAGGGCGTAGAGTTGGCTTCATCCGTGATGAACTGGTCGTATTCCGGACCCTCGGCGACTGAACCAAGGGAGTGGCGCGTCCGCTCCCGAATTCTCATTGCGGCATTCGTGGTTACAATCACCTCAATTGCAGCGGCGCAGGAACCGACGCTCAAGACCCGCACGAAGGAGCAGCGCGATCGCGCATACCTTGAAAGCCACCGGGTCACGATGAACGTTCAGGTGAATGACGCCGACGGAAGGGCCGTGCAGAATCTCGCGGCAGAAGATTTTGTGGTCTTCGACAATCACCGGCCGAGAGAGATTGGCGCGTTGCATGAAATTGACGGCCAGGGAATGTATGACGCCACGGAGATCCTGATCCTGCTCGACGCGGTAAACAGCACGGCGCAGGAGTTGGACGCAGAGCGCCAGGGGATCTTCAAGTATCTCGCACAAAGTAAGGGGCCCCTTCCCTACCGGACCTCCTTCGTACTGTGGTTCAACGGGCATCTGAAGGTCACTGCGGCAACGACGGATCGAAATGCCGTGGGTCGCGCGTTTGTAAAGATGACAAAGGACCTGCACTCGAACGCGTGCGCTCCTTTAAATGGTTCGGTGGCACAGACGATGGAGGGTGGAGGCGTTGGCGCTCTAGGCCAATCCGGAATTGGAGACCGAGTGGTGAGCATTGCGCAATGCCAGGAAGTCCATTTCAGGGACTCGATCGCGGCGCTCGACGGCATTGCAGCACAGCAGAAGAACATCGGTGGACGTACCATTCTGATTTGGGTTGGGCCGGGCTGGCCGCTGCTCCCAGACGTTGAGTTTCAGCGTTTAAGTCCGAAGGCGAAGCAGAGCTTCTTCGATGAAACCGTGAACCTGCTGCGCGATCTGCGCGAAGCTCAGGTGACGATTGATGCGCTATCTCCGCGCGATGTGACACGCGAGACAGAGATGGCGAGAGTCGATATGGCAGCGTTGGATGCTGGCACTGCGTCTCCGCAGTATGCCGGGCCCGCCAGCCTCGCCCAGCAGGTTTTGGCACGTCAGACCGGAGGGCGGGTGTTGAACGAGAGCAACGATGTTACGGCAGATCTGAGCTCCTGCATACGCGACGCGGACGGATACTACATTCTGACATTCGATATGACGCGCACCACAGCGCCGCATGAATTCCACCCGGTCGAGGTGAAGGTGAATCGCCCGGACGTACAAGTGCGCACCATGACGGCATATTACGCGGAACCGTAGGACAGAGAACACGAAGCGCTCAGCATTACCTTGGATATCTGTCATCCAGGCCGCGACAAACAGACAAGGAAGACAACTTACCTGCGTGTTCCGGAACAGGAATATTCGTGTCTCTTTCAGATGGAGGTCGCGATGAAGTATCAATTGACGCTTGTTGTGATGCTCGGGGTGGCCACTGCCGCTTATGCCAAGGAGCCCCGACACTTCCAATCGGGCAAACTGCTGCAGATGGCGTCGGTGCCGTGCGGAATGGCGGAGAAGGACGCCAAAACATTGACTGGCGAACTGCTTGGCACTGACAACTCACATAAAAAGACCGAAGAAGTGCTGTGCCAGGAGTACGTCCTGGAGGGCGAGACTGTCACGTATCGCATCCGGCCTAGGGACGACAGGCATCCTGTACTTCTGCCAGTCGGCCAGCACGCACAGTTCTTCCTTCAGAAGGACAAGATGGTGCTGCGAGTCGAGTATCTCGATAATAAAGATCGCGAATATATCGTCGTGTCGATGATGCCGCGCGAGGATAGTAAGGCGGATGCAGAGCCTCCACGGCCGAAACTGCAATAGCTAGTTCCGGATCTCGGCCAGCAGTTTCTCAACCTCGGCCTTTTGCGCTGAAGTCAGCGGCAGCAGCGGCTGTCTCGGATATCCTCCGTAATAGCCATTGAAGTCGCAGGCGTACTTCACGCCGGCGATGCCGAACTCTGCACCAATCCGCTGACTCGGCCTCAATATCTGCTCCTGCTTTTCGGCTGCCAGCTTCGGATCGCGATCTTTCCAGGCGAAGTAGACTTCGTAGCAGGCCTCGGGCGCGCAGGCGCCAAACCCCAGGATCGCCCCGGAGCCACCGGCTTCAAGCGAAGCGAGGATGATGGCAGCCGACCCTGTCAGCACTTGGAAGCCAACCTCCTTCGTACGCGTCTTGAACGGAACTGACGGAGGCGCAACCGCGATCGCTGGCCCCACTGCCAGATCTCCTGCCGGCACAAAAGTCGGTTGAGCTGCCCCCTGGCTTGCCATTCGATCCGTCACTGCCTCGAAGACAGGCGTAACCGTGACGGTGCGTCGCGGCGCTGTTCGTGTTGCCTCGACTATCCCTTTGATCCGCTCCAGGCTCCCGCTCGAATCCTTGATGGCGATGATATTCGGATGATGCGCGAGTTCTCCCACCATTTCCACCGGAATCTGGTAAGGCACGCAGCGCGGAATGTTGTAGAGCACCACGGGTAACGCCGAACGGTCCGCGACCGCCCTGAAGTAATTCGCGACAACCTCAGGGGTCATCTGCGTAGAGTAGTAAGTCGGCGTCCGCACCAGCACTGCGTCGTAGCGATATTTCGCCGCCACTTCGGCCAGCTCCAACACAGCCCATAGACTCTCGCGGTTGACGCCGGCGATCAGCACCTTTTCCGGCGCCGCCGCTTCGGCCGCCGTGCGAAGCACGTCCTTGGTTTCCGCGTCATCCAATGCCGGCGCCTCGCCGGTCGATCCCAGCACGACCATTCCCGCCAGCGGACTGCGCGAATATCGCGCTACATTGGCCTCGAGTTTGCGGTAATACACTCGCTCATCCGGGTAAAAGGGAGTGGTTACCGCTGCAAAAACGCCTTCTATTAACATGATTGCATTGTAAAAGCAGGCGCTTCCCTTCTAAGTTTCCGATGTCAACTGCGGACCGCCGCGGCGGCGTGGAGATTCTGCAGCGCGTAGACCGTGATCTCCCGCTCTTGCATCGCCGCGATCCCTTCGAGCGCTGCCTGCGCCGCCGCAATCGTTGTGATCGTCGGTACTCTCGCCAGCACAGCCGCCCTGCGAATCGCCTTCTCGTCGAAGAAGGTGTCTTGACCGCGCGGCGTGTTGATGATCAGTTGAATCCGGTCCCCCTTGATCAGGTCGACTACGTTCGGCCGGCCTTCTTTCACCTTGAATACGCGCTCGACAGATAGGCCCGCGCGCTCCAGGGCATTGGCCGTGCCTTCGGTCGCCACCAGGCGAAATCCAAGATGCGCAAATCGACGCGCGATCTCCACCGCCCCTGGCTTGTCATGATCGTTGACGGTGAAGAAGACTGTGCCCTTTGACGGCAGAATCTGGCCGGCCGACAATTGCGCCTTGGCGAAGGCTTCGCCAAAACTTGCCGCCACGCCCATCACTTCGCCGGTCGACTTCATCTCCGGCCCAAGCACCGTATCGACGCCTGCAAATTTGTTCCACGGAAATACTGGCGACTTCACATAGTAGTGTTCGCCAATCTCAAGGTCTTTGCCTAAGGCCAGCTGTTCCGGCAACAACTCCCGCAGCTTCCGGCCCGTCATCAGGCGCGCGCCGATCTTGGCCAGCGGAACTCCCGTTGCTTTCGACACGTAGGGAACCGTCCGCGATGCCCGCGGATTCACCTCGATTACGAAGACGTGGTCGTTGCCATCGGCATCACGCTGAATCGCAAACTGGAGATTCACCAGCCCTACAACCTTCAACGACAATGCCAGCTTCCGCGTGTATTTACGAATCGTGTCAAGCGTTTCTTCGCGAATGCTGACCGCCGGCAGCACGCACGACGAGTCGCCGGAATGGATGCCTGCCTCTTCGATATGCTGCATGATTCCGGCAATGATCACATCCTCGGTGTCGCACAGTGCATCCACATCCACTTCAACAGCGTTCTCCAGGAAGTGGTCCACCAGCACGGGCCGCTCCTGCGAGTACTCGACCGCCTGCTTCATGTACTCCGCCACGGCTTTGGCGTCGTATGCGATTACCATCGCGCGCCCGCCGAGAACGTAGCTGGGCCGCACAAGCACCGGATAGCCGATTCGTTCCGCCACTTCCAAAGCTTGCTCGACGCTTGTTGCCGTTCCGCCTGCTGGTTGAGGAATCTTCAGATCCTCCAGCAGCCTTCCGAATCGCTTCCGATCCTCTGCCAGGTCGATCGAATCGGGCGAAGTTCCGATAATCGGCACGCCGGCCGCGAGCAGCCGCTGCGCAAGATTCAGCGGGGTCTGACCGCCAAACTGGACAATCATCCCAATCTTCGCCCCGCTTTGTGCCTCGTGGTTGTAGACCGCGAGAACGTCTTCCAGCACCAGCGGTTCGAAGTAGAGCCGGTCGCTTGTGTCGTAGTCCGTCGAGACCGTCTCAGGGTTGCAATTCACCATGATCGTCTCGTAGCCGTCTTCTTTCAGCGCAAACGCCGCGTGGCAGCAGCAGTAATCGAACTCAATTCCCTGCCCAATCCGGTTCGGCCCCGATCCTAGAATGATGATCTTCGGCTTATCCGTCGGCGCCGCCTCGTCTTCCTCGTCGTATGTCGAGTAGAGATACGGCGTCATCGATTCGAACTCTGCCGCGCAGGTATCGACCAGCTTGAACACCGGCCGGATACCCTTCGACTCGCGCAGTTCCCTCACCCGCTTGATACCATCGTGCCCGTCGAGTTTCCATTCCGTCGCGATGCGTTCATCGCTGAGGCCGTAGCGCTTCAGCTTCAGCAGATGTTCGCTCGTGACCTCCTCAGGCGTGACCTCCTGCAGCGACTGCTGGGCAAGCGTCACTTCGCGAATCTGGTGCAGGAACCACGGATCCATCCCGGTCAGCCGTGCGACTTCGCGCACGCTCATCCCGCGCTCAAACGCGAACCGGATGTAGCCCAGCCGCTCCGGTCTGGGAGTCACCAGCATCTGTGTCAGCCTTCGCGGCTCCAGAACTTCGGTTCCAGTTTTCTTGCCCGTTTCGAGCGAGCGCCACGCCTTCATCAGCGACTCCTTGAAGGTGCGGCCCATCGCCATCACTTCGCCAACAGACTTCATCTGCGGCCCGAGCGTATCATCCGCTCCCGGAAACTTCTCGAACTGCCACTTCGGAATCTTGACTACGACATAGTCGATTGTCGGCTCAAAACATGCCGGCGTCTTGCGCGTGATGTCGTTCGGAATCTCATCGAGCGTGTATCCCACCGCGAGCTTCGCCGCGATCTTTGCAATCGGGAATCCCGTAGCCTTCGAAGCCAGCGCCGACGAACGTGAAACGCGCGGGTTCATCTCGATCACGATCATCCGCCCGTTTGCCGGGTTCACGGCAAACTGCACATTCGATCCGCCCGTCTCCACGCCGATCTCGCGCATCACGGCAATCGCTGCATTCCGCATCACCTGGTATTCGCGATCGGTCAGCGTCTGCGCCGGAGCTACGGTGATCGAGTCGCCGGTGTGCACACCCATCGGGTCGAAGTTTTCAATCGAGCAGATGATGATGACGTTGTCCGCGAGATCGCGCATGACCTCGAGTTCGTATTCCTTCCACCCCAGCGCGCTCTCTTCGATCAGGCACTCGTGTACCGGCGAAAGATCCAGTCCTCGCGCAAGGATCTCCATCAGCTCTTCGCGGTTGTACGCCACGCCGCCGCCCGAACCGCCCAGCGTGAAGCTCGGCCTGATCAGAACCGGGAACCCGTTTTTGCCTGCAAAATCCAGCCCATCGCGCAGATTGTTCACCAGCGCCGATTTCGGAACATCGAGCCCAATGCGAATCATCGCATCCTTGAACAGCAGCCGGTCCTCCGCCTTCTTGATCGCCTCCAGCTTGGCGCCGATCAGCTCTACGTTATAGCGCTCCAGCACCCCCGCGTCGGCCAGATCAACTGCCAGGTTCAGCGCCGTCTGTCCGCCCACGGTCGGCAGCAATGCAAACTTGCCCGAGCCTGGGCCCAGCATTTCGCTTTCAATGCGGATAATCTCTTCCACATAGCTGCGAGTCAGCGGCTCGATGTAGGTTCGATCGGCCAGTTCGGGGTCGGTCATGATAGTGGCCGGGTTCGAGTTCACCAGCACGACCTCGTAGCCCTCTTGCCTGAGGGCCTTGCAGGCCTGCGTGCCGGAGTAGTCGAACTCGGCCGACTGGCCAATCACGATCGGCCCCGACCCGATCACCAAAATCTTCTGAATGTCATCTCTGCGTGGCATTGTTTCGACTAATTCCCTGACTCAATGTTTGTTCTTTTCACGAATGGCCCGGTCAAACTCGTGTTTGCTCGTGAACACAGACGAGCAAGCATCCTGGCAAGCGCCAGGCCCCAGAATCACGTAAAGTTTCTTCCGTTCGAGCGTCGTTACGAGCTCATCGGTAACTACGATCTCTTGCGTTGCTGGTGAATACTCCGACCGCGCCACCCGAAGCGTGAAATGCCCCGAAACATGCTCAAACCGGAACTCGCCAGACTTGCCGGTCTTTGTCTGATATGCAACCTTGTCGTCCCGTACCAGTGTGACCTCCAAATCTGTCGCCGGACGTCCAACGGGGTTTACGACATATCCCTCAACATGACTCAAACGCTCCGGTCCAGGGATATCGATCTGTGCGTTCAAAGGCCTCGAACCGGCCATGCACATCAATATCCAGGTTGCCGAACCCAAAAAACAGCGGAGCCGAAAGCCCCGCTGTTTTGAAATGCCGATCCTCCCGCTTCTGGCCAAGCTCATCCCTTCCACTCCTCCATCATCTTGCGGAAGTCGCGGAACAGGTAATGCGAGTCATGCGGACCCGGAGCCGCCTCCGGGTGATACTGCACGCTGAACAGGGGGAGCGATTTGTGCCGCAGACCCTCAAGCGTGTTGTCATTCAGGTCGACATGCGTCAGTTCAACGTCATTCGCGTTGATCGAGTCTGGATCGACGGCGAAGTTATGATTGTGCGCCGTGATCTCCACCTTGCCGGTCACATTATTGCGCACCGGGTGATTCCCGCCGTGGTGACCGAATTTCAGCTTGTAGGTTTTCCCGCCGAGCGCAAGCCCGCAGAGCTGATGCCCCAAACAGATGCCGAATACCGGCACTTGTCCCATCATCTCGCGAATCGCCTTTACGGCATAGTCCACAGGCTCCGGATCGCCCGGCCCGTTCGACAGAAAAACGCCATCCGGCTTCAGGGCCATCACGTCTGCCGCCGACGTTTGCGCCGGCACCACCGTTACATTGCAGCCCTCGCGCGCCAGCATGCGCAGAATGTTCTGCTTGATACCGAAGTCGTAGGCTACAACATGGAGCTTCGGTGCATCTTCATTCTGGACCGGAGGCAGAAGCGGATCATCGCCCTGATACCGCGGATCCGATTCGTCGAAGCTATAGAGAGACTTCGTCGAAACCACCTTCGCCAGGTCGGTTCCATCCATCTTGCGGATGCTGCGCGCACGCTCGACCAGTTTGGCAGGGTCTTTTTCGATGGTCGACATCACGCCGCGCATCACGCCATGCGTACGAAGATGGCGCACCAGCGCGCGCGTGTCCACGTCGGACAGCACTGGAACGGAATACCGCTCCATGTACTCGTCGGTCACCTGCTCGGAACGCCAATTGGAGCTGATCGCGGAAAACTCGCGCACCACCAGGCCTTCGATATACGGCTTCGCCGCCTCGTTATCTGCCCGGTTTGTTCCGTAGTTCCCGATCTGCGGGTTGGTGAGAACAACAATTTGTCCGGCGTAGGAAGGATCGGTAGCAATTTCCTGATAGCCGGTTAGGGAAGTATTGAAAACTACTTCGCCCTGGCATTCGCCCGGGTGTCCATAGCCTTCACCGCGGAAAATGCGCCCATCTTCGAGCGCAAGGATTGCCTGCATCGCCTCTCCGAAGCGTGGATTCAATAGATTCTAACAGGTCCGAAGGATGATTTGAGCGCGACAGTGCGGACAATTTGCCACACTTCCGGTTTGATTCTCTTCGGAAATGTGAAAAGAAACTCCGATCCGAAAAGATTCTTTGCGACCGCGCGATGGCTCGGGGTAGCCTGACAGAAGTTGTCTCCTGCCACAGGTTACCTGGATGCGTCAAAAGTGGTCGATCCTCCTCACACTCTTGTGCCCGCTTTCATCGATATGTCAGACACCAGACCGCGCACCGTACCGCATCAGCGGCGGAATGACTTACATCTCGAACTCATTCAATGGAGTGCCCGGGGCCAGGTCTCCCCTGCTTGGCTGGGACACATCTGTGGCGCTTCCTGCGTGGCACAATCTGCGGTTCAAGATTGATGTCTCTCACGCCACCGGTGAAAACCTCGGTGCCAAACAGCGCGCATTGTTCATTCTCGGGGGAGCAGAGTATGGCCGAAACCTTGGGCGGGAAAGACTCTTCGCCCACGCGCTCTTCGGTGACGTTGGCATGAACCGCCACTGGGGTCCCCAGGGCCTGCCGGGAATGACAGCATCCTTTGCGGTGCTGTTGGGAGGCGGTGTGGACACGCCGATCAGCCGCCATTTCAGCATTCGCGCCGAGGGAGATCTTCAGCATACGAATCTTGACGTTGTTTACAGCCTCCCTGAATCAGTCCCTTACCGGAATCCGGGTATGTCGAACTACATGGGCCGGTTTTCGACCGGGCTCGTGTGGACGCCACGACTGGGTTCGCCGGAAAGCGCTGCGATCCACGAGTCCGGCATTCCGCGCCCCCCAACAGAAAGTGAACTGGTGACCAGATACGACGGTTCCTTCGGGCACTATCACGTGTTTGCATACACCTGGTGGAGCTATCTCCACGTGGCCGGCTTTGAATACGACCGGCATACGTGGGGCAGCTTTCTTCATGCTCGCCTGGACTATGTTGGCGAGATCCTGCCCATCGTGGTCCTCCAACAGCCTTCGAAAACTGACAGGTTTGGAGATCCGCTATCCAAGGATCACACCACCGTGATGGGCCTGGGAATTTCGCCGATTGGATTGCGCATGATGTGGAGGGACGGCAAGGCCTGGAAACCGTACTATGTCATCAAGGCTGGCATGGTCGGATTCACTCAAAAAGCTTTGTCTTCAGATGCGTCGTATGAAGATTTCAGCCTGCAACAGAGCACGGGAATTCAGTTCCGGCTCAACAACAAATGGGATGTACGCGCCGGCGTGACCGACTTCCACTTTTCGAACGCGTTCCTGGTTCCGAGCAATCCGGGCATCGACGAGATGATGTACAGCTTTGCGCTCTCCCGGCGGTTCCATACTCAATCGCCGGAGCGATAGCGGCTCGGTTCCGGAGAGGTAGGGGCTGCCAGGAGCCACGCGGGTGAGAATCTATTTCACCTCACCCACATCTTTCGCAGGCCAATAGACAAACACCGCCTTGCCGTAGATCAGATCGCGTTCCACTACGCCGAACTCCCGGCTGTCGGATGAAATCGACCGGTGATCGCCCATCACAAAATAGCTATCGTCCGGAATCGTCGTCTCGGCATAGGAGCGGGTGTCGCGGTACATCTCCGGTACGTAGTTCTCTGCCAGAGCCTTCCCGTTTAACCACACGGTGCCGTGATCGATGCGCAACCGGTCGCCCGGCACTCCGATCACACGCTTGATATAGCTCTTTTCCGGATCCCTGGGATAGTGAAACACCACCACGTCGCCGTGTTCGATCGACGCCATGTGATAGACGAACTTGTTGATAAAAAGGCGGTCGTGATCCTCCAGCCGCGGTAGCATGCTCGTTCCTTCTACGCGCACCGGCTGGTAAAGAAAAAGAATGATCAGGATTGAGACTGCAGCTGAGATCAGAAGGTCGCGTACCCATAGGCCCACGCTGCTCTCGCGCCTTGGCTGCTCTGCCCCGGACGCGCCACTGGTAGAAACTGGGGAAGGTGTATCAGGAACTGCAGAATCTTGGGTAGGTGTCGACATCTCTCTATCTCAGATTATTCACTGGCGAGTTTAGCTGCAACCCAGGGCCCCCGGTGGGCAAAGAAGTTCAGGCGATCCCGGCTTTTTCATCGGCTTCGGCTGATTCTCGGCCGGAACCATCGCCGGCGAAGCGTCCGGAGCTGTCTCCGATGCAAGGTTCTCCCGCTGCAGAATCAGCGGCCTCTGCAGCACCATCTCTACCTGGCTGCCTGCGGGGATATTTACATCGGCTCCGCGGGTGAAGAGCGATACCAAGCCAACCGTAACGGCCCCGGCGGCAAGTCCTGTCAATCCGCCCGCCAGCGGGTGACCCGAGCCCAATCCGGCAATTGAACCGACCGTGCCGCCCGTCGGAATGGCAATCTCCGCGGTCTTTCCCGCATTGCGGCCCTTGTCTTTGTCCTGCTCGATCGTTCCCTCCCCATTCTTGACGTCCTGCTTGCTTGCACCGGGCAATCCGCTCACCATACCGGGGATCTCCACCACCGAGCCATTCGGAAAAATGATCGAGGTAAAGTGCATGTCCAATTGCGCCTTACCTTTTACGTGGCCTGCTCGGACCACCCGATCAACCGTGCCCTGCACGAACACGCCTTCGGGGATCAGCACTCGGTTACCCACCACCACCGGGAATGTGGACGCAAGATAGACACCATCGCCGGGTTTGGCGCTCTTCGTATTCACTGCGCTGCGCAGCTGAAGCAGGACCTTGGTTCCCGCCGGGACTGTATATGTCTTCTTCGGAACAATCGAGGTCGCATTGGTATCTGCGCTCTTCGCCTCTGGCGCAGGATCGGCTGCCGCGACTGCGGCCGGAGTTGCTGCCGGTTTCGGAGTTGATGCCTGCGCGGTTTCTGCTGGCGCTGACGCCTGCGCCGGCAGTATCCTCGATTCACCGAAGTACAAGGGTGCGGCCGATAACAACGCGAACGTCAAACATCTGCTTACCCGACGCATTGGTTCCTCCCCTGGAAGCCTACTCTAGAGAAGTAGACGGCAGCCTTTCCCGCAAGGATAGCTGCTCAGTCATCTTTTCACGGGCATGATTAAGAGTACGCTACATTTTGCGACCTTTGGAGGTGCGAACGATGGAAACCACCCGATCCGAAGTCAGTTCAGATGTTCATACTGAGCCGGGCCGTTTTGCCGCCGTCTACCAGGTGCTGCAGCAGGCCATCGATGCCCACGCATTTCCGGGTTGCGCATTCGGTGTCCTCGTTCGCGGACACGTGGTTCTCCAGGACGCCTTAGGTCACTTTACATTTGAGGACGACGCGCCCGCTGTCGAGCCTCGAACGATCTTCGATGTCGCCAGCCTGACAAAAGTGGTCTCAACCACTGCCGTCGCCATGTTGCTCTATCAACGCGGCCAGCTCGACTTCGATCAACCCCTCGGCGATCTCCTGCCGGGCTTTGTGGTCGGCCGCGACGACGCAAAGTCGGCTCGCCGGGTCACACTTCGCCATTTGCTCGCGCACAACTCCGGCCTTCCAGGTTATGTCGAATTCTTCCGCACGGCTTCAACTCCGGCTCAACTTTTCCGCGCATGTCTCGAGCTCCCGTTGCAGGCAGCGCCAGGCGAACGCAGCGAATACTCTGACCCTGGTTTCATCCTTCTCGGAAAGGCGCTTGAGATGCTCACCTACGAGCACCTGTGCGAATGGTCTCGCAAACACATCTTCGAACCGCTTTCGCTCAATGCCACGCGCTTCTGTCCGGGTCCCGAGGCGCGTCCTTTGATCCCGCCAACCGAGGTCGATAATACCTTCCGGTACCGTGTTATCCAGGGCGAGGTGCAGGATGAGAACGCTTTCGTGCTGCATGGAGCAGCCGGACACGCCGGCCTTTTCTCCAATGTTCCCGATCTGCTGCGCTTCGCCGGCGAAATCCTGGCAAGACTGAACAGTTCTTCAGGCACGATCTTCGCAGGACTCACTGTCAACAGCTTTGCCGATCGCCAGGGCCCCGGCGGCAGTTCGCGCGCTCTCGGCTGGGACACGCCCTCGGAGGATTCTTCGGCTGGCCGGCACTTCTCGTCCCGCTCCATCGGCCATCTCGGCTACAGCGGCTGCTCGCTCTGGATTGATCTGTCCGCCGAGATCGCGGTTGTCCTGCTGACGAATCGCACCTGGCCTGACCGCCAGAACCAGGCAATTAAGCAAGTACGCCCCGCATTTCACGATGCTGTTCGTCTGGCACTCGCATCCGTTTGAAAGGCTGAAGTGGATGTTGAACTTCCAGGAAAGAACGCCTTGGTAATCAAAAACGTGGCATCCTGTAGCGGATTACCAATGACATTAAACTGGCGTATCCCTGCGCCGGAATTCTGCCGCCTTGCTCCGTTTTACAGATACAATACAAATTGGGGATAGACTTTGATGTTAACCAGTACGACGACGCATGAAGGCGCCGGCGCCCATGGAAAAGAGGAAACCAAGACAGACCCGGCTTCCCTTCTCCAGCACCTGACCACCGAAAGCCAAAATGAAGCATCGCAAGGCTTTGACACCAAGTCAGCGCTGGAGATAGCCCGCATTATCAACCATGAAGACGCCAAAGTTGCCGGGGCGGTCAAGAAAGCGATCCCCGAAATCGCTGAAGTCATTGATCATGTCGCCCGCTCGCTGCGAGACGGTGGTCGGCTGATTTATATAGGAGCCGGTTCGAGCGGCCGTATTGCAGCCCTCGACGCCTCCGAGTGCCCCCCCTCTTACTCCACCGCTCCCGGACAGGTCCAATACATCATGGCAGGCGGTCCCAAGGCCCTTGCTTCTGCCGTTGAGGTCAACGAGGACTCCGAGGAACTCGGCCAGCGCGATATCGCCCGCCGTCGTCCCACCCGGAAAGATGTCGTCGTCGGTGTCTCAGCCTCCGGGCGGACTCCCTACGTTGTTGCCGCGACGGCTTATGCCCGAGCCCGCGGGGCCTACACCGCAGCCCTCACCTGCAATCACGGCACGCCCCTCGCCGAGGCCGCCGATATCGTCATCATTGCCGAAGTCGGCCCTGAGGTGGTCTCCGGCTCGACCCGCATGAAGGCCGCCACCGCCCAAAAGATGATCCTGAACATGATCACCACGGGCGCCATGACACGGCTCGGCTACGTGTACGAAAACCTCATGGTCAACGTACACATGCAGAACTCGAAGCTGGTTGAACGCGGGATTCGCATCCTGATGAACGCCTGCAAGATCGACCGCGAGACCGCGGTCCAGACCATCAAGAGCGCGGGCCGCAGCGTTCCGGTCGCCCTGGTGATGCTCAAAGCCCGCGTGGACAAGCCAGAAGCCGTTCGCCGCCTCGCCAAATCCGACGGAAACGTCCGCCTCGCCATCGAAGACAACGTCCTCGAACTCTAAGCGCGACGACACATTCATCGACACTCAGGAATGCTGTCATCCTGAACGTAGCGGCCCGGGGCCCCACAAACGCACTGCGTTTGTGGGGTAGGCGAGCGAAGGATTCGCTGTTGCCTTTGACCGCCCATCCGTTAAAACGTTGTCAGCCGCACCTTCAGAAGCACATCCTCGTCTGCCTTCAGGTTCAGCCCGTAATCCGTCTGATCGCCATTCCAGATGCGCGCTGTTTTCCAGTTCCCTGCCGCGTCGAAGTTTCCTTCTTCAACCTTGAGCCATAGCCGCTTCTTGCCGGGTGCGAATGTCGGCGCAAAATCCACACGCACGTGATGCCCGGCAACCAGGTACTCGTCCGGCGCCAGTTCTACAACGGCAACGCCGCCGTCCGGCGGAGTGTTGCCCTTCGGCTGCATCCCGTTTCCAAACGATGGCATGCCGTACCGCAGCATCAGTTCCCATCGGCCAAACGGAATCCGCTGTGTATGGTTCTCCGGGTCTTCACTCGCGCCAATCAGTTTCCCGTCGAAGTTCGCCTTCGCCAGCAATCCCGCGATCGGTGCAAGCAGCGCGTAATGCTGTGCAAACGGCTTCAGCGTGTTCGACTCCATCGCATCTGGCGTCGAACTCTGATTGCTGTATCGCGTAAGGTCCAGCCCGAATGGGGACCACCCAAGCGCGCCCTGCCCGATCGCTGCGAACACGTACCTCGCATATGCGGGCGCATTCCCGGTCTCTGGAATGAGAAGCGGATTGTCCTTGCCGCTGTACAGGTCCATCACCTTCATGTATTTCGCGTGCTCCGGAATGTATATATCCGGCGCGAGAAGGTCGATCGACGGCGCCGCAATCTTCCAAAGCATGATGTTGTTATCTGTTGGCGCGCCAGATTCGTAGCTTGGCGCTTTGCCCGGGTGAATCGGATCGCGAAGGGCCGCGTTCACATACAACGGCAGTCCATACTCCGCCTTCCCCGCGGCGGCAACCTGCTCGATATATGCAGCCGTGTACCATGCTTCGAACGTTTCGCCCGCGTCATCACCGAACACCTGCTGCCACGTGCCAGGTTGTTTTCCCAACCCCTTCATGAGTTTTTCCGGAACCGGCCCATCGAAGGCCTTTTGCGCTGCCGGACCACAGTCCCTCACCGCACCCCATACGCCGGCCTCGTTTTCAACCTGCACCATCAGCACCGTCCGCTGCGGATCTGTTTCCTTCAGGTGCCGCATCAAAGTGCGAAAGGCCTCCTTGTCCTTCTCAAGAAGAGTCTCCGAGAAGGGCGACGGCGAATCCACCGTTTCACCCTTCTCATTGCGGAGGAAGGGATATGTCTCCTGGTGCAGCTTGATCCACTCCGGCGTGTAGTGCGAGCTTCCGTTCTTCCATGTGCCGAACCACAGCAGAACGAGATGGACACGGTGTTCCCGAGCCTGCTTCAGCATCAGATCGACCACACTGAAATCGAACTTCCCCTCCGTCGCCTCCATCTGCTCCCAATAGACCGGCAGTTCGACCGTATTTGCGTGCAGTGTCTCGGCGGCCGGCCATACCTTGCCAAGGTATGCTGGCCACGCGCTCGAGTTGTTGGCCTGCACGCCCAGCATTAGATATGGCTTTCCATCCACCATGAGGGCATTCCGCCCGTCTCTATGCACAATCACCGGAATTGAATGAGTCTCAGCCGGCGTTTTGACCGGTTGAGCCTCCAGAAGAAATCCCAATGCAAACGTTTCCACAATCAGCCAAAGCACGATCTTTTTGCCGGCCCATCCTCGCACCACCGCATCCTTCACTCGAAACACCTCGAATCACGTTGAAACCACAGCGAGTATATCGTCTGCAGCGAGCATGCCCACCCGGACCAGAGCCACCGCTGAGCAGCTCACCTGGTAAATCTTTCCTCCCATCTGATCGGAGAGGACCGCCCTACCCATCCGGCAGATGCGAAGATGGAACACTTCATTGCATTGTTGTTCCTGAGGCCATTGGCCTAAGGAGTAAACAGTGTCCAATCCCCTTGTCGATTTTTCTCATGAACTAGCCAATACCGTCGAAGGAGTCGGGAACTCCGTAATTGCCGTCCTCGAAGGCGGCCGGTCCGGAGTCAGCGGCACGGTCTGGCAGCCCGGAGTGGCTGTCACCATCGCGCACACCATTCGCGGTCGCGATGAAGTTACGGTCGTCCTTTCCTCCGGAGAACAGACCAATGCAACAGTGGCAGCCCGCGACCAGGGTACGGACATCGCAATTCTGAAGCTGCCTTCCGACGCTCCAGTTGCGAAACAGGCTAATGACGCCAATGCGAGAGTGGGGGAAGTCGCGTTGGCTATCGCCAGACGCGGGACCGAAGGTCTCTCAGCCACATACGGCATCGTCAGTGCGATTGGCGGGCCGTGGCGAACCTTCTCCGGTGCTCGCGTCGATCGCTGGTTGCGCCTCGACCTCAACCCGTTCCCCGGCTTCTCCGGCGGGCCGATCGTCAATGCTGCCGGCGAAACACTGGGCATTGCGACGTCCGGCCCGTGGCGATCAGCTGCAGTGATTCCTGCCTCTACCGTGAGCCGAATAGTCGATCAGTTGCTCAAGCATGGCCACGCAGTACGCGGCTATATTGGCGTGGGTCTCCAGCTCGTCAGATTCCCTGAAGATGCTTGGCAGTCACTCGGCATCAGCAGCGGCCGTGGCTTGTTGATCACGGCCATCGCCCCGGGCAGCGCAGCGGAAGAGGCAAAACTCACGCTTGGTGACGTTATCGTCTCGGTTGATGGAAAACCCATCCGTTCCGGAGGCGGCCTTCAGTGGCTGCTCGATGCTGAGACGGTTGGAAAATCCATCACTCTCGGCGTTGTTCGCGGAGGCCAGTTACTGAACATCTCCGTCCTTGTCCGCGAGAAAGCTGCCTGACCGGAGAACAGCGATGAATCCAAAGGATCGTGTGGGCATCCATCTCAGTGACGCGGTCGCCATGATCGCTGCGCAAATGAAACAAATTACGGTTCAGGTTCGCGGATCGAGAGGATGGCAGGGCTCGGGCACCGTGTGGCCGCTTACCGGTCTCATTATCACAAATGCACATGTCGCCGACGCGCCGCTCGATGACGTTGAGTTTTCAGATGGACTGAGGATCCCCGGCCGGCTTGTCGCGCGCGATCCCGACGAAGATCTCGCCGCTCTTGCCGTTTCCGTGCGTCCGCCAGTCGGTGCGCGCATACGATCCGCATGTGGGCTTCGCGCAGGAGACGTTGTGCTTGCCTCGGGAAACCCCAACGGTGACAGCGGCGCCATCACCACGGGAATCGTCCACCACGCCGTTGGCAAGTCTGCTCGGCTCTTCGCGGATATCAGGCTGGCTCCCGGATACTCGGGCGGCCCTTTGGCAGACGCAACCGGCGCGATCGTCGGCATCAACAGCATGATCATTGACGGTCTCGGCTGCGCTGTCACCAGTGATACGGTCGATCGTTTTCTCAGGAGGTTTCACCCCACGGAGGCTGCGTGATCCGGGTGTCAGTTCGATCTGCTTCTCCATTCGCGCGCGCTGGGCTCGAATCCGCTTTGGCAGCCGATCCACGCTTCGAGATCGTCGGCGAACGCAACGCGCTATTTGAATCTGATGATGACCCCGACGTGATTCTCCTCGACGCATCGGAAGCCGATCTTCCAAGAACTCAATCCACTTTCAGCGGTGCGGTCCGCTCTCCGCGCTACGTCATGCTGACCGACAACATCACTGCCTCCGCAGTGGCGCGCCTCTTCCCGCTTGGAGTGCGAGCCGTCCTGCCTCGCGATTCGTCCGGTCCCGAGATCGCTGCGGCTATCGACGCAGTTGCCCAGGACCTCGCGGCAATCGCTCCTGACTTCCTGGAGTCGCTCCTTCCGGGCGATTCGGCCACTCGCGACGATGAAATCGAGGAACTCCTGGAGCCGCTCACCATGCGAGAACAAGAGGTTCTTGCCCTATTGGCAGAAGGCGCCGGAAACAAGGAGATCGCAGCGAAGCTCAGCATCTCGGAAAACACCGCGAAATTTCACGTCAGCTCGATCCTGGGCAAACTCGGCGCGACTACCCGAACCGAAGCCGTCAGCCGCGGCTATCGCCTCGGCCTGATCCTGATCTGACCCTCAAAGGGGGCAGCCACGCAAAGGATGGTCGGCCTCAAAACACCGTGACTGCGGCTACTTCATAGTCCCCAACCTGCGGCACCGTGAACCGCAAGATTCCGTCCGCCATCGCGAAGGAGATACTCCGCTCCGCACGCAGCAACTCAACCGACTTCACCCTGACGCCGGCCGGCAGCTTCATGCTGATCTTCTGTGCACCCAGCGGGTACACCGAACCCATCCATCCGTGATGCGCGTTGGGATTCGTGTAGTTCAGCAGATGCACTGCGTAGCCCGGGGCCGTCTCCCAGCAAAACATCTCCAGCAGGCCGTCGCCCTTGACCTGAACGACGCTCTCATCATGCGCGAGCCAGCGAATCGTATTGTGCATCAGCCGCAGCAGATCGCCATGCCCGGTGAGCCAGTAGCTGCGCTCGATATCCCCGGAAAAATAAGCGCTCCGGCTGAGGCCTGTTTCATGCAGCACGACGGCGGGCTCGTTCGTGTGCGACTGCGGCGGATACGCCAGTTCCGGCGGGTAGCGCACAAATCCCGGGACCACCGTCAGGACAGGTTCGTCCACCGGCTTGAGCGGGATTCGATTCTGCGCGCCCGGAATCCAGTTCGTATCCGTGAATCCCTGAAGAATCGGGTGCGGGGCCGCCGCCCCGGGCTTCTCGGTGCGCTTTTCGATGCGCGCATAGTATGCATTCCCATTGGTCCCGGCCACATCCCCACCCTTGGCGATCCCGAGCACATCGGCAAGGCCGAAGTTCTCGCGCCGCGCGAGATTCTCATCGAAGAGGCTGGTCTCGAAGCTAGCCATGATCGAACCGCCGGCCTTCACAAAATCGCGAATCTGCCCGCACTGACGGTCGCTCAGCATCGCGATATTCGGAA
>Ga0126381_100002604_pt1 | contig 19542 bp, 19 predicted proteins | sample PanSoiMetPlot_28_FD_96465 | JGI IMG/M metagenome (GOLD analysis project Ga0126381, IMG submission 96465) | Tropical forest soil microbial communities from Panama - MetaG Plot_28 | ecosystem: Environmental > Terrestrial > Soil > Tropical forest > Bulk soil | place: Panama | collected 2016-02-17
TGCTACTTTCAGGAGAATCGGATGCATCCTCATTCATGGACTCGTCGGGACTTTATTCGTGTGGGCACCGCAGCGGCTGCGACCGGGGCTGCGGGGAAGTTCACCCTCTTAGAACCCAAGCCGCTTTGGGCATCGCCGAAACCGCTTCCGCCCAGCGATCGCGTGCGATTCGCCTCGATCGGTACAGGCGTGCGCGGCTGCGAATTACTGCAGGCGTCGACCCACGTGCCGGGGGTGGAGTGCGTGGCGGTCTGCGATCTTTATGATTCGCGGCACACCGCGGCGCAGGAAGCGGTGAAGAACCCCAATGTTCCGGCGACCAGGAACTACAAAGAGATTCTTAACCGCAAAGATGTGGATGCTGTGATCATCGCCGTGCCCGACCACTCCCATCGCCACGTCTTTGAGGACGCCTGCGCCGCGGGCAAGGACGTCTATTGCGAGAAGCCCATGTCCCACACCGTGGAGGATGGGTTTTCCATGATCGAGGCAGCCCAGAAGGCAAATCGCATTGTGCAGATCGGGAGCCAGCGGGTTTCGTCGATTATTTATGCGCAAGCAAAAAAGCTGTACGAATCGGGCAAGCTGGGCGAGGTGTACTTCATCGAGGCCTATTGGGATCGCAATTCGCCAAGCGGCGCCTGGGTGTATCCCATTCCGCCGGACGCGAGCGAGCAGACGATCGATTGGAACACGTTTCTGGGGAACGCGCCCAAGCGTTCGTTCGACCCGAACCGTTTCTTCCGCTGGCGCTGCTATCAGGACTATGGCGAGGGACTGGCGGGTGACCTGTTTGTCCATCTGATTTCAGGAATTCACTTCATCACCAGCACCAATCAGGTCGCGGACCGTGCCTTATCGAATGGCGGGCTGTTTCACTTTAAAGACGGGCGCGACTTCCCGGACCTGATCAACACTTTTTACGACTATCCTGACTTCCGTGTATACGTGCGCTGCAACTTGAATAATGACCAGGGCGAGTTCATCGCATTCTACGGGACGCAAGGCACCGCGATTATCCGCGGAACAACCTTGACGTTTACACCGCAGGACACGCGTCCGCAGCCCGAGGGCTACTCGATCTATGGCTGGCCGGAAAGCCTGCGCGAAAGCTATCTTGCCGATTTCAAGGAGGAACATCCGTTGTACGACGTGAAGATTAATGAAGTGACGGAAGCCTTCGGCGTACCCGAGGGTTACAGCGATCTCGTCGATCATGAGGCCAACTTCTTCCACGCTGTACGAACGCGGAAGAAAGTTGTGGAGAACGAGGAGTTCGGAAACCATGCAGCCATCGGCTGCCATCTCGCGAACTACTCGTATTTCAAGCAGACGCCAGCGGTTTGGGACGCCGGGTCGAGGAGGATCAAAAGCTGATTTCAGTCGTTTCCATCAAGCGGGAGCTTCGAGCCAGCAAAAGCCGAGCAAAACAATCTCAAGACGATCCGGAAGTCGCCCTGGTCTTTGCTTCACGTAGCTCGGCAACCGGATCGCCGGTCGGCAGGAACTCCATTGCCACTATGTGTTTGTAGTTCAATTCCGCAAGCTTGCGGAAAATGTTAGGGTAATTGATTTCGCCAGTGCCGGGCTGGTGGCGGCCGGGCACGTCGGCTACGTGGACGAGGCCCACGTGCTCGATATTCTTTTCCAGTTTTTCGATCAGGTTGCCTTCGGCGATCTGTTCGTGGAAGAGGTCGTAACATAGCTGCACCTGAGGATGGTTGACCGCTTTAACGATCTCGAAGCCTCTTGCCACCGAGGTCAAAAAGTATTTCGGGTTTTCTTCCGGGTCAATATTTTCTAGCAAAAGACGAACGGATTGCCCGTTGATTCTCTTCCCTTCTACCGTCGCGACCGCGGCCTTGAGGCCATCCACGCAGCTTTGAGTTTGCGCTGCCGCTGACATTCCAGGAACCACGTTGCCAGAGAGCAGAATGATGGCGGGGCATTCCAGTCGCTCCATGGTCGGAAGGGTCGCGCGCAGTTCCGCAACCAAGGCATCACGTTCTCGAGGATTGCCCACTTGATGTTTCAGACCGGCGGTGCAGTCGAAGGTGATTCCTAGTCGCTTTCGTCGAGCATTGGCGCGGTCAAAGTCCTCATTGGTCCATTTCGCGTATTCCCCGACCAGTTCCACGTTCTGGTATCCGGCTTCGGCCATTTTCTCCAGACGCTGCTCGAACGGCAGGTCGCGATAGACGGTCCAGAGCATTACCGACAGTTGGTAGGGGATACGACTCGGAACGTCCATTGCATCGGGGTTCAGAGCGTCAGAGAAGGTTGATCTCGCCATCAGCGCCGGCACTCCGAGGATGGATGCGCTTAGGCTCTTTGTGAATCGGCGTCGGTTCATTCTATTTCCGTCTTGCGGTTGGTTTCTTTCCCGCATGGCATGCGTTTCGCCGCCCAATTGACGATCGTCTACAGCAATTCGTCAGTTCTTGTCGTCTTCGCTCGGGTGCGCACCCGTGAATTCGGAGCAGCAGGGCTTGTCGACCGGAGTGAATTCCATCAGTTCAATCCTCGTCTGGTCGGGATCGAAGACGTTGAGCTGCAGCTTGCCATCTCTGCCAATTTGCGAATGCTCATTGCCGTTCGGCTTCCAGCCGTGCGCTTCCAACTTCATTTGCGCGGCATTCATGTCTTTCACCCCAAGCGAAATGTGGTTCATCACGCCCAGCGTGTGCTGATCGGGATTCGCCTTCACGTTGAGCATGTACTCGAGCCAGTCGGTGCCCTCGGGGACCTGCATCGCGACCCAGTCCGTGTGCTCAGGAACCATGCCGCCATGCCAGTAAGGGCGGAAGCCGAGAATGTCTTTGTAGAAGCGATCTTCGGCGGCACGGTCGTGGACCAGGAAGCCAGAATGAATAAGGCGGCGGGAAACGGGATCGCCTTGCCCGTCTTTCCTGTCTTTGACACCCAGCCCGTCAAAGCCCACCCCAAAGCGCACTCGATTTCGCTCAACAAACTCGATCGGATTGCCTTCCGGATCCTTAACCACAAAACTCTTGAATCCGTGATCGGATGTAGTGACGGTGTTAGGAACAGCTACGCCCTTCGACGAGAGATAAGCACGCAGCGCTTCGGCACTCTCGGTACTGAAAGCTACGTGGTCGATTCGATTTGTAGATTTCGGGTCTGGTGCGGGCCTGTATCCGACCCATTGCCGGCCGACCCAGAAGCATTGTATCTGGCCCGGTTCGATCGCGGGGGTGGGCGGCAGTCCAAGTACATTCCTGTAAAGCTTCTGGTTCTGATCCGGCGACGTGGTGTAGAAATCCACGTGATCGATGCCAGTGATCTTCGGCCGCTTGGGCGCGTTCTGCGCCAGTACTCCGGTTGAAATCACAAGTACCACCCAAAAGGCCAAGGTTCTCATTATGTCTCCTGCCGTGTGCTGGTTTGCGGATGCATTTTACCGCACTGTCCGGCGGAGGCGTGCCCTGAAGTAACTGCGCGGCTCGGTCTACCTGAACTTTCGTGACTTTCATCTCGCCTCGAGCGCGCGTTAACTTGGCTGAAATTGGCGTGCGTAAAGCGCGTCACTGCGTTTTACGAAGGATCGAGTGATCCACGCGAGATCCCTCGCTCGGCCGGAAGAACGCCGAGTTTCGAGAGGACGCAGCAGGAAAGAGCAGGCCCTGACGTACAACTCTGTCTTAGGCAAACGGTCGGATAATCCGCATGCTTTTCAAACGTAGTTTTCCGATCACCCGCCGCTCCAAGCGACTATGGTTCAACACCAACGTGCGCGTCTTCACCGATCGCGGGCACATGAATGCCTTGGGCATCAATCTGAGCGCAGGCGGCATGGGATTGTTTGCCGTCGCGCACCTGGCCGTAGGATCGCGGGTTGAAGTCGAGTTTCGTCCCCCCGAATCTTCCGAGGCGGTCCGAATCGAGGCGACCATTCGTCACCGCGCACTTTATCTCTATGGAATTGAATTCCTCCCTCACTCCGGGGAGCGACGAGATTCCAAGCCACGGCACAATCCCGCCCACGATTCCGCGTCTTGCTGATCGTGCCCTCATTTCATTGCTGGATTACGGATCAGCCGGGTTCCCTCCGTCAAGTTGCGAGCTAAATTGCCATCTATGCGTAAGGCGTCAGCTTGGCCAAGTTGTACTCGAGGGGTGTCCTTCCATTTTTGCGTTGCTCCGCAAGCGCCGTAACGGTGCGCGTAAAAATCTCTTCGGGAGAACCACTGGCTACGATCACGGTCAACAGGCCGAGGTTGCGATAGAACTGAATCAGCGGTTCAGTGCTGCGCTCGTACGCCTCGAGACGCACGGCGATCGAACCCGGACGATCGTCTTCGCGCTGGTACAGGCGGCCGCCGCAGTGGTCACAAACGCCATCATGACGGGACGGCTGCTGGGTGAGATGGAAAACAGCTTTGCACAACTCGCAGGTCCGCCGTCCGCTCAAGCGCTGGGTGATTTCCGAAACCGGTAGAACGTAGTTCACAACCCCATCGAGTTGGAGCCGCTCCTTCTGGAGCAGCTGGCGCAAGGAATCGGCTTGCGCAAGAGTACGCGGAAAGCCATCGAGCACAAAGCCGCCGAGGCAACGCAAGCATCCGATGCGCTCGCGAACCATCTCCCAGACAGTCTGGTCGGGAACCAGCTTGCCTTGGCGCACGTAGTCGAGGGCGGCCGCCATCGCGGGGGAAGGCGGCTTCGCGCTAATTCGGGCTGCGCGAAAAACGTCGCCGGTAGAAAGATGACAAGTCCCCAGACGGTCGCTCAGCAGCGCGGCTTGCGTCCCCTTGCCCACGCCGGGAGCCCCCACTAATACCACTCTCCAAACCGAACTGCGCGGCGGCCGAGGCACTTCGCACCGGACCGAGGAACCTCGCAACCAAGCAGTGCGGTCATTCTGGTTATGCCCGTTATTCTGATTCATGGGCACCCTTTGACGATCCGTTTTCCTATGCGCGGACGGCCGCCGTCCCGAACCCGCTCTGGGCGGCAGCATTTGTCTTCCTAACTCTACGGGTTCGGGATCACAGTCGCTGTGATTGTGGTCACATCGCGAGGTACGGTCAGGATACCGAGTTGGCCGCCTCGGACAGCATTGCCACCGGCCTCTATTCTTCGCGTGGTCCATGCCAGTTCTTGTTATGCTCTTTGCACTGCATGAATGACCGCCCCAATTTCAATCGCCAATTCGGCAGGTTGGACATTGGAATTATTGCGTTGACCGGCTTGGCGGTTGTGCTTCCTTTCCTCCATTTTGGGATCCCTTCCGGTCACGATTTCGAGTTCCACTTTCATTCCTGGCTGGAAGTGGCTGACGATTGGCGGAACGGGTTGATTTATCCGCACTGGGCAGCGCTGGCACATTACGGCTATGGCGAGGCACGCTTCGTTTTTTATCCGCCACTTTCGTGGAGCTTGGGCGCAGCCCTGGGATTGCTGTTGCCCTGGAAATTGGTTCCAGCTGCCTACCTCTGGGTTGTCCTCACGTTCTCCGGCGCGTCGATGTTCCTCCTAGCCCGACAATGGTTCTCGCGCACGGATGCCTTATTTGCCGCGGCTTTTTATGCCGCCAATCCCTACCATCTCGTGATCGTTTATTGGCGCAGCGCCTTCGCGGAACTGCTGGCTGCTGCCTATCTTCCGCTCCTGCTGCTATATGCGTTGCAATCGGAAGAAGGGCGCGCCCGGGTGATCGCCCCCCTCAGCCTGATTTTGGCCGCGGGATGGCTCACGAATATTCCGAGCGCGGTGGTGATGAACTACTCAATCGCGATCCTTCTGCTTGCGATAGCCATCCGAAACCGTTCATTTGTCGTACTCGGTTACGGCGCGGCGGCGATTGCGCTGGGCGCGGCCATCGCCGCCGTCTACCTGCTGCCGGCATGGCATCAGCAAGGCTGGGTCAGTCTCGATCAGGTGCTTTCGCCAGGTGTCCGGCCGCAGGATAATTTTCTTTTCGCCGTCACCTCCGATCCCGATCACAATCAATTCAACCGCCTGGTATCGGTTGTCGCGGTGTGGGAGATGGCGATTCTGGGCGCAGCATTTTTTCTTTGTCGGCGGCAGCGGCGCGACAAGATCTGGTGGCCCCTGGTCATCTGGACGATTGCCAGTTCGGTTTTGATGATCAGCTTTACGGGGCCGCTGTGGCAGCATCTTCCGAAACTCCGGTTCGTGCAGTTTCCCTGGCGATGGCTGTTGTGCCTGAATGTTGCGCTTGCGGCAGCCATCGGGCTGGGGTTTCGACGCATGTGGTTACGGATTGCAATTTCGATCGTCGCCTTCGGAGCGGTGGTGCTCGGGTGGCACTCCATCATGCGTCCATGGTGGGATAACGCGGGCGACATTCAAGAGCTGGTAGAGAACCAAAGCGACGGCACCGGGAACGAGGGGGTGGACGAATACGTGCCGGCGGGGGTCGAATCGACCGATGTGGACCAGAAAGCGTCGCAAGTTCGCTTTGAGGGCGCTGGGATGGCAAACATCGCGGTCACCGAATGGCGCCCGGAGGACCGGAGAATCAACGCGGAGGCGAACGCTCCCGGAAGGCTGGTGCTCAGATTATTCAATTACCCGAACTGGCGAGTGGAGGTTAACGGCGTCGAGAAGCACTCGGAAACGGCGCCGCAGACCGGCTTATTAGTCATTCCTATCGATGCCGGCGCTAATCGCATCCACATCCGGTGGGCGGAAGGGTGGGACCGCAAGGTTGGTGGAGCCATCTCGATCGTTGCCTTTGCGGTGCTCGGAATCTGTTGGTACAGACACAATCGTCCTGCGGCTGAAAATTCAGCTGAGATGCGGTTATGAAACGAGTGCTGGTCGCCTCCTCCAATCCCGGGAAAATTCGGGACTTCACCGGGGCCGCCTCGCATTACGGCATCGAAGTCGCCGCCATTCCAAACTTTTCTTCGCTTCCGTCGGTAGTCGAAGATGGTCGAACTTTTGAGGCCAACGCCCGCAAGAAGGCCGAAGCCTACAGTTGCTATCTGCCGGGGCACATGGTGATCGCCGATGATTCAGGCTTGGAAGTCGATGCCCTGGGTGGGGCTCCCGGAGTTCATTCCGCCCGCTACGCAGCCGATGAGCCGCATCTAGCGGAGGCCAATACCGACGACCAAGCCAATAACGCTAAGCTCATGCGCGAGATTCAGCGTATTCCTCCAAGTGAACGCACGGGAAGATTTGTCTGCTGGATCGCGGCCGCGCGCGACGGGCGAACTCTCGCGTTGTTTGAAGGCAAAGCCGAAGGCATCATTCAGGAGAAGCCTCGAGGAGCGAATGGATTTGGCTACGATCCGCTGTTTTATTTCCCCCAGATCGCTAAGACCTTTGCCGAGCTCAGCGCGGAAGAAAAGGCGCTCTACAGCCATCGCGGTGCTGCATTTCGGAAGTTTCTGGAGTGGGCTGGCAAGCTTCCCGAGGAGCGATGCTAGAGGTTGGCCACTCGACTCCCGGGTGAAGCCGCAAGATTTGTGGAAGCAAGGCCCTCGGTGATTCCAGAGAACCTTTTGTCAGGCGATCGGCTCTCGGGTGCTTTCCTTGACTTCTTTTCTTGCCGCCCAAGATAATGATGGGTTCGTTGGTCATCACCCAACCTACAAGGAAGTGTAGTGGCGGCATCATCTCCGAGCACAACAACTCCGGTCACAATTCGAGGTGGCGTGGCTCCGCTGCGGGCGGGACAAGGACGTTCATTTTTTTTGCGCCGCCTGCATTCCTTGACCGGCATTGTCCCCGTCGGCGTATTTCTCGTTGAACACTTTTACTCGAACGCAGTAGCGACGGAAGGTCCAGGCGCTTACTCGAAGCAAGTGGCTTCTCTCGCCGGCTTGCCGTTCGTTTTCTGGCTTGAGTTGTTTGGGGTATGGCTGCCCATCCTCTATCACGGCCTGTACGGGTTTTACATCTGGTATGGCGGCAACAGCAACCTGGGCGATTACCCATGGGTTGGCAATTGGATGTACACGGCGCAGCGCTGGACGGGTGCGGTCACTTTCTTCTACATAGGTTGGCACACCTGGCATCTGCGCTTCAGCGGCGTGCACCTGCTTAACAATCCGGCATCGGCATTCGGCAAAGTTCAAAGTGAGGTGATCGGGCATCCGTGGGCGCTGGCTTTCTATGCCGCCGGGATCTTCTGCGCGTCCTGGCACTTCGCCTATGGCTTGTGGCTATTCGCTGCCAAGTGGGGGATTACACAAGGACCCATTGCGCGACGCCGCTGGGGATATGTGTGCGCGCTGATTGCGATCGGTTTCATGGTGGTGGGCGCGGTCACGATGTACTCGTTCCTAAGCACGCCGCAGCAGCCGTTTCTACCGAGCGCCACCGACTTGGATTCGTTTACGATGCGGTGATGGATTCACCACCGGGACACCAAGACTTGGGAAAATAACATTCTCATGATTTCTTCCCGGTAACTTTGCGGCCCGGCGGCACGGAAACTAAATGGCGGCTCATCCTAAAATCGTCGTTGTCGGTGGCGGGCTGGCGGGGCTTTCGGCGGTGATCAAGATCGCCGAGATGGGCGGGCATGCCGATTTATTTTCCATCGTGCCGGTAAAGCGGTCGCACTCGGTGTGCGCCCAAGGCGGAATCAATGCCGCGAAGAATCTGAAAGGCGAAGGCGACTCCACCTGGCAGCATTTCGACGACACGGTTTACGGTGGAGACTTCCTTGCCAACCAGCCTCCCGTCAAGGCGATGTGCGAGGCGGCGCCCGGAATCATCGACTTGCTCGACCGCATGGGCGTGCCCTTTAACCGCACCCCGGAGGGCGTTCTCGATTTTCGCCGGTTCGGCGGCACGCTGTACAACCGCACCGCCTTCGCCGGAGCCACGACCGGCCAACAGCTTCTCTACGCACTCGACGAGCAGGTGCGGCGGTACGAAGCGGAAGGCAAAGTTACCAAGTACGAGGGCTGGGAATTTCTCTCCGCCGTGCTCGATGGAAACCGCGTCGCCCGTGGCATCTGCGCCATGGATTTACGCTCGATGGAAGTGCGCACCTTCCCTGCCGATGCCATCATTATCGCCACCGGCGGCATTGGCGCCATCTTTGGGAAGAGCACGAATTCGGTGGTGTGCACGGGATCGGCGCAGTCGGCGCTCTATCAACAGGGTTGCTATTACGCCAACGGGGAGTTCATTCAGGTCCATCCCACTTCGATTCCGGGCGAGGACAAGCTGCGGCTAATGTCGGAGTCAGCGCGCGGCGAGGGTGGACGGGTCTGGGTTCCAAAGAACGCCGGCGACCAACGCGATCCCAACTCGATTCCCGAGAGCGAGCGCTGGTACTTCCTCGAAGAGTGGTATCCCAAATACGGCAATCTGGTGCCCCGGGACGTGGCCACGCGCGCGATCTTCAAAGTGGTCTACGAGCACAACCTCGGAATTGATGGCAAGCCGATGGTCTATCTCGACCTGACGCACATCGACCGCGCTACGCTCGATCGCAAACTCGAAGGCATTCTGGAGATTTATCAGAAATTCGTCGGCGACGACCCGCACACGACCCCGATGAAGATCTTCCCGGGGATGCACTACACCATGGGCGGCTTGTGGGTGGATTCCAACCAAGCCACCAACATCGCGGGAATTTTTGCCGCCGGAGAGTGCGAGTATCAGTATCACGGCGCGAACCGCCTGGGAGCGAATTCGCTGGTATCGTGCATCTTTGGCGGATTCACGGCCGGACCGAATGCCGTGCATTATGCGCAGGGCCGGCCGGCAGCGCCCGAAAACGGGCACGCTGAAGCGGAGCGCAGGCGGCAGGAAGAGATCAATGCCAGACTGATGCAATCGGACGGCACCGAAAATCCGTTCCAGCTCTGGCGCGAACTGGGCGAGCTGATGACGAAGAACTGTACGGTGATCCGCTACAACAACAATCTGCGTGACAGCGACACCAAACTCGTCGAAATGCTCGAGCGCTTCCGGCATGTCAACTTGAGCGACCGCTCAATGTGGGCAAACACATCATTCGTCTTCACCCGCCAGCTTTATAACATGCTGCAGTTGTCGCGAGTGATTGCCCAGGGTGCAGGCATGCGCGACGAATCTCGCGGGGCGCACTATAAACCCGATTTCCCCGAGCGCGACGACAAGAACTGGCTGAAAACGACGAAGGCGTATTTCGCCCCGGATGCGGACGAGCCGAAGTTTGAGTTCGAACCGGTGGACGTGAGTTTGATTCCACCACGGACCAGGAAGTACTAACTGGGTCGCTGCGAACAGAGGTGAGGAGAAGTTGAATCTGGGATTAAGAATTGCACTTCGGATCGCGATTCCCGGTCGCATCTTTGGCGGAGAGTCGGTTCAAAAAGCGGGCAAACTCTTTAGGTAACGCGGATACACACAGGAATCATGCCTAATTCGAAACCCGTCCGGTTCAAGATTCGTCGACAGGCTTCTCCTAACGACAAGCCGCGTTGGGAGGAGTTTGAAATTCCCCATCACTTCCACATGAACGTGATCTCCTCGATGATGGAAATTGCGCGCCATCCGGTTACGCGCGACGGCAAACCGACTACACCGATCACTTACGACTCGAATTGCCTGGAAGAGGTCTGCGGGTCGTGCGCCATGCTGATCAATGGCAAGGCACGCATGGCATGCTCGGCGTTGATCGATGATCTGGAACAGCCGGTCACGCTGGAACCGCTTTCGAAGTTCCCCATCATTCGCGATCTAGCCGTCGACCGCAGCGTGCTGTTTGAAAACCTCAAGCGCGTGAAAGCCTGGGTGCCCGTCGATGGCACCTACGACCTCGGTTCCGGTCCCCGCATGAGCATGGAAGAACAAGAGCACGCATATCCACTGTCGCGCTGCATATCCTGCTGCTGCTGCATGGAGGTTTGCCCCCAATTCAATGAGCACACAGGATTTGTGGGCGCGGCGACGATTTCTCAGGTGCGCCTGTTCAACACCCATCCGACGGGGGCTGCGCTCAAGCGCGAGCGCCTGGCTGCGCTTATGGGCGATGGCGGGATCCAGGAGTGCGGGTATGCTCAGAATTGCGTCGAAGCCTGCCCCAAGGACATTCCGCTGACCCAATCCATCTCGGAAGTGGGCGGCGCAGTCATGAAGCAGGCCCTAGGCAACCTGCTCCGGAAATAACAAAAATCGAATTACCGCACAAGAATTCCTGGACAACGGCTCCCGCCCCGGGGGCTGATCGACAGTGGTTACTTCTCATCCTCCGCGGCCAAAAGCTTCTTCGAATTCAGAACAGCCGTTTAGGTCGGGATGACACTTTTGGTAACGTGACCGCAAAGGTTTGCCACATTGTGTGAAAGCCTTTCGTCAGGCCCCCACTGAATCCAAAGCAAATCCTGTTTGCCAGCCTCCGTTTTGCGAACGGCATCTTAGCTGCAATATACATACGCGTCCGCAACGCTAGTAATCAGGAGGTAACCAGCAGGGCTTGAGGAAAAACGCGAACCGGGGTAACCAAAAAGATTTAACTTTCATGCTCGCTTTTTCCCGAATTGACTTACAATGAATTCCCTGCTGCCACGTTCGGCGCCATGAGAAAGAATCCGACACTTCTCTTGCTGACTCTGGCCCTCAGCTGCCAGGCATTTGCGGTCCGGCCGGTCGCGCCCGCGCGCTATCACCGGATCCACCGCATCCATCGCATTCCCTGGAATCCGGCATTCAAGCCGTCCCATGAATCTCTGCTGCTGCAGAACGCCGAGATTGATCGCATGAATCTTCCGCGAATTTACAACGATGCGCAATTGGAACGGTTGAAGGCCAGTGGCGACTTGGTTGCGATCGTGCCGAGCGGGACGCTTCGCATTCAGCCCTCGCTTGATCCAGCGCGCCGTTACTGCCGCTATTGGACGCTCGATTTCGTGAACGACATCAGCACCGAGTACTACAAAGAATTCCATCAACAGATTCAGGTGAACTCGGCAGTGCGCACGGTTTTGGTTCAAAAAAAGCTGCGCCGCCACAATCGCAACGCGGCTCCGGAAACCGGCGAGACGGCCTCTTCTCACCTCGCTGGCCTGACCGTCGATCTGCAGCGTCGCGGCATGACCAAGGCTCAGGTGAAGTGGATGGAAGAATACCTTCGTCCGCTCAAGGAACTCGGCCTGATTGAACCGGAAGAAGAGCGCCGCCACTGGTGCTTCCACATCATGGTCTCAGGCCGCTATTCGGACTGGCGTTCGATGCGAATGCTGGCTCAGCGGCACAACCAAAGTCCGACTCTGAACGAAGTCACCAGCGTCGGCTTGCCAGGATTCACGATCGACCAGCCGACCGAAGCGAGTTCAGCGGCCGCCGGCCTCGCCCAATAGCAGGCAGCGAGCGACGCCGGGCCGAGCGCCCTGGCGCCGCGTCTCTGACGGAACGCTGACGGCTGATTCCTGAACACCTCCTAGGCTATCCTCAATCGCATGCTGATTCTGATGGCTGGCCTTCCGGGCACCGGCAAAAGTACGCTCAGTCGCGCTCTCGCAACCGCATGTGGCGGCACGGTACTCGACAAGGACCACATTCGCGCCGCACTCTTCCCTCTCGCAGATATCGAGTACTCCACGGAGCAAGACGAGTTCTGCATGCGCGTCATGCTGAAGGTCGCTGGCTATCTTTTCCGCAAGGAATCATCGCGCCGCATCTTTTTCGATGGCCGCACCTTCTCGCGCCGCTACCAACTGGATCGCGCTACCGGGTACGCCGAAGCTCTTCGCCAACCGTGGCGCATTCTGGAATGCGTTTGCAGCGACGAAACCGCTCGGGCACGGCTCGAAGCCGATCAGTTGCACGTCGCTCGAAACCGCGACTTCCAGCTGTACTTGCAGGTAAAAGCCCGGTTCGAGCAGATCACATTGCCCAAAACTGTGATCAACACCGAACAGAGACTGCAAACCTGCATGGAAGCCGCGAAGCAGGCATTGCTCTGAGAAGGTCGCGGTCGGAGTCTATCCGCGAGCAGAAGGATGGCGCCCTCGGTGCTGAACGCTTTTGTCTAGTACAATGCTGTTTTCGTTTTCATCTTCGGGAGTCTACATGCGCAAATACATTGTTTTTATGATGGTCGCTGTTGTTTCTGTGATCTCTTCATCGCAGACCACGCCGGCTCCCAAGCCCCCGGCGAAACCGCCTATGGCTGCGATTAATGCTCAGCCCACTGCGATCCTTGACACCACTGCCGGCAAGCTGCGCTGCACGCTATTTCCCAAGCAAGCCCCGATCGGCGTAGCCAACTTCATCGGCCTGTCACGTGGAACCAAGGACTGGACTGACCCTCAGGGAAAAAAAGTCCATGGCAAACCGCTCTATGACGGCACCATTTTTCATCGTGTTATCCCCGACTTCATGATCCAAGGAGGGAGCCCGTCAGGCCAAGGAGACGGCAGCCCAGGATTCGAATTCAAGAACGAGACTTCTCCTGACCTGACGTTTAGTCAGCCGGGCCGGTTGGCCTATGCCAATGCCGGTCCCGGCACCAATGGGTCACAATTCTTCATCACCGAAGTTCCTTATCCGAGTCTGGATGGCAACTACACCATCTTTGGCCAGTGCGACGATGCCAGTGTGGAGGTTGTGAAAAAGATCGCGCGCATGCCACGCGACACAACCCCAGGGCCGCAAGAAAACCGGCCTAACGATCCGGTTAAGATCAACCACATCACCATTCTGCACGCAGGCGGGACTGCACACTCGACCATGACACACCATCCCGCGAAGCCAAACCCCAGCGCCCCAAAGCCGCAGTGACGCTGTCGGAACTTGCGGGTTAACGAATTTGTTTTGCCGCGTGATGGGTCCAACCCATCCGTCAATTCTGAAATTCGAAAAGCCGCTGCGAGCCGAATCACTTTTGAGAGGAGAAAGATCATGCCCCGTCAGCCCGGCACTTACGCAATCTTCAACACCAGCGAAGGCACAATCGTCTGCAGACTCTTTGAGAAACAAGCGCCCAAAACCGTCGAGAACTTCCTCGAACTCTCCGAAGGCAAGAAAGAGTGGCACCATCCGAGCACGGGGAAGAAAAGTACCGAACGCCTCTACGATGGCACGATCTTCCATCGCGTAATCCCGGATTTCATGATTCAGGGCGGCGATCCCCAAGGTACCGGCATGGGTGGCCCGGGATACAAGTTCGAAGATGAAACCAAAGGATCCCCGCATAGTTTCGATAAGGCGGGCAAGCTCGCCATGGCCAACTCCGGCCCGAACACCAACGGTTCACAGTTCTTCATCACGGTGGCGCCGACCCCGTGGCTGACCGGAAAGCACACTATCTTTGGCGAGGTCATCGAGGGGCAGGACGTGGCCGATAAAATCTCAAAACTCCCACGCGGCCGAAACGATCGCCCCAATAAAGACGTGAAGGTCGAATCGGTGGCGATTGAACGCGTCTGAGAGTTGATCGCGGATGCTGCCGGTAGGCGCGCCCGCGAGGCTTTCTGTCAACTTCGAACCCGTGTTACCGCCGTGGAGCGCGCAGAGGGCGCTCCACTCCTGCGTGTTACCATCGAAAAAGCGTGCGCACACTGTTCATCGGCGATATTTTCGGGCGCCCCGGCCGAACCATCGTTCGCGAGAAGCTGAAGGATCTGGTTCGAGAGCACCAGATCGATCTGATTCTTGCCAACGGCGAAAACGCCGCGGCCGGATTCGGCATCACACCCACTCTGGCCGAAGAACTCTTTGATCTCGGAATTGACGTGCTCACTACCGGCAATCATGTTTGGGATAAGCGTGAGATTGTGGACTACTATCTATCCGAGAACGGTAACCCGCACAGCCCGGCACACCGCATCCTGCGACCAGCGAACTATGCGCCTGATCTGCCGGGTTGGGGGATCTATCAAGGGCGCAAGAACGACATCGAGTACACCGTGATCAATCTCCAAGGGCGCGTGTTCATGGCTGGCAATGACGATCCTTTTCGCAAGGCCGACGAACTGTTGAAAGAGGTCCGCGGGAAAACCACCTTTGTCGACATTCACGCGGAAGCCACTTCGGAGAAAGCTGCGCTGGGCTGGTATCTGGATGGGCGAGTCACCGCCGTCGTTGGCACGCATACCCATATCCCCACGGCAGACGAGCGGGTCTTACCGGGCGGCACAGCTTACATCACCGATGTCGGCATGACGGGTCCCTACGAAAGCGTGATTGGCGTGAAGAAAGAGCTGATCATCGGCCGCTTTCTGAACAACATGCCGGTGCGGTTTGAACCTGCCACCGGCGATGTCCGGTTGTGTGCTGTGGTCGTCGACAGCGATGATGCCACGGGGAAGGCGCGGTCGATTCATAGAGTCATGGTGAGCTGAACGATAAGCGGATGATTCGCCTGAAGACCGCCGGATTTCGCGGACGTATGATGAATTCGACCTTCCCTAAATGCAACGACCCCTCGAAGCTTCCTTCTAGCGCCAATCTGGCTTCTTCCCTGCTTCCACCCGCGGACGCTTACGTTTTCGATATTGACGGCACACTGCTGAACAGCCGCGACCTGGTTCACTGGAATGCATTTCGGCGCGGCATGATCGAGGCTTACGGGGTGGATGCAACCGTCGAAGGCATTCCGGTGCATGGCATGACCGACATTTCCATTCTGCGGGCTGCGCTCGCTCGCGCCGGCATTGAGGATGGCGATTTCGAGGCACACCTTCCCCATGCCATCGAAGTTCTATGCCGCGAGGTGGAACGCAACAAACAAGGCTTTAGACCTCAAATTTGCCCCGGCGTGAAAGATTTGTTGCACACCCTGGAGGGCTCGGGACCCCTGCTTGGGGTGGCTTCCGGAAACCTCGAAAGCGTAGGCTGGCACAAGATCGCCGCCGCCGGGCTGCGGCAATTCTTTTCTTTTGGTTCGTTCAGCGACCATTGCGAAAGCCGTGCTGGCATTTTCCGGAACGCAATAACCGAGGCCGAGCAGAGGCTGGGTTTCGGCGCGTGCGTCTGCTTCATCGGCGATACCCCGGCGGACGTTCATGCCGCCAAAGAAGTGGGCGCGCCGATCGTGTCGGTTGCGACCGGAACTTTCAGCGTCGATCAACTGAGGGCTTGTAACCCGAGTGTCTGCTTAACGAACTGCTCCGAATTGTTGTCGCGATGAACCTTTCCTGTTCTTCACTCCCCCTTCGCGGCTTTCTCAGCGCGCCCTCTGCGGGTAAGAGTTTTTAACCGTGGAGAACGCGCCGAGGTCGGCGAGAAAGTCGGATGCAGTGTTTTCTTCATTGGCTCGGGATTACGGGTAGGAAGATACTCGAATGCGGCCTGCGCCAGTGCCAGATAGACGCGCTCGAGCACCGGTCTAGCGGCCAGGCGTGCTAAGTGCTGGCGAACGATCGCCACATCGCCACGCATGATCGGCCCAGTAAACGCCTTTGCAGATCCCAGTTTCTCGTAATTCACAACCGTCTGGCGGATAATCGGCAGCATTGCCATGCGCGCGCGTGTCGGTGAAATTCCCGCAAGCACGCCCGCTTTCTCTGCCACAGCCAGTAATGAAACCAGCATGGGGCAAACCATGGTCGCAAAGGCATGATAAGCAGGCTTGTCCTGCTTTCGGATGCGCAGAACGTTTCCCCCTAGGGTGCGAACGGTGGATGTGGCTAGGCGCACGGCGCGCGTGTCACCCTCGATAGCGAACGTAACCCCTGTGAGCTTCGGCACCGCTCCGGGCACAAACGTCATCAGCGGATGGACTGACGCGACCTGCGCACCCCGATCATGCAAAACCGCTAATTCGTCGCTGGTCAGGACTCCACTGGCATGAAAGGCAAACTTACGTCTCCAATCGAGACCAGCCAGTTGGGCAGCCGTTCGAGCGACTTGCACGTCCGGAGTGCAGAACCAGACAAGGTCTGCGTCCAATTGTGCGCCGCCGCCAATGCTCGATGCTGTCGCTCGGAGGCGGCGAGCCAGCCCGCGTACTTTTCCCCTGGAACTTGGGGGCCGGCGAGAGATCACTTCGGTGATTTTGTACCCCGCTTCGGCCAGGCGCACAGCCAGGGCGGTGCCTACGCGCCCGGCTCCTACAATCGCGATCTTCGGTTGTGCGAAAGCAGGCCGCTCCACGGCGGCGAGAATATCAGTACGGGCGCACAAAAGCGATCTCCCTTATATTGGTTTCATGGCACGATCCGTACGAAAGAAAGCTCGAATCCTCTCCTCGCGCGAGTCCTACCAGGGCCCGCTTTTCCGCGTCACAACTGATGAAGTGCTCGAACCAACCGGAATCCGTGTCCGCCGCGACGTTGTGCGTCACTCGGGCTCAGTGGTGGTTCTCGCCGTCGACGACGGACCCAACGGCCCGCAAATTCTGCTCGAAAAACAATATCGCCATGCCGCCGGACGCTTTCTCTACGAAATTCCAGCCGGCCGCATCGACGAAGGCGAATCCGAGCTAAAGGCGGCCAAACGCGAGCTACGGGAAGAAACCGGCTACTCTGCCCGGAGCTGGAAGCGCATACTGCATTTCTGGGCCAGCCCGGGATTCGTCGCCGAGGCCATGTCGCTTTACCTGGCTCGCGGTCTCAAGCTCGGGCAAGCACAACCGGAAGCTGATGAAATCATTGAAATTGCGTTAGTTCCGCTCGCGAAAGCGGTCGCCATGGTGATGCAGGCGGAGATCCATGACGCCAAGACGATCGCCGGGATACTCTGGTTGGAGTGCCAGACCCGCTCAGCCCGCCGTAAGCGAAAATAAGTATTCTCGCTCGCCAGAATACCCCCCCCTTCCGCTTGACAGTGCATGTGACCGGACGCACAATGACAGCAAATCCGGAGTGTGTTCAGTACATTGCACTCTAGGGGGCGGAACGTGGATCGTTTGAAAGGTACTGTGAAGTGGTTCAACAACGCTAAAGGATACGGGTTCATTGGACGAGACGACGGACCTGACGTTTTCGTGCATTACAGCGCGATCTCTAGCGAGGGCTACAAAAGCCTACAGGAAGGCGACCCCGTAGAGTTCGAAATTGTTCAAGGTCAGAAAGGACCGCAAGCGGCGAATGTAGTCAAGCCCAACCACAAGGGCTGAGCGCCGGCCGGTCCGGGTGCTAGTGAGCTGCTGTGGGTGTCGCGTCTTCCGGCGCAATGAATTGGTAGCTCACAAACGCTATTTGTTTTCCGTCCGGCGACCAGGAGGGAACGTTGATAGTTCCCTGCCCTCCAAACAGCTGAGCCAGGATAGAGATTTTTTTGTCTTCCAGCGACATCAACCGCAACATGACGTCCTTGTTCGGCGGGTGCCCGGTCACGTCTTTGTCGTAGGTCAGGAACACCATCCATTTCCCATCCGGCGAGAGGTGCGGAAACCAATTGTTGTAGTCGTCGGAGAAAACCTGTTCCTGGTCGCTGCCGTCAGGTTTCATGCGCCATATCTGCATGTGGCCGGTCCGCTCGGAGTTGAAATAAATGTATTGGCCATCGGGAGAGTATTCCGGGCCATCGTCAAGTCCTTTCGCTGTGGTCAGCCGGGTTTCCTCGCCGCCAGTGACCGGAATGGTGAAGATGTCGAAGTCGCCGTTGCGCTGGCCGACGAAGGCCAGAGTCTTGCGATCCGGCGACCAACCGTGCCAGTAGGAAGGCGCATCCTGCGTGATTTGCCGCGGGTTGCCCCCGCTGATTGGAACCATATAAACCAGCGAATCGTGAGCCCCGGTGGTGGGGTTTGTTGCTTTTGAGTTGTCGCTGATCGCAAGCTCGGTGCCATCTGGCGAAATGCCATGGTCGTTGTTCAAGTGATCGGCTGAGCCAGTGTTGATCACTTCCGGGTTGCCGCCTTTCACTGGCAGTCTTTCGAGATGACCGTCGCGGTTGAAGAGGAAATAAGCGCCATCGCGCGACCAGTTGGGAGCTTCAAAGCGGCCAGGAGCAACGTAGACTGCGGTACGATCGGTGGAGCCGGCGGCGATGGTTTCTAGGGTACTATAGAGCACCGGCGTGTTGGTAGAAGCGGGCAGTTTCCGTAGCTGCAGGTTTGAGAAAGTCGCTTCCTCAATGGCATTCGGATCGTGCGCGCAAACGCCAATGCCGACGTAAAACTCGCCTTCGAGGGGAAGTCGAATCGACTCGCCATCGTAAACGGCCGGTGACGTCCCGCTGTCCAGAGCTTGTCCAAGCAACAGATAGACGTAATTGCCACGACGGATCAGCTGCAACCGTGCCATCGTCAACTCCAATTTCAACTGATTCCCCCCTCCCCCTGCGACCAAATGCAGGTGATTGTTGACCCGCGACTGCACCTCATGGGTCGTCGAGCCCCTCACCTCCCGATACTGCAGTGCCGTGAGCCCATTTCCATGCAGCGCCACATCGACATACGGCGAATCGGCGTCCAGACTCTGCCGAAAAATCAGCACGGCTTTCTTATGGGGATTGCCGGATGTGTTAGGAAAGGTAACGTTGGCAGTGATCTCGACATCGCCCGACACCTTCTTCCAGGCGAACTGAAACGCATCTTTTGTCGACCACATGTTCTCGCCGCTGCCACGCAGCGTGTAGACCTGCTTCGCCGGGTCAAACTCTGCTGAGCCGGGATGGAGCACGGCGCCAACGTCCTGGTGATGCTCAAAAATTCCA
>Ga0126381_100002605_pt1 | contig 19535 bp, 19 predicted proteins | sample PanSoiMetPlot_28_FD_96465 | JGI IMG/M metagenome (GOLD analysis project Ga0126381, IMG submission 96465) | Tropical forest soil microbial communities from Panama - MetaG Plot_28 | ecosystem: Environmental > Terrestrial > Soil > Tropical forest > Bulk soil | place: Panama | collected 2016-02-17
CAGCGACCCGGTCAGGGCCGGCGTCATGATCCGTGCGTCGAAGCCATGGCCGTAAACGAAGCAGATGTTCATCCCGCCCATCTCCTCAACCCACTGGCGCTGCACTGCGTCGAGCCAGACGACCTGGTCGCAGCCGTGGTCGAGGGCCTGCTGCTGTCCGGCGAAGGCAGCCGCGTAGTTGCCGCCGCACTTGGCCTCACCAGTACCGCCGGGCGCAGCCCTCGTGTAATCCTCCGACAGCCATACCGTGACCGGCTTGACCTCGCCCCCGAAATACCCCGACACCGGCGAGGCGATCAGCGTAAACAGGTAGTCCGACGAGGGGTGGTTCACGCCGAGGCCCACCTTGGTCGCGATCATGAACGGGCGCAAGTAAAGGCTGTGCCCGTCGGCGGTCGGCACCCAGGCCTGGTCTCGGGCTACGAGCAGCTCGATGGCGCGGACGAAGGCCGACTCAGGCATCGCAGGCATCGCGAGCCTGCGCGCCGACCGGTTGAACCGGGCCGCGTTGGCGTGCGGCCGGAACACCGCGACCGACCCGTCCGCCTGGGTGTAGGCCTTCAGCCCCTCGAAAATCTCCTGCCCGTAGTGGAACACCTGGGCAGCCGGGTCCAGGGTGATCGGTCCGTAGGGCTCGATCCTGGCGTCGTACCATCCGTCGCGCTGCGACCACCGGATCGTCGCCATGTGGTCAGTGAATACGCTGCCGAAGCCCGGCTGAGCCAGCCGCTGTACCCGCACATCCACCGGGACAGGGTTGCTGCTGGCACGGATCTTGAAGTCAAGCTCCTCGCTCGGGCTCGCGGTCATGACGATCCTCTCGGTCTCGGCTGGCGCGTCCGATCTGCAGGTCCTGCGGACCCCAGGCCGCGGACGCTCGCGGCGTCAGTTCTAGTTGTCGGCGGCGCTGTCGCCACCGTTGTCGCGGCGATCCATCGCTTCCTGGACCGCCTCCTGTGCTCGCCGTCGCGTATGCACCTCGGACTCAGCCTCGACGGCGGTTGGGACTGACTGTGTTCTCGACATTTCCGGTGATCTCCTCGCGGGTCTGGCTCGGCAGGCAGGCCAGCTGAGGCGGCACCGTGGTCCCCCGTCATCTCGTCCCGCTCGCAGGCGGCGGCTTCTCCCCTTCGAGCCGGCCTGTCAGGTGCGCCGCGACGTGGAGTGCGGATTATGGCTGAGGATGCCCAGACATCCCGAACCGCGGACCTCGGCCAGCGCCTCACCCCCGTAGCGGGTCGCTGGCCTGCCCTGAATCAGGTCCCGCTACGGCCGCTAAGGATGAGTACGAAGCGCCGCATGATGATTGGAATGCTATCCGACGCCCTGGGCCGGTGTAAGGCACGCGGCGAATTTCGTTGGACTTCCAAGTTTTCTTATCGGACGTCCAACGATCACGGTGCCTGGGCCCGGCCGGCCGAAAGGCCACAGGATCGCGCAGAGCAGCTGGTCCGGGTGGCCGAGCAGGAGTGGGCCGGGGCCACCGAGCAACGCCAGGAGTAGCGGCTCCCGGCAGCCGTTCCATGGGGGCGGGATCACACTGCCTATGACCAGTGTGATCCCGCCCCCATGCCGTTACGGGCTAGCTACTGGTAAAGGGCTCGAAGGTGTGGCTGAAGTACCAGGTGGGCTGAGCCACCCCTGAGCAGCTGCCTGCGCCCTTCGTGCCGGGGCAGGCACCGTTGTCACGCTGCAGCGCCCAGAACGAGACCAGGCCGAGGCCCTGATGGTCGGCCCAGCGCAGCAGCGCCGGCGCGTCCGCGGTCGAGAAGGTTTCGGCGGCGCCGAAGTCGTCGATGCCTGGCATTTCGGTGACGCCGATCATGTGCCACAACTGCTTGGCAGTCGCGTCCGGGTAGAGCGCCTTCAGCTGGCTGAACAGCCCGGCCGCAGCGGTCTCGGTGTCGGCCAGCATGTCCTGCTGGGTCCCGAAGAAGTAGTCAAACGTCAGCAGGTTGACAGTGCTGATGACCGCACCATCGGCCACGGCGTTCTGCAGGACCGCGAGTTCTGCTGCCGGCAGGCCAGAGGGGAACGTAGGCAGCGTGTAGTCGAACTCGATGTGCTGATTGTGCGCGGCGGCCCAGGCCTCGGTTTCCGCGATAGCCTCGTTTCGCCGGTTGATCCCGGCGGCGTTGTTGACCGAGTCAGCCTCGATGTCCAGGTCGATGCGTGACACGTGATACGTCGTGATCAGGCTCTCGAAGACGCCGGCGATTGCGGGCACGCTCGTGCAGCTGTCGGCGAGCTCGGTGCCTGTGGTGTCGGCGGTGAACCCGCCGAAGGACGGGATGACGTTCCCGCCGTGCGCCTGGATGGCGGCGATGTCGCTGCCGAAGCTGGCGGCTCCGATCGGCTGGGCCGTGTTGCCGTCCCAGTCAGCGACGCAGGATCCGGCTGTCGCCGTTTGCAGGAATGCGAGCGACAGGAACTTGGCACCGGACTCGGCTGACTGCGCGGCCAGGCTGCCGGCGCTGGTGTTGTAGGTCTCGAAGTAGGGCGCGAAGACGCGGTACGGCAGCGGCCTCGAGCCATTCCCGGCCGAGGCGCTGGCGCCGGTTGCGACTAAGCCGAGCGTGACCACCGCGGCGGTGATCGTGGCCAGCCCGGCCCAGATGGGTGTGACTCGTCTCATGCGCGGATCCCTTGCTAGTGGGAGCTGGGGGCGATCACGACGTCCGGACGACGTGTGAATCAAATAGGAAAGTTTCCTGTTTGATTCGACCGTGACGGTAGTCCCCTCGCGTGGCACCGTCAAGAGCGCCTGACGTTCGGGACTAGCCGGGGTCGGGGTCGCGGGGTCGCGCCGGTCTAGGATCAAGCCGATGCGGCGCGAGTCATCAACTGTGGTTGCCCTCGTCGGTTGCGTGTCAGCCGGCGTGCTGGCGGCGCTCGCGGAGTCTCCCAACGTCGCCGTGGTGGCTGCACCGGCCGCCGGTCAAACCGGTGAAACCGGTCAGCCCAGGCAATCCGGTACGCGAAACCCAAGGCAATCCGGCGCCGGACAGCCTGACCGGTCCACAGCACTGGCCCCGCCCAGCGGCCCGCAGAGCGCGCCCGAGGGCTGGGAGCCGGGTGCTCTGGCCATGAGCGACGCGGCCCGGCGCCGCGCCACGTATGTGGCTGTACCGGCCGACCCGCTCGCCGGGGTGGCAGTCGCGTGGCGAGCCATGTGGGACGTGGCGGCCGGAGGGTCGGCCGCGGCAGCCGGGTTCGAGGAATCTGCCGCCTACACCCTCGCCGCCTGGCGGAAAAAGCGGTTCGAACTGCCCGACTATTACCTGGTCATCGCTCCGCCGGAGGGCACGGCCACGGGCCCTGATCTCTACCTGGGCCCGATACGGGCGGCACGACCGCATCGGGTGGCGGTCGCGGCCACCGCCAGCCCGGACGACGCAGCCAGCGCCAGCGGCCTGGCCAGCACAATCAGTCTGCTGGACACGCTGCGGTCGCTGCCGCACGGGCCCTGGTGGCCGCCGCTCGACGAGTTGCTCGACGGCGCTCGCCACTTCTACGCCGGGGGCCTTGCCGAGACTCAGCAGGCACCGGTATAGCTGAGAGCGAAAGGACGTGCGTGGCGGGTGACTGCCGTGCCGCACGGGTACAGGTTGCATGGTCAGGTAGCGGCGCAGCACAAGACAGCTGTGCAGGCAGACACGAGGAGGTGGGTGGCATGCAGGGATCAGTCGGTGACCGACTGCACGTGCACGGCAAGGTGGTAGGCCAGGCAGAGCACGTCGGCGAGATCGTCGAGGTGCATGGAGCCGGGGGCACACCCCCGTTCCTCGTGCGTTTCGACGACGGCCACACGAGCCTGGTATTCCCCGGCCCGGACTGCGTCGTCGAGCACCTCCAGCAGGCCGGCTCGCGCAAGCAGCAGTAAGCGCACAGCCGAGCGCCTCCTGGCAGCTCGCCAGGTCAAGGCGGCGCAGGCGGAAAGCCGGCTAGGGTTGCGCCCCGATGCCGCTCGCCTCTCGCCTGCTCACGGACATCACGCCGCTCCGCGAATCGCCACACTTCCGCACGCTCTGGGTGGGGACGACGCTGTCGTCGGTCGGCGGCGCCCTCACCATGTTCGCCCTGCCGCTGCAGATCTACGACATCACGCGCTCCCCGTTCGCAGTCGGCGCCCTCGGCATCGTCCGCCTCGTGCCGACTCTCACCGTCGGCCTGCTCGGCGGCGCAATCGCCGACGCTGTGGACCGGCGGAAGCTAGTCCTGCTCACCTCGTTCGGCCAGGCGGGCCTCGCCGCTCTGCTGGCGGCACAGGCGTTCGCGGGCCTGTCCGCCCTGTGGCTGCTCTACCTGCTGGCCAGCCTTTCCTCGGCGCTGAGCGCCGTCAGCCAGCCTGCCCGCCGGAGCCTGGTCCCGAGCCTGCTGCGACCGGAACGGCTAGCGGCCGGCCTGGCGCTGAACCGGGTCACCTTCCAGGTCATGCTCACGGGCGGCCCTGCTCTGGCCGGCGTCATCACGGCCGCGTCGGGTGGGCACCTGCAGGCCTGCTACCTGCTTGACACGGTCAGCTTCGCGGGGTCGGTGTACGGAGTGGCTCGGCTGCCCGCCATGCCGCCGCAGCCCGGTGCCGCCCGGCCCGGACCGCGCGCAATCGCCCAGGCCCTGGGGTTCCTGCGCCGCAGCCCGGTGCTGGCAGGAGCGTTCCTGACCGACCTCAACGCGACGATCTTCGGCCTTCCTGTTGCGCTTTTCCCGGCGATCAACGCCGAGCGGTTCGGCGGGAATCCGACGACCCTCGGCCTGTTCACGACTGCGATCGGCGTGGGCGGCCTGGTCAGCTCCGCGCTCACCGGTCCGGTCGGCCGCACGGCCCGGCAGGGCTCGGTGATGCTGGGTGCCGTTACGATCTGGGGCGCCGCGTTTGCCGGCTTCGCGCTGGCCCGTCCCCTCTGGCTCGTGCTCGGGACCCTCGCGCTCGCGGGCGCCGCGGACACGGTCACCGTCGTGCTGCGGGGCACCATCGTCCAGACCGTCGCCACCGACGAGTTCCGCGGCCGCGTCACAGCCGCCGAGTACGTCATCGGGGCGGGCGGCGATTCGCTCGGTGGGCTGGAGTCCGGAGCGCTCGGCTCGCTCACCTCGCCGACGATCAGCGCGCTGTCGGGCGGCGTCGCTACCGTGGTGCTGTCCGGCCTGATAGCGCTGGCGATGCCCGCCTTCGCCCGATACCGTGCACCATCCGCGACCACTACAGAAGTAACGGGGCCGGGTACCTCCGCAGCCGATCAGACGGCACCGCAGGAAACCTGATGACGGAAACGTGCTTGGCCGCGGGCCAGCTCATCAGGTAGGCAGGGAACGTGCCGACCGAGATCGCACGGTACTGGCAGCACGGGGCAGTCCGGGGAGTTGACCTGCTCCGGGCGCGATTCGTCACGCACCGCTATGGCCGCCACGCGCACGAGACGTACACCTTCGGGCTCATCGAGGACGGCGTCGAGGAGTTCGACTACGGCGGCGCCCTGCTGCGAGCTGGACCGGGCGGAGTCGCGCTGCTGAACCCGGACATGGTGCACACCGGGCAGGCCGCGACGCCGGCTGGCTGGGCCTACCGCGTGCTCTACCCCGAGGTCAGCGTCGTGACCGGCGTCGCCGCGGAACTTGGCTGGCAGCGTGGAACTCCGTGGTTCCCGGAAACGGTGCTGTACGACCCGGCGACCGCAGCGTTGCTGCGCCGCGCCCATCAGGCGGCCGAGCACGGCGACCAGCTGGCGTCGTCGTCGCTGCTGACGGCGTCGCTCACCAGGCTGCTGCGGGCCCACGCCGCGTCACCGCCCGCAGCGTCCCGCGAGCCCGCCAGCCGGGCACCTGCCAGCGTCCGCGCGGTCAGGGACCTGCTGCCGGAACGGCTGGACGACGCACCCAGCCTGGCTGAGCTGGCCGCCTTGACCGGACTCAGCCAGTTCGCGCTGCTGCGGGCCTTCCGCCGGGAGACCGGCATGCCGCCGCACGCGTACCTGAACCAGCTGCGGGTGCGCCGCGCCCGCCTGCTGCTGGACCGCGGGCTGGCTCCGGCCGACGTGGCCGCTGAGACCGGGTTCGCCGACCAGGCGCATCTGACGAGACACTTCAAGCGCGTCGTCGGCGTCCCGCCTGCCGCTTATCAACGCGAACGCCTGGGGTTGCGGTCCGCCAGCTAGGCAGTCCTGGTTCCCGTGACGGCCGCGGTCGGTCCGACGAAGTCGCTCAGACTACCTGTGGCTCGGCAAGAACGTACAAGACCCCGCACGCGGGACTTGCCTAGATTCGCTGACATGTCGGTGCAGACGGCTGCCCCCGAACAGGTCCGGGCGGCCCGGCCGGTCCGCGATGGCATCGGCCTCGGACTCGCGGTCGGGATCTCGGGGATAGCGTTCGGCGCCGCCGCCGTGGGCTCCGGGCTGACCGCGTGGCAGGCATGCGCGCTGAGCCTGCTCGCCTTCACTGGCGCCTCGCAGTTTGCGCTTGCCGGGGTCGTCGCCGCGGGCGGCAGCCTGCTGGCGGGGACCGCGGGCGCGATCATGCTCGGCAGCCGGAATACGCTCTACGGCCTCCGGCTCGCCGAGGTGCTACGACCGCGCGGGCCAGGCCGGCTGCTCGCCGCGCTGGGCGTCATCGACGAGACCACCGCCATGACGCTGGCCCAGCCCGATCCGGCAGCCGGCCGGAAGGCATTCTCGGCGACGTTCTGCACGCTCTACCTCACCTGGAACCTCGCGACGCTCGCCGGGGCACTCGGCGCCGGGCACGTCGGCTCGCCGCAGTCGTTCGGGCTCGACGTGGTCGGACCCGCGGCGTTCGTCGCGCTGATCTACCCGCGGCTGCGAGCCGGGCGCATGGAGCGCGCAGTAGCGCTCGCAGCAGTCACGGTCGCACTCGCCACTTCGTCCGTGCTGCCGTCCGGGGTACCGGTCATCCTGTCGTCGCTCGCGGCGCTCGGCGGCGCGCTGGCGAGTCCGGCCGCGAAGGTGGGCCCCGGATGACCGCAACCTGGATCGCGGTGCTGGCAACGGCGGCCGGCTGCTATGCGCTCAAGCTTGCGGGCCTCACCGTCCCGCCGCGTCTGCTCGCCAGGCCGCGCGTTCGCCGGTTCGCCGAGCTCGTTCCGGTGGCGCTGCTCGCCGCGCTCGCAGCGGTGCAGTCGGCCACGAACGGCCACTCGATCGATCTGGATCCGGCCCGGCTGGCTGGCCTGGGCGCGGCACTCGCCGCGCTGGTGCTGCGGGCCCCGTTCCTCCTCGTGGTCCTGGTGGCGGCCGCGACCGCGGCTGCGCTCCGAGCCGCCGGCGTCGCCTGAAACCCAGCCGGGTAGGGTCAATCCGTGCCGATTACCATCGAGGAACTCCGCGAGGTCACCGACGAGGTAGTCGACGCATTCGCCAGCCTGCTCCCGCAGCTCTCCAGCTCTGCAAAACCCCTCGACGCCGCCGCCATCGAAGATGTGGTTTCCTCGCCATCCGTCACCCTTCTGCTCGCTAGAGATGAAGGCAAGATCATCGGGTCCCTGAGCCTGGTCGTCTTCCGCATCCCAACCGCCGTGCGAGCTTGGATCGAAGACGTCGTGGTCGACGCGGCAGCTGGCCGGAGAGGCACCGGCACCGCGCTCGTGCAAGAGGCGGTCGCGCGAGCTAAGGCGGCTGGGGCGCGAACCGTAGATCTCACTACCCGACCCTCGAGAGTGGCTGCTGGCAACCTGTACGAGAAGGCTGGCTTCGAGCAGCGTGACACTCGCGTCTACCGCTACACCGTCGACTGACTGCGAGCGCTGGAATTTGCCGGGTCGGCTTGACTGTTTCGGTTGGTTCGGCCGCGAGCCGACCAACGACGCCAGCTCTTAACCAGGCCATCTGTCAGCCTGACTGGAGCAAGTGCCCGATGTGCCGGGTGCGACCGGACCGTTTACGTCTGGTCCGGCCGCGGCCCGGCAGGTCGGGCACGAATAAGCGCCAAGTCAGAGCTTGAGCAGATGCTTCACCGACTCCATGCCCTTGCTGAACGGGTCGTTCTGCGGCGCGGGCATCTGCCCCTCCGGCGTTGCCTGATCCACCACGACCGGCAGCGCCTTAGCCACGTGGTCGCAGCATTCCTCGGGGCTCATGCCCGCCTGCTTGGCCATGGCATGGACCTGGCCCGGATCCATGGCGCTCTGGATCTGGGTACCGCTCACCGGCTGGTTCTGACCGTGGCCGACCCAGGACTGAACCTGCTGGCCGAGCCCGTTGCTCGCCAGCTTCGAGGTCAGCCCCTGCAGGCCACCGCTGGAGCTGACAAGCTTCTGCAGGGATGCGAGACCGCCCTCCTGACCTTGCTGGCCCCCGAGCTTGGCGGTTACCTCGCCGAGCATACTCATGGTGCCTCCCTCTGGCAGGTAACGGATTGCCACTGATCCACTGCGCCGAGTTATCGGCACACCGCAGATTTTTCCCTGCCCGGTCGGGGGTAACCGGCCCCGGCTAGCTGGCCAGCTCGGTCACCGCGGCCAGCAGCCTCGCCACGTCCGATGAGTCGTTGTAATGCACGAGCCCGGCTCGCACCGCGCTGCCGGAGTCCCGGATGCCGAGCACTCCGGTCACTTCCCACGCGTAGTTGTGTCCATTCCAGACGTTGATCTTGCGGCTAGCGAGGTGCTCGGCGACCTGGCGCGGCGTCCGGCCGCCGACGGTGAAGTACGCGGTGGCCGTACGGCTGGCCGCCCTGCCGTACAGCCGGACCTGCGGCGTGCTCTCGAGCCCGGCCAGCAGCTCGGCAAACAGCCCTTGCTCGTATTGCTGCACGGCAACCATCGACGCCAGCACCCGTTCCCGCAGGCCGCCGCTGCCATGACCAGCAAGCCCGGCGATGTGCTCGACCGCGGCGGTGACCCCGGCCAGGCTGGCGAACGGCAGAGTGCCCAGCTCGAACCGGTCTGGCACTTCGTCGCTCGAGGGCACCAGCTTGTCAGGCCGCAACTGGCGTAGCAGCGACGGCTGCGCGACGACGGCAGCCACGTGCGGGCCCGACCACTTGTAGGCGCTCGTCGCGTAAAAGTCGGCGCCCAGGGCGTGCACATCGGTCGGCACGTGCGGTGTCGCGTGCACGCCGTCGACGTAGGTGAGCGCACCCGCCCTGTGCGCCATCGCCGTGATGGCAGGGACGTCAGGGCGCGTGCCGATGACATTGCTGGCGGCCGTGACCGCGACCAGCCGGGTCCGGTCGCTGATGAGGCCGGCGTACTGGCTCGCGGGCAGCTCGCCGGTGCCGGCGTCAACCTCCGCCCACCGGACGACTGCACCGGCCCGCTCGGCTGCCTGCACCCAGGGCCGCACGTTGGCGTCGTGGTCCAGCCGGGACACGACAATCTCGTCCCCCGGGCGCCAGTCCGCGGACAGCGCGGCAGCGAACCGGTAGGTGAGCGCGGTCATGCTCGCCCCGAGTACCACCCCGTCCGGCTCGCCGCCCGTGAGCGCGGCGATCGCCGACCGGCAGCCCGCCGTGATCGCCTCGGCGCGGTGGCTCGCCGGGAACGCGCCGCCCGCGTTGCCCAGGCCCGCCGACTGCGCGGAACTAATCGCGTCGATGACATCGGCCGGAACCTGAGTGCCTGCCGCCCCGTCGAGGTAGGCATAGCCATCGGCCAGGGCCGGGTACCCGGCCCGAATCGCCACGACATCCAAGTGCACCGCTGGTTATCCCTTCCGCCGCAACAGCGGACGCGCGGTCCAGCGCGTCCATGACCGCTCGCCGGCCGGCTCGGGACCGGCAGACGGGAAGCTAGCACGGCTGCCGGGGGACGCGACGCTCGCGCGGCGGCCAGCGGACACGAGACCAGCACTGCGGCCGGAGGCCGCCAGGACAGCCTGCCAGGGATCGGGGTGCCGCCCGTGCCAGGCGGCCAGCCGCCCAGGTGGTGCCGCGGGCGGCAGGTGCGGCATTCCGGCCATCCACCCGGCAAGGATCACGTCCGGATTGGCGGGGCGATACCCGATGCCAGCAGCGGCGGCCAGGTCGGAAGCGTGCAGGTGCCACTCGGCGCAGGCCGCGCCCGCCATGCCGGCAACCGTCACCACGATGTCCCGGTACTGGTGGTGCGGCAGGTCCCAGACGGCCGGCAGCCGCGTAGCGTAGCGGCGGGCCGACGCGGCGAACGCCGCGATGTGCTCGGCCGGCGGCGCATCGGCCAGTGCCGCCAGCTCAGCAGCGTTCTGCCGGGCGAGCTTGCGAACAAGGGCGTCTCGGTGCGCGCCGGTGGCCATCAGCCGTGAGTACCGGCTAACCGGCGCCGCGTCGAGATACTCGTGCAGGTCGTCTGCAACGCAGCGGAGGTGGCCCGCGAGCTCGAACACGCGCCACTCCGGGCACGGCGTCGGCGCGGCCCAGCCCGACGGGTCGAGGGGCGCGGTAATCCGGCAGACGGCCGCGATCCCGGCTTCATAAGCCGTTAATAGCTGCTCCGGGTCCGGTTCCGGTTCCGGCGCTGGAACATGCCGGAAATGGGTGTGGTCCACCGGTCCCCTCCCATGCCAGCTGCGACCCGGCCACGCGCCGTCTGGCCAGCGTGCCAGGTTTACCAGCGCTTCGCCACTGGCACACCGCAGGGCTGCGGTAACGCGAGCAGGCGCGGAGCGGCCTCGTCGCGGGCGGCGCGCGACCGCACCGTCCCCTGTGCCGCCGGCCGGGAGAAACCAACGTGACAGTCCAGCTACCTGCCAGTTAACCTGCTTGTAATGCCCCCCACGACCTCTAGTGCGCCGCCGCATGCCCGCGAGCAGTCCCGCCTGGCGGCGCCAGCCTCCGTGAGAACGCCAGCGCAATCGCTCTGGCGTCTGCGAGAGTACCTGCGGCCGTATTACTTCAGGCTGTTCATCATGATCACGGCCGCGGTCATCGCAGTCAGTGCCGAGATAGTCATCCCTCTCCTGACCAAGTCAGTCATCGACAGCGTCGTGGTCCGTGGCATCCGCGCTGAACTGGTTCCGCTGGGGATCGCGGCGATGGCGCTCGGCACGTTCCAGGCGGGACTGAACTTCTTCCGCAGGTGGGTTGTGTCTGGCGCCGTCACCGGCGTCGAGAAGACCATCCGCGACGACCTCTACCACCACCTGCAGCGGCTCGAGCCGGCCTTCCACGACTCCTGGCAGTCCGGCCAGCTGCTGTCCCGCGCCACCACCGACCTGTCGACGATCCGCCGGTTCGCTGGCTTCGGCGTGGTGTTCTTCATCACGAACACGTGGACTTTCCTGCTGATCGTCGCGCTGCTAATCCGCATGAACTGGTGGCTCGGGCTGCTGACCGGCTGCCTGTTCCTGCCCGTCACGGTGTTGTGCCTGCGATTCGAGAAGCGCTACCGGGTGCTGTCCAGGCTGTCGCAGGACCAGCAGGGCGACCTGGCGACCTATGTGGAAGAAGCTGCGTCCGGCATCCGGGTGCTGAAGTCGCTCGGCCGACGCGACGAGGCGGCTGCACGTCACCTGGCACAGGCCCGGCTCGTCTACCGAACCCAGGTCGACAAGGCAGCGCTCCGCGGCAAGTTCTGGGCCGGGCTGGACATGGTGCCGAACGCCGTCATCGGGCTGCTGCTCCTGCTCGGCATCCTGGCCGTCAGCCGACATGAGCTCAGCCTCGGCGGGCTGGTCGCATTCGTCACGCTGACCTTGCTCCTGGTCTGGCCGATCGAGGCGATGGGCTTCATCATCGCGACGGGCCAGGAGGCGGCCACCGCCGCGCAGCGCATCTACGAAATCTTCGACACGCCGCCCGCGATCACCGATCCCGGCCCGGCGGGTGCGGACCTCCGCCGGGACCGGCCCGGCCTGGCGGCGGGGCCCTGGCGAAGCGGGCCCGCCGCCGTTACGGCGACGGGCGCGAGCGCGGCAACCTCGCCTGTGACGGCAGGATCCGGCCGGCTCAGCTTTTCTGAGGTGGTATTCGCCTACCCCGGCGCGGTGACCCCGGTCCTGCGCGGCGTCAGCCTCGAGCTTGCGCCAGGCGAGACGGTGGCCCTCGTCGGCGCGACCGGCTCAGGCAAGACCACGCTGCTGCAACTGGTGCCGCGGCTGGCCGACGTGACCGGCGGCCGCATCACCCTGGACGGCGTCGACGTGCGCGGCATGCCACTGCGCGAGCTGCGCACCCGGGTTGGCTGTGCGTTCGAGGACCCGACGCTGTTCTCCGCGAGCGTGCGGGAGAACGTCGCCTTCGGCGTCCAGGACGCTAGCGAGGCCGACATCCTCGCGGCGCTCGACGCGGCTCAGGCAGAGTTCGTCGCCGACCTGCCGTGGGGACTCGATACCCGGATCGGCGAGCAGGGTATGGCGCTGTCGGGCGGCCAGCGGCAGCGGGTGGCGCTCGCCCGCGCGATCCTCGCCCGCCCTGAGGTGCTGCTCCTTGACGACCCGCTGTCCGCGCTCGACGTGCACACCGAAGCGAGGGTGACCGCAGCTCTCGCGGGAGTGCTCGCCTCCTCCACTGCGCTCATCGTGGCGCACCGGCCGTCGACCGTGCTGTTGGCCGACCGGGTGGCACTGCTGGATGGCGGCATTGTCGCCGCCATCGGGACCCATCACGAGCTGCTGGCCACGCAGCAGCTCTACCGGGATCTCATGAGCGCCGACGAGATCGGCCTCGGTGACGGCAGGGCCAGTGACCGCAGTGCCGGTGACGGCGGCAGTGCTGACTACGGACAGGGCGTCCCCGGCATGCAGGCGGGAGCGACCAGATGACCACCACACCCGCAGAGGCCTGGCGGGGTATCGCAGCCGAGCAGGAAGACGAGATCACCGGCAAACTCAGCACGCTGCTGCGGCGCAGGTCTCGCGCGCTGCTCGCCGACCTGCTGAGGCCGTACCGGCGGCTCGTCGCGGTGATTTTCGGCCTGATCGTGGCCGCCCAGCTGGGCGCGCTGGCCGGCCCGTGGCTGATCGGCGTCGGCATCGACAAAATCCCGGCGCTGGAGCGGACGCACGATGCCGCGCCGATGGCGCTCATCATCGTGGGATTCGCCGGGTCGGTCATCGTGCAGGCAGCCGCGACGCGCGCCTACATCGCCCACATCGGCCGGCTGGGCGGCCGCGTCGTGCTGGAACTGCGCCGCCGGCTGTTCGCGCACTTCCAGCGGCTGCCGATCGCGTTCCACGAGCACTACACCTCGGGTCGCGTCATCTCCCGGCAGGTCAGCGACATCGACGCGATCTCCGACCTTTTCGACGAGAGCCTTGCCTCCCTGGTGTCAGCGATGCTTTCGCTCCTGCTGGTCGGCGGCGGCATGCTGCTGCTCGACTGGCGGCTGGCGCTCGTGGTGATGGCCGGCTTCCTGCCGCTGGCCTGGCTGTCCGCCTGGTTCCGCCGCGAGTCCTCGGTCGCGTACCGCCGCACCCGAACCACGATCGCGCAGGTGATCGTGCAGTTCGTGGAGACCTTCGGGGGGATCAGGGCGGTGCAGGCATTCCGCCGGGAAGGCCGGAACCAGCAGATCTTCGGCAGTCTGAATCAGGACTACGCAGAAGCCAGCCTGCGGTCGCAGCGACTGCTGGCGATCTTCTTTCCCGGCGTGACGCTGGTCGGTAACCTGGCCATTGGGGTCGTGCTGCTCTACGGCGGGTACCGGGTCATCGACCACCAGATGCAGGTCGGCGTCCTCGTGAGCTTCCTGCTCTACCTACAGCGGTTCTTCGACCCGCTGATCGACCTGTCGCAGTTCTACAGCGCGTTCCAGTCCGCGGGAGCGGCCCTGGAGAAGATCTCCGGTGTCCTGGACGAGCCGCCGACCGTCGCGGAGCCAGAGCACCCGGCCGCCTTGCCGCCGGCCGGCCGCCCTGCTGGCCGCCTCGACGGCGGTGCTCGGGGCGTCGCGGGCCGCCAGGTCCGGTTCGACGGCGTGCGGTTCGGCTACCGGGCAGCGACCGTGCTGCCGGACCTCAGCCTGGAGATCCCGGCCGGGCAGACCCTCGCCCTAGTCGGCACGACCGGGGCGGGAAAGACGACCATCGCCAGGCTGCTGGCCCGGCTCTACGACCCGGTCGGCGGCCAGGTGCTGCTGGACGGTGTCGACCTGCGCCAGCTTGACGACCGGACGCTGCGCCGCGAGGTCGTGCTCATCACCCAGGAGAACTTCCTGTTCACCGGCTCGATAGCGGACAACATCGAGCTCGGTAAGCCGGGCGCCAGCAGGGCTGAGATTGAGGCGGCGACGAGGGCGATCGGCGCGCACCGGTTCATCGCCGCGCTGCCAGCTGGCTACGACGAGCAGGTCGGCAAGAGCGGCGGACGGCTGTCGGCCGGCCAGCGCCAGCTGATCTCATTCGCCCGCGCGTTCCTGGCCGCGCCCGCCGTCCTGGTGCTCGACGAGGCCACGTCACTGCTGGACATCCCGAGCGAGCGGCTCGTGCAGGACGCTCTGCGGACGATCCTGGCCGGGCGGACTGCGGTGATCATCGCGCACCGGCTGTCCACCGTCGCCATCGCGGACCGCGTGCTGGTACTGTCCCGCGGCCGGATCATCGAGGACGGCCCGCCGTCAGCGCTGCTGACCGAGGCCGGCGAGTACGCCGCACTGCACGCCAGCTGGCAGGAGAGTCTGGCCTGAGCATCGGGCCCAGGCCGCTAGGCTGGCGGCGCGAGGTCAGGCGCGGGGTGCCGCTCGGCCGCAAAGGTGTCGTCGCTGGCCGGGAGTGCACATGCCCGCTGGGAACGTGAGTACCGACGAGGCTGCCCGGCGGCGTGCGGCCGCAATCGATCATCACCCCGTTCCCCTCGCGGGCGGTGAAGCCCGCGGCCAGGTGCCCGCCGGCGCCCGCCCGGCCCGCAACGCCATCATCGGCGCCGCAGTTATCGGCTATGCGTGGCTCCTCGGGGGTGCGGCACCCTTCAGTACCCGGGCTCTGCTCGAGGTGCTGCTGCCGGGTGCCGTGCTCGGTGCGATCGCCTACGCCAGGCCGCCGGAGCGGATCCCGGCGCCCGAGTCTGTCGACATGGCGGGCTCGTCCTACTGGATCATCGCCATCGCGCTGCTCTTCGAGTGGGAGGCCTCGGCGGTCCGGGACGGCAGGCCGTGGCATCCGTCGCTCACCGACCTGATCAACCCGCTGATAGCGCCGCACCCGATCAAGACAGCCGCCATCGTGGTGTGGCTGCTGGCCGGCTGGGCTCTGGTGCGGCGGTGATGCCATGAGCGACCGGACGATCACCGTTATCGGGTTCGTCGTGATCATCGCGCTGCTGGTGGTGCTGGAGATCCTGGCGCGACGCAAGATCGGCCGCATCCCTACCCTCGGCGGGTGGCTTGGCTTTGTCATGCGCCGCCCGGCCGGGCGCGCGCTCATCCTGGCCGGCTGGCTCTGGCTGGGCTGGCACTACTTTGCCCGCTGAGACTCGGCAGCGGGCGAGTCGCCCGGTGCGTCACCTGTCGCGCCGTTTCGCTAAGCTGTCCGCCGTGAAAAGGGGTCGGGCCACCATCAGTGCTGCTGCCGAAGCTGACTATCTCGCCGACGTGGCGCACGCGGCACGCTTCCACGAGCTACTGGGCCGGGCCCAGGCGGCCGAGCAGGAGTACCGCCAGGCACAGGCCGACCGCGCGCCCGCAGGTGAGCAGTACCGGCTGGCCAGCGCTCTCGACGTCGCGCTGACGGACGTGACCAGGGCCGCCTACGCGGCGCAGCGCGCCGAGATCGGCCCGCGCGGCTACGAGGACAGGATTTACCATCGCAAGGCAAAGGCAACTTCAGCTGTCCGCGTCTGGACCGCCGAGGCCGAACGGCTGCTGACCCTACGGGAGACCCACCGGCTGACCGGCTTCCCCGCCCGGCCAGAGGCCAGCGCGCTCGATGTGCCCGTCGCCCGCCTTGCCTCAGGCGAGCACGCCTGACCTTAAAAAGCCGGGCCACGTTTGCCGTGGCGAGGTTTGGCCGCGTCCAGACTGACTACATGAAACCTACAAAGCCCGACACGGAAAACCGTCACAACGGGCCATGTCGGCGTGTCCTTGCGGACTGGCACAGTAGGCTGTGATCAAGACCACAACAAGGAAGCACAGGAGGCACACGAATGTGCCCGCACACGCCACGGTGTCCGGATCCTGACGGACCGGATCGCGAGGCGGCCCGTACTGTCGTCAGTCATCCGGAGCAGGGCTGGAGCCTGCTCTGCAACGGCATCGTCATCTTCGAGGACACCGGGGAACTCCTTCCCGGTGGCATGAGCATCCCCCCGCACCGGCCGACGGACCTCGCGCCGGTAGCGGTCAGTAGCGTCGCTAGCTCCCGAAGCTCGGCCGCCTGAGCTCGCGCAGGGACCGCCGGAACTCCCGGCGCCCGCATCCCTGCCGCTCAGTTATCCGCCGGTCAGTACCCCCGCCAGCCATTCACCGACCGCCGCACCGACTGCGGCCGGTTTCTTGCTGAGCGCGTGCGTCTCGCCCGGCAGCACGATGACGAGGGACGCGTCCCTCGCGTCCGGGATCCCGAACGGATCCCGCTCCCCGTTGACCACCAGGACGTCCGTACCCGCCTCGCGCAGCTCGGCCGCTCTGCTCTGCTCTGGCCTGCCAGGCGGGTGCAGCGGGAACGCCAGCGCGACGACCGCCCGTGCGCCCGCCTGCGTCGCGGTCCGGCAGGCGACCCGAGCGCCGTTGCTGCGGCCGCCCTGGATCAGCGGCAGGCCCGGATTGGCTGCCCGCAGCTCCGCGACGATCTCCAGCCAGGCGGCGTCCTGCGGGCCGGGAGCGCCCGGCGCCGACGCGCCACGGACCCGGTAGGGCTGGAGAACGCGGGCGACCATCCCGCCGAGGCGCAGGCCGACGTCTCGGACTGCCAGCAGGTCCCTGCTGTCGACGCCCCCGCCCGCGCCGTGTGTCAGCACGAGAAGGAACGTGGCCGTCGCCGGCCGGTCCAGCTCGACCCGCGCCGGCCCGGCCCGCGTGCTGATCTCCACGCTGGCAGCCTAGCGACTGGCGCATAGTCGCCAGGGTGGGCGCATAGTCGCCAGGGTGGGCGCATGGTCGCCAGGGTGACCCTGATCCCCAAGACGGGGTGGTCTAGCGACTGGCGCATAGTCGCCAGGGTGACCTTGATCCCCAAAGACGGGGGTGGCTGTCACTCTCACAACCCATCGCGGCTAAGCCGGCTGGTGAAGACGGTCCGCAGTAGCCGCGCCGCGGCGGCCGGGTCAGCCGCGACCCGGCTAGAGCAGAGCGCGTAGCCTGGCGCGGCCAGGTAGGACCAGGCACCGTCGACGTCGAGAACGTGCACTGTGCCGTCGATCTCGCCGGGGTCCACGCCGAACTCGGCGATGGCACCCTCCGCGGCAGCGGCGACAACGTGGTAGTCGAACGCTCCGGACGGTGTCCGGTCTGGCGGCCCCGCCGCCATCAGCGACCGGTCGGCGGCCGCGAACGTCGCTCTGGCCACGGCGCGCAGTTCGGGCATTGACGTCAGGGATACGAACTCCGGGGGGTCGAATGCTGCCATGTGGCGCTCGCGCATCGAGTCCAGAAACGCACTGAGGTCATCGGCGGGGCCGGGCCGGCGCGACGGCAAGGCCTCGTCCGCCTGGAACCGGACCAGCCTGCGCCACCAGTGAGCCCACTGCTCGGCGGCCGCGGCGGGAGCCGCAGCCAGCCATTGATCGATGGCGACCGACAGCGGCGGCGGGATATCCGGGGCGGGCGACACGTGCAGCCCGGCTGCATCTCTGGCAAACAAGGCGAGGTGCAGGTCGCCGGCGTTGTTCTCCTCGAACCGCCAGGAGGGCCGTTCTGCCAGCTGCATGGCTGAAGGGTACGCGTGATGGCCAGCGAGGTGCGTGCGGCCGCGCGCAGGGACGGCCACGTTCCCTTACGGGTTGAGCAATTTGGCCAGGAACTGGCCGGTGTAGCTCTCCTTGACGTTCGCCACCTGCTCCGGTGTGCCAGTCGCGATCACGCTGCCACCCCGTGATCCTCCGTCGGGCCCGAGGTCGATGACCCAGTCCGCGGTCTTGATCACGTCGAGGTTGTGCTCGATCACGATCACCGTGTTGCCGCCGTCGACCAGGCGGCCGAGAACCCCGAGCAGCTTGCGGATGTCATCGAAATGCAGGCCCGTCGTCGGCTCGTCCAGCACGTAGATGGTCCGGCCGGTGGACCTTCGCTGCAGCTCGGAGGCAAGCTTCACCCGCTGCGCCTCGCCGCCGGAAAGGGTCGGCGCCGGCTGGCCGAGCCGCACGTACCCGAGGCCGACGTCGACGAGCGTCTTGAGGTGCCGGTGAATCGCCGGGACCGGCTCGAAGAACCCGGCCGCCTCCTCGATCGGCATCTCCAGCACGTCGGCGATGGTCTTGCCCTTGTAGTGCACCTGCAGCGTGTCGGTGTTGTACCGGGCGCCGTGGCACACCTCGCACGGCACATACACATCCGGCAGGAACTGCATCTCGATCTTGATGGTGCCATCGCCTGAGCAGGCCTCGCAGCGGCCGCCCTTGACGTTGAAGGAGAACCGGCCAGGCTGGTAGCCGCGCACCTTCGCCTCGGTGGTCTGCGCGAACAGCCGCCGGACGTGGTCGAACACGCCGGTGTAGGTCGCCGGATTCGACCGGGGTGTGCGGCCGATCGGTCCCTGGTCTACGTGCACCACCTTGTCGAGGTTCTGCATGCCCGTGATCCGCGTGTGCTTGCCCGGCACGATGCGCGTGCCGTGCAGTTCCCTGGCCAGCGCGCTGTACAGGATGTCGTTGACCAGAGTGGACTTGCCCGATCCCGACACCCCGGTGACCGCGATGAAGCAGCCAAGGGGGAAACCGACGTCGATGCCCTTGAGGTTGTGGGCGGTCGCGCCCTTGACTACGACCTCACGGCCCCTGGTTGTCTTGCGCCGCCGGGCCGGCACGGCGATCGACTCCTTGCCGGTCAGGTACGCACCAGTAATCGAGTGCTCGCTGGTTAGCAGGTCCTCCAGCGGCCCCGACACGACGATGTGCCCGCCGTGCTCGCCGGCCCGCGGACCGATGTCCACGACCCAGTCGGCGGCCCGGATGGTGTCCTCGTCGTGCTCGACCACGATCAGCGTGTTGCCGAGATCGCGGAGCCGCAGCAGCGTCTCCAGCAACCGGTGGTTGTCCCGCTGATGCAGCCCGATGGACGGCTCGTCCAGCACGTACAGCACGCCCACGAGGCCGGAGCCGATCTGTGTCGCCAGCCGGATGCGCTGCGCTTCCCCGCCAGCCAGGGTGGCCGACGCGCGGTCCAGCGTGAGGTAGTCAAGCCCGACGTCCAGCAGGAAGCCGAGTCGTGCATTGACCTCCTTGAGGATGCGGCCGGCGATCTGCATGTCCCGGTCGGACAGCTCCAGCGAGAGCAGCAGCTTGGCCAGCTCCCCGATCGGCAGCGCGCAGTACCCGGCGATGGACCGGTCATCGACAGTGACCGCGAGCGAGACCGGCTTGAGGCGCGCGCCGTGGCACGCCGGGCACGGCACCTCGCGCATGAACTCGGCATAGCGTTCCCGGCTGTAGTCGCTGTCCGCGTCGGAATGCCGCCGCTCGATGTACGGGATCGCGCCCTCGAAGTTGGTGTAGTACGAGCGCTCCCGGCCGTA
>Ga0126381_100002606_pt1 | contig 19531 bp, 17 predicted proteins | sample PanSoiMetPlot_28_FD_96465 | JGI IMG/M metagenome (GOLD analysis project Ga0126381, IMG submission 96465) | Tropical forest soil microbial communities from Panama - MetaG Plot_28 | ecosystem: Environmental > Terrestrial > Soil > Tropical forest > Bulk soil | place: Panama | collected 2016-02-17
ACCGGATGGCAGGCCGGATGCCCCCTCGCCCCAACCCCTCCCTCCCCCGCATGCGGGGGAGGGTTAGGGAGGGGGCGGGGCGAGGTGACGCGGTGCGGGCGTTTTACGAGAGCCACCCGTATCCGGCACCGCTCGGCGATCTCGATCGGCACATCGAGCTGTATCACAACCCGGACCGCCGCCGGGCATGGTCGCTGCTGCTGTGGCCGACGGAGAAGCCGCGGGCCAATCGAGAAATCCTGATCGCCGGCTGCGGAACTTCGCAGGCCGCCATTCATGCGCTGCGCGAGCCCAATGCCCATGTGACGGCAATCGACATCAGCGAAACGAGCCTGCGTCATACGCGTGAGCTGCAATGCAAATACGGCTTGCAAAACCTCAACCTCCACCGGCTGGCCATCGAAGAGGTCGGGAAGCTCGGCCGGATGTTCGACCAGATCGTCTGCACTGGCGTGCTTCACCACCTGCCCAACCCGGATATCGGCCTCGCCTCGCTGCGCAGCGTGCTTGCGCCCAATGGCGCAATGCATGGGATGGTCTACGCGGCATATGGGCGGGCCGGCATCTACATGATGCAGGAGTACTGCCGCCTGCTCGGGGTCGACGCCACGGAGGCGGAGCTGCGGGACCTCGGGACCGTGATCGGTGCGCTCTCTGCCGACCACCCGATCGCCGGCGTTGCACGGCGGACCAAGGATTTCACCTATCCCGACGCGCTCGCCGATGCGCTGCTGCATCCGCAGGATCGCGCCTATACGGTGCCGCAGCTTTATGCCTGGCTGGAGCGGTGCGGCCTGGCGTTCGGGCGCTGGTACGAGCAGGCCCCCTATCTGCCGCAATGCGGGGCAATCGCCAGCATGCCTCACGCCGCGCGTCTCGCAGCACTCTCACCCCCATTGCAGCACGCGGCGGTCGAGCTGTTGCGCGGGACCATAACCAGGCACTCCTTTATTGCCTATCGTGGCGAGCGAATGGGCGCAAGCCAGCCGATCAATTTCGACGGCGATGACTGGCGTAGCTGGGTTCCACTGCGTCTGCCGTGGACCCTGTGCATCCGCGACCGCGTGCCACCCGGTTTCGCGGCTGTCCTGATCAATCGGACCCACACGTACCCCGACCTCGCCCTCCCGATCGACGCGGCGCAGGAACGGATCTTCATCGCAATCGACGGCAAGCGCTCGATCAACGAGATCCTTCGGGACGCCGCAGGACTAGGTGCAGACGAGCAGACCCGCAGCTTTATCGAGAAGCTTTGGCAGTACGATCAGATTGTGATCGACGCGACGCGCCCGCGCTGAGGTCAGCGATCCCGTTATCGAGGAGGGTTAAGAATGTCATTAAAGGACAAGGTCGCCATTGTCACCGGCGGCAACAGCGGGATAGGCCAGGCGATTGTTCTCGAACTTGCCCGGCAGCATGCCAAGCTCGTCATCGACTATGTAGCGCATCCAGAGGCGACGGAAGCGCTCGAGCGGCAAATCAGCGAACTAGGCGATCAGTCGATTGGCGTCGAAGCCGATGTAAGCCGGCCCGCCGAGCTGCAAATGCTCGTCGACAAGGCGGTGAGCAAGTTCGGTCGGGTCGATATCATGGTGAACAACGCCGGCGTGGAAACACGCACTTCGATCCTCGACACGACCGAGGACGAATACGACAAGGTGATGCAGATCAATCTCAAGAGCCCCTTCTTCGGCACGCAAATTGCGGCCAAGCAAATGATCAAGCAGGGCGGCGGTTGCATCATCAACATCAGCTCGGTGCACGAGGATTGGCCGATGCCCGGCAACATCCCTTATTGCCTCGCCAAGGGCGGTATGCGGATGCTGACGCGCACAGCAGGGATCGAACTCGCCAGACACAACATCAGAGTTGTCGGGGTAGGCCCCGGCGCCGTGGCAACACCGATCAATGTGAGCACGATGAGCGATCCGGCCAGACTCGCGCAGTTGGAAGCGGCGATACCACTGGGGCGTATGGCGCGCCCGGAGGAGATTGCCAGCCTGGTCGCCTTCCTCGCCGGCGAGCGTGCGAGCTACCTCACCGCGACCACGGTCTTCGCCGATGGCGGCATCATGCACGGCAGCGTCGGTCTTTAAAGGAGCGCAAGCATCCAGCCGACAGTCGCAATCGATGTCGTTCGCGCGATTGCCTCCTCTATTGCGCGCTGGCTCGAATATTCCGACCAAAAGGCGAGCCATTGATGCAGCGGACCCGCAAACCGGTTCTCGCGGTCTTGGCAAGCATTGATCTTACTGACCACCAAGCTGGGCCCGGTTGAGCTGTTGGACCTCCGCGTCGGACCGGTCGGGCTCTTCGGAGCGTCTTGCTTGCCTACGATGGCCGACGGCGCTGGTGGGGCCGGCATTCGCAGACGCCACCCGCACGCAATCCGCCTGACCGCCAGCCTTGGTCGCAAGCTTCGCGGCCGCTTGGCATAATTCCAGTGCGGCCATTTTGCGGACGAGCAGCCGCGGCTCTTGGCAGGAGCCGCTTGCGATGATCAGCGCAATGAACATGTAAACACTCGTCATAGCCGTGCCTCCCCAGTGAAAACGGCGCGGTCGCTACCGACACAACGTCAGGGACAGACCGCATTGCTGTAAATCACGGGCCTGCGCAGCCCTCGCTTTGCCAACCCAAGCCGGATGTAGGTATAAGCGGCTGGCGTCCGGTCTGGCGTTTCTTCCTCGGAGGGCCGTCGCTAGTACCCCGCCTCTCCGCGGCTGCGCCCGTTGCAAGATACTACGGTTTCGGCATGGTGCCCGTTCCTCCTTGATTGCCCCACCTCATCGTAACGCCATTATCGGGGGGCGGAGTGTGAGCTGGCTCACACAGGTCAGTTGCGTTGCGCCCGACAGCAACGGGGGCGATCCGGCCGATTGCTGCTGAGCCCGTGCCGCAGGTCTGAGATCCTATCGCTGCGCTGGCAATGAGTCGATGTCGAGCGCGGCGTCCTGCGGCTGCCCGACAGCAAGACCGGCGCCAAGGTGGCGTGCCGCTGGCGGGGGCTGTGCAATTGCTCGCTGAGCTGCCGCGTCGTGGCGACGACGTGCTGCCAGCCGTAACCGGCGCCGAAAGGAATGGGGAGCGGGGTAGGCACGTGCCGCCCTAACGGGGATGCGGGCAACGGCCCGGATCGCAGCGGCAACGTCGTCCGGCGAGCGCGACGCCGTCAAGGCCGTACCGATCGGCGGCGGTCGGTCGTGAACACTGCGATGAGCAGCGTTATACAAATGAAAATTTGTTGTCTGAAGCCGAATTACATCGCAACAAAAGCTTAGATTGCAGTGGCCTTAGAGGCTGCTCTTTTGGACGCGTGAGCCTCGCCGCCGGCCTGATGCGGCGTGAGCTGTGGCGACGACAGATGTTCAAACCGATAGTAGCACATCCGGATATTCGCTGCGCGAAGTAGGGCTGGCAATAGATACTCTCCTGCGGCAGGGGCTTCGGGGCAAGTATCCAGCAAGATCTCGACCGGCACATGGATAAGCTGACTGAGGGCGGGAAGCCAGCGCGAGCCGCGACAACCTTTTATCCCGGCCACATTGATAGCGCTATGGGATAGCCCAAGCCGCTTCGCGAGCATGCCCGTGCGCAGCCCAAGAAATGTCATCCAGTCCAACAGTTTGGTGGGCTCTTTCTGTGTCAATTATGGCACCCTTGCTCGCTGAGCCAGACTCTGAGTTGAGACGCCCACTGGCGTTGCGTTCATGCGAGGTTCAGCAGCTATGCGAGGTTCAGCGGCGCGGCGATCGCCTAGATGATGGATCGCTCGTCTCAATTCGCGCTGGGTATTAGCAATCAGGTCGAACGTGCGGTGAAGGCGGAACAGCATAGCCAATAGCACGCCCAATTGCACCCAATTCAGTAGCAGACTAGTTGTCTCAAAACTCAATTTCCCCTCCCGGCTCTTGGGTCCAAAAAAGAAACCGCCCTCTCGTCGCTCGGCTTGGGGGAGATAGCCGACATTGAGCACCCTGCTTGCGCGGGACAACGCAGTAATCCAGGCCGCGCGGATTTTAATCAAATGTCCAGCAAGCAGCATACCTCGACCAGCGTCAGCCAAGCGTCTTTTGCTGGTTGCGAGATCGCCGGGGACTTTTCTTGGGGCGACGGCATGGCTCAAGCCCAGCCCCCATTTGCTAAGGCCAGCACGGTCCCCACCACCGTCCCCAATAGCCACAATACCCCCAATACGGCGATGGCGGGTACGAAACTACGGCCTGCCGTGCCAGACTACCATGGGGCCGCCCGCGTGATCATCGTCGAGGGATTTGCCAAACGCGGCCCACCTATCGGCGGTATGCACTGATTGACCCGCAGTGCCCCATAGTGGGCCCCGGCGCGGGGCCGCCAACTCTATTTCGGCACCAGTGTGGCGAGCATGAAATTCGTGAGATCAAAAGGGGTCGTCATTGCGACCCCCGGACGGCCGGCCTTGGCGGGCCGTTCCGGGGGGAAGCAATCTCGTGCTCGTCGCGCTCGGCCCATCCAGATTGCTTCCTCGCTCCGCTCCTCGCAATGACGACCAAAACACGATCTCTCAAATTTCTCGATCAGGACGCTAGGGCCACTGCGGGTTTCAAGGTAGAATTGTTTAAGGCACCTTTCCCGCGGGGCAAACATGGCCTCCGTGCGCCGTCTCACCGCGATCCTCACCGCTGATGTGGCGGGTTACTCGCGCCTGATGGGATTGGATGAGGAGGGCACCCACCAGCGCCTCAGAGCCCATTTCCAGGAACTGGTCAATCCGAAGATCGGTGAGCACCGGGGCCGTGCCGTAAAGAACACCGGCGATCGGTTGCTCGCGGAATTTCCCAACGTAATTGATGCCGTTCGTTGCGCCGTCGAGGTGCAGCGGGGTATGGCTGACCGCAATACGGAGACGCTTGAGGACCAGCGCATCACGTTCCGGATGGATATCAATCTTGGCGACGTGATTGCCGAACCGGACGACATTTACGGCGATGGGGTCAACGTAGCGGCACGGCTGGAGGCATTGGCGGAGCCAGGCGGTATTTGCATCTCGCGAGTTGTTAGAGACCAGATCCGGGACAAGCTCCCCTACCCGTTCGAAGACAAAGGCGAACAGAGCGTCAAGAATATCGCTCGGTCGGTGCGGGTCTTCGCTTTGCCCCCTGAAGCCGTCGCCGAACTACCTGCAACAAACGTATCCGGCTTGGCACCGCGGCGGCAACGCATCGCCCATGCGGCAATGGCAACCGCGCTTCTGATTGCCGCAATCGCCTGGTGGGTTTGGCCGGCAACAAATTCCTCTCGATCCCCTCCAACCGTAGCCGGGTCGGCCAGAATAAGCACGTCGCCCACCCCATTTGCGCCGCAGCCGCCAGTCGCACCGGCTATCTCACGGCAACAGATTGCCCTATGGGATGCGGTCATCGCAGGTGAGGTCACCGAAGCCATCGTCTCGATCAGGGCGGGGGCCGATGTCAATGGACTGGATACCCGCTCAAATCGACACGGGCGACGGCCTTTGAACTACGCAGCAATAAGAAACGACACGGCTATGATAAGAGCCTTGCTTGATGCTGGCGCGAATATAAATTCGGCAAATCAGACTGGTTTTACGCCATTGCACCACGCAGCGGAAGCTGGTTCTAAAGAAGCTGTAATCTTGCTCATTACGAATGGGGCCAATCTCACCCTGAGAAATGAATATGAGCAGACGCCAGAACAAACTGCATAGGCGTCTTATCATCCAGAAGTTGCAGAAATCCTGCGTCAAGCGATGAAACGCTCGAAGTGGGCGGAGATATTCTGCGATGGAGCCTATAGCTTCGATCCGACGACTACCCCACCTGCTCGAGGGCCTCCGCAAGGCCGCGATGCCGGAAGAGTGAGCCGCGCCTTATCGAGGCCCATGACAGTCGTCCTCGGGCGGTGGCTGGCCGGAGCGATCACGCGGTTGCGGTCGCTCTTTAACCCTTTAGCTGGCTGGACGCTACCGCCCGTAGGGTCCCCCGAGACCCTCGTGAGCCAGGGCGGCGTGGGGGAACTCGCCCCGGGGGACCGAGCGTGTGCCAGGCAAATCTGCGCTTGCAGAGGGCTTGCCCCATGGCCGCGAGGAACTGTCCGCTTTGCGATGCGGGGTGCGAGCACGATGCGGCTCTCGGAGCCACAGAAATCCTAGCCTCTTTCCGAGGAACTGTCCCGTTGCTGGCCCAAGAAGGGACGTTCATGCCGGCCAGGCAGCGAGCTCCGGCCGCTCGCTGCGCTTCGGTGGCTCCTCCCTCGCAGGCGCGAACGTCCGGCGGGTGGACGGGAGAGGATCAAATGCACTGAAAACCATTGTGCCGTTCTTCCGCAGGGCTTCCGTCACGGAAAAGGGCCTAGCCGATTTATCAGCTAAGCCCTTCATTTGATTGGTGGAGCCAACCGGGATCGAACCGGTGACCTCTACAATGCCATTGTAGCGCTCTCCCAGCTGAGCTATGGCCCCAGGATCCGCGCACCGCGAAGTTAAGAAGACCGCGCCTGTGCGGCAAGAGGAAAATCGCGGTCTTCCCCGCGCCTCGCCTTAGTGCTCCTCCTCCTCGACGTTCTCGATGACCTCGGCCATGTCGTCCTCGTCCTCGCCGAGTTCGGAGGCGTCCTCGAGGAGTTCTTCATCTTCCTCTTCGGCCTCTTCGAGCGGAACGGCCTCCTCCTCTTCGTCCTCTTCCTCGGCAATTTCGGCCTCCTCGGTTTCGAGTTCGGTATCGAGCTCGTCGGCGCCGACCGGCTCCAATTCCTTCTCGACCGGCGCCGCCGGACGGGCGCGGCGCGACTTCAGAAAGGCTTCCGGGTCGAACGGCGTGTCGCATTTCGGGCACATCACCGGTTCGCGCATTAAATCGTAGTAGCGGGCACCGCAGCTTGGACAAATCCGCTTGGTGCCCCATTCGGGTTTGGCCACTATTCACTCCATGAAAAGTTCCGCAAAGCTCCTCGGCGCGCCATTGCCACAGGCAGGCTACCCTGTCAAAAGCAAACTTCCGATAATCCTTCGGGCGGGGGCGGCGGCGTCGGGTCCCAGCATATGGGCTGACGATTTCCTGACGGCAACTGCGCTCGTCCATTTTTGAGGCCTTTCTGCATATGGCCCCTTCCACCCCGTCTCGTGCCGCCTTCGCCCGGGCTTCAGGACCGCTTGCCGGTGCGATCCGAGTGCCCGGAGACAAATCGATCTCGCATCGCGCATTGATGCTGGGCGCGCTGGCGATCGGCCGCACCGAAATCACCGGCCTTTTGGAGGGCGAGGACATTTTAGCCACCGCTGCAGCGCTCAACGCGCTGGGCGCGGCCGTTAGGCGGCTGGGCGATGGCCGATGGAGGGTCGACGGGATCGGCGTCGGCGCGCTTGCAGAGCCGGAAGACCTTCTCGACCTCGGCAATTCCGGAACCGCGGCGCGCCTCCTTCTCGGTATACTCGCGACACACCCGACTACCGCTTTCGTTACCGGCGATGCATCCTTGCGGCGGCGGCCGATGGGCCGCGTCGTCGAGCCGTTGAGCCGCTTCGGCGCGCGCTTCGTGACCCGCGAAGGCGCTCGATTGCCGCTCGCTGTCAGCGGCGCGGCCGATCCCATCCCGATCGGCTATCGACTGCCGGTACCCTCGGCTCAGGTCAAATCGGCGGTTCTGCTGGCCGGGCTCAACACGCAGGGAGCGACGACGGTCATCGAACCGCAGCCGACTCGCGACCACACCGAGCGCATGCTGCGCCATTTCGGCGCCACCGTAATCATCAAAGACGAGGAGAGCGGCCGCCATATTACCGTCGAAGGCTTTCCGGAGCTCACCGCGGCGCCGATCACCGTGCCGGGCGATCCCTCCTCCGCTGCCTTTCCGTTGGTTGCGGCGCTGATCGTGCCGGGCTCTGACGTGATCGTCGAGGGTGTCGGGATCAATCCGCTGCGCAGCGGTCTCCTCGAATGCCTCCGCGAGATGGGAGCCGACATCACATTGCTGAACCCACGCGAAGAGGGCGGAGAGCCGGTCGCCGACATCCGCGCCCGCGCCGGCATGCTGACAGGCGCCGATATTCCCGCCGAGCGGGCGCCGCGAATGATCGACGAATATCCGATACTGGCGGTCGCCGCCGCATGTGCTCGCGGGCGCACGGTCATGCGCGGTCTCGCCGAACTGCGCGTCAAGGAAAGCGATCGTCTTGCGGGGATCGCCGAGGGGCTGACAAGTTGCGGGGTCAATGTCGCGGTCGAGGGCGACGATTTGGTCATCGACGGCGCCGGCAACTTTCCTGCCGGCGATGCGCTGATCGCGGCCCGGCTAGACCACCGCATCGCAATGGCGTTTCTGGTCTTGGGGCTCGCCGCCAACCAGCCGGTCCATATTGACGACATCACACCGATCGCTACCAGCTTTCCGGGCTTTATCGGGCTGATGAGAGGTCTGGGAGCAGCAATTATGGAGGACGCGTGAGGTCGCGTCCGTTTGTCGTCGCGATCGATGGGCCGGCCGCCTCCGGCAAAGGCACGCTGGCCCGCCGTCTCGCCGAACGTTTCGGCTTCGCCTATCTAGATACCGGCGCGCTCTATCGCGCGACGGCGCGGCTCGTGCTCGACGCCGCCGGCGATCCGGCCGATCCGGCAACTGCGGCGGCGGCCGCGCGCCGCGTCGACCCGCAGCTCGCTGCGGATCCGCGGCTGCGCGGCGACAAAGTTGCGGCGGCGGCATCAGTGGTCGCCGCTATCCCCGAGGTTCGGCACGCGCTGCTCGCAGTGCAGCGGAATTTCGCCGCGCACCCGCCGGCGCCGGCCCGCGGCGCGGTCCTCGATGGCCGCGACATCGGCACCGTCATCTGCCCCGACGCCGACCTCAAGCTCTTCGTCACGGCCAGCACCGAGGCGCGGGCGCGCCGCCGGGTCAAGGAGTTGCGGGAGCAGGGCACGGCGGCTATATACGAGGCTGTCTTGCAAGATTTGCACGAGCGCGACGCGCGCGACAGCGGGCGCCAGGCTGCGCCGCTGGCAGTGGCCCCCGACGCCGAAGTCATCGATACGACGATGCTCGACGCTGATATAGTACTCGAACGCGTCGCAGACCTTATCGCGCGCATGCTCAAGGAGAAGGAATGGCAGTAGTAGATGTTCAAACCAGGGAGGCGCTTCAGAAGGAGAGCTTTGCCGCGCTTCTCGACGAATCCCTCGGTGTCGCCGACAGTCTCGAAGGCACCGTCGTCAAGGGCCGGGTCGTCGCTATTGAGAACGATGCGGTGTTGATCGATGTCGGGCTCAAAGCGGAGGGCCGGGTGGCGCTGAAGGAGTTCGCCACCGGCGGAGCGGAACCCGATCTCCACGTCGGCGACACGGTCGAAGTGTTCCTCGAGCGCATGGAGGACAAGAACGGCGAGGCGCAGCTGTCGCGCGAGAAGGCGCGGCGCGAAGAGGCCTGGACCCAGCTCGATAAAAGTTTTCAGGCAAATGAGCGTGTCACCGGCGTGATCTTCGGCCGCGTCAAGGGCGGCTTTACCGTCGATCTCAATGGCGCCGTGGCGTTTCTGCCGGGCAGCCAGGTCGACATCCGTCCGGTGCGCGACATCACCCCCCTGTTGGGTTCGCCACAGCCCTTTCAGATCCTCAAAATGGACCGCTCGCGCGGCAATATTGTCGTGTCGCGCCGCGCCGTGCTCGAGGAAAGCCGCGCCGAGCAGCGCTCGGAACTGGTCGCCAGCCTCAAGGAGGGCCAGATCCTCAACGGCGTCGTCAAGAACATCACCGATTACGGCGCCTTCGTCGATCTCGGCGGGGTCGACGGCCTCTTACATGTGACCGACATTGCCTGGCGTCGCATCAATCACCCCTCCGAGGCGCTCAATATCGGGCAGAACGTCAAAGTCCAGGTCATCCGCTTCAACCCCGAGACGCAGCGCATCTCGCTCGGCATGAAGCAGCTCGAGGCCGATCCGTGGGAGGGCGTCGACCTCAAATATCCCGCCGGCGCCAAATTCCGCGGCCGCGTCACGAATATCACTGATTACGGCGCCTTTGTCGAATTGGAGCCCGGTGTCGAGGGTCTGGTGCACGTCTCCGAAATGAGCTGGACCAAGAAGAACGTGCATCCCGGCAAGATCGTCTCGACCAGCCAAGAGGTCGAGGTGATGGTGCTCGATGTCGACCCGCAGAAGCGCCGCATCAGCCTCGGCCTCAAGCAGACCCTCGCCAATCCATGGGAAGCCTTCGTCGAAGAACACCCGGTGGGCAGCGAACTCGAGGGGGAGGTCCGCAATATCACCGAGTTTGGGCTTTTCGTCGGCCTGCCGGGCGACATCGACGGCATGGTTCATATGTCCGACATCGACTGGACGCGGCCGGGCGAGGAGGCAATCAACGACTACCGCAAGGGCGATGCGGTGCGCGTCAAAGTGCTCGACGTCGATGTCGAGAAGGAGCGCATCAGCCTCGGCATCAAACAGCTGGAATCCGACCCGTTCGAAGCCGGCATGACCAAACTGAAGAAAGGGGATGTCGTCACCGGCACGATTTCGGCAGTCGGCGACGGCGGCGTCGACCTCGTGGTCGGCGATGGCGTGCCCGGCTTTATCCGCAAGTCGGAGCTATCGCGCGACCGCAGCGAGCAGCGTCCCGACCGCTTCGCGGTCGGCGAAAAGATCGATGCCAAGATCACCGCGATCGACCGTGCCACGCGCAAACTGACGCTGTCGATCAAGGCCCGCGAGATGGACGAAGAGAAGCGCGCGATGGCGGAATTCGGTTCATCCGATTCCGGCGCCAGCCTCGGCGACATCCTTGGCGCTGCGATCAACCGGGCACGCCGGCAAGGCGAGGCCGAGGAGAAGGGCCGGCAAGGCGAGGCCGAGGAGAAGGGCCGGCAAGGCGAGGCCGAGGAGAAAGGCTGAGGGCCATCTCGAGTGCGCGGCAGCCCGTGCCTTGCTTGACGCACGCCGGGGGCTTTGGCAGGCTAGCGTTAAGACATCAGGGGGGCGACGTTCGCGATGACGAAATCGGAGCTCGTGCAACGGCTTGCCGAAGCCAACCCGCATCTGTACCAGCGCGATGTAGAGGTGATCGTCACGGCGATTTTTGACGAGATCACTTACGCGCTGGCGCGCGGCGACCGCGTCGAGTTGCGGGGATTTGGCGCTTTTTCGGTCAAGCGGCGCGAGGCCCGGATCGGCCGCAACCCACGAACCGGTGACAGTGTTCCGGTCGCCGAAAAGCACATCCCGTTTTTTAAGACCGGCAAACAGCTCCGTGACCGCCTGAACCGCTCCGCGAGCTCAGCTTGACGCCGACCGACCGCATCCAGCTCGGCGGGTGAGAATTCTTTACCGCGCAGCCGTCATCGCCGGCGCCCTTATCCTGGTCCTCTTCGCGGTCTCCAATCGGGAGACTGTATCGCTTACGCTGTGGCCGCTGCCATTCCTGGTCGATCTGCCAGTTTATCTGCCGCTCTTTTTGAGCCTGCTGCTCGGCTTCCTGATCGGCGCATGCGCCGCATGGATCGCCGGCGGCCGGGTCCGCCGCGAGCTGCGCCGCCGCCGCCGGCGCATCGAGGCCCTGGAACGCGAGCTCGCGGCCACTCAAGCCGAGCTCAAAAATCGGAAGGAACCGGCAACGACAGCGCTGCCGGCCCGCCACCAGACGCGCTAGCGCCGGGCCTGTTCGGCGCTTGCCTCCCGCATCGCTTCGAAGGGACGCGTCGCCATCCGGCTGGCAGCTTCGGCTATGCGGGCGCTCTGCTCCAAAAAAGCTTGCATATTGTTGCGCAGCAGGTTGGCCTGGATCTCAAGCATCTCCGTGAAGTTCCGCGCGCGCAGCAGCGCTTGGCTCGCCTCCGAGGTGTGCCGCATGACATCTTCGGCATAGCTCGACCAAGCTGCAGTAATCTCACGCGCACCCTCGGTCAGCGCCGAACTCGAGCGGACCGCCCTCTCAGCCGCGGCCGTTGAGGCTGTGGGCGCCTGCCGCACCCCTTCCCGCCCGACTTCGGCAAAGCGCTCTGTTGGCCGTCGAGCGGCCTCGCTTCCGCGATCCTTCTCCATCTCCTTTTGCGCGTGCTGCGTCTCTGTTCTCGACTCGGCCATGTGAACCTCCGCTTGCACTTTCATAATCAACAGCGGTGGCCGGTCCACGCTCCCGCGATATTAAGCTTTTCTTCCGCAAAGTAGGACACCATTCTCGCCGCCGCGAAAACGGTGTATCTCGATATTGCACCGCATTAGCAAGGCGGAGCGCAGCCCCCGACCGGGAGGTCCCACGAGGAGATCGCATGATTCATCCCGTCATTCTGTCCGGTGGCTCTGGAACCCGGCTATGGCCGATGTCGCGAACGCTCTACCCAAAGCAGCTCCTGAGCCTGCTCGGCCGTGAGAGCCTTCTGCAGCAGACCGTCCGGAGGGTCGCCGAGCGCGCCTGCTTCAGCCCGCCGCTGCTGGTTGCGAACGAAGAACATCGCTTCATCATCGCCGAGCAGCTGCGCGAAATTGCCGTCGTGCCGCGCTCGCTGCTGCTCGAGCCGGTGGGCCGCAACACGGCGCCTGCCGCCTGCATCGCGGCGCTGGCGCTCACCGAAGCCGAACCCGATCCGCTCATGCTGGTGATGGCCTCCGACCATCGGATAAGCGACACGAGCGCCTTTCTCGCAGCGGTGGAGCAGGCGGCCGAGGCGGCGCGAGCCGGCGCCCTGGCTTGCCTGGGAGTGACGCCGGAGCGCGCGGAGACCGGCTATGGATATATCCGCCGTAGCGCCGCGTTGGAGGGCGTCAGCGGCGTTTTCGCCGTCGGCGAGTTCGTTGAAAAGCCGGATCCGGAGCACGCCCAGAAATACGTCGCTTGCGGCGAATATTTCTGGAACAGCAGCATCTTCATGTTCCCGGCGCGGCTCTATTTGGACGAACTGGAGCGCCTGCGACCGGACATGGTCGGCGCCTGCCGCCGGGCGCTCGAAACCGCGCAGCGCGACAGCGATTTCATCCGCCTCGGCCGTGAGGCCTTCACCGGCTGCCCCGCTGATTCCATCGACTATGCGGTGATGGAGCAGACGAGGCGCGCGGCCGTCGTACCCGTCAGTATGGGCTGGAGCGATGTCGGCTCCTGGGATGCCTTGTGGGAGATGAGCGTCAAGGACCAAAACGGCAATTCGCTCGAGGGCAATGTCGTCGCTGAAGACACCCGCAATTGCTATCTGCGATCGGAGGCCGGGCTCGTCGCCGCGGTCGGTATCGAAGACCTCGTCGTCGTCAACACCGCCGACGCCGTCATGGTGGCGCCGCGCAACCGCACGCAGGATGTGAAGAAACTGGTGGCGCGGCTCGTCGAGGACCGCCGCGACGAGGCCGATGCGCTGCCAACCGTCCACCGGCCGTGGGGCAGTTATACCTCGCTGCACAATGGGCATCGGGTGCAGGTCAAGCACATCATGGTCAAGCCGGGCGGCAAGCTTTCGTTGCAGATGCATCATCACCGCGCCGAACATTGGGTCGTCGTCCACGGCACCGCGAAGATCCGCCGCGGCGACGAGGAGATGATGCTGTCCGAGGATCAATCGACCTATATCCCGATCGGCACAGCGCACCGTCTCGAGAACCCCGGCAAGATCCCACTGCATCTGATCGAAGTTCAGTCCGGCAGCTATCTCGGCGAAGACGACATCGTGCGGCTTGAGGACAGTTACGGCCGAAGCTAGCAGCCGGGGTCGAACCTCGCGCTGCGATTGCTTCGTCGCTCCGCTCCTCGCAATGACGCCCTTCGGCAGGTCATTGCGCGCGAAGCGAAGCAATCTCGCCTTGCGGCAACGGGCGGCGTGCTTATGTGATTCGCCGCCATCAACAGGGAGGGCTGACCATGTCGCTGAGGATCAATTCGGAGGCTCCGAATTTCACGACGGAGACGACGCAAGGCACGATTAATTTCCATGACTGGATCGGCAATGGATGGGCGATCCTGTTTTCCCATCCGAAGGATTTCACGCCGGTCTGCACGACCGAGCTTGGCTACATGGCCGGGCTGATGCCGGAATTCCAAAAGCGCAATTGCAAGATCATCGGGCTTAGCGTCGATCCGGTCGGCGACCACAGCCGCTGGGCGAAGGACATCGAGGAAACCCAGGGTCACGCGGTCAATTATCCGATGGTCGGCGATCCCGAGCTCAAGGTCGCCAAGCTCTATGACATGCTGCCGGAGGGCGCCGGGGACACTTCGGCGGGCCGCACCCCGGCCGACAATGCGACAGTGCGCAACGTGTTTGTGATCGGGCCCGACAAGAAGATCAAAGCGATGCTGACTTACCCGATGACGACCGGGCGGAATTTCGACGAGGTGCTGCGCCTGCTCGAGTCGTGCCAGCTCACCGCCAAGCACCAGGTCGCCACGCCGGTCAACTGGAAGCCGGGCGAGGATGTCATCATCGCCGGTTCGGTGACGGACGAGCAGGCCCGGCAGCGTTATCCCGGCGGCTGGAAAGCGCCAAAGCCTTATATCCGCATCGTCCCGCAGCCGCGCTAAACGTATAGCCGCTCACCCCGCCCGTCGCCCCGCTTGCGGGGAGAGGGTCAGGGTGAGGGGCACCTCTGGCAATCCGAGTAAAAAATCCGGCAGGCGTTGTCGAATCCGGCGGCGTGGGCGCGTCTATAGGCTGCCAGGGCCGCGATGCTGCGGCCGTTCAAGGAGGGAGAGAGCGATGCAATACGCGCTGCTGATCTACGTGGACGAGAAGACCCGCCCAGCCGAGAACAGCCCGGCATTTCGGGAAATGGTTGCCAAGCATATAGCGCTCAACAGCGAGCTGGGCGCCGCCAGGATCGCCGGTGCTGGGCTCAAGGGCACCGCTCTGGCGACGACGGTTCGCACCACTGCCGGCAGCAAGACCGTCCATGACGGCCCCTTCGCCGAAACCAAGGAGCAGCTTGGCGGCTTCTACCTGGTCGAGGCGGCCGACCTCGATGCCGCAATCGCGGTCGCCAAGAAAGTACCGCTTTCCGGCGATGGCGCGATCGAGATCCGGCCGCTTCTCGGGAGCTGACGGGCGACGCCCTTGGTCCCGCGACCGCGGAGCGTGGAGAGGGCCTGGCTGTCGCTTAGAGTAGATTTCGACCGGACCGGAGCGGTGTCATTGCGAGGAGCGCCTTGCGCGACGGAGCAATCTCGACCGGCGGAGGCTCAGGAGCCCGAGATTGCTTCGCTTCGCTCGCAATGACAAAGAGGTCCTTCGTTTGATCTGATGGAAACCGGCTCCTCGAGTTTAGGCGGATATGCCCGCTTCACGCTCTACTATCGCGCAATCGACGGCGTTTGCTCGGATCGGCGCCGCAGCGGCCGAGAATGACGTGCGGGCGGGAGCGCCCGCCGCAGCCGCCGCGGCAAGCGCGGCGGAGCCGGCTCGGCAAGCTCCCTATCCGCGCGGGAGCCCGGACGGGCGGTGATCCAGGCGCGGCCTTCTTCGGCCCGAATGGTCGGGAATACCCGTATCTTGCAGGGTATCAGGAAGCGCAGCGCTTTGACGGTGAGACGCACCCAACCGATGTCGGTGACGATCGCGACCCTCTCGCAGCACGCGGCATGTTCGAGCCCAAGGTCGAGATCGTCCCAGGCGGAGCCCGGAAACCGGGAGTTGAGCTCGTAATAGAGCCGGATCTTGTCGTGCCGCCTGCGCGATTTCTTGAGCGCCGGCAGCAAGACGTCCTGGCAATCCCGCATCGTCACCCGGCCTGTCGCGAGGATGCCAACGACGCTCCTGGGAAGGCCCTCGATGAGTTCGAGCATCGCCTCTCCCTAGAACGCGACGCGCCACTTGCCAATGATCACCTGCTCCTGGCCCTTGGCATTGGCGATCGTGATGCGTTTGCCGTACATGTACTGGACGCCGGTGGTGATGAACGCGACCGGGTTCCACACCAGATTGACAAAGGCGTTCCACTGCTCTTTGTTCGCCGGGCCGTTGTTCGCCTGCATTGGCCCGATCAGCCGCGAGTTAACGTCCTGGTGAGCCATGCCGGCTGCAATCGTCGACCGCAGATTGGGCAGCCACCAGTGCTGATAGCCGCCATTTGCGCTGTAGCCAAAAACCGTATTGAAGAGGACATTCGATGCCGCGGCCCCGCCGATGCAGCCCGGCCCCGGCGTTGCGCACGCGGTCTGGACGGTGAAATTGGTCGCCAGCGGCACGGCAAGGCTCCATCCGCCGCTCTCGTAATTGCCTATGGCCTGGCCGGCGACGAAACTGAACAGGAAATCGTCCTTGGCCCAGCCGAACCAGCCGGGCTTCACGTCACCGCTGAAATGCCCGCCGTAACCGACGTATGTCCGGTCGATAAACCGGCCGTCGTTGACCCGCAGCGGCCGTACTACGGCGGCAAAGTCGACATGACCCCAAGGCTGCGCCCAATAGGATGCAGCGGTAAGCGTGGGCGCAAAGCCCTGGCCCAGATTGCCGAAGACCGGGTTGCCCGCACCCGTGCAAGGAACGCCATTGCAGATTGGGCCGATCGGCGTCGGAGTCCCGGGGCCGGCTGGCGGTGTCGAGATATTCGAGTCCGAAGATAGAATACCGGCCGGCGTGAGCATCGAAGTGAAGGGTTGCTCTGCCGATACCGACCAGGCGCTGCCCCATGGGCCGACAAGCGTGTAGCGCACCTGCGGGATGCGCAGGCCGCCGGTCGAGCCCATCGCGCCGCCGAAGTCCATCGATTCAGTGTCGGCGTCGGCATCTGAGAAATTCGAGAGGGCCTGGCCGCCGAGGAATCCACCCAACGTGCCGTAGGCGAATCTGAGGCGCAGCAGCCGGCTGTCACCCCCGGCCTGCTGAGCGGTTTGTTGCGCGAATTGGTTGTTGGCGCCGCCGGGTCCGGCAAAGTCGAATGCCGTAAACGTCCGCGCCTCTCCCCAGGCAGTCGGGGTGCGGGTTTCTATGTCGATCCTCGATTGCTCCGGGCTGAACAAGAAGATCCCGTTGCCGCGCGAGTGGTTGACGTTTTGCGCGACCGAGCCCAGGCCGGGGACGAAATTCTGGCCGATCGGCACGCTGTTCAGGTTTCCGTTTTGGCCGGCGTTGGACGAGGGGAGGCCAGGATTGGAGGCGTTTTGCCCCTGCAGATAGTAGAGGCCGGTAAGGTCGATGAAGCCGCCGATACGGATCGAGGTGTCGGTGCCCGGGATCAGGAACGATCGCGGGAAGCTGCCGCCCAACGCCGTTGCAGTCGGCGCCGCTTGGAACCCCAAGGGCTGCGCGGCGCCTCCGCCCGTGGTGCCGGGCGGAGGCGGAGCCTGAGCCAGCTGGTCGATGCGGCGCTGTAACAATTCCTGATTGGCGCGCAGATCGGCCAACTCGTCAGCTTGTGCGGTAGGAAGGCCTGTCAGCACGGCGATCGCCGCGGTCAAACCGCCGACCGCCGCAAAGCTGCGCATGCCGGATGTATTCGTCATCGCCAGCCGCTCCCCCAGTGACCAACCTTTGAAATCACAGGTTGACCTTGACGGAGTGTGGGCTTCCGGCACCATCCTTCGTTCGGTGGAAAGTAGTTGGAGGCGCGGAGCTAAATTCTGACGGGTTGAGAACTAAGATTGACTTAGATATAAATAATATAGCATAGTTTATCTATTATGTTGTCGACTTCTCTACTTGGAATTGAAAGGCCAGCACGGATTTAAATCTAGCCCGCAGTTCTCAATCTCCCTTGCGCTCACGTGCCGCGCACGGTCGTTCAGGGAGCCCGAGATTTGTCATGGACCGAGGAGCGGGCGCCGCAGCGCGGGTTCGAAGCAGCCTGCCAAGCCGGCCAGCCTCGCACGATGCGAAGCCGTAGGGCGGGCGGTCGAAACGAAGCAGTCGGCCCTCTTAATCGTTCGTGGCCGGGCTTGGCCCGGCCATCCACGAGATGAGGCGCACGCCTTGCGGATTTTCGTGGATGCCCGGCACAAGGCCGGGCACTAACGATGGGGATTTACGGCGCTGTCGCGCGAGCGGCGGCGTTCGCTTGCGCTTGCTGCCGCAGCGGCCGAGCATGGCGGACGCGCCGCGCCGCCGCATGCGACGGGGGTCGCCTGACGCGCCGCAGCAAACGCGGCGGCGCCGGCTCCGACAGCTCGAGATCCGCGCGCGAGCCCGGACGGGCGGTGATCCAGGCGCGGCCTTCTTCCGCCTGAATGGTCGGGAACACCCGTATCTTGCAGGGGATCAGAAAGCGCAGCGCTTTGACGGTCAGCCTCACCCAGCCGATATCGGTGACGATCGCGACCCGCTCGCAGCATGCGGCGTGATCGAGGCCGAGATCGAGATCGTCCCATGCCGAGCCCGGAAACCGCGAGTTGAGCTCGTAATAGAGGCGGATCTTGTCGTGCCGCTTCCGGGAGCTCTTGATCGCCGGGACGAGGACCTGCTGGCAGTCCCGCATCGTCACCCGGCCCGTCGCAACGATGCCGACAACGTTCTTGGGAAGGCCTTCGATGAGTTCGAGCATCGCCTTCCCCTAGAACGCCACGCGGAACTTGCCGATCAGCACGTTCTCGTTGCCCTTGGCGTTGGAGACGACGACGCGGTGGCCGTACATGTACTCGACGCCGGTGGTGATGAACGCGACCGGGTTCCAGACGAGATTGACGAAGGCGTTCCACACCTGCTTGTTCGCCGAATTGGCCTCGGTCGGCCCGATCAGCTGTGACGGCACGTCTTGGGCCCACATGCCGGCCGCGATTGTCGAGCGCAAATTTGGCGTCCACCAGTGCTGATAGCCGCCATTGGCGCTATACGCGAAGATCGGCTTGACGAGGACGTTCGAGGCTGCGGCCAAGCCAGTGCAGGTCGGTGTCGGCGTCGCGCAGGATGTGGCGATGCTAAAATTGCTCGCCAGCGAGAAGGCGGTGGCCAACCCGCCGCTCGTATTGGTGCCGAGGGCGTCGCCGATGACGACGCTGAACAGGATGTCGTCCTTTTCATAGCCAAACCAGCCGGGCTTCACGTCCCCGCTGAAATGCCCGCCATAGCCGATGAACGTCCGGTCGACGAAACGGCCGTCATTGACCCGCATCGGCATCATTTCAACGGCGAAGTCGACATGCCCCCAGGGCTGCGCCCAATAGGAGGCGGCGGTCATGGTGGGCGCGAAGGTCTGGGCCGGATTGGCCTGCAAGGTGGTCCCCGTGACGATCCCCGTGCCGGTGCACGGGACGCCATTGCAGGTCGCTGGGATCAACGGGGCGACCGGGCTGGTCTGCGGACCAGGGGCCCCGTTGACGCTGGTAGCGAGGAGCTGGTCGTTCGATATCGTGCCGCCCGGCACGATGATGCCGGTGACCGGTTGCTCCGCCGATACGGAGAAGGCGCTGCCGTACGGGCCAGCAAGTGTATAGCGCACCTGCGGAATACGATTGCCGCCGGTCGAACCCAGCGCGCCGCCGAATTCCATCGATTCGGTGTCGGCGTCGGCGTCGGCGAAGTTCGAGAGAGCCTGGCCAGCGAGGAACCCGCCCAGTGTGCCGTAGGCGAAGCGGAGGCGCGGCACCAGGCTGTCGCCGCCCGCCTGCTGGACGCTCAGGCAGCTAAAATTGTTGCAGCC
>Ga0126381_100002607_pt1 | contig 19529 bp, 16 predicted proteins | sample PanSoiMetPlot_28_FD_96465 | JGI IMG/M metagenome (GOLD analysis project Ga0126381, IMG submission 96465) | Tropical forest soil microbial communities from Panama - MetaG Plot_28 | ecosystem: Environmental > Terrestrial > Soil > Tropical forest > Bulk soil | place: Panama | collected 2016-02-17
GAGCAGCGCGACGTATTTGAATATGAGCCTCGGAGGCGTTGGCGTGTTTGACGACGTTGTTCACGGCTTCCTGCGCCATGCGATACACATGGATCTCGCGGGGCCGGGCAAAACAGCCGTCGAGACTGTCGATGTCGATGGTAAGGTGCGTATCGCCGGATGCGTCGACTCGCTTGACCATGGCGGCGATGGCTTTGGTAAGGCCGAGGCGGTCCAACTCGACGGGGCGCAGACCGCGCACGATATCGTTGACTTCAGCGAGTGCGTCGGTGGCTGCGGCGGCGATCTCCTCCATCTGCTCGCGCAGTCGATCGGGGGTGCCGTCCGGGCCAAGCGCAACCAGGGCGCGGTTCTTGACGATCGACAGAGTCTGGCCGAGGCTGTCGTGGAGCTCACCGGCAATCCGTTTGCGCTCCTGCTCCTGAGAGTCGATCAACTGGCGCGAGAAAGCGCGTTGCAGAGCCTGTTCACGGCGCAGGGCCGCGATCCGGCGGCGATAAAACAAGATTGCCATCGACACCAGCGCCGTCGCGGCGAGCGCGTGGAACCACGCACGAGCCCACACCGGAGCGGGGACCACGACCGGGATGGAGCTTGGTTGATCGCTCCAGACGCCGTCGCGGTTGGCGGCGATCACCTGGAATCGATAGCGGCCGTAGGGAAGATGAGAGTAGTAAGCGACACCGCGCGACTCGGCATTGACCCATTGCGAATCCAGCGGCTCCAGCTTGTAGCGAAAGCGCGTGGCTTCGGGACGGACGAAGGTCAGCCCGGCGTAGTGAATTTCCAGGTCTGTCTGATGCGGAGCGAGTTCGATGACTCCGGCGGGAGCGTAGGGCTGGTGATCGACCAGCACCTCCTCGATCGCCACCGGAGGTGGCAGCGGATTAGAGGAAATGGATGCCGGGTCGAAGACGACGACACCTCGCTGCGTGGGAAACCAGAAGCGTCCGTCGCGAGCTTTGATACCTGCGGGCTGGGCGCCGCCATTGCACTCGGCGCTCGCCATGCCGTCCTCTTTGCCGTAGGCGACGGAAGCCACCGTAGCGCGGCGGCCTTCGGCGACGTCGTTCAGTTCGGCGCGGGAGACGCGGTAGATTCCGCGATTGCAACTCAGCCAGAAGCGTCCGAACCTGTCCTCGAGAATCTGAAAGACGCCGTTGTCGAAGAGCCCGTCGCGCGTGGTGAACTGCGTGAAGCGTCCGCCCTCCCAGCGGAAGAGGCCGGTATCGTAAGTGCCGAGCCACAGCGACCCGTCGGCGTCGTCATACAGGGCGCGCACGGCGTGCCCCGCGAATCCGGACCTCTCGTCGTAATTGGTGAACTTGCCGTCTGCGTAGCGGGTAACGCCGAGACTGTGCCCGATCCAAAGCGCGTGCCGCCTGTCCTCAAGCATCGAAAGGACCTCGCACTCCGGGAACCCATCGCGGGGAGTGATCGCGGTGAACGCTCCTGCGTGGTAGCGCGTGAGGCCGCTGAGCCCCCCGAACCATATGTCCCCGGAGCTATCCTGGGCCATCACCCTGACGACCGTGCCAGGCGGCTTGTGGGGATCGAACTGCTGCGCTTTACCGTGCTGAATTCGTTGAACCCCGCCTCCCCAGACGCCCAACCACAGACCGCCTTCGCGATCCTCCAGCATCGACTCGACATCGGCCTTGGTCATTCCATATTGCGCGCTCACATTGGTGAACACGCCGTTTTCATATTTGGTGAGGCCGGGCCATGAACCGATCCAGACGGCGGCGGTGCGGTCTTGCAGGATGGGATACACGTTTGCCGAAGCTAGTCCATCGGGCGCAGAGAAAGAGGACAACAGGCGCGGAGTGAAGCGGCTCAGCCCGGCCGCCGTGCCCACCCACAGCGTGCCTTCGCGGTCCTCATAAATGGAGCTCACACTGTTGCTGGGCAGGCCGTCGGTGGTGGTGAAGTGCGTGAAGCGGCCGTTGCGGAAGCGGACCAGCCCGCCATCGGCGAAGGCGAACCAGACGTTTCCCTGCCGGTCATCGAGGCCATACATGGTGCGGAATGACGTCGGCAGGCCATCGCGCTCGGAGAATAAGTCGAGGCGTCCGTCGCGGTAACAGTACAGGTGACGCCGGGGAGAGCCGCGATCCATCGCCTCGATCCACACGCGGCGGGCCCGGTCCTCGTAGATCCAAACCGGCTCTCCGGGAGGCGAAGGAACACTCCGGATAATGCCGTTTTCATCCCGCTGGTGCAGCCCCGAAGAACCGAGGTACCACATCGCGGTCCCGTGCCGCCCGCCCGCCAGCTTAACGGCTCCCGGGAAGGTATTCTCGCTGGGCAAGGACGCGGGCGCAGGCACGAACCTCCCGTTCCGGAATTCGGCGAGACCTTTGTCAGTGTCAACAAATAACCTGCCCGCTTGGTCTTCGAATATGACCAACGCATTGTTGTCGGGCAAGCCGTCGGCGGTGGTATAGCTGGAGAACGCTCCGTTGCGGTAGCGCGTCACACCCTGGCCCTCGGTCACGGACCACAGTGCTCCCTCGTGATCCTCGAACAGGGAAAGGAAACGGCTGGTTCGCATGCCGGGAGAGTTGCCGCGGTCGAACACCTGAAAGCGGGCGCCGTCGTAACGGACGAGACCGGCGAAAGTCGCCAGCCACAGGTATCCGTCGCGGGTTTGCGTCAGCCGATTGACCGCGTTCTGCGGCAGCCCAGTGTCGCCATTCCACGAATCGACGCGATACTCCGTCGGCCCGGATGCGGACAGGGTCCGCGACATAAGGCCGCACAGGAACACCAGGGGCAGTCGGGAGCGAGACCGCATGCTGGAAGCGATCTTACCAAGACCGGCATCGGGAATATCAAGGAGGCGAGCAGTGCCCTGCCTGCGCGGTCAATTTCCGGAAGCTACTTTCTGCGCGTCGTCGATCACGAGGAAATCGACCGGTCCCTTTTGGGCCTTCACCGTCAGTCCTAGTTGGTCGCGCATGGCGGTGACTACGAGGGAGGGATCGAGCGGATTGGGCCGGTTCTCATCCGGTGTGAAATCCAGTGTGAAGTCGAAGTCGCCCTCGAGTCCGGTCTCGTTTACGATCACTCGCTCGAGCTGCCGCGCGAATGTCTGGTTCAACTGCTGGAACGAGAATCGGGTCGCGACCACGTGGTAGGAGATAATTTTCTGATTCTGGTCCGTTTGCGGGACAATCCGCAAGCCATGCGTCTCGCCCTCCTTAGGCGGGAAGAGTTTCGGAGCGCTCTTGCCCAGGCTCAGAACCAAAACGGGCGCGTCCCTGCGTTCGTGATGCAACTTGAGTTGGAACCGCTCGGCGAGCAGCGCCTGCGTCATCAGCTTCATCTCGTCGTCGGTCGCTTTTCCCGCCGCCTTCGCAACGATGTCGAACCGGTCGTTTTCTATCCACGCCGGACCGCGCGAGTGCTGCGACGGCAACAGATCGTACGCCCATTCCAGGAGAAACTCGACGGTAGTTGCCCGCGCGTCGAATCTTCCGCCGGGATAGATATAACGAACCATCCCCATGCGTTGTCCGGGAGGTTCCGGGGTTCCCGGCTCACACGGTTTTACCACGGCGGCTTCAAAAGAGGGGAGCTTCTGGCAGCGGCAGTAATCCGCCGGGATCGCTAGCAAAGCTGCAAAAACGAGCGTTCTGGTTTGGTACATGGCCCGATCTTGCACCCTGTACCCCCGTACCGAGTCAAGAACGATTTTGCACGCGCGCGGCCGGGCATTGCGGTTCACAGCCCGGCAGAGAGTTGTCGCACAGCGCCTGCAGGTGGGCGCGCATTTCGGTCAGCTGGCGCAGTTTCTCGTCGATTTGCCGAAGGCGATCCTGAGCGATCGCGGCGATCTTGAGGCGTTCGGCCGCACTCGCCCGCCCATCGGCGGCTCCCGCCACGCGGCCATGCAATTCGGTCAGCGAACGGATGTCCTTGAGCGTGAATCCCAACTGTTGGCAGACCTTGATGAAGACGACCCGCTCCAGGTCCTGCTGGCTGTAGCAGCGGTAGCCGGCGGCCGTGCGAGGCGGCGCGGCCAGAAGGCGCTCGCGTTCGTAGAAGCGGACGGTTTGGATGTTTACCCCTGCCTGGCGCGCCAACTCACCGGTTCTCATGCCCCATCCTGCACCCTATACCAGGGTACAGGGTCAACAGCCGCGAAAAAATCCCGGCAGCATGTCGATCTTCCAAAACTCGCGCGTCGCTTCTTCGAACGCACCTGAACATCAGGTGGAAAACGGAAGGAGAATCCCATGAAAACGAACGGAATGGCAAAAGTAGCCGCAATCGTGGTTTGCATCGCGTCGATTGCTGCCGCATCGGAATTAAAGGTAAGTTCCGCGGAATTGGACCGTGCCAAGCTGTACATCCAGCAATGTGAAAACGGTGTGATCGGAGCCACCAGGGTGCTCACGACGGCACAGTGGAACTTCAAGCCGGCGCCGGACCGATGGTCCATCGCGGAGATTGTGGAACACATGGTGATGGCGCAAGAGTTGATCCTCGGGCCGGTTCGCGAACAGCTTTCGAAGGCACCCCCGGCCGCTGAGCAGGACTCCAAGATAGTGGATTCGATCGTCATCAATCAGCTCCCAGATCGAACGTCCAAATTCAAAGCTCCCGATCCGCTGCAGCCCACCGGCCGCTGGAAGCCTGCCGAGTCGCTCGATCGTCTGGTCAGGAACGACGCGGAGCTGACGCGGTACCTCGAAACGACCACGGATCTACGTATGCACGCCATCGCTGCGCCGCCATTGAAAGCGATCTCCAACGGCGCCTACGAGTCGATGGATGGCTATCAATGGATCCTGACGGCAGCCGCGCACATCGAACGCCACACCAAACAGATCCTCGAAGTAATAGCCGACTCCCGCTTCCCCGCGAAAAAATAATAGGATACTCCTATCAGGGCCGCAGCCCGCTGTTCGACCGTAAGGGTGCGGTCGTGCCCGCTATCACAACGCCCGGAGGACTCTATTTGCGCTACATGATGCTGATTTATTCCAAGGAAACGCCGGAAGGTCCAAGTCCGGAGGAGTCTGCGCAAATTCGGGGCGCGCACGGCCGCGTCATGATGGAAGCGACTCAGAAAGGCGCGCTTCTGGGCGCCGAACCTCTCGCGCCAACTGTCACCGCCACAACCGTCCGCATGCAGGACGGCAAAGCGCTCGTCATCGATGGACCGTTTGCCGAGACCAAAGAGCAGCTCGCGGGCTATTACATCCTGGACTGCGCGAATCTCGATGAAGCCATCGACTGGGCCGCCAAGATCCCGACGGGTTGCAAAGGAGTGGAGGGGTGCATCGAGATTCGGCCGTTGCCCGGTCTGCCGTCCCCAATCTGAACGTGCACACCGATATCGGAGCCGCAGCTTGCGGCTCGAATGTGAGAGAGCCGAGCCTTGCAATGGTCGAGAGACCTGTGATCGAGAACACAACTTACATAGGCCCCACCTGCTATGAACGTGCCCGCTCTCATCGGAGCCGGGAACGTGAGTGAACGGAGCCTTGCGATCATAAAGAGACTCGCGAGCACCTGACATGGACCCCATCCGCGCGGCGGCCCAGGCCGTCTTTCAACAGGAAGCCGGCCGAATCATCGCGACTCTGATCCGCATCTCCGGGTCTTTCGATCGGGCCGAGGAGGCGATGCAGGAATCTTTTGCGTCGGCACTCGCCTCCTGGCCCGTCAAAGGAGTCCCGGACAATCCGGCGGCCTGGATCATGACCACCGCCCATCGCAAACTGATCGACGCTGTCCGAAGAGAGCGCACCAGGCGGGACAAACAGGAGTCGCTCCGCTACCAGACGGACCTCGCTTCCGAAATGCCGGAGGACACGGCTAGGTACGCCGCCATGGACTTCCCCGATGACCGCCTGCGTCTAATCTTTACGTGCTGCCATCCGGCACTGAACGTGGAAGCCCAGGTCGCGCTCACTCTGCGAACGCTCGGCGGTCTGAGCACGCCGGAAATCGCCAAAGCGTTTCTGGTGCCGGAGCCCACGCTGGCGCAGCGCCTGGTGCGCGCCAAGCGCAAAATTCAGGAGGCCCGGATTCCGTACGAGGTGCCGCCGCAACACCGCCTGCCGGAGCGGTTGACGGCGGTGCGAACCGTCATTTATTTGATCTTCAACGAAGGCTACACAGCCAGCACCGGGACGGACCTCGTTCGCAGCGATCTCTGCGCGGAAGCAATCCGTCTGGGCCGCGTCCTTTGCCAACTCATGCCCCGCGAGGCCGAGAGCATCGGTCTGCTTGCGCTCATGCTCCTGCAGCATTCGCGCCGCATGGCGCGCGTGAGGAATGGCGAGCTGATGACACTGGAAGAGCAGGACCGCTCTCTTTGGGACCAGGGCGCGATTCGCGAGGGGCTGGCATTAGTAGAGGAAGCCCTCGGCATCGGCCCCGCCGGAGCGTACCAGTTGCAGGCTGCCATCGCCGCGCTGCACGCCCAGGCCACCTCTGCGGGCGATACCGATTGGCCGCAGATCGCCGCGTTGTATGAGAAACTGCTAGACCGAAATCGCAGCCCGGTGATCAGGCTCAACCATGCCGTGGCTGTCGCGATGGCCGGCCATATCGACGAGGGACTGAAGCTGATTGACGAACTAGGCCGCTCAGGCGCCCTGGACGGCTACTACCTTTTTCACGCCGCCCGCGGCGACCTCTTGCGGCGCCTGGATCGAAAGTTCGAAGCAAAAGCGGCTTACCAGGAAGCCATTGCACTCGCGACCAATCCGGTGGAAGTGGATTACCTCAACCGCCGGGTACAGGAGTTGCAGTCGTGGGGTGAAGCCATCGAATCTAACTGAGAAGAACCGCTTAACCCGACAATGCTCCTCTCGTTCTTGCAGGGCATCTTATTTTTCATGGAGGGTTGAAAGATATGTGCAGAATGCCTATGTTTATTGGGGCTATTTTGTTGACAGCGTCTGCTTTCGCCCAACAACAGCCGGACACAAACCAAAACCCTAACCCCGATGCTTATACGCCAAATACGTACAATCGGCCGGTGGAAGTCAGGACCGGATACGGGAACTGGGGTCTGCTGGGCCTGCTTGGCCTGACTGGCCTGTTGGGCCGTGGCAGACGTGAAACGATCGTCCGCGGTCGCGATGAGTACGTGAACGAACCGGGCCGTAGAGTAGCTTGAACTACCGAAGGGTAATCGCCGGGTATGCCGAAGAGGAGGGTGCTAATTCACCCCTGGGGAACGTTCCTGTGACGCAGATCACGTACGCGTGTCATTCGGCGCGGCTGAACGCAGGTTCGGCAAGCCAAAATTCGAGGTGCCGTTTCCGCCGTAAGTGATACCCACGAGGCTGAAAAGCGCTGTATTCCCGCTGATCGGAATCGTTCCACCGTCGGCTGGCAGACAGTTGTTCGCATACACTACACCGGCAACGAGTATGACCGTCCTGACCGTACAGGTCGCGCCGGTTTGGTTTGCCTGGCCCACAAAGAGGGTGTTCGATCCGAAAATGCCGGTGGTTCCAGACGGGCCCCGAGGTCCGGTGGGGCCCGTCGGGCCAGTAGCGCCCGTCGGGCCAGTAGCGCCCGTCGGGCCAGTAGCGCCCGTGTTCTCGGTGAGGCGAAGTGGCCCGGTCGAGCCCGTCGCTCCGGCAGCAGCCGCTGCGGTTTGGCGTCTCGGCCGGAACCGTCGTGTGATCGTACCGCCCCAAAGTAGAGTTGCGCTCACGTAGGGCCGGCAACCGCCAGCCCTATCAGCATTTCTTTCCTACTTCAACGTCAGCCCCGGCGCCGGACCCCGGAGTTGTACGCTCAAAGTCCCTGCATTCGCGCCGGGCGCAGTGAACGGGAAGTTCTGTGAGGAGAATAGCTGAACATAACCCACGTTTCCGGGAACATGCGGCAGCAGAGCATACGCCGGAATCGCAAAAGTTCCGGCGCTCGCCGGCGCGACACAGCTCGTCGTGAAACCGTATGTGAAGCTGGAATCGGTCGCGCTCACCACCGAGATCCCGACGTTGCCGGAGGGCGCGGGAGCCCACGTGACCGTCATGCCGTTTGCGCGCGTTACCGTCGTACTATTTGTCGGACCCGTCATCGTGGGAAGGCCCTCTAATGTGAAGTTCGCCGTGAAAGCGCCGATGTCCGTGCCGCCGGTTCCCTTAATCGTGAAGTTGCCGGGCACGAGAAACGCACCCGCCGAATTGATGGTGGTCGAATTACCGCCGAAAAGGCTGCTCGGGCCCACCGTCGTCGTTCCGTTCGGACCTTGCACGGTGAAGGACGAGCCTGCGCTCAAGTCCGCGCCGCTTGCGAACGGAAAATCGTTGTTATCGTTCGCGTTTGAGTAGACCGCGCAGGATCCTACGGGCGGGTCGTCGATGTCCGAAAGGAAAAATGGCGGCGTGCCGGGCAGAAACGCGGTGATCTTGAAGAAATTGAATCGCGCGTTGTCCTGGTATCCGGAGCTGCCATTGGGAAGCTTCGTGAGATTGAGGCCAGCGATGTTTACCGGCGCCCCGCTGGTGGCTAATTGTTCGATAGCGGCTGCGCCGAGGGCGGCCAGCGCCGCATTCACCGACGTGCAATTCCGGCTTCCATTCGCCACAGCCATTAATCCCGTGTTGCTCACCACCGTCCCGATCTGAACAGACAGCGGCACCGCGCATCCCGCCGGCACACTGGCTGGTACCGAGAATACAATCTGGTCTTCGCCGATGCAGCATCCCGACCGACCCTGGTAAGTCACCGGCGCTTGAACTCCGCCCAGCCAGACCATTACCGGAAGACTTGGCATGTTCTGGCCCAATCCGGCGCCGGACGCGTCGCCTCCGTTGATGGCGGCCAGACCGGTTCCCTACAGAATCAGCGTGTCGCCGGGATTCGCCGCGCCGCACGTGGTGTACGGACCGCCGCAATTGGCCGCCTTCACCGGCGAGACCAGGCTGTAATCTGGATACGTGACAATCGCCGCTCCTTGCCCGCTCGAATCGACGGTAAAGATCCCGAACGAATTCGGCCCGACGCCGTGCGTAAATGCGGCGCTGGTCTGGCTGTTATAGTCGACCGTCCAGGTCCCCGAGCCGGTGGGGGTGTTCGAGGGCAGCAGGCCAGCGACCTGGGTGGCAGACGTGTAATACATGAGCGCGTTCACCGTCGTCCCGCCCACCGTTACCGAGACAGAGGTGCCGCTCAGGCTGGTTGATTGAAACGGCGAGGACGCAACCGAGATGTTCGCCGGGCCGAGGCCGCTTCCATAGATGACGAAAATGGCGCCTTGAGCGATCGGATGGTTGAAGGGAATGTTAGCGGCCGCATTCGCGACCCCGGTAATGGTGGGGGCGGCCGAAAGCATCGCGCAGCAGCCGGCGATGAGGGCGGCCACTCGGCCAATCGTGGGCATGAGTTTCATATCATCTCCTCCAATGGGTGGTGCGCGCCCGGCGTAGCCGAACGCGTCACAACACTATTAGCGGGAAACGAACCGAAACCAGGCCACGCGAAGGTTTTCAGTAAGCTGTGTCTGGCTCGCCAGGCGTAGGGGGCCTTAAGCCGCTGCGGTTCAACGGTTGATCGCGAGCTGGCGAGCGTTACGAAGATTTCGGAACAGGAAGAGATCGCGGCACGACGGCTGCCAGCACGCTCAGGTGAAGTGCTCTGTGGGCACGAACCGCGTCACGCGCAGCCGCGCGGCGCTTCCATGCTTCGTAGACTTCCGGCTGCAGCGCCCGAATGGAATCGGAATCGTGTTCTGAAGCGGCCGAGAGGAGTTTATTCTCCACTTGGATTTGCTTCGATCTCGTGTGGTCGTACTCGCTCAAAAGACGTCGGCATTCCTCGCAGTCATTTTTCATACGTGCCCCGAATCTCAATTTGATGCGAGATGGATCCGAAGGTTGTATTATTTTTGAGGCCGGCCAGCTCGGAACGCAGCGCCCTCAATAGCTGCGCGGGATACGCTTTGCTTCTTGGCGAGGTCCATAGTTGGCGATCGCATTTTGTGTTTTCGATTGGGAATGAGCCGTTCCCGCCGGCTTGCCGAACAATCCGCTTCCGGCTACTTTGAAGACGATTATGGCATCGGCACGACGGATCGTCCGCGATATAGTCGGATCCTTGATACTCGTTGCGGTCGCTGGCTGGGTCGCTCTTGTTGTCTGGGCGATGATCACCATCCACCCTGAGCCTACTCCCGACTCTTACAGAGCCGTTGTGATCCTGGTGACGATCTTGTGCGCTCTCGTTCTGGAGAGCCCGGTCGCGTCGCTCTCGGAAGCGCGCCACCGCGATCCCACTCCAGCAGCAAACCGTGGCCCCGGTATCCACGTGCGCACTCATATTGGAGCCGCGAGCGTGAGCGGAGGCGTACTGTCTGACCGGGGTGTTCCGCTAGAAGCCTCATTAGTGCGCTAGCGTGAGTCGCATTCTTAAGCTCGATTTCTGCTCTCCCCCGAGCGCCGCTGTGGCATTCGGTTCGCCTGCCGTTTTGTTAGGCTGAGATCTTCATGAAGCGCGATCCCAGAAGGCGCCCGCCCAGCAAGCGCGCCCCCTCTCCCGCACGGCACTGGGTCCGGCATGCAGTGGCAATCGCAGGCCTTTGGGTTTTTGCGTTGGTGACCTACTCGAACAGCTTCCACGGCGATTTGAGCGCCGATGCCGATGCGTTGGTCCATGACCCCAGGATCGCGGCCGCCACCGGGACGGCGGTGCAGGCTTTGTTCCATCAGCAGTATTGGAATACGGGAGTAAGCGGGTTATACCGTCCTCTGACTAGCCTTTCCTACATGTTCAACTACAGCGTTCTGGGCGACGGTGTGAGCCCCGCGGGATACCACTGGTTGAACTTCCTGCTGCACATGATCAATACAGGACTGGTCTACCTGCTCGGGTTGGTCATTTTTCAGCGCCTCGGCGCCGCCTTCCTTTTCGCGGGTCTGTGGAGCGTCCACCCCGTCATGACCGAATCGGTAACCAACATCGCAGGGCGTCCGGACCTCCTGGCCGGCCTCGGAGTGCTGGGCGGCTTGCTGGCTCACATCCGGGCACGCGACGCGAGGGGCTGGTGCCGCATTCCGTGGCTGGCATTGTTGGTTTTCTGTTTTGCCGTCGCGCTGTTTTCCAAGGAGAATGCGATCGTCCTGGTTGGAGTGATGGTGGCATACGATATCGCATGGATGCCGCCAGACTGGCGCAACGTGCTGCCCGGATATGCGGCCGCGTTCGTGCCGGCGGCGGCGTTCCTATACGTGCGCGCGCGGGTGCTAGCCGGCGCACCACCCTTATTCGCTTTGTTCACCGACAACCCCCTGATCGGCGCGGGATGGTGGTCCGCGCGGCTGACGGCGCTGCACGTCATCGGAAAGTATATAGGACTGCTGATCTGGCCGGGCGCGTTGTCTTCCGATTACTCGTACAATTCCATCCCCCTATTCGGATGGACGATGCGAACTTCCAGCGACTGGGCAACGGCGGCCGCCATCGCTGCGCTCGTCGCCGGACTCGTCACTGTGCTGTGCTGCCTGCGGAACCGTGCGGCGTGGTTCTTCCTGGCGCTGTTTGCGATTGCGCTCGCCCCCACGGCGAATCTCGTTTTCCGCATCGGAACGATCATGGCTGAGCGCTTCCTTTATCTGCCGGCCATGGGGTTCGCGGGATGCGTGGCGCTGGCGGCCGGGCGATGGGCGCCTTCTCGCCCACGGGCCTGTGCCGCCGTCGCTGTGGCGCTTTGCTGCTTGCTCGCCGCGCGAACCTACGCGCGCAACAACGATTGGAGCACCGAGGCGAACCTGTGGAAGAGCGCTGTGGAAGCGGTGCCGGGCAATGCCAAAGCCCGAATCGTGACGGCACAGGTCGCCCTGGACTCGAAACACCGCGACATGTTGCGGGCCGCGGCCGATGCGGACCGGGCCATCGCCATTCTGGAGCCTTTGCCGGACACGAGAATTTCGCTGAGTACTACGCGACGGCGGCAAGAGTGTATCGGCTGATGGGGGAGTCGCTCCCGGATGAGTCTGCCCGGGTGCCGTGGTTCCGTAAAGCCTACGCAACCCTGGTACGCGCTCAAACCATCGACGCCGCTTCGAGCCAGTCGTTCCGTCATCGGCCGAGAGGCAGTCTTCTTGCCGCGGACGATGCGGAACTCTACGCCGAGCTGGGCCGCATCTATTCCCATCTGGGGCAGCCGCTCCCGGCGGTTGCGGCGCTTGAGAAAGCGCGCATCGTTCGTCGCGGCGCGCCGGAAGACGACGACTCCATCGCGCTGGCCGGTGTGTACGCTTCCGCGGACGAGTGGCGGAAAGCGGCTGTGACTATGCTGGAAGGCAGCATGGTCAATCCGGATAATCCGGTGTTCGTGAACGACCTCCCGGCCATCTACTCCAAAAGCGATCCGCACGGATGCGAGATCCGAAATGGCGCGCTTGACCTGGCCTGTTCCGCGGCCCATGCCGACGTTTGCACGGCCCTTGCGAACGTGATCCGCCTACGCCGCGCGCGCGGCGAGCGGCAACTCGCCGACATTGCCGCGGAGAACGCCCAAAAACAGTTCGATTGTCCGGTGCCACCTTAGCCGGAACTCCGGGAGCCATACTGCCATAACCGGCCGCTTCTCAGCTTCTCGCCCCTCGACGTGTTAAACTTCATCGATCATAAGGCTAGCGGCAGCCCGATGAGGCTGACTGACTGGTTCAGCGAACATAACGATGATCGAGCATAATGATCAGACCGTGAGTTCAAACGAGAGAGGGTCCAAATGCTGTTTCATGTGACCTGGGAATTAAATGATCATTCAGAAGCTGCGCTCAAGCGGTCATTGCAACTGTTCAGCAAATGGCAGCCCGGCCCCGGGCAGTTTCAGGCCTTCTATGGTTTCGCGGATGGTGACGGCGGCGTCGCATCGATCGAGGCCGGCAGTGCTTCCGATCTGGCGAAGACAATGGCGCCCTGGATCCCTTTCCTGAAGTTCACCGCGCGGCCGATCCTGCCGATTCGTGAATCGGCCGAAATCGGCGGGGCGGCGGCAGCGTGGCGCGACGCACAATAGCTTAGAGCAGGCTATCATCCCGGTGCCGCCGTGGGCCTTCATGTCGCCCGGGACAGTCCTCAGTGACCCGTTCTGTGTATTTACTAATTTCTACGCAAAAGTTTCCTCCAGGAATCCCGTGCCGAGCCGACTGAAATCCTCTGTCCTTCGCCTCTCGATCCTATGCTTCGCCACTTCTTTTTGCGTCGGCCAGGCAGCAGCAGGACGGATTACTGGATCTCTCCGACTCAATCGGCGCCCGGATTCGTCAGAGGGGCGTGGTTCAAAGTGTTTCCTGGAAGTTCGGCATTCGATGCAGGCATACGGCCGGGGATGAAGATCACCGCAATCGACGGTGAGGCGTTCAGTCTCGACGCACTTCGCCGACGCATACAGGCAACCTCCCCCGCGCGAATTCGTCTGACTGTTCCCAGTGAATCGGAAGAAGTCGAGGAAATCAGCTTTGACTACCGCGCCGGACTTCGCTTTGCCCATCTAGAGGACAATGGACACTGAGTAAGAAAGCCTCCGTCCTGCTCGCGGCGGCCACCGTCTACGAAACTATCGAGGTGATCGGGATGTATCCCTTCCGCGGAAGGCCACGGCAAGCTTGGGAGCTTACAGCGAGTTAAGAAAGGTCATGATCTGTTGCTGCTGAACGGCGGTGAGCGCGTTGAATCTGCGAGTAACCTCGCGTGCCTCACCTTTGTGGCGAACGATCGCTGCCTTTAGGGTCACCGACGCTAAATCGTGCATGTACCGTGACTTCGTTCGCAATCCCCACAGCGGCGCGGTCCGCATCTTATTCGCCGTGTCCTGTGGTCCTGCCTGGACGATCCCGTCACCCGTTCCGATATCGTGCAGCAGATAGTCGCCGAACGGATGAATTGTTTTGTTGGCGAGCGCATCCGGCACTGTGTACGCACCGCCATTGATGGAGGTCCCTGCGGCCGCGGTTGTGATCGATTCGACATGGCAAATATTGCATCCGACGGATTCAAACAACGTCTGCCCCGCCTGCGCATCGGGGGTGGCGGCGAGTGTGGCATCGCGTGGCGGCGCCTGCGTGCCCCGAATGAATTGCGCGAAGTGGTCGATATCCGTCATGCCCAGGCTGTCAGGCTGATCCTCTGGGTCCTGGGTGGCTTTGCAAACCGTAGTCGAATCAACAGGCTTCAAACGATTGGTGACGCCCATCTCGTTGAAGTACGCATCGGCGATGAAAGACAGCAGACTGCTATGCTGATTCTTCCATCCGAAACGCGCCACGCGAGTCATTCCTGGCGCCTCAAGAACGGCAACTTGAATGACTTCTCCCTGGATCAGCCCTTTGCTCTGGGCGGGCTGCCCTTGCGCGACCGCGATCAGCGTGTTGTCATCGATTGCCTCGACGAACCCGTCGCCCAGAGTATTCAGAACAGCACGAAGCGTCCGTATGTTTTCGGCTTCTGGGACATGTTCCTGTGCCTGAGCGCAGATCGCACGGTCGTTGATCAGGGAACGCCCTCCGACCGTATTCTGGCCCTCGTTGATCGGGACCGTCGGATTGACAAAAGTTCCATTGTCGTCGCGGTGACCAACGCGAATCTCAGTAAACTGGCTGGCCGAGCCTGATACCGGGTTCGCATGGCAACTGACGCATGAACTCGCGTTGAATAGAGGACCGAGGCCGGTTGACGAATCGTGAATTGTCTCGAAAGCCATTTGATCGAGGGCAAAGGTGTCGCCGGGCGGCTCGCTGAGTCCGTTGCTGACGCTTTGTGAGCCTGGATTGGTGGCTAGGATCGGAGTTGTAAAGCCAGCGGGCGCTTCCGATCCGCTATGCTGCGCGATCAGCCCGATTGCCAGTGACAGACTTGTCACCAATCCGGAAATAAGAACCGCCGTTTTGTGTCTCATTCGATGAGGCTCCTCGTGGCGCAGATAATCTGGTCGTCTGAAAAGACTTCGTTCTGACGCCGAATATTCCGGCAAGAAATGTAAACTGAGCTATTGGCGTGTTTCGTGAGTATAAATATGACACCGCACATTGACGGGATCAGTGAAGGGCTGAAAGCCGAACCGGCTCTTCGGATCACGCAACTGCAGGTGAGCCATCCTGGGGCGCATGACGATGCCCTTTGGTTCATTGACGTTTCCAGCAGGGCCGAAAGAGTCCCAATAGAATAGCCTGATGGCAACTTCCCATTTCTGATTGAGTCGGCTTTCAGGGCAGACAGGAATCGCGAAATCGAGTGTTGATGACGTGGTAACGGCGATCAGGCGTTTATATGGGTCGTAGCAGGCCGCTGACCCCAGCCCTCTAGGGCCGGTTCCTGCGGCCCGTTCGGGCTCCCGTTCACTTGCACGGTCGTGGCGTTTTTCAACCAGGATGTTGAGAGACCATTAGAACGACCATCATCAATTTCGTTGTCGCAACCACCTATTATTCTGGCAAAGAGCGGAATAGCGAGTCCGCGGTCACTCCAGTCCGCGTGAACACTTCGTCACGAGCGCTTCGGCGTCCTGAAGAATTTTGGGGTTCATACTCTTTCCCTCAGCCGAGAGGCGATGAATACTTTGAACACTGCGCCTGGCTGCGCCGAGGGCTTTATCGCATTCTCCGAATTGGTCGTACACTACCGCCAACGTGAGATAAGCGTCCGCGATATACCACGGATAGGAAAGGTTGGCGCCGGATTCAGCGCGTTGAATCGCGCCTCGAGCATGTTCGAGCGCGGCGATCCGGTCACCCTTCAGCGCTATCGCGCGCGCCATTCGACCTTCAGCGGCAATCGCTGCCGTGAAGGCGTCCTGAATCGGCGGACCCTTGAGGATGTACCGGTCCGCCAGAACGACGGCTCGTTTATAGGCAGCCAGCGATTCCTCATATTTACCCATCGCCAGAAGGCGATCCCCGATGTAACGGTAGGTGTGCGCCAACGACAGATCGTAGCGCCTGAGCCCCGGCTCTGCGGCCGCGAGCGACTCAAACCTGCCGGCCGCGTCCCGAAGCATTCCCAGCGATTCCGCAAGCCCCTCCGCCGGTACGTCAACCCGCCCAGCCTTGAGCAAGAATGTCGCATAGTCGAATTTCGCGGACCGGCTCTGCGGGTCCACCAGATCCGCTTTCTCGAGCGCTTCCGCCTTTTTGTAATACGTTCGGGCGATATCGGGGCGACCCAGGTTCGCTACTTCAGGGTTGCCGTAACATGAGGCGATGTGCTCGTAGGCCAGTTTCGCGAAACGGCGGAAGACCACATCGCTGGGATGATCGCGAAACAGCCGCTCGCGAATCCGCAGACTCTCCTTGTCGTGGGGCAGAGTGGCGGCGAGGTTTCCCATCAGCGCGTGTACGTACCCGACCTGAGTGTGGGTGCTGGACAGTAACAACTGTATGTTGGTGTCGTCCGGGAATTCCCGCGCGGCGGCCGAGGCTTGCTTCAGGGCTTCTTGCGCGTACTTCAGAGCCAGCGGGTAGTCAGGGGTCGCCCGGGAAAGCGAAAGGTAGAGTGTCCCGCGGATGCGCGATCCGCTTTTGGGGTCTTCCTGTGATGCCTCAACCACATTGATGGCGTTTTGGAAGACATCGGCCGCGCCAGGACGGGCTAATTCGTTGAATACCTTTCCAATCTTGTCCTGCAAGTCTGCCCATACCTCCAGCCTTGCCGAGGCTTCAGGGTCCGCTTGAGGTCCGCGCACCGGTGAAACCGAACCCAAAAGGGCGGAGCCGGCCTGGAAGCTGCGCAATGCGCCAGCGTAGTCTCCCAGATTCGGGACGTCCGGATCGCCTTGAAGATCTCCCATTCTCAGATACGCCTTGGCCAGCGCAGCTCTCAGACGAGCATCGTTGCCCGCCTCCTGTGACATTTTCTCGAGGAACCCGAGCATCGTGGTCACAAGTTCCTGGCGGGCGGGCATCGCGCCGGTCAGCCGCTCCATGCGGGCGTATACATCGGAAAGGGAGAGATTCGACAAACTGATGATCTGCGCCAGCCGATCCTCAGCCCGCTGCTGTTCGCGGATCGCCAGGTCCCGGTGCATTTCCGCAGCGCGGCGGGCCTGCTGTGCCGCGCGAGCTTGGAAGAGGGCCATCACGATACCGCCCAGCAGGCTCGCCAGCGCGGCCGCGCTAGCGACTAAGGCAACCCGGTGTCGCCGTGCAAATTTCGCCCAGCGGTACCACACCGAGTCTTTGCGGGCCAGAACCGGACGGGACTCCATATAATTCTGAACGTCCTCGGCCAGGTGTTCGACTGAAGAGTAGCGGCGGGATGCCTCCTTGCGCATCGCCTTCATCACGATGTTGTCGAGATCTCCCCGAAGCTGCTTCCGCAGCCGCTCCATCCCAGCCCTGCCGGCAAGAGCCACGCTCGGTGCCACGATCTCGGACTCACAAATTGCCCGCTCGATCTCCCCCGGTTCGCTTGACGTGATCCTGTGCGCCCTGAGCCCGGTCAACAGCTCGTGAAGAATCGCGCCCAGCGAATAGACGTCGGTCGCGGTACTTACGGCCGTCCCCCTCACCTGCTCCGGGCTGGCATATGCGGGCGTCATTGCAGGGCTGGAGGACGTTTGCCGGGTGACGTTGTGGTCCAGTTCAGGATCGAGAATTTTCGCTACGCCGAAATCCAGCAGCTTGGGACTGCCTTCGTTGGTGATGAGAATGTTCCCCGGTTTCAGATCGCGATGGATCACCAGGTTGCGATGTGCGTGCGAAACCGCTTCACATACCTTAAGGAACAGCCGGCAACGGTCCTCAATAGAAAGGTCGTGCGAGGAGCAATAGTGGTCGATCGGTTCGCCGTCCACAAATTCCATAACCAGGAATGGCCGGCCATCGTCCGTGCTGCCGCCGTCAATCAATCGCGCGATGTACGGATGATCGAGATTGGCGAGAATCTGACGTTCTGCCTGGAACCGACGGAGCACGTCGTCGGTGTCCATGCCTCGCTTGACCAACTTGATCACGACTTCCTTCCGAAACGGGGCGTCGCGCGATGCCAGATACACTGCGCCCATTCCGCCCCGTCCGACCTCGCGGATTACTCGATAAGACCCAATCGACTGGCCGATGGATGTTGGAGAATCGAGCAGGGCTGAAGCTTCACGTTGGATCGCCATCTCGATCCCATCTCCTGTCTTTCGGTCGGAAGCGATCAGGGACTCGACCTCGTTGCGCAGTGTTTCATCGCCCGCACAGGCAGCGTCGAGGAACCGCTGCTGCTCGCCAGCCGGAAGATCGGCCGCTGCGAGAAACAGCTCCTCAACGCGATCCCAGTTTAAGGGCTCAGCCATCTTCGTGACTCCAACAGAGAGACCGCATCGGGGAAACGCTGCTCCTCGGCGGCCGAAGGATCCGCGGACGCGAAGGAACGGCTCCCGCAAGGCCATCCCAATTTACGGGCACAGTACCTTGGCGGCCAGTATTGATTATGCGACATTCGGCGGGCAACAGACTGGTTATGGAGAGAACGGGGCACAGCGTGCGGCCGTGCATATAGAAGGTAGCCAGTTGAAACGTACTTTTGGCGGCGCCGCGTCGTTGGGAGCCATATTTGGATCGGTCGGTCCACTTCACCGGTAATGTCGTTTCGCAGGGGTTAGGAAAGCGATGCCGTTTCCCGCGCACTCCGTCCCGATATTAAAGTGAAAACGTGGACGTGATCGATCTTGAAGGGGAAGCATGGGAGATCGAGACGTTGCGCGAGGAATACCGCGCAACTGTTAGTTGTCGGATGAGGCCGGGAACGCCCGGTCGAACAGCCGCACAATCTCGTCCGTGATGTCGTTCAGCGCCACGACTACGGGACCGTTTTCCTGTCCCGTATCGAGTACCAGCGAATAGCCATGCTCTCGCGCGTACGTCTCCAGCAAGGGGAGAAGTCGTCTGCCGATATCGCCGACCATTCGTCGTTGCTCCGCCGAAACCGCCGCCTGAATCCGAGCACGCTCTCGCGACACGTCTTCGGCCTTCTGATCGATGGCCAGGGAGCGCTTTGCCATTTCCTTTGCCCCCATTGCATGACGAAAAGGCCAGACACCGCGCTGGTCCTTGCTTTCGCGATCCAAGACTTCGCGTTCGGTCCTGATCTCCGTGTCTCGTTTCTCCAATTCGGCCAAGGGCGTTTCCCATCGGGATCTCATCTGCGCCGAGGCCCTCTGGCCCTCCAGGGAACGCGCCACAGCCTCCTGAATGCGAATCGTAGCGGTGGTCGGTTGAGCAGCCAACGGGGCTGCCAGAAGCATAGAAGCGAGGACCGCCAAAGCAGGTGTGTGCATGGCTCGCGGATAGGCAATCCGGTTTCCAGGAGCAGCCTGCACGGAAATGCGCCTGCTTAGGCCATCGTAAATCCGTGCGAGGCCGTCACACGCGTGAATCGCAGGCACATTGCTGGCCCAGCGGCGATTCCGCCTCAATCTACGATAATCGCGTTTTTCAATGGAGTGTTAGCGCCGGATTAAAACGGAGCCAGTTTCGGCGGCTTTGGCTCCGCCAGTCGAAGACAAGTTGGCCTGCCGTGGACACTACGAACGCGGCTGCCGCGCAACGCCAGCCAACAATCACGGA
>Ga0126381_100002608_pt1 | contig 19527 bp, 16 predicted proteins | sample PanSoiMetPlot_28_FD_96465 | JGI IMG/M metagenome (GOLD analysis project Ga0126381, IMG submission 96465) | Tropical forest soil microbial communities from Panama - MetaG Plot_28 | ecosystem: Environmental > Terrestrial > Soil > Tropical forest > Bulk soil | place: Panama | collected 2016-02-17
CGCTGGTGAGCAAGCTCCTGCGGTTCGCCGCCAGGGAGAAGCCTGAAGGCGCTCGGGGGACGCCCACCCCGTTTACAAACGCGGGTCAATAACGGGGGTCGGCACGGCCGAGCGGTACGCTCCATTCCCCACCCTGCCTGGCGGTCGGCAGATTCCAGGAAAAAGTTAGTTGCCGATTCCATACCCCCGTTCTCTTTGGTTATTAAACCCGCTAAATCCTTCTTCCAAAGGGTACTAACATCTGGATTTATTGCTTGCAGAGCGCACTGGCTATGGGTTCTAATTGGCATGGAGGCAGAGCCATGGCGCAGATGTTAGCGTCCCTGAAAAATTTCAGACGGGAAGAAGACGGCCAGGATTTGATCGAGTACTCTCTTCTGATCGTCTTCATCGCAGTCGCATGTGCGGCAATCGTAGGAACTGGCGGGTCCGCCACTACTCCGATCTGGTCGCACGCGAACACGCAGCTTTCGGCAGCCAACGCCGCCGCCAGCTAGACGGAAGCCGCTCAGACGAAGTAGCTCTCCCCATCCGACACAAAATTCCGGCGTTTCCGGCTTTCCCGGCAGATTCACACGTCTAGTAAAATGGAGCTTCCAGCCCGTTGACGCGGCTGATCGCCGACCTTTTACCGACATGAAGCCTTTTGTTTTCCTGCTGCTGCCGCTGATTTGCGCAGCCGCCATTCCCCACGAGATGGCGGCGGTGATCGATATGGCCCGGCAGGCGCCGGGTGAGTTTGGAGCCGACGCCCTGATTCGGGTGGCCGCGACCGAAAAGTTAGATAAGCCGGTTCGCGTTCAATTGCTGGAAGAAGCGTTCCGCCGGGCCGCCGAAGCGCAACAACCGTACAAGCGGCAGGCTTCCATCCTGCGAGTCGGGGGAACCGCGGGTTTCCTGCAGCACGCCTATCAGCAAAACCTGGACGCGCTCTCTCTGCGCCTGCGGGCGGTAGAAGCCATGCTCCCCTTGGATCACGCCAAGGCGCGCAGCCTGTTCCTCGAGATTCCTCCCTTGCAGCCTCCCAAGATCACTTGCGACGATTACCTCATCTATAACGTGAAGCTGTTCTATGAGGTGCTGGGAAAGGTGGCACAGCAGTCCTTCAGCGCCCAGGAGGCGGCCACCGGAGAGCCGGTTCAGCTGCTCGAACGGTATGTCAGCGCGATAGACTCCGCGGCGGAGGTGGAACCGGCCGCCCACATGCTGGCCGAAGGCGGGATCGAGAACAAGGACTTCGCGACCCTGACGACGGCGCTGGGCGCTTCCCTGGGCAGGATCTCCGGCGACGACCGCACCTTCACCGCCACTGTTTCGCCTGCCAGCCAGCAGATCCTCGCTCTGCTGGAAAACGCCCGCCGGCGGGAGGTTTCGGCGTTAGCGCTGGTGGAAGGGTACCGGCTTTACTTGGTGAACAATCTTTCCGGGCCGCGCTGCTCCGATGACGACCTGGTGGAGAGCGGGCAGAGCTACTCCATGACCACGGGTGGGCCGGCGTCAGGCATGGGCACAGCAGCGGCTGACTACTTCAATCAAAAACTGGCCAAGCCGCCCATCCTGCCTTTGCGCGAGGAGGAGGTGACACCCGCCAAGATCGAAGGCGCGGCCACTGGTCTGCGATCCTGCCAGGCGGCGGATTGCAAGGACCTGGCAACTCAGTACCGCTCGCTGATCTTCGACGCCTCCGGCACACCGCTGCCGCCGGCAAAGAAGGACACGGCGGAGTGGCGCGTGCAATTGCAACAGTTCCTCAACTCCCTGGCAAACTGGAAAGAAGCGGGCGGCACCGACAGCGAAGAACGGGAGCAGTTCCGCGACAAGTGCGCGATGTTCGGCTCGCTGCTGGGAGTGATTCCTCCGGGCCCTGACAGCGAACGCGTGCTGCTCGCCTGGCTGGACTACCTGCAAGGCAGCCGCGTGGCCCAGGACGACCGGGTCGGCTGGTTCCTGCCGGTGAACACGCTCATCGGGAGAGTAGCGATGGACCCGCTGGGGCTGGGCAAGCTCACCGAAGCCCTGCGCAAGACGCCGAACCCCGTGATTGCCCTCTACATCGAACTGGAGCACGTTGCGCCCCGCACGCCGGATCAGATTCTGCCGTTAATGTAGCTGCGCGCCGCGGGCTGCGAGCTTCGAGCGAACCCGGTGCGGTACTCTAAGCCAGGCTTGCCGGGTAGCGCGTGGGTCGTCACTCGCTCACAACACATCCGCGAATCCCTTCTTCATGTAGCGGAAGAACAAGCCGCCGGCCAGGAAGGTGGCGGCGCCGTAGATGGTCAGCAGAAGCAGATCGTAAGGATCGGGAAAGCGGGAAGTTAAGAGAATCTGGCGGTAAGCGCGTACGCCGAAATAGAGCGGGTTGGCGAATTCCAGAGGTCGCGCCCACGATGGGATATAGCTCTCGGGGATCATGATGGGGGTCATCCAAAACCAGAGCGTGAGCACCACACTCAACACCTGAGCCGTATCGCGCAGGAAGACGTGGAGGCTGGCGACAATCCAGCCGAATCCTACGGCAAACAGCCCGAGCGAGAACATATAGACCGGCACCATCAGCAGAAAGATGCTGATCTGGTTCTCCTTGATGGCGGCAGCAGCCACCATCAAGGCCAGCGCCAACAGATGGCTCACAACGGCCGACAGGAAGACCGAAACGGGCACGATTTCTGACGGAAAGACAGTTTTGGTGATGAGACTCGCCTGGTCAAGCAGGCTCGAGGCCGAACGCTGCACGGTGTCGCTGAACAGAAGCCAGGGCAGCATCCCGGCGAACAGCCACAACGCGTAGCTCCGGGTAACTTCTCCTTTGGGCAACTGCGTCCTCAGGCAGACGCTGAAGACATACCACCAGCTCACCAGCAGGATCAGCGGGTGGATCACCCCCCAGATCCAGCCCATGGCCGAGCCGACAAAGCGCTGCTCAAAGTCGCGGCGTACCAGCTGGAACAGCAGGCTGCGCCGCTCCACCAGATTCCGCAGAAATAGCGTACCGGGGACTCTCCTGGACACCTTTACCGCTTATAATATCAATTTAATCAATGAGTTGCAAGCAAGTTAGCCAACCGTTGCCAACTTGACAACACCGTGATCCGTCTGTTACAGTCTCAGTTTCGTCAATTCAGCAGTTTGTTCCAAGAGTAGTCCCACCGAGGCCCAGGGGTAGTTGGTTCCCCGAATCTAAAAGGGTCCGGACGGAGATGACTATGAAGCAGGAATACTTTGTAGTAGTGCTGGCTCATTCCCTCCGCGGCAGGCTCCGACGAGTTCATATTCCACATAAAGCGGTTTACGCCATTCTCGCTCTCGCTCTACTGGGTTGTTTTTCTGTCGTCGGTTTCGTCGCCAGTTATGCCCGCATGGCCTGGAAGGTAGCCAACTACAACGCGCTGAAGCGCGAGGCCGATGCCCTGCGGACGCGCTACCGGAGTCTGCAATCGAAGGTGAACCAGACCGACCAGCAATTGGCCAGCCTGGAATTATATGCCCGGGAAGTCACCGTCGCATACAACATCAAGCAGAAGCTGGAGGGGCCGGAGGATATTTCGGGCGAGGGCAAACTGGTGCCGAGTTATGCCGAAAGTGTAGAAGACTACGACTTCCTGCGCAGCGCCAATTCGCTTTCGCTACGCAGCCGCCGCGGTCTCGGCACATTCCAGCCGGAGTACGCCAGGCCGAGCGAGTGGCCGGTGGAAGGCCGGCTGATGAGCCCGTTCGCGCAAAGGACCGACCCGTTCTCGGGCGAAGGCGAGTTTCATAAAGGCGTGGACATTAGCGCCCCGACCGGCACGCCGGTGCACGTCACCGCCGACGGAATCGTGGTGCATGCCAACGTGCAAAGCGGTTACGGCAAGCTGGTCATAGTGGACCATGGATCGGGAATTCAGACCTACTACGCGCACCTGTCGAAGTTCTTCGTGCACACCGGCCAGACCGTGCGTCGCGGCGAGCTGGTCGGTGCGGTGGGTAGCACCGGGTGGGTGACCGGCCCGCACCTGCACTACGAAGTCCGCATGGGCGGCGCGCCGGTAAATCCGACCCGTTATCTCCGGCCGGCCGCTCCCGCGACGCAGCAGGCGTCGGCCCACAGCGACTTCCCGTTCTAACAGACTGATCCGTGGGGCAGGCGGTCGCCGTCTGCCATTCCGCTTATTTTGCCGGCGCCGATCCTGTGGCCGGATTATATCTGGGATTTTCGGGGTTTTGCGGCTGATCGACAGGCGACACGCGGGGAACGGGCTTGGCGCTTTCGACCCAGGCGGTGTACGCGAGGTCGCGGAGGAATCCCGCGCCGGCGGCCAGGCGCTTCGAAACCAATTCCCGCGCTTCGGCGCCGTCAGGTTTTGCCCAAGCTCCCCGAAGATCGAGCCGGTACACATCCTCGGTGAACCCGCGTGCTTCGAGCGAATGATCGAGGACCGCCTGCCAGACGTTTTCCAGCAGACGGGGCTCTGGGCGCATGTACTTCACCACATCCTGTTCGGTAATGCCCGCCAGATCCACAAATTGAGATTCGAAGCGGCCGTGAATCATGGGATCGCGAGTGTAGCCTTTGGGATCCGCTCCCGACCAACCGTCGTGGTGGATGGAGTTGTGCAGCGGCTGCGCGGCATCGGCCACGTAATGCCCCACCCAGCCCATGTAGAACGCAATGTCGGTGGCCAGCATTTGCTTGACCTGCGCCGGATCGCGCAGTAGCGGAGAGATGGGCGCGTACAGCGTCGCGATGTTCGTGCGGGCGGCATCTCCGGGAGCAATCAATCCACGGTAGAGCCGCATACCCGCCTTCATGCGCTCATAGCCCTCGATCATCGAGTATGCCTGGAGGCCCGTGTAGCGGATGTTGAGCAGCTTCGCTCGATCGGGATCTTTGGACCTGGTCTTCAGATACTCATCGTAGACGCGCAGCGTGAACTCCGTGCGCGAGTGCGGCGGATCGGGAATGAAGTCGAAGGCCTCCGTGTACCAGCCATGGTTCGCATCTTCCGAGATCCGAAGCCAGGGCTCGGAAGGACTGCGCCACGTATCGGGAATGGTACCCAAGTGCCCAATGTAGGCCTTCTGCGCGCGCAGGAATGCCGGACCATCCTCGGGGATCCCCTCGACAGCTGCGAGGTTGGCCACCGTGTGGCCGCGAACTCCCCATGCGCCCAATTGGGGACCCAGCGAAAAATAGACGGAAAGTGCAATTGCGGTTGCGGATCTCATCGGCGGCCTCCTTTCTACCAATAGAACTTCAATCCCAACTGAACGTTTCTTCCGGGGCGCGCCGCGGTGATGGTTCCGAAGCCGGCGCTTCCGACAGTGGAGGCCGGCGGTTCGTAGCTCACCTGGTTGAACGTGTTGAATGCCTCGCCGCGGAACTGAAAGTAGCGGCGCTCTGCCAGCGAGAACCTCTTCGCGATACCAAGGTCCCATTGCTGCAGGCCGGGTCCCCAGATCGTGTCGCGCCCGACGGTGCCGTAGGGCGTGGTCTGCGGGACGAATGCCGCCGGATTGAACCATTCCTGCGCGGAGGGGTTGCTCACGGAAGGCGAAACACCGGGCACGACGTTGGCGCGCGTAGTGCGGTCGGCGCCCATCATGCAGTTGGCGCAGGCGGGGCTGGCGATGGTCAAGGGAAGACCGGTGCGCCAAGTCCAGATCCCATCCAGCTGCCAGTTTCCAACCGCAGCGTTCAGCCATACCGGCGCGGAGGCCATCATCTTCCGTCCGCGGCCGAAGGGCAGGTCGTAGACCCAGCTCGCCACCGACGTCAGTTTGACAATGTTCTCAGCCAGGGCCTTCTCATTGGCGAAGTTGTAGGCATCCTGCGGATAGAGGGAGCCGTTCGGATCGTTCCACGCGCCGACATTGTCCAAGCCGCGCGCATAGGTGAAGGAATGGAGCAGTGTCATGCCGTTGGAGAATCGCTTCTCTAACCGCGTCTGGAGCGCATTGTAGAAACTGTTGCCGCCGGAATCCATGTACTCCACGTCGCCGAAGCCGGGATTAGGGCGCCGCGCCGCAAGTGTGGCGGCAGGACCGGCGACATAGGGCTGATTCGCATTCCAGAAGCGCGCGAGATGTGTGCCCTTATTGCCGACGTACCCCGCTTCGAAGATCCAGTCCTTGGCCACGGCGTACTGCACCGTAAGGTTCCACTGCTCGACGTAGCCGGCCTTCAGGTTCGGGTCGTTGCCGCGGACCGCCTGATCGGTGGGCAGCGCAGTGGCGAAAAAGTTTGTGGGCGGTCCACCGTCCAGCGTGACAAACGCGGCTGAACCCGGTCCCTGGGTGCGCGTGAGGTCGTGCAGGAAAGGCGGGTTTTCCGCCAGAAGGTTCTCGCGCCCCTGCCGGAACGTGTGCTGGTAAAACAGGCCATACGCCGACCGCACCACCAGCTTGGGCCGCACGGTCCATGCCAGGCCGAGGCGCGGCGCGAAGTTGAGCCGGTCGGACTTCACGAGGGATTTGTTACCGACATTGGGATCGGTGGCGAGAACGAGCGACCCGGTCGCCAGGTCGTAATTGGCCAGCCGGTTGTACTTCTCGTATATGGGAGTGCCGTACTCGTATCGCAGGCCGAGGTTGAGCGTAAGATTGGGCAGGACTCGATAATCGTCCTGCACGAAGAAGTTGTATATCTGGTTCCGGTTGTAAGCGACAAAAAAGCCGGTCTGCGTGTAGGCCGCGGGCAATCCGAGTAGAAAGTCGCCCCAGGGATTCCCCGTCCATACATTGGCGAATGTGAAGGTGCCGCGTATCGAGGAAACGTCGAGGATGGCGGTTTGAATGTACGTGACGTCCGCACCCGTCCGAATGCTATGGGCGCCGCGCTGCAGAGATAAGACGCCGCTGGTGAGGTAGGTATTGGGAATCTGGTACTGCGGCTGCGACGTCGTGCTGCCGAAGGCGCTGAGTCCGGAGATGTTGAACTTGGGCCATCCGGCGTTGATCTTAGGCCCTTGGGGCAGGTTGGGGATTCCCAGAAGGTCGGTGGAACTAGGAGACCCGAAGTTCGGCGGGAAGACATTCGCGCCCAGCCGGGTGTAGCCAAGGCGCAGATCGAGAACCGTGGTTGGCGTGAGCGTGAGGGTGTCGCCGACCACGGCACTCTGGCCGCGGGTCTGGGTGCTGCCGAACTGATCGTTGAACGAGCCCTCGGCGTATCCGCTGAAGGGCGCGGGACGGAAGGTGGTCGAATCGGAGAAGCTGTAGCGGCCGAACAGGCGCGATCGAGTGCCCAGATACTGATCGACGCGGATGTCGAACTTGTCTGCCCGCACGCTGTCGACCACCGTACTGATGTAGGCGCCGGGAGTGGTGATGAGCGGCGCCGCGTTCGGTACCGGGAACTGCGGATAGGCGAGGATTTTCGCCGCCACCGGGCTCCACCGGCTCTGCGGAATGATTCCGCCTGGAAACGCGGTGTTGGTGGTGGGATCGACCGGCGCGACCTTCAACGTGGCTCCGAGCCCGGCCGGGGGATTGGCGAAGTTGCCCTGCTCGAGCGCCGGCGTGGCGACGAGAGATTGGAAGATGACGCCGTCGCGTTCCCGGTCCCCCTCGTAGTTCACGAAGAAAAAAGTTTTGTCTTTCACGATCGGTCCGCCGATGTTGCCGCCGAACAGGTTGAACCGCACTTCGGGCTTAACACCGCCGAGGGTCGGCGTCCAGCCGTGCGCATCCATGCCGTCGTTCCGGAAGAATTCCCATCCCGTGCCGTGGAACTGATTACTGCCGCTCTTGATCGTGACGTTCACCACGGCGCCCGCGCTGTGGCCATATTCCGCCGAGTAGCCGTTGCTTTGCACGCGGAACTCTTCCACCGCATCGACGGATGGGAGCATGACGTCGACGCGATCGCCGCGGTAGCTGGTGGCGTGAGAATTGTTGTCGATTCCGTCCAGCAGGTAATCGTTCTGCAGCGTCCGGTTGCCGTTGATGCTGATGGCGCCGCCCAGGCGCTGGTCGGGATTGTAGGTTGTCCCGGGCACCAGCAGCACCAACTGCGTGTAGTCGCGTTTATTCAGCGGCAATTCCTCCACCTGCCGGCTCTCGATGACTTGGCCGCGAGTGCTCGTGTCCGTCTCGAGTTGGGGCGCCACCGCCGCCACGACTGTTACTTCGCCCGTGACTTGGCCTGGTTCCAACGTCAGATCGGTTCTGAGGCGATCGCCGACGCGCAGCACGAGGGTGTCGCTTTGGGCCGGACGAAATCCGGCAATGGCGGCATCCACCTGGTAATGGCCGCTTCGAAGGTCCGGGAAGGAATAGCTGCCTTGATCGTTCGCCAAGGTGGAGACTTGTAGCTTCGTATCGAGGCCTAGCAGAGTAACTTTGGCGTGGGGAATTACCGCTCCGCTGGCGTCGCGAATCGTTCCCAGGATTTCTCCGTATTCGAACTGGGCACGGACCGGCATGGCGGAAACCGCAACCCAGGCACACAACACCACTGTGGGAGTTCTCATACAGAAGTCGCTCCTTTGATCTGGTGCCAACGGCTCGGGCGTGCGCTCACCGCCGCACAGGCTCAGCCCAAAACCGCCAGCTCACTCGGGGTTGGTGGGAGCATAGCATCGCCGTTTTTCGGAGGTGTGAACGATCGAAAACAGGAGGATTTCAGAAGGTAAACTTCCGGGGCGATTGCGCCCGGTTACTCCGCCGGTGCGTAGTAGCCCAGCCGCCAGAATGCGCGCAGCGGCGGGAGACCGTGGGGCGGAATCACCTTCACCTGCACGTGATGGTAGCGGCCATCGCGCTGCTGATCGGTCGGGGAATAACCCAGAACATAGCGATTGCGCAGTTCGATGCCGATTTTGGCGGCGATGTCCGGCAGCTCCGATAAATCCTCCACGGGAAACTGGCGGCCGCCGGTCTGCTCGGCCAATTCGTTGAGTAGCCCGGGGCCGGCCAGCTCCTCGGGCGTGCGGCCGCGCGACCCGGAGGGCTCGAAGATGCCGATCGCATAGATCAACACGTCCGATTCGCGAACCGCATTGCGCACTTCCGTTTCGGTGTAGCGGCTGCAATTGTCGCCGCCGTCGGAAATGATCAGCAGGGCTTTGCGCTGCTTGGCGGAGTTTTTGATTTCGTGCATCGCCAGCATCATGGCGTCCAGCAGAGCTGTGCGGCCCCGGGACTGCGTGAAGGTGAGCTGGTTCTGAATCTCCTCGGGGTCCCTCGTGAGCGGGATCATGAGCCGGGGCGTGTCGTTGAACTCCACCAGGAAGAATTCATCTTCGGCATTGGCGGTCTTGAAGAATGCCGAAGCGGCCATCCGCGACCGGCGCAGCTTGTTCCCCATACTGCCGCTGGTATCGAACACCAGCCCGACGGCCAACGGCTCATCATCCATGGCGAAGTGCGTGACGGTCTGCTCGACCTTGTTGTCGAAAATCTTGAAGTGCTCCTTTTCGAGACCGGTCACAGGACGGTTGTTAGGGTCGCACACCGAGACCGGAACCAGAACGAGATTGGTGTCGACGCGCAGCGTGCCGTGGGGCTCGGCGGGTTTGGGCGCGCGCGCGCGCGGCTCAATGGAGACTTGGGCGTAGGTCGCGACCAGCGTCACCCACGCCATCGCGGCCCCCACGGGAACAGCATTCCATCGCCGCATAAAGCTCTTTGGAGAGCATTGTACTGCGAGTCGAGCCGCTGTGGGAGTGAGATTTACCTTAGAACTACTCAGCGCTGCCGATTATGCCGCCGCGCCCGTTCCGCGGGCTTGAGCGACGGCGGCTCTAAACTGGCGGGCGCGTTCCTCGATGATGTCGTAGCGTCCTTCCTGCATGCACTTCCCATCCACCAGTTCGCCGCCGACGCCTACGGCGCAGGCGCCCGCCTTCAGAAAATCACCGACGGTTTCCAGGTTCACGCCGCCTGTGGGAATCATCTCAATTTGCGGGAAGGGGCCTTTGAGCGCCTTGATGTACTTGGCTCCGCCAACGTTGCCGCACGGAAAGATCTTGACGGCGTCCGCGCCGGCCTCCCAGGCAGTGAGAACTTCCGTGGGGGTGAGGGCGCCTGGGCAGACAACCTTGGAATACCGCTTGGCCATTTCGATGGTGGCCGGCTTCAGGCTAGGGCAGACCAGAAACTCCGCGCCCGCCAGCATGCAGATACGGGCGGTTTCGGGGTCGAGCACCGTACCCGCGCCGAGCAGGATTTTTCCTCCGAAACGGTCAGCCAGCTTCTCCAGAGCGCGCACCGCGCCGGGCACAGTCATGGTGATCTCGGCGGCGCGCACACCTCCCTTGTAGATAGCCTCGACGGACTGAATGGCTTGCTCGGCAGTGGAGGTGCGGACGACGGGGACCAGCGCCACCTCGGTAATTACAGAGAGGATTTCCTTGGCGTTCATGAGAACTCCACGGTAGCAGAAAGTGGACGAGTGGGAGCCCAGCTCGAGAGGGAGCCGGGAAGTGGAGACCTACGGCGCAGCAGAAGCTTGTTGGTATGCTATTGGCTTGACACCCCAAAACGCAGAACAGGAGCCGCAGCCGCCTCGCGTGTCAGTGGTGGTGGTTTCGCGCAACCGGGCGGAGTTGCTGCGGAAATGCCTCGAGTCGCTGGAGAGGTCCGAGGGTCGGCCGAGCCTTCAAATCATCGTGGTGGATAATGGTTCGCGCGATGGCAGCGGGCAGCTCGACGAGGACTTCCCTGGAGCGCAGTTCGTCCGGCTGCCCAAGAACTTCGGGTTGACCAAGGCGCTGAATATCGGGTGGCGAGCGGCCGATGCGGAGTATGTCTTCTTTCTGCACGACGATACAGAAGTTTCACCGACAGCAGTGCTGGCGCTGGCGGAGGTGCTGGATCGGCATCCGGATGCCGCGGCGGTGTGCCCGCTACTGATTACGGAGAGCGGCGAGCCGGCCCCGCAACTTGGCCATCTTCCGCCCGACGGCGAATGGCGGCCGGTTGAGGCACCGGCCGCTCATGCGACTGAGCCCGTCCCCGTAGAGTTTCCACGCGGCGCGGCATTGATGGCTCGAGTCTATTCCATCAAAGCCATCCGGCAAATCGACGAGCGCTACGGTCAGTTCGGCAGCGATGCCGACCTGGCAACGCAGATTCTGCGCGCATCCAAGAAGATCCTCCTGCTCCCGTCGGTCCGCGTGAAACACTTGAATCACCGCGAATACACCGCTCACGAACACGCCGATTTCCGTCTGGCGCAAGCCGTATTTGCAGGCAAATACAACGGATTCGGCGCCGGACTCCGGAAACGGTTGGCTTCGATTTTCGCGCCTCTGCTGGGTTTCCGGTTGGGCGAGCTGCGTTACACGCTGGCGGGGCAAAAGATCGACGGAACCCAGGAATAGTGCGCGACCAAGGTTTTCTATCGTTAACACTGGTACTCTAACGTCCGGCATCTAGAAGTGTCAGCCGGGTCCGGATAGCATTGATTCCGTATGGATGCCATCCTTTGGGTTCTGCTGCCCGGATTTGTCGCCGTGGCTTCCGGGCTGCTGGCCTGGTTCGTAACACAGTCGCGCATGGAAGTGAAAATGGCCGAGCAGCGGGAAAGCCTGGCCGTGGAACGCGGCGCCATTCAGGCGGAGCGCGACGCCATGGAAGCATCGCTACGGACCGCCTTGAAGGCCGCGGAGGAATCGGCCAAGCGCCAGGCCTTCGATAACTTCCTGAGCGAACTCAAAGTAGAGCAGCGGCACTATACGTGCGAAAACCGTCTCCTGACCCGTAACCGGAAGAGTCTGGTGTTGCAGGAGCGCATGTATTTCCGCAATATTCCGCTTTCGGACTGGATCGAGCACGAAATACCACTGGAGGAGGCCGCGGACGTGAACCGTCTGGTGCAGGACATGACGGTGTTCGACAAATCTGTGGTCTCCATCGCCGAAGGACCGCGCCCCCACCGCGCTCTTGCATAAGTTACAAATTCATACCGCCCGGACGCTGCTAGAATACTAGTCTATACTTGTGGAGAAGTCATCGAAAATGAAGCGATTCCGGATTTGGGCGATCTGTGCGGTTGTGGCGGCGGCCGGCCGTTTGGTCATTCCGGCCGCGGCGGCCCCGGCGAAAGGCGATGCGGCTAAAGGCAAAGACGTGTTCGAGCAATGCGCCGTGTGTCACAACGCCGATAGCGACGAGAAGAAGACTGGACCGGGTCTGAAGGGCCTCTTCAACAAAGACAAGCTGGCAAACGGCAAGAAACCCACCGAGGCGAACATCCGCGCCCGGGTCGACGAGGGCGGAAACGGCATGCCCGCCTACAAAGACCTGCTGAGCGACCAGGAAAAAGACGACCTGATCGCGTACCTCAAAACCCTCTAACACAAAAGCTTTCGCAACACCGCGCGCCAAGAAGGAATAACGTTGGCGTCCTTGGGAGGGCGGTTCTGTTCTCAGCCTTCTGCTTTCGGCGGGAACTTCTGGAACATCTTGTCGACGGCGTCGTCCCTCTTGGGCTCGTTCTCTCCCGGGTTGTGACTGCGGATCACTGCGGACGCTCGGCCGCGGAAGACAAGCTGTTTCGTCTGGCCGTCAAACAAAGGTCTGCCGTCAGGTTCCCGACCTGTTCGGGAATGGCCTCCGTGGGGGCCATACCCCGCCAGCCCCAGCCCGGCCGACCATCGTAGTAGGTCTGTAGAGTTTCCGGTTCGCCGGTGCGGCCGAACGCCGAGACAACGGCATCGCCACCCGATGCCACCCGCTGCCAGCCCGGCGCCGCGCGCGCGCTATCCACCGCTTTTTGGATCCGGCCTTGCCATAGATCATGGCCGGCTCGCACCCCTTAGCCAAGAGTACGTATGACAGCGCCCGAAATCGGCGTGATGGTCATAATCGGTGAAACGTCCGCCGCGAACCGCAGAATTCCGCCGGCCAGCCTCGCCGCTGGTCCTGAAGCTGAACGCCGGTAGCTGAGAGCGCTAAGCGCTTATTGCTGTTGGAAGGCGAGTTGGTAGTTGCCCACCGATGAATATCCGCTGAAGGGCTTGGCGACGACAAAGTAACTGCCGGCAGCCAGTTGAGTGGCAATTTGAGAGGTCGTGGTGCCGCCGCCATCGTCCGCCTGCGCGACGATGTTGCCTTTGGCATCCAGGAGCACCAGGTTAGGATCGAAATCGCCGGTAGTAAGCTTCACATCCACATTGGCTCCCGAACTCAGCGTGATCTGGTACACGTCGGCAAAGGTGCCGTCTCCATATTGACAGGAGCCGTACGAGAGAGTGCCGGAGATCGTGCCAGGAGCGAGTGTGGAGAGCGCCGCGCAAAATCCGGGGCGAGACCCGGCGGCGCCGAGCAGCGAGACCTGGTAGAGGCCGGTCGAGCCTGCGGCTGCCGCCTTCGCCGTTAATTGATACGTTCCAGCCTTCAGGTATTGGACGATCATCGGATCGTTGTAACTATAGCTGTCGGTATCGCTACGCAGGAAATTACCGTTCGAGTCCGTGAGGGTTAGATTCCCCGCAAGGTCCGTGGACGTCATGATGGCGGCCACCACGCTGTCCGAATCCAGGGTGAACTGATAGAAATCCGCCGGCTGACCGTTCGCGCTGAAACAACCCGAGGCCCCCACGTTTTGAACGTATCCGCTGTTGAGCGTGAGCGACGGAAGCTTCGAGCAGCTTGCGATCGGCTGCGCCGTGAAACCGGGAGTCAACTGGTAAGCGCCGGATGCCGCCGCGGCGGCCGCCACGATGGTGTATGTGCCGGCAGGCAGCAGCGCGGAGACGCTGGCAGCGCCCAGTCCCTCCAGGTCTTCGTTCCAGACGATCAGGTTGTCTTTGCTGTCGCGGATGGCCACCTGCGCAGTGAAGGCGCTCGTGGTCAGATTCGCCGTCAACACGCCGGAAGAGGGCAGTGTCATGCTGTAGAGATCGGCCAGGCCCAAGCTCGTGCGGCAGCTTGCCGAAGAAAGCGTGCCGGAAACTCCGGACGGAACCGCATTCAGAACCGCGGGCTGGCAGCCTTGCGGATTGCCGGCGGTAAATGCATAGGTGAACGTATAACTGCCGCCTCCGGAAACCGCGTCGCTGAACAGCTCCACTATGTAGCTGCCGGCCGGAAGCTGCATCCGGATATCGCTCTTGCCCGTGCCCGCGCCCTCCGCATCCGCCGCCAGCTGGTTTCCCGCGGCGTCCATCAGAAACAGCGTGGGATGAAAATCCGCCGAGGAGGCGCTGACCTCCGCAAGTCCGGCACTGGGAACGGTCAGGAAGTAATAGTTATAAAACTGCAGGTCGTCCGCGCCATCAATCGACTCCGAGCAGCCCGCGCCGGTGATGGCGGCGGAGTCTGTTGCCGGACCGGTGAACGATTTCTGCGCCAGACAGGTTTCCGTGGGAGCCGCCTGAAAGCTGGTGGCGAGCTGGAATGACCCGGTATTGTCGACGAGTGAGACCACCACCTGGTATTGGCTGCCGCCGGCCACCGTTGCCTTGGCGCTGTTCGTGCCCGAAGCAACAAAGTTGCCGACACTGTCGCGCACCGTAACCAGCGCGTTTAAGGTGGAACTCGTCACTGCTACCGAGAGCGTCCCGGAACCGAACAGGTTCACCCAGTAGCCTTCGTAGGGCGTGCCATCGGGCGCGGCGCATCCGGAGCTGCCCAGAGATCCATTGACAGTCTGGTTGAGGCCCAGGTTGGGAAAGGCCGTGCACCACATGGCGGGCTCGGCGGTGAAGAGCGGCTCGAAAGTGAATGGTCCCGCCTGCCCCGGATTCTGGCCGTTCACCAGAATGGTGTACGTGCCGGCTTCCACGGGCTGCTGGACGGCCGTTCCCGAGGCGAGTTGCGTCCCGGTGGCGTCGCGCAGGATCAGGCCGACCGAGCCATCCGTAGGGGTGAGGTTTAGCTTCAACTGTCCTCGCACCGGCAGAGTCAATGCATAACCAGCGTAAGGAGTGCCATCCGAGAGAAGGCACGCGGTGGAATCCAAAGCAGCCGAAACCTGCGCTCCCGGCAGAATTCCCGTTGGTGCGCAATTCTGAGCCCAAAGCGCGACCCACCCTCCCAGAAGCAGCAGTCCGAGGCGCATCTTTCTAAGATGGTAAACCCATACAACCGGCTAATGTTACGGGCCGGCATTTACAATCAGAATTAGACATGTCCGGGTCCCGTCTTCTCGTGCTTTTGACGCTGCTGGCAGGCGAATTGTCTGTGGGGTTGGCCGCCGATCCGCCGACTTTTGCCCACGATGTGGCGCCCATCCTCTATCTCAACTGCTCGCCATGCCACCGTCCGCAAGAAACCGGCCCGTTCTCCTTGCTTTCTTATAACGATGCCAGGAAGTGGGCTGGGCAGATCGCGGCCGTGACCCACAGTCGCTATATGCCGCCATGGCTGCCGGAACCCGGCCATGGCAACTTCGAGGGAGAGCGCCGCCTGACCGATCAAGAGATCCGCACGATCGCGGACTGGGCCGCGGCGGGTGCTCCCGAGGGACCGGCCGGCGAAACTCCAAAGCCTCCCAATTTCCCGACGGGCTGGCCGATGGGGGCGCCGGACCTGATCCTGGAAGCACCCGCGACATATCACGTACCCGCGTCGGGTCCGGACGTCTACTGGAATTTCGTCCTGAAGCCGAATCAACCGGTTACACGATACGTACGGGCGATCGAGATCCGTCCCGGCGATCGCAAACTGGTACATCATGCGAACCTGCTGGTGGACCGTTGGGCGTCTTCGCATCTGCGTGAAGCGACGCCGGGCGGGGGCTTCCCTGGCATGAATCTGGAGATCATGCGCAGCCCATTCGATCCGCCGGGCCATCTCCTGTTCTGGAAGCCGGGCAGCGTGCCGCACCAAGAGCCGGAAGGGCTCGCGTGGCGGCTCGATCCCGGCGACGAGCTGGTGCTGAACGTGCACCTGCATCCCAGCGGCAAGCCAGAGGAGATCCGGCCCGCCATCGGGTTGTACTTCACCGACAAGGCACCGACCAAGCTTCCGCTGCTGGTGCAGATGGAAAACGACCAGGCGCTTGACGTTCCGCCGGGCGCGCAGGATTTCGAAGTGAAAGACGATTTTCGTCTTACGTTGGATGTGGATGCATTGGCAGTCTATCCGCACGCGCACTACCTCGGTAAAGTGCTGGAGGCCTACGCCACGCTGCCCGACGGCCAGCGTCAATGGCTGATCCGCATTCCCGATTGGAATCCCGACTGGCAGGCGGTCTTCTACTACCGCGAGCCGGTCTTTCTGCCGAAGGGCACTGTGATTTCGATGCGCTATCGCTACGACAACTCCGCAGCCAATCTGCGCAACCCGCATCAACCGCCGGTGCGCGTGGAGAGCGGAGATCAATCGACCGACGAAATGGCGCACCTGTGGCTCGAGCTGCTGCCGCGCGGACCGGGAGACCGGCGCCGTGAGTTAGAGGAAGCCGTGATGCGGCACCGCCTGGAGAAGAACCCCAAGGAGTTTGCCGCCAATTTCAACCTGGGCGCGGTGATGCTCTCGCGGCTGAACGCGGCCGGCGCAGTGGGAGCCCTGGAGACCGCCGTGGCGGCCGAGCCATCGCGCCCGGAAGCGCGCAACATGCTCGGGGTGGCGCTGGGCAGGGTGGGCCGGAATGCCGAGGCACTGGCGGAATTTGAAATCGCGGTGAAGCTGCGTCCCGGCTACACAGCCGCGCGCTTCAACCTTGCGGACGCGCAAATGAAGGCCGGGAGGCTGGACGACGCCATCTCTAATTTGAAGCTGGTGGTAGAAGCGAATCCTTCCGACCCGTTACCGAAACGGAAGCTGGAGGAAGCGTTAGCAGCCAAGACCAGACGGTAGGGCAGGTTGGAAACCTCCACGGCGGTTGGCCACCGCGGCGCGCCCCGATTGCCAAGCCGGGCGCAGGCTGCCAGTCTGCCCTACAAAGCACGTAAACCCTTTTTGTCAGGTCTTCGTCTACATGGGCAAGAATGGGAACCGCGGCAGCGCCGCCGGCGTCGATGGAAGCCAACCGCGCGTCGCTCGATGATTTCGATGCGCTGGTGGCGCTCTACTGGCCCGGCGTCTTTCGTTTCGCGCTGGCATCGCTGCGCGACCGAGACCGCGCGGCCACGGTGGCGCAGGATTGTTTCTTGCGGGCCTGGCGTAGCCGCGAGCGGTTCCGTGGCGACTCGAGCGTGCGCACGTGGCTGATGCAGATCGCGGTCAACCTGGTTCGCGACGAGGCGCGCAGCCGCAAGCTGCAGTTCTGGAGGTCGGCGCGCGCGGCGTCGGGCGATTTCGGCGCGCTCTCCGCCACAGTGGCGGACCAGGGCGAATCGCCGGAAGCCGCCGCGTCCGCGCGCGAGCAGTTGCGTGCGGTATGGCGCGCGGTGCGCGGCCTGCCCGAACGGCAGCGGACGGTGTTCCTGCTGCGGTTCACCGAGGAGATGGAGTTGCTGGAAATCGCCGCCGCCACAGGGATGGCGGAAGGAACGGTAAAAGTACACCTGTTCCGCGCGCTGCGGGCAGTGCGGGAGCAGGTGAGGCAGGTTTCGCCATGAATGAGCATCTTAATCCGGATGCGATCGACCGATATCTCGGCGGCGAGCGCGACAAAGCGATGGAAAACCACCTGCGCGAGTGCGCGGAATGCCGCCGTGCGGTGGAACGGATCGAAACCACGCTAGAGCAGTTCCGAGCGAGCGCGCAGGCGTGGAGCGAAAGCCAGCCACAAGGGCAGCCGCCGGCCGGCCTGGCCGCACGGGTCGAAGCCCCGGCGTCGCTATTCTGGATCGCCCCGGCGCGCTGGGCCGCGGTGGCGACGGCCGTTTTGGCTTTGGCTGCTCTGCCGGTCTACCGGAATTACCGGCGAAATCAGGCGGCCGATCGGGCTCGCGCCGATGCTCTGCTGCTGGAGGAAGTCTGCGCGGATCTGTCCCGGCCGGCGCCGGAGCCACTGGAACCGCTGATCGATCTGGTTTCGCAATCTACTACGCAATCCACACCTGGAGACAATCAATGAAGCACCCCTACACAGGCTTTGCCGCCGTGCTGTTCCTGGCAGTCGCTGCGTTTGCCCAGCCGCCAGCGCCCGACGGCCCTCCCCCGCCCCCCGGCCAGGCGCCCCAAGCCGGCCAGGCGCCCCAAGCCGGCCAGCCGCCACAGGCCGGCCAGGCGCCACAGGCCGCGCAGGCGCCACAAGCCGTCCAGCCGCCACAGACCCCGCAGGCGCCGCCGCCTCCTATCGGTGGCCGCATCTTGCGGCGCGAAGGTCCGCCCCCCATGCGGGGAGGCGAACCGATGGCTGCTCTGCGCGGTCCGGAGGGCAGATGGTGGGGCAACCCGGAGTTGGCGCAGAAACTGGCGCTCGCTCCCGACCAGACCCAAAAGATGGATGACATTCTGCACCAGCACCGTCTGAGGCTGATAGACCTTCACGCTGCGGTGCAGAAACAAGAGCTGATGATGGAGCCGCTGGTGTCCGCCGATCAGCCGGATGAAGGCAAGCTGCTGGCGCAGATCGACAAGGTGGCGCAGGCCCGCGCCGATCTGGAAAAGGAGAATGCCAGAATGCTGCTGGATATCCGCCGCGTGTTGACGCAGGACCAGTGGCAGAAGCTTAAAGCGGCCAACCCACCCCGGCCGGTGGAAGTGCAGCAAGGCGGACCGGGAGGCCCGCTGCCGCGCCTCAAGCGGCAGTAAGTGAAACTCGCCGCGGCCCGCTCGGCGGGCCGCCGGCGAGGACAGGCGAATCGCCCCCTTATGTTATTCGTTCCTCAACGCCACCGTGGGATCGATGTGCGTCGCTCGCCGCGCCGGCAGGTAGCAGGACAGGGCGGCAACGATCAGCAACAGCGGCGGCACCACCGAGAAGGTCAACGCGTCCAGCGGCACGATGCCGAATAGCAGGGTCTTCAAAAGGCGGCAGGCGAAGAATGCGGCCGCCAATCCAACACCGACACCGGCCAGGGCCGGCTTCATCCCTTCCCACAGAATGAACCGGCTCACGGTAGAAGCGCTCGCGCCGAGCGCCATGCGAATACCGATTTCGCCGCGCCGCTGCGCGACGGCGTAGGAGAGCACGCCATAAAGTCCCACCGCCGCCAGCAGCAGCGCCAGCGCCGCAAAGGCGCCGAACAGCCACATCACGAAGCGGCGGTCGCGGGCGGATTTGCCCAAGGATTCCTCCATGGTGCGAACGTCATAGACCGCCAAAGAATGATCCAGCTTATGAATCTCCTCCATCGCTCCCGCAGCCACGGTTTGCGGCGGCACGCGAGTGTGCATGAAGACGGTCGCGCTGCCGTAACCGCCGTCCAGCAAGGGACGGTAGAGCGCGGGCTGCGGCGGGCGGTCGAGAAAGGCCGCCACATCTCCGACCACGCCCACGATCTCGTATCGCACCACCGGCCCTCCCCGGAGTTTGGCGCGCTGCACCGCGTAGTCGAAGAAGATGCGCTTGCCGATGGGGTCTTCACCGGAATAAAACTCGCGCGCCATGGTTTCGTTGATGAGGATGGTCCCAGGGCGCGGGTTTTTGGGATCGAAACCAAGTCCATCCGCCGTCGTAAAGTTGCGGCCGCGTTTCAGCGGAATGCCGGCGGCACTCAGATAGTTCGGGTCGATGCTCCACTCGCGCGCCACCAGGAACTTGCC
>Ga0126381_100002609_pt1 | contig 19526 bp, 17 predicted proteins | sample PanSoiMetPlot_28_FD_96465 | JGI IMG/M metagenome (GOLD analysis project Ga0126381, IMG submission 96465) | Tropical forest soil microbial communities from Panama - MetaG Plot_28 | ecosystem: Environmental > Terrestrial > Soil > Tropical forest > Bulk soil | place: Panama | collected 2016-02-17
CCTGGAGGATCTTTCGCGTTATCGAAAACCAGGCCGACACCGGAGGCGGGCTAACCGGCCAGCGGACACCCTGCCACTCTGCAAGCAGCCGAGCGACAGCCTCCCGGGGGTGGTGGCTGTTTCCGGGCGGGTTTGGGTGCCTGGGTTCAGGATCCGGGGGGTTGCGCCTGGTTCTGAGTGAGGGGCCGGAGGATGCCTTCGACCTCGCGGTGTCGAGGGCTGTCACCGTTCTGGGCCTCCTCCAGCGGGGTGCGGTGGTGCGTGGGGTCGCGGAGGTTTGGGTCGGCGCCGTGGGCGAGCAGCCGCCGCACGCTGGTGGCCTGGCCGTTGCCTGCCGCGGTGTGCAGCGGCAGACGGCCCCACTCGGCGTCGGCCTCGTTAACGGGGGTTCCCGCCTCGATGAGCCGGTCGATGACCTCCAGTCGCTGGTGGTCGGCGGCGAACACCAGGGCCCGGAGCCTGCTTTGCAGCGTGAGCCGGTCAAGCGGCCAGCCGGTGATGTCGCCCGCGGCGGCGGCCATCTCCAGGCTGTCGATCCGGGCGCCGGCCGCCACGAGGACGTCCACGACGTCGGTCATGCTGAACACCGCGGCGTGCTCCAGCGCGGTGCCGCTGGGCACGCCGCCGGAATCGGGCGCGGAGACCGCGTCGATGGCGGCCCCGGCGTCGACCAGCACCTGGGCGACCTCGGCGTCGCCGTAGCTGGCAGCGGTGATCAGCGGGGTCTCCTTGTCCCTGAGCCGCCCGTTGACCGGCGCGCCCGCTTCGATCAGCGCCCGGGCAATGGCGCCGGTGCCGGGCAGCTCGGCGGGCAGGCCGAGCCGGTCATGGTTGAACCGCATCATCGTGACGTAGCCCAGCGGCTCTCCGTTAGCCCGATCGGCCCAGTGTTCGAGCTGGCTGGTGGCCAGCTCGGGGTGTTCGGCCAGCAGGGTGGTCAGCCGGGACAGGTCGCGACTATTGAGGACGTCGCGGCGTTCGACTTCGAGCTTGAGCTTCGCCCAGCTGGCGAACCCGTACTCGCGGGCCAGCGCCAGCTGCGCCGAGGACAGGATGATCTGCTCGCTCACCGCGTGGATGCGCGTGGTCGCTTCAGGGTCACCGCGCTGGGCGGCGCGCAGCAGCTCCCTGGCCTGGTGGCGGAGCTGGTCGAGGTCGGGCCGGGCAGGCAGGTCGGTCATGACGTCTCCCTGGTCACCCGGTGGTCCGCGGCCGGGCCGGAAGAGAACGTCATCAGTCACGGCCTGCTATGTGCTAGCGGAGGTGGACTCTGTCCTGCCCGCGGACCCAGCGGCGCCCTCCAGCGCCTGGTAGACATCGTATCCCCGCGGGCGGCGAGGTCGACGACCTCCTGGGCCGCTGGCGCCTCATCTGTGGCGGCGACGTTGAGGCCGTTGGCGTACCTGACCTCACTAGATGAGGCCGATGGCGCCAACGGCCTCACCGCCCGAGGCCGTAACGCCGGGACCCGACGGCTAGTCGCGGGTGTAGAAGGGGACTGTGTTCCTGGCTACCCAGTCGTCGACCTGGTCGGGTTCGGATTCGCCAGGGAAGGTGACGTCAATGGGGAACGGGGCTTGCTGCGGCACCGCAGCCACGGCGCGTTCGATCGTGCCGACGACCGCCTCGTGAGCGGGCTCGCTCGCCGGGTCGTCGAGCGTGACCGAGATAATCAGCCCCTCGCCCTGGCCGGGCACGGACAGCCAGGCGCGCGCCGCGTGCCGCACCGACGGCAGCGAATGCAGGCCTGTGCGGACCTCCCGCAGCAGCGCCTCCGGCTCGGCCGGCGGATGGCCGATGCGGATGGGGACGCCAGCCGCTGATGAATGCGTGGCCGCGAGGTCCGCGACGCCGTCCGGGTAGATCGGCACGCTCGCCTCGGCGCCCGGGTTGAGCGCGATCCCCAGCCCGGCGGGCAGGTTCCTGGCGAGCGCGGCGGCGGGCACCACGATGTGCGGCACCAGGCGGGAATCGCCCGCCCGCTGCCAGGGCCGCTCGACGTCGGCGAACGCGTACTCGCCGACGGGATGCTCACCGGGCGCGGACGATTCCTGGCCCGCCTCAGCCGTGGCCGGCTCCGCCGGCGGCGCGCTCGCCCAGCTGGCCAGGCGCTGGATAGAGGTGAAGCACGGGACGAATTCGGCACCGAGATAGGTGACCGTCGGCAACGCGACCGCCGAGCCGTCGGTCACGGGCTTGCGGCCTGCCGGGAGCGGCACCCAGAGCCGGGCGCGCGCGAGCTCGTCGAGCAGGTCTGCCATGCGGTCGGCGTCCTTGACCGCGGTCGCCAGTACCTGCTCCACGGCCTCGCAAGAGGAGTACGCTCCGTCAGGTGCGTCCCGGGTCCCGCCCCAGGCGACGGCGCCGGGCCGCACGAACGTGCCTCCGTACGCCATGGCCTGTGCGGGCAGGACGTCGGCAGGAGGAGGAGGCAGGGGCTGCGCGGGCATGACGCCGTCCCCTGGATCGTCATCGGGATCGATCGGGAGCATTGGTGTCTTCCTCGGGGCTCGTAGACGTCTGACGCGGGCAGCTTTCAGTTGTACGGATAGTAAACACGATGAGGCAGTACGTAGTGAAGAACATCGCAAGTAGTGCTGGTAGATGGCTGGATGTCGCGCCCGGGCGCTTCCCCGGATGGATTGCCTCTTTTGCCCAGCGCCACGGCGGCACCGGCGATACCGCACAGGATTTCGCCCTGACGGTGACCCTGACCGGGGTCAATGTGATCTTCACCGCACCGGACGGCGCCGTCGCCGAATGCCATCCGCCGTTCCCGCCCGTCCCGGCGCTACCAGGACTCGCGGCGACGGGCGACCCGGCGGCCTGCGCGGAGGCGGTCAAGGCACACGCGCTGGCGTCGCGGACGGTGGGCGTGCTGCTGGTGCGGCTCGGCGGCTACGCGGCGGGCGTCTTTACCGGGCCGCCGCCCGAGCTCAAGGCGTCCAAGACGGGCGCGCGGCTGGTGCATGGCCGCAGCGCGGCGGGCGGCTGGTCCCAGCACCGGTTCGCCAGGCGCAGGGAAAAGCAGGCGTCGGAAGCGCTGCAGGCGGCCGCCGACGCCGCGGTCGCGGTGTTCGGGCAATGGGCAGCTGGCCGGAGCGGCTCAGGCGGTGATAACAGCAAGAAAGGACCTGGGCGAGACGCCGGCGTGCGGCCGGGACTGGATGCGGTCGTGCTCGGCGGCGACAAGCGCGCTATGGCGGAACTGCGGGAGGACCCGCGGCTGGCCCCATACCTGGAGCTGGCCGTGGACCGGTTCCTCACCGTCCCAGATCCGAAGCTGGCGGTGCTGAAGGGCACACCGGAACTGTTCATGGCCGTCCGGATAAGGCTTTCTGAGCCGACGACCTGATCGGGTATCCTGAAGCCCATGCTGCCACTCAGGGTGTGACGGCCGGCCTGGGCGCCGGAGAGCGGAGCGCCCGCCGAATCGACAAATCGTCATGTCCGTTTATCGCTGATCTAGCTGGAGTGGGGTTACCGTGATCGTCGCCAGCGGCATCGAGCTGCGTGCCGGTGCCCGGCTCCTGCTTGCCGAAGCGTCGTTCCAGGTCGCCGAGGGCGACCGGATCGGCCTTGTCGGGCGGAACGGCGCTGGCAAGACCACGCTGGCCAAGGTGCTCTCTGGTAACGCGCTGCCGGCCGCGGGCACTATCAGGCGCACCAGCACGGTCGGCTACCTCCCGCAGGACCCGCGCACCGGGGACCTGGACGTCCTCGCGCTTGACCGGGTGCTGTCCGCCCGCGGGCTCGACGAGGTACGCGAGGCGATGCGCAAGGCCGAGGCGCAGATGTCGGACCCCAACAGGGACGTCGCGGAGAAGGCGATCAGGCGCTACGGCAGCCTGTCGGACCGGCTCGCCGTGCTCGGCGGGTACGCCGCGGAGGCGCAGGCGGCCAGCCTCGCCGCGAGCCTCGGACTGCCCGACCGGGTGCTGCACCAGCCGCTGCGCACCCTGTCCGGCGGACAGCGGCGGCGGATCGAGCTGGCGCGGATCTTGTTCGGCGACTCGCAGACGCTGCTGCTCGACGAGCCCACCAACCACCTCGACGCGGACTCCATCCTGTGGCTGCGCGACCACCTCAAGACCTACCGCGGCGGCCTCATCGTCATCAGCCACGATGTCGACCTGATCGAGCAGGTCGTCAACAAGGTCTTCTACCTCGACGCCAACCGGGCCGTCCTGGACATCTACAACGTCGGCTGGAAGACCTACCTGACGCAGCGCGAGGCCGACGAGCGGCGTCGCCGCCGCGAGCGGACCAACGCCGAGCGGCAGGCGACCGCGCTGCAGGCGCAGGCGGACAAGATGCGGGCCAAGGCGACGAAGGCCAAAGCGGCGCAGAACATGCAGCGCCGCGCCGAGCGCCTGCTCGCCGGCGTGGAAGCCGAGCGGGCCTCGGACCGGGTGGCGAAACTACGCTTCCCCGTCCCTGTGCCGTGCGGCAAGGTCCCGCTGACCGCGAGCGGCCTTTCGAAGTCCTACGGCTCGCTTGAGGTGTTCACCGACGTGGACCTCGCGGTCGACCGGGGCAGCCGGGTCGTCGTTCTCGGGCTGAACGGCGCGGGCAAGACCACCTTGCTGCGGCTGCTCGCCGGAGTGGAAAAGCCTGACACAGGAAATGTCACGCCAGGCCACGGCCTCCGCCTGGGATATTACGCTCAGGAGCACGAAACGCTGGATACCGAACGCACTCTCCTTGAGAACATGCGGACCGCCGCGCCGGAACTCACCGATTCCGAGCAGCGTCGTGTTCTGGGCTCATTCCTGTTCTCGGGCGATGACGTCGATAAACCTGTCGGAGTTCTTTCCGGAGGCGAGAAGACCCGGCTTGCGCTGGCACTTCTCGTCGTGTCCGGTGCGAACGTGCTGCTGCTTGACGAGCCGACAAACAACCTGGACCCGGCTAGCCGCGAGGAGATCCTCGCGGCGCTCGCGGGATTTCAGGGAGCGATTGTTCTTGTTACTCATGATGAGGGAGCGGTTGACGCGCTTTCCCCTGAACGGGTAATCGTTCTGCCCGAGGGAACCGAAGACGCGTGGAGCGAAGATTTCGCCGATCTCGTCGCACTTGCCTGAACCATTCGGGTGGCCAAGAACGTCTTCATAGGTGATCATTGCGAATGGGGGGCCAATCGATTGCACCACGGGAGGTTCATGTGGCCGAGACCCTCAGGAAGGGCACCCGGGTCACCGGGTCGGACCGCAACAAGCTCGCGATTGACCTCAAGAAGCGCTACGACGCAGGTGAATCCATTCGGGCGCTCGCGATCGCAACGGGGAGATCGTACGGCTTCGTCCACCGCATCCTGACCGAGACAGGCGTGACGCTGCGCGGGCGCGGGGGCGCCACCCGCGGAAAGGCGATGGCAAGCTAGCCAGTTCGCCGCGACGCCAAGTTCGCTCCGGGCTTACCGCTGGCGTTAGCGGACGGGAACGGCCGCGGGCCGCAGTAAGTTATTAGGACCATGTACGGTCGGGGTCACGTCGTGATGCGCGGGTTCCGCATGGACCCGTCAATCACAAAGCAGAAGCTCAAGCCAGGCACCGTCAAGCGGATCGCGCGGTACGCGCGCCCCTACAGGTTGCACCTGGCGGTGTTCCTCCTCGCCACGTCGATTGACGCGGTTATCACGGTGGTGAACCCGCTGCTGCTACGGGAGATCATCGACCACGGCATCCTCGCCCGCGACAACACCGTGGTGATCGTCGCGGCGTCGGCGGTCGCCCTGGTCTCGATCTTCGACGCGGCGCTGTCCTTCGTGATCCGCTGGTTTTCCGCGCGGATCGGGGAAGGGCTCATCTACGACCTGCGCACCCAGGTATTCGGCCACGTGCAGCGGCAGCCGATCGCGTTCTTCACGCGCGCCCAGACCGGCTCGCTGGTGAGCCGGCTCGACGCGGACGTGCTGGGCGCGCAGCAGGCGATCGTCGGCACGCTGTCGTCCGTGCTGTCCAACGTCCTGGCGCTCGTCGTCATCCTGGTCACGCTGTTCTACCTGTCCTGGCTGGTCACTCTCATCACCTTGGCGATGATCCCGCTGTTCATCTTCCCCGCGCGGCGCCTTGGTCGGCGCATGCAGCGGCTGACAAGGGAGTCCATGCAGCTCGACGCCGAGATGGGCTCGATGATGAACGAGCGGTTCAACGTGGCAGGCGCGATGCTGGTGAAGCTGTTCGGGCGGCCGCGGGAAGAGTCCGAGCTGTTCGCGGGCAAGGCCGCCAAGGTGCGCGACATCGGCGTTGTCACCGCGATGTACGGCCAGGTGTTCTTCGTCGCGATCACGCTGCTCGCTTCGCTGATCACCGCGGTCGTCTACGGGGTCGGCGGCAACATGGTCATCGACGGCGCTCTGCAGCTCGGCACGCTTGTCGCCCTCGCCCAGTTGCTGCAGCGGGTCTACGGGCCGATCGGGTCGCTGTCCAACGTGCAGGTGCAGGTAATGACCGCGCTGGTCAGCTTCGACCGGGTCTTCGAGGTGCTCGACCTCGAGCCGCTGATCAAGGAGAAGCCGGACGCCGTGACGCTGCCTAGGAATGCGCCGACAGCGCAGGCCGCCGACGGCGCGGCGGCGGCGCCCGACATCCGGTTCGACCACGTGTCGTTCCGGTATCCGACCGCGTCCGAGGTGTCGCTCGCCTCCCTGGAGTCGATCGCGCTGAAGACGCCCGAGCGGACCGACGCGCCCGCGGGCGTGCTGCGCGACGTGGCGTTCACCGCGCCTTCCGGCAAGCTGACCGCGCTGGTCGGGCCTTCGGGCGCGGGCAAGACCACGATCACCGCGCTGGTGTCGCGGATGTACGACCCGAACGACGGCGCCGTGCTGATCGGCGGCCTGGACCTGCGCGACGTTACCCTCGACTCGCTGCACGACGTGGTCGGCGTAGTCACGCAGGACGCCCACCTGTTCCACGACACGATCAGGACCAACCTCCTGTACGCGCGTCCAGGCGCCACCGAGCAGGAGCTGATCGAGGCGTGCGAGGCCGCGCAGATCTGGGACCTAATCGCCGTGCTTCCCGACGGGCTGGACACGATCGTCGGTGACCGCGGCTACCGGCTCTCGGGCGGCGAGAAGCAGCGGGTGGCGCTCGCCCGGCTGCTGCTCAAGGCACCGTCGATCGTCGTCCTCGACGAGGCGACCGCGCACCTGGACTCCGAGTCGGAGGTCGCGGTGCAGCGCGCGCTGCAGGTGGCGCTGACCGGGCGGACATCACTGGTGATCGCGCACCGGCTGTCCACGGTCAGGGAGGCGGACCAGATCCTTGTCATCGACGCCGGCGAGGTCGTGGAGCGCGGCACTCACGAGGACCTGCTCGCCGCGGGCGGGCTGTACGCGGAGCTGTACCACACTCAGTTCGCCGGCCAGGAGCGCGCGCACTTGTGAGTTCAGGCGTGAACTCAGACGTAGCCAAGCCGCCGCAGTTCCTCGCCGGCGACCTTCTCGATGTCGGCGACCTGGCTCATCGTCAGCGACCGGCGCCAGGCCGCCGCCTCACTCCTGGCCCGCCGGTGGTTCGGGTCCGCCGGGGCGGCGATCTTGGTCCCGGTGAAGTTGGTAAGCACGCTGGCCGCCGCGCCCGGGTTGCGGTCCATGTCTTCGTACCGCAACGTCTTCAGCTGGTCTTCAAGGAGGGTCTTGCGCAGCCGCGCGGCTAGCCTGATCGCCCCGCGCCAGCGCATCGCGCACTTGCCAGCCGGGGACAGGCCCGCCCAGGTCAGCCGGTCAGTCTCGTCCTCTACGCCGTAGAACGGGTTGGGGAACTCAGTGTCCACGTTCGCCACGCTGGGCCGGAACCAGCTCATCGCCACCGGGTCACGGAGCATGGCGGCCACCGTGTCCCTGCCGTCGCGCACGACCTGCACGATCAGCGCGTCGGGGAAGGCGTCGACCAGGGCCGACGCGCAGTAGGTGAGATCCGGGCTGGCGTCGCCGAAGCGGGTCAGGCCGCGCTGCTCCATGCACGGCCCGACCTCGGCGGGGCGAAGGCCCGCGGCGGACCGGCACTGCGCGGTGCACTCAAGGCAGCTCGTCGGGTTCAGCTGCCAGCCCTGGGCGAAGGCGTCCCGTATTACCGCGGCAGCGGCGTCGCCACGGCCGCTGTACAGCGACGGACGCCGGGCGAACCCGTAGACCGCCTGCAGCACGCTGTGCTGGCCGATGGTGACGTGGAAGCCCGGTGATATCTTCAGCGCCCGGCCGACGGCTTCCGCGCCGGAGTGCGGCGCTCCGATCACGAAGACCGGGTTGGTTACCTTGCGGGCATTAACGATAAGGATGTGACGCGACGGCATGAAGGGAAGATCTTTCTGGTCTCCCCAGTACGGTACCGGTGAGCCGGCCACATAGGCTACGTCTCGTGCGAGTACTACCCCGTGTCGTCGTCCCGGCAGTCGCGATCTGCCTGCTCAGCGTGACCGGGTGTGCGCAATTCAACAAGGCGCTCGGGCAACGGCAGGCGCTGGTCTCGTTCAAGGAGGGCACACCGGTCGCGGTCCGGCTGCATGTCCGCGTCGCCTGCGCCAAGCCCCCGGACGTCAGCGCCGCCCCGATCCCGACCGGAGTGCCGCTCGCCTCGGCTGTCGACCAGATCGTCTACCAGGTGACCAAGGCCTCCAACGCCGACCTCGCACGCCTGCAGGAATGTCTCGCCAAATTCCCGTCGGTGCAGGGCATGGACTTGCAGGACTCCACGGACAACTCCTGACCCGCGCTCCCGCGTAGTCGCCTCGTTACATCTTTTGCGGCGCTGTTTCCTACCATGCAGATCGGGTGTATGGTTATCTTTGTCTAGTAAACCGATCGAGATTGGAAACATAGATGCGCAAGATCATGGCTGGAGCGGCTGTCGCGGTCGGCGCCGCCCTTCTTGCCGCAGGCTGCTCCTCGGCAAGCTCAAGCAGCCCGAGTGGCACGACAAGTGGCACACCGGCCGGCGCCACGTCCGCGGCCGCCAGCTCGTCGGGAGCGCCGGTGACCGTACGACTCGGGTTCCTCGCGAACATCACGCACGCGCCCGCGCTGATCGCCCTCAAGGACGGTTATTTCGCCAAGGCCCTTGGCTCCGCGGGGACGGTGCACACGTCGACGTTCAGCAGCGGCACCGAGGAGACGACCGCGATCCTGGCCGGCCAGCTTGACGCCGCCTACGTGGGCCCGAACCCGGCGATTAACGCCTGGTCGAAGTCGGGCGGCACGGCCGTCAAGATCGTCTCCGGCGTGGCGACCGGCGGCGCGTCGATCGTCGTGCAGCCATCGGTCACCAGCGCGGCACAGCTCAAGGGCAAGTCGCTCGCCACGCCATCGCTCGGCAACACCCAGGACGTGGCGCTGCGCTACTGGCTCAAGCAGCAAGGGCTGGCGACCAGCGCGACCGGTGGCGGTGACGTGGCCATCAATCCGACGAGCCCGAACTCGGCCGCGGTGCTCGAGTTCAAGTCCGGGCAGATCGCGGGCGCGTCCGAGCCCGCGCCGTATGACATCCAGATGGTCAAGGACGGTGGCAAGGTGCTGCTTTCCGAGCCCGGCGTCACCACCTTGCTGATGGTCTCGCAGTCGTTCCTGGCCGCGCACCCGGACATCGTGGCCGACCTGCTCCAGGCGAACATGCAGGCGATCAGCCTGATCAAGACCGACCCGGCCAAGGCCCAGGCCGACGCCAACGCCGAACTGGCCGGCTTCACCGGCAAGCCGCTCAAGGCCGACATCCTGTCCGCGGCGTTCAAGGAGATCGACTTCACCACCGACCCGGACGCGTCCTCGCTGACCAAGGACGCGCAAGAGGCCGCCAGCCTCGGGCTGCTCAAGCCGGTCGACCTGACTGGCATCTTCGATCTGTCCCCGCTGAACTCGCTGCTGTCCGCGGCCGGACAGCCGCTGGTGACTTCGTAACCATGAGCACCGCCATCACGGAGGCGCCGGCGGCGGTCACGCTGGCCGGCGTCTCCAAGGTGTTCGGGCGTGGCCGCGCCGCCGTTCACGCCCTCGACGAGATATCGCTGACCACCGCGCCCGGCGAGTTCACCTGCATCATCGGCGCCTCTGGCTGCGGCAAGTCGACGCTGCTCTCGCTGGTCGCCGGCCTGGACGAGCCCACGGCTGGCCAGATCAGCGTCGGCGGCCGGGTCGCGCTGATGTTCCAGGAGCCGGGCCTGTTCCCCTGGCTGACCGCGGCCGGCAACGTCGAGCTCGCGCTGCGCGCCCGCGGCGCGGACCGCGCGGAGCGCAAGCGACGGGCCGCCGAGCTGCTCGAGGTGGTGAACCTGCGCGAATTCGCCGGCAAGCGACCGCACGAGCTGTCCGGCGGCATGCGGCAGCGGGTGGCGCTCGCGCGGGCGCTCGCGCAGGACGCCGACGTGCTGCTGATGGACGAGCCGTTCGGCGCGCTTGACGCGATGACCAGGGACCTGCTGCACGACGAGCTGGACAGGATCTGCTCAGGCCGTAACCTGACCGTGCTGTTCGTCACGCACAACGTTCGCGAGGCCGTCCGCCTGGGCGACCGCGTGGTCCTGCTGAGCAGCCGCCCCGGCCGGGTCATCGCCGACTACCCGGTGCCGATCCAGCGGCCACGCCGCATCGACTCCGCGCCTGTCGCCGAGCTCGCCTCGACCATCACCGACCGGCTGCGCGAGGAGGTAAGCCGTCATGGCAAGTAACACGCTGGCCGGGCTGGACGCGCTCGACCTGGACGTGGCGCCGCGCGGCACCAGGCGGCTGGCCGAACGCGCCTGGGCAGGGCTGTGGCCCAAGGTGCTCGCGGTAGCGCTGGTGATCGTCGTCTGGGAGCTGATCCACCTCACCGGGTGGAAGAAGTACGTCCTCCCGGGCCCCGGGATCACCCTGACCAACCTGTGGGACCAGGCCGGGACCGGTCTGCTCTGGCATGCGATCCGCGACACGCTGCAGCGCGCCGTGGTCGGCTTCGCGGTCGCGGTGCTGATCGGCGTGCTGGTCGGCGCCCTCGTCTCCCGCATCCGGCCGCTGCGCGCGGCGGTCGGGTCGCTGATCACCGGGCTGCAGACGATGCCGTCCATCGCCTGGTTCCCGTTCGCGATCATCCTGTTCGGGCCCAACCCGTCCGCGATCCTGTTCGTCATCGTGCTCGGCGCCGCCCCGTCGATCGCCAACGGTCTGATCACCGGGGTGGACTACACGCCGCCGCTGCTGCTCAAGGCGGGAACGCTGATGGGCCTGCGCCGGGTCTCGCTGTACCGGTATCTCATCTTGCCGGCCTCGCTGCCCGCGTTCGTTGCTGGGCTGAAGCAAGGCTGGGCGTTCGCATGGCGCAGCCTGATGGCGGGCGAGCTGCTCGTGCAGATGTTCAACCAGCCGGGCCTCGGCACGCTGCTTAACACCGACCAGTCGCAGACCGACATGGCAAGCGCGATCGCGGTCATGATCGTGATCCTCATCATCGGCATCGTCGTGGACAGCCTGTTCGGCAGGGCCGACCGCGCCATCCGCACCCGCTGGGGGCTGACCCAATAACTGACCGCATACCGCCGGATAACCGCCGGCGTGTCGGATCCATTTGGAGTCTTTGGAGCTGAAACGAAGGTGTATGTTTTCGCCCGGGGGTTAGACCACACGGGAAAGCACCAGATGGAACACCTGACAGCTGACGGGGGCAGCCCGCCGGACGCTCCGGCGCGCGCCAGCCTGCCTGACCTGGAGCTAGCGTTCGAGCTAGCCCGGGACCCTGACCACGAGCCAGATGCTGACGGCGCGCTCGCACGTGCGATCCGCCGCCTTATCGCGGTAACGCGTGCGACGCCTGAGACGGTTCATAACCTGGACTAGGCGACAACAAGACGGGAACACGCGGGCGCGCTAGTGTTACATATAGGTAAACGCGCATCTAGCCGCATGGGGGTCATCGGTGGCAGACGGTAGTCCACGGGGGAATCGCAACGCGTTCGCGGATATCGACATCACCAAGCCGAATGTCGCGCGCGTGTACGACTACTTCGTCGGCGGCAAAGACAACTTCGCCGCCGACAGGGACTACGCGAACAAGGTCATCGAGGTGGCACCCAAGGCGCCGCTGGGCGCCCAGTACAACCGGGAGTTCCTGCGCCGGGTGGTCCGCTACCTGACCGCCGTGGTCGGCATCGACCAGTTCCTCGACCTCGGCTCCGGGCTGCCGACCCAGGGCAACGTGAGCGAGGTCGCGCACGAGATCAACCCGGCCGCTCACGTGGTCTACGTGGACAACGACCCGATGGTGTACATCCACAGCCGTGCGCTGCTCGCCGACGCCGTCACCGTCAACATCGTCAACGCCGACGTCCGCGACCCCGCCGAGATCCTCGCCGATCCCACCGTGCGGTCGCTGCTCGACTTCGACCGGCCAATCGGCCTGCTGATGCTCGCGGTCCTGCACCACCTGCAAGATGACGAGGAGCCGGCGGCGATCGTGGCGCGGTTCCGCGACGCGGTGCCATCGGGCAGCCATCTGGCGATCTCCAGCTTCCGCATGCCCGATCCCGAGATTCCCGAGTTTCCCGGGCTGCGCAAAGTCACCATCGACAACGAAAAGGTGATCGCCGGAGGGCTGGGCAGCGGGCGATGGCGGGAACAAGACGAACTCGTGACGTGGTTCGGCGACTGGGAACTGCTGCCGCCAGGCTTCGTGCCGCTGCTTGACTGGCGGCCGCCGACGGATGAGCCCGTCGAGCACGACGAGGTCTACCACAGCTTCTACGGCGGCGTAGCCCGCAAGAGGTAGCCCGCGCCTCGGCACGGCGCACCCTCCCGCTACTGACTCTCCCCGCTACGGACACCGCTCGCCACACGCTCTGCTCGCTACACATCTCTGTTCACACAAATAACAGAGATGCATTGTTTGCACTCTAAGTGACTTTCGCCTCTCTTTGTTCACCTTCGGGCCAGCGTACGGTCGCCGCAGCGATAACCGAGGCCCGAGGAGGCACAACGTGGCGGATTCCACGTCCAGCGATCTGCTGGACGCGCTTGACGAGGCGAAACTAAGCAGGTTCCACCTGAAAGCGGTGCTCGTCTCCGGAATGGGCTTCTTCACCGACGCCTACGACCTGTTCGTGATCGGCATCGTGACGACGCTGCTCAAGCACGAGTGGCACCTAGGCTCGGGCCAGGTCGCCCTGCTCAACGCCACCATGCTCGGGGCGGCGTTCCTCGGCGCCCTAGTGTTCGGCCGGTACGCGGACCTGCTGGGACGCAAGCGCGTCTACTGGCTGGTCGCCGCGATCATGGTGCTGGCGGCGATCGGCTCGGCGCTCGCGCCAACGTTCGCGGTGCTTATCGCGTTCCGCTTCCTGCTCGGCTTCGGCGTCGGCGGCGACTACCCGGTCAGCGCCGTGCTGATGACCGAGTACGCGAACCGCAAGGACCGCGGCAAGCTCGTCGGCCTCGTCTTCTCCACCCAGGCGCTCGGCCTCATCGTCGGCCCGCTGGTCGCCCTGATCCTGCTCGGCAGCGGCGTCCCCCAGTCCATCACCTGGCGGGTGCTGCTCGGCCTCGGCGCCATCCCGGCCGCCGCGGTCGTCTACCTGCGCCGCAAGATGCCCGAATCGCCGCGGTACCAGGCCCAGGTCGCGGCCAGGGCGGCGGACGCGGACAAGCAGATGCACGCCTTCACAGGCGGCGCCGTCAGCGGAACCACCGCCGCCAAGCCGGTCATCGGCCTCAAGGCGTTCCTCGCCAACCGCAAGTTCGCGGTGCTGCTGCTCGGCACCGCGGGCTGCTGGTTCCTGCTCGACTACGCCTACTACGGCAACACGATCTCCACACCGCAGATCATCGGGCTGATCAAGCCGAACGCCTCGGCCACCGTGACGATAGCGATCCAGCTGGCGATCTTCGTGGTCGCCGCGCTGCCCGGCTACATCCTGGCGATCGCCCGGATGGACCGGGTCGGCCACCGCAAGCTGCAGCTCGTCGGCTTCGTCATGATGGCCCTGTGCTTCGCGGTGATCGCCGCGGTGCCAGGCATGACCACCGCGGTGGCGCCATTCCTGATCGCGTACGGGATCAGCTACTTCTTCACCGAGTTCGGCCCGAACGTGACGACCTTCGTGCTGCCAGGCGAGCTCTTCCCCGTCTCGGTCCGGGCGACCGGCCACGGCATAGCGGCGGGCATCGGCAAGTTCGGCGCGTTCGTCGGCGTCTTCCTGTTCCCCGTGCTGCAAAGCTCGCTCGGGCTGCGCGGCACCCTGGCGCTCACCGCGGGCGTCGCGGTCCTCGGCGCGCTGCTCACCCTGGTCCTGCCTGAGCCCGCCGGCCGCAGCCTGGAAGAGATCAGCGCCGCGCACGAACAGCAGGCGGCGACCGCCGAGCCGCTGCTCGCCGCGGCGCCGCATCCCGCCGCCGCCCCCGACTGATCCCATTATCCGGAACGGCGGTCGGCTACTCGCTCAGCCCCACAGCGATTAGTCGACCGCCACCTCGGCCTCTACTTCCACCGGGATGCCGAACGGGAGCTCCGCCACACCGATCGCCGAGCGGGCGTGCGGGCCCGCGTCCGGGCCCCACAAGTCGACGATCAGGTCGGAGAAGCCGTTGATCACCGCCGGCGTCCTTGTGAAGCCCGGGGCGGTGTTCACCATGCCGAACACCCGCAGCCACCCCGTCACCCGGTCCAGGTCGCCGAGGGCGCGCCGCAGGCTGGCGAGCATGGCCAGGGCGGTGTCGCGGGCGGCCGTGTAGGCCTGCTCCTCGGTGAGGTCGGCGCCGACCTTGCCGAGCAGCGGCGTCAGCGTTCCGTCCGGCCGCAGCGGGCCGTGGCCGGAGACGAAGGCGCGGCCAGGCCACAGCCGCACCCAGGGGAAGGGGAGCTCAAGGCCGGCCGGCGTGCGCTGGGGCTGCGGCAGCTCGAGGCCGAGCTCGGCGAGGCGTTGTTCGATGCGCATACGCGCTATCGTCGCGCATATGCGAGGGTCGCTGCTTGTGGCTGGCACCGCGTCGGACGCGGGCAAGTCCGTGCTGACCGCGGGGATCTGCCGGTGGCTGGCCAGGCAGGGCGTGCGGGTGGCCCCGTTCAAGGCGCAGAACATGTCCAACAACTCCATGGTCACCCCCGACGGGGCGGAGATCGGGCGGGCGCAGGCGATGCAGGCGGCGGCGGCCGGCGTTCCCGCGGAGGCCGCCATGAATCCGGTGCTGCTCAAGCCCGGCAGCGACATGAGCAGCCACCTGGTGGTCCTCGGGCAGCCGGCGTGGGAGGCCAGCGCGGTCGGGTACTGGGGCAGCGACGCCGGGCGGGCGCGGCTGCTCGGCACCGTGCTCGATGCCTTCGACGACCTGCGCTCCCGGTTCGACGTCGTGGTGTGTGAAGGCGCGGGCTCGCCCGCGGAGATCAACCTGCGCCGGCATGACATCGTGAACATGGGGCTGGCCCGGGCGCGCGGCCTGCCGGTGATCGTGGTCGGGGACATCGACCGCGGCGGGGTGTTCGCCGCGCTCTACGGCACGCTCGCGCTGCTCGACGAGGCCGACCAGGCACATATCTGCGGCTTCGTGGTCAACAAGTTCCGCGGCGAGGGCGAGCTGCTGGCTCCGGGCCTGCTGCGGATCGCCGCGCTGACGGGACGGCCGGTGCTCGGGGTGCTGCCCTACCTGAGGGGGATATGGATCGACGCCGAGGACGCGGTCGTGGTGGAACGCGCAAGCGGCGGCGCTGTTCCCGGTAGCATACCCAGTATCATACCCGGTAGTGAACGCGGTAGCGAACTCGGTAGCGAACTCGGTAGCCAACTCGGTAGTGAACTCGGTAGTGAACTCGGTAGCGGGCTGGGTGGGCAGACGTTGCGGGTCGCGGTCATCCGGCTGCCGCGCATCTCCAACTTCACGGACGTGGACGCGCTGGCGCTCGAGCCCGGTGTCGCGGTGCGCTACGCGGACTCCCCGGACGAGGTCGCCGAGGCCGACCTCGCGGTGCTGCCTGGCACCCGGGCGACCGTCGCCGACCTCGGATGGCTGCGCGATCGCGGGCTGGACGTCGCGCTCGCCCGGCGTGCCGCCGCCGGCCGTGCGGTGCTTGGCATCTGCGGCGGCTACCAGATGCTCGGCGCGCAGATCCGCGACGGGATCGAGAGCACGGCGCAGGTCGTCGAGGGCCTGCGGCTGCTGCCGGTGACGACGACGTTCGCGGCGGCCAAGGTGCTCGGGCGGCCGTCAGGCTTCGCCGGGGACACGCCGGTCACCGGATACGAGATCCACCACGGCGCGGTGCGGGTGGACGGCGGTCGGCCTTGGTTCACGAGCCAGCCGGGCGGTGGCGAGCACGGTGGCGGCGAGCCGCTCGACGGCTGCCGCGTCGGCTCGGTCAGCGGCACCCTGTGGCACGGCGTGTTCGAGAACGACGAGTTCCGCCGGCAGTACCTGTCAGAGGTCGCCCGCGGCGCGGGCCGGGCCTACGTCCCCGTGCCCGGCACGTCGTTCGAGGCGGCGCGCCAGGCGCAGTTTGACATGCTCGCCGACGCGGTGGAACAGCACCTCGACACCGGCGCCCTGCTGCGGCTCATCGAACACGGCCAGACACCAGCCATGCGGGTGCTGCGTCCCGGCCTGTAACAGGCGCGGCGACGGCGATAGTTAAGACGCGCCCTCGCCAGCACTCCCAGCGCGAGGTATCGCCCGTCGGATGCCCTGCCGGATCCGGGAGACAGTATCGCTGGCGCTTAGCTCCTGCCGCAGGCCAAGCAGGTAACCGGCGGGATGGCTGGCTACGATCTGCTTGCGTTGGTCAAGCGCCCTGCTCGTGGCACCCGCCAGGCAGCCCGCGGCAACCCCAGCGCTGGTAACGATGGGCGGCAACCCAGCCGAATCGGCCAGCAGACCTATCACCGCGGATGGTGCCAGGGTCTGCAGGCTCAGCATGGCCCTGACCGGCTTCAGCCCAAGCCGTCCGAGTTCGCGTTCCATGGTGTCGATGGGCGCCTTGACCCTGCTCTGCACCTGGTTGGCGAACTTGGCTTCTCGTACGCCAGGGTCGCGCACCGCAGTGATCTCAGCCAGATCGGCGGCAAGCGAATCCAGGAACTCCCGGTAGCGAAGTAGTGCGGGCTGTAGCCGCCGCCGAGCTTCAATGATCCGCGTGACCGGGACCTCCGCCAGGTCGGCCGGCACGACGGTCTGCAGGGCTAGCAGGGCGAACGCATGACTGTAATCGGGCCCGGTCCCGCCGGGTGTCCTGACGTCATCGCCTAGCAGGATCCCTGCCATCGCATCGACGGTCCAGCCGGCGGTGGCCGCGAGCATCAGCGGCTGATCGGTGACCGGGGTCATCTGGTTGTCCCTGGCCGTGACGTCAGCGAGGACCGCGAGGTAAACGGCGGCGAGGCGCCGGTGCATCGCCATCTCAAAGATGTGGAGGACCTTCCCGTCCGCGGCGCGACGCCAGTTGTAGCTCCTGAGCATGAGCAACCCGGCATCGCCTAGCCGCAGGGCCAGTTCGTATGACACCTTGCCGGGATGGACCTCCTCCAGCCGGGGATCCATGGGCAAACGCGCATCGTAGGTGTCCCAGGTGCGCAGCGATTCGACACCGAGCGCACCCACCCCGTACCGGGTTATCAACTCCTGCTTGTACCGGTCGAGGAAATCGTAGAACAGGACATCAATCTGGTCCTGCGTGCCGAGCGGCCAACGGCGCGCCCACTTGAGATAACCGGGGTTGACCCGTTCCAGAACCTGATCATCTACCCATTCCGTGCGCCCGAAAGGGTCTACGTCAATGATGAACCCGAGTTCATCCCGCAGGCGCTTCACGGTGTCGGAGTCCCGCAGGTCGTAGTAGTCGCGTGGAAGCATCCGTCCCATTTGCGGCCAGATCAGCGCGGCCGCCTTGACCCAGGCATCTTCGGGAAGGTTGACGTACGGGAAGTACAGGGCGACATCACTCACAAAGCACAGGATGCCCGCCGGACAGGCGCGTTGCGCGGCAATCGGCGTGCAGTTACCACAGCTGGGCGGTGGCGCGGCGGGCGCCTTCGGCCAGCGCCGCGAACTTAGCCCACACGATCTTCGGGTGGATCTCCGGCGTGTACGTGGCCTGGGAGGAGAAGCCGCAGTCGGCGCTGGCGACCACGTTCTCCCTGCCGACGAGCCGCGCGAACCGCACGATGCGGTCCGCGATCGTGTCGGGGTGCTCGACGATGTTGGTGGCGTGGCTGATCACGCCTGGCAGCAGCACGGTGTCCGGCGGCAGCGTGACCGATTCGAAGACGTGGAAGCTGTGCTCGTGCCGCGGGTTGGCGGCCTCGAAGGAGAAGGCGCCCGCCTCTATGGTCAGCAGCGTCTCGATCAGGTCGGCGAGCGGCGCGTCGTGCACTCGCGGCCCCTCGTTGATGCCGTAGCAGGTGTGCAGCCGGACCCGGTCCCGCGGGATGCCGTCCAGGCTGCGGTTGATCGCGTCGACGTACAGCCGCGCCATGTCCAGCTTCTCCGCGGTCGAGCCGGGCCCGTAGCTGAACTCCTCGGTGAGGAACGGGTCGTCGATCTGCACGGTGAAGCCGGCGTCGACGATCGCCTGGTACTCCTCGTGCAGCGCGTCCGCCACCGCGTCGAGGTACTCGTCTTCCGACCGGTAGTACTCGTTGTCGCCGACGCCGCTCGGCGCGACGGCGCAGACGAACGCCTCGTCCGGGCCGGCGTCGCCGACCGCCGCGCGCAGCGCCGCCAGGTCACGGGCGATCTGCTCCTGCCCGATGTACTCCACCGGGCCGGTGCAGACGAGAGACGCGGCCGGCACCGCCATCCCGCCGGTCATCGCGCGCTTGAAGTACTGGTCGTAGTACTCGGGGAACTCCTCGACCTCCGGCCGGAACTTGTCCAGGACGCCGCGGGAGACGCCCGGCTCATAGCCGCTCAGCCGCTGGCCGATGTAGGCGAAGAACCCGGTCTTGCCCTGCTCGCCGTCGTTGACCACGTCAAGACCGGCCGCTCGCTGCGCGGTCACCACGTCCGCGACGGCGCGGCGTTGCCTGCGGTCGAGTTCGCCCGGATCGACGGGCTCGCCCGCGGCGACGGCCCGCATCAGGTCGAGCAGCGCCGGCGGCCGGGCCAGGCTGCCGACGTGAGTGGTGTGTATGCGGCCAACGCTTCGTTGCATGAAATCAATTGTGCGGGACTTTTGGCAGTTTGTGCGGCGCGCGGATCATGTCGATGCGGCTGATTCTGTCGTCGTTCATGGTGAACGAGACGACAGTGGTCAGCTTGCCGTCGTCGATGACGCCGAGGCCGGGCGCGCCGTTGACGGTGATCACCAGCACCTGTTCGGCGGGCTTGACGAACCGGACCGTGCCCAGCAGGAAGCGCGCGACCTTATCGGCCCCGCGAACCGGCCTGCGCGCGGCGGTCACCTGACCGCCGCCGTCCGCGGTCAGCACCACGTCCGGGTCCAGCGTGCTGACCAGGGCGTTCAGGTCGCCGCCGACCGCGGCGGCGAGGAACCGGTCGACGGCGGCGGTGTGCTCGGCCTGGCTGACCTTCATCCGCGGGGCGCGGGCGCTGACATGGCTCCTGGCGCGCGCGGCGA
>Ga0126381_100002610_pt1 | contig 19523 bp, 27 predicted proteins | sample PanSoiMetPlot_28_FD_96465 | JGI IMG/M metagenome (GOLD analysis project Ga0126381, IMG submission 96465) | Tropical forest soil microbial communities from Panama - MetaG Plot_28 | ecosystem: Environmental > Terrestrial > Soil > Tropical forest > Bulk soil | place: Panama | collected 2016-02-17
GAACAGGAGGGAGGAAACATGCGTGATCCGAGAGTCGAGAATTGGCTGAAGGCGAACGGTTACAACTACAAATACGTTGAGAAGTTTCCGATCGATCAGATCGATCTCGCGGAAGCGCGGGACAATCCGGTCAGGCTCGACGCGAAGTTCGACGAGGACCTCGCCGAGACTTACGGCATCCTTATGCTCGACATCGACTTTCCGGCGGTCGTGTTGCTCGAAATCGCGGGGCGCGCGCTGAAGAAAGTCCTGGGCGGGACGCACCGGCTGATCGGTGCGGGGAAGGTTAAGGTCATTGTCTTCGACGCTTACATCGTGCGCGAGGCCGATCCGTTGCGGGTCGACGCGCTGCATGGCGTGCTCAATTCCTTGGAGGGGTGGGGCGAGACGGTCGACGGACGGTTGCTCCGCGCCGCGGACCTGAAGCGGAAGCACCCGAGCGTCAAGTCGGCCGAGCTTGCGAAGATGTTCGGCCTGTCGCGGACCGCGATCAACGAGTTCCTTCAGGCTGATCGGGTCGAGCAGAAGGCGGACAAGCTGGGCCTCGGGACGTTCTTCTCGTCGAACAAGATGACGACGAAGTGCAAGGCGGCGTTCGATGGATTGCAGAGCGACGCGATCTTCATCGCCACGGCGAACTTGATCCAGGCGCACCCTGATATTCGCGGCGGCGGCGGCGTGTCATTGCTGAAGGAACTAAAGACTGCTGGCTCCGACACGAAGGCGAAGGCGATCATTCTCGACCGCGACCGCGAACTCACCAAGCAGGAGGCGCGACGGACGACCAAGCGGGTCCGGACGAAGTCGCACAAGGCGACGCGTTTCTTGAGCAAGGTGCATGGAGTGAACAAGGCATGGCCGGGGACGGTGGAGAGGCTTTATCTGGCGGGCTTGGAGACGGCGTCGGCGATCCGGGCGGAACTGAAGTCGGTCGATCAGTCGATCGACATTCACATGGAGGTCAGGGAGGAACTGAAGCGGCTGTTAGACGAAGTCGAAAAGGCAGCCGAGTGGGACAAGAAGACACCGCGTCCTGGCGCAGGGGACTCCGAGCCTACCTCGCCGCCTCCGTGACGATGGGCGGCGGGTTGACGGTCGGCGAATTGATCGAGCGGTTCGCCGACCAGATCCCGCTTCATCGTGCGTCGAGGAAATGGGCGGCGAACCAGAAGCGAGCGAAGGAACTGAAGTTCCCGTCGCCGTATAAAATGCGATCTTATGCGCTGACGCAGGAACTTCATTGGTTGCAATGCACGTTCGATCCGCCGGGATTGAAGACGTATCAGACGAGGGTCTTCGTGAACGCGCTCACCTGCGCGGACTGTGGCGGGTTGTTCGTCGCGGAGAAGCGTCGCCCGGTCCACGGCTTGCTATGTCCTGCGAGGAAGCGCGCGCATGAACCGTGAGGATGTCGAGCGGATTACCGACCTGTTGATCGAGATCGGCGGTCGTCGCGCCTGGGTTCTGCTGTGGGACGAACCCGAAGCCGAGAAGGCCAGCGTTCTGACGTCCGTGCCGTCTGCGGATTTGCCGGAGCTTGTATGCTTTCACTTGCTCCGGCTGATCCGGAACGAACTCGGGCCGGACGACACGATCGCGCGGGAACACTGAGCGGTGCGTCGTTGTAATCGCTGCGGTCGAAAGGCGATGGCGTTCGCGCCGGGGACCGAAAGCGTCCGCGAGGCTGGCATCCTGTTGCGGCGCGGTGATCCGGCGCGGGCGTGGTGCCTCGACTGCTGGCGGAGCGCGTTCGGACCGGCGGCGGCGGTCGCGATCAAGCGCGCTCCGGTGAAGCGGGGGAAGCGATGACCGAGATGAAGCGGGAGGACTTCGCGCTTGTGTTCGAGGTGTGCGGCGAGCGGGAGCGCGCGCTTGCGGAAGCGTTCCGGATCGCGGGTCGCCCTCCGCACGAGGAACGGCACCGGCACCGGGCGGAAGCGTTCTTCGAGGCGTCGGCGATCTGCCTGAATGAACGTCTGATCGCGAGCATCCTTCGGGGGGAAGCGAAATGAGCGACGACGATCTGACGCGCGACGAGTTCAGCGTCTACATCTTCCTGCCGTTCGACTGGCATATGCCGCTGGTCAAGTCCACCAGCATCGAGGACGCGATGAAGGTCGCGAAGCGCGCGACGGAAGCGAAGATCGGTCCGGCGTCGCGGGCGGAGCGGATCATCATAACCGACGGAGGCGATTATACGGTCTTTGAATGGACGCGAGATCGAGGCATCACGTTCCCCCCTCTGAGGACGACGACCCGTCCGGATTGAAGGCAGGACGCGGCGTCGTCTTCGGGATCATCGGCGGCGTCGCGCTCTGGTCGCTGATCGCGCTGTTCTTGTGGATCATCGTCTAGGGGTTCCGGAGGGCTTAACCACACTTGACGGACGCACAAGGCGACATGGCCCGCCTCTCTAACCCGATCGTGCCCCGTTGCTGGTCTCACGCGGTCGGGCATGGGCAAAACCGGCTCCGGGTCAAAAGGCACCGGCAAGGCGGGCCGCGTTCAACTGAGGGAGGGAGAGCATGGGGTTCATGACGGGGATCGCGCCGTGCATCTGTTGCGCTCGTCCGTTCGCGTTCAATCCCTACACGGTGCCGTCGACGTCGGCGATCACGGGTCATCGCGAACCGATCTGTCGATCGTGCTTCGACGAGATCAACCGGCGTCGTGTCGCAGCCGGTGGCGATCCGTTTCCGGTTGCACCCGATGCTTATGAGGGGATCGAGGTCGATTAGATGTCCTGGCACCGGGCGCGCTTTTCGGCGGAGCTTGTCGGCGACGACTTGATCGTCCTCGTCGATCTGAACGGCGGGAAGTCGATCACGAACGACGTCGAGGTCGTCGTCCGGACGATCGCCAATTACACGACGATCGGGAAGCGTCGGATCGTCTACTGCGACTCGGCGGGACAATGGGACGGCATCGTCGTCGAGAAGAACGAGTTCCGGAAGTTCCTGCCAATCGGGACGAAGGATCGGGACGCGGCGATCTCGATCGCGAGGGGGCGGATCATATGGCGATGAACACGGTCGATCCCGCGCTCGCGCCGCTGGCGAAGTTCTTCGGCGAGATGTGGCGGACGTTCGTCGACGGCGGGAGCGTCGACGGCTTCGAGCTTCAGGCCGCGATCGAGCGAACGGGACTCGCGGAATGGCGTCCGGCGACGGCGGACGAGGCGGCGAACTTCGAGGTCGACATCGAGGCAGGCGATCCGGCGCTATTCCTGACCGACGAGGGGAAGCGGGTCCTGAAGCTCGTCGAGCGGTGAACGAGGACGAGGTCGAGATCGGTCGGAAGCTCGACGAGGCCGACCTCGTTTGTTGGTTCTGTCATGTCTGCAAAACCTTGATGTTGCTTCGCGAGGCGATGAAGGACGGATGTCCGGAGAAGGTTCGGCCTCGACGCTGTCCGCGTCCGTTGAAGCGCACCAAGCCATAACCTGCCTGCGCGCCTGGGTTCGAAATGGGTTCAGGCTCCGGGGCGGGTTCCGACTAAGCGAGACATTTCAGCACGTTGAGCAGTAGTTCGAGGTTGTTCATCATAATGTCTGGCCAGTATCAGGCGACATTCAGCGATAGCGGAAACGTTGGTTTTCGGCCATTTTTGGCGTATATGGAGCGCGGGGAATGTCCCCACCATTCGTGAGCGATGGGTTCATGAGTGGGTTCACGGGTCGAACAACCTCGATCCACCGCGCCTCGGGTTCTGGGGCGGAAGTTCTATCATGCGAACCAACAACGTCGTCGGCCAACTGTGGTTCGACACCGTCGAAGAAGAAGGTAGCGTCCGCTTTAACGATCGCTTCCTCGAACTCCCAAGGGCCTATCAGCTAGACGCTTTGAAGGATTGGCTGTCATTGCTTGAGGCTGAATACGAGCGAATGCTCGAAGGCCCCGACGTGGCTCCGAAGCGCGCTCTGTCGGCGGAGGGCGCGCGATGATCTCCCACCCCAATCGCTCGAAGTTCGGTCGTCGCGTCCTGATCATGGGCGGGCTACCCGAGTTCGTCGGGAAGATCGGCACGGTCGTCGGTCGCGAGGGTCCTTACCTCCGCGTCCGGCTCGACGTGGCGGTCGAGGTCGAGGGCGTCGGTCGCGTGACCGACGATCTGTGGGAGCCTCGTCTACTGAAGACGGTCCGCTCGCGCGATCTCTGAGGCTGTCAAAAGATCGCCCCCCGTTCTGGCAGGACGGGGGGCGGTTTTTCATTCACGAAAAGGAGTCTCTGCTATGTCAATTTCCTTCCTCGATGCGAGGAACGCAAGACCCGGCTCGGACGGGAAGCCGCTCGTCCTCCGCGACGGTCAGGGTCTCGATCTGTGGGTCATGCCGTCCGGTCTGAAGACGTGGCGCTGCAAGGTGCAGCGCGACGGTCGGAGGACGACGGTCAATCTCGGATACTTTCCGGCGATGTCGATCGTCGAGGCGCGCACGGCGCGGATGAAGATCAGGTCCGCCGAAGATCCCGCGCGCGAGCGGCGCGAGGAAAAGGAACGCGCGGAGGTCGCGAAGGGGAACACGCTCCGCGAGGTCGCGGCGCGCTGGATCGCGACGCGGTCGGTCAACGAACATTGGACGCCACGCTATCAGCAGAGGCTCGAAGAACGGCTCGAAAATCACGCGTTCCCGAAGTTCGGCTCGACTCCGGTCGCGGAGATCACGCTCGAACAGATCGGCGATCTGATCCTGTCGCTCGCGCGGGGACGGAAGGGTCAACGTCCGGTCCAGCGGACGGCGGTCATGCTGAAGCAACATCTGTCGGCGATCTTCGACTTCGCGGTCCGCTGGCGGATGGTTCCGTTCAATCCGGTCCGTCAGATCGCGGTCGATCTGCCGAAGCGTCAGCGTGGCGAGGATACGCCACGCGCTCATGTCTCGACGATCGAGGATGCGCGCGCGGTCCTCCGGGCGTTTGAAGCGAAGGCTCCGGAACTTCATCCGGCAACGACGCTGGCGCATCGCTTGCTCGCGTTGACGGGCGTCCGGAAGGAAGAACTTCTCGGGGCGCGCTGGTCGGAGGTCGACTTCGAGCGTGCGGTCTGGACGGTTCCGGCGGTTCGGATGAAGGGGAAGTTCGGACGCAAGCGCGATCACGTCGTCGCGCTCGCGCCCCAGGCGATCGAGGTCCTCCGGACGGCGCAGCGGATCAGGAAGGGCGAGTTCGTCTTCCCGTCCGAAGTCCGGAAGGATCGGCCGATCTTCCGCGATACGCTGAATCGGGTCATGGCGACGGCGCTTCGCGAGTCGGGTCTCGGTCCGATCATGGTTCCTCACGGCTGGCGTGGGACGTTCTCGACGATCATGAACGAGCGCGATCCGTCCGCTTATCGCGTGATCGAGGTCATGATCGCACACAAGGCGGCGGACGGAGTCGAGGCCCGTTACAACCACGCGGCTTATCTAGAGGCGCGGCATCCGATCGCGCGTCAGTGGGCGGACTTGCTTCTCGACGGTGCGCCGACGACGCGGGCGCTTCTCGGTCTCGCGAAGGACGAGGCGTCGAACGTCGTGCAGCTCGTCCCCCAGGTCGGCAGGAGGGCGGCATGATCGAGGACGACGGGACGACTCTCGCGGTCGCGGTCAGGTTAGAACTCGCGATGGAGATTCTCCGCTCCGCGCGGGCGCTCGCGATCAAGGCGAGGGACGATCGGACGATCTCCGATCTTCAGGGAGCCATGAGCAAGCTCGGGGCGGCGATGTCGCGGTATCGGGAGGGCGCGCAATGAACTATCGGCTCACGGTCATGCACGACACGTCGCGCTCGCGGTCCGATCCGTCCGCTTATCGCGTCACGGTCAAGGAGTCGGTCGATCCGCTCTGTTCGTTCCGTCAGCACGGTGACGTCCGTGATAATTGGGCGAGGTATATCGGGGTCTACCCTACCAAGCGCGAGGCGTTCCAGATTGCGACGAACTACACGGGACTGCGGAGGAAGGCGATGCTAGGCCGCGCTAACGGGTGATCGTCCGGGCGATCGGTCTCTAAGGCGACGAGAGACGGCGTAGGAAGCCCCAGGACGGCGGGATCGAGGGGGAGGGTCGAGAAGGTCCTCCCCCTTTCGCTTGCCCGCTGTGCGGCCCGCCTAGCGGTCGCGCTGGCCCGAAAGGCGGGCGATGTCGGCGGCGCAGACCTCGAGGACCTTGTCGACGATCTGCACGCGGAGCGCGTTCTCGGAGCGGATGAACCAGAGGACGCCGAGCAGAAAGGCGATGTTCAGGACGATCAACGCGAGGAATGGTCCGGAGAGACCGCCGACGATCTTCTCCCCCAGGCCAGCGGCGGCGGCGACGATGCCGTTGCGGCGCGGTCCGTCTTCGCTCACGGCGGGAGAAGTCCGAAGCGCGCGAGAAGTGCCGAGCGCATCCGTCCGGCGTCGGCTTCTCCGGCTGGCGGCGAGAAGACGCCGTTCGTGTAGGACCAGCCGAACGCTGGCTTCGGGTCGAGGCCGTCGATCGGAACCCAGGCGTCGAACAGGTCCTTCGCGAAGATGTCCTCGACGGGGATCGCTTCCCACTCCGGCAGCGGCGTGAATAGCTCGACGACCCAGCCGCTTTGAATGCCCGCGTAGGTCGTCATGGCAGCCACCGATATTGAATCATGCCGTTCGCTCCGGTTCCGCCGTTCACGTAGTTGCCCGAGTTCGTGTTGTCATAGCATCCGCCGCCTCCGGCTCCGGGTCCTAACCCTGGCGCTCCGGGTCCGGGTCCGGTCGTGTTCCCGGCGCGCGGTCCTCCGCCCCAAGGTCCTGGCCCACCGTAGCCGGTGGTCGCGTAAACCCCGTTTGCCATGCCGTCGCCCCCGAAGGTGCCCATCGAATTGAGGTCGCCTCCGGAAGCTTGTCCGCCCATGCCGCCGTGCGAGTTCGTCGGGAAGTCCCAGAGCGCGGGTTCACCTCCGGTGCAGCTAACGGTCCACTGTCCGGTGAACGCGAGCGAGGTCGTGCCGCCTGCCGTCTCGCTTGGCCCTCCGACGCCGACGACGGCGGTCAAGAGGCTACCCGGTGTGCAAGGGCGTTGCGCTTCCGCGTAGGCCCCAGAACCGCCGCCGCCGCCCGACTGATAGTTCGTGCCGTCTGAGGCGCAATGCGCGCCACCGCCTCCGGCGCCGACCATGCGGAAGGCGACTTGCGTCGCCCACGGCGGGACGAGCAGCGATTGCGACGTGGTGATCTGTGTATATGCGCCCGTGAACAGGGCTGACAGCGCGTGCAGGAGTTGCGTGTTGTCGGTCTTCAGCGGAGCGACGCCGCCCTTCGCCAGCACGTTCATGAGTTCTTCCTGAAGCGTGTTCAGGAAGTCGGCGTCGACGATGGTCGGCGAGGTTCCGGTCGTCGGGTCGCCTCCGGTGAAGAACCCCGCCGTTCCTTGCGGCGTCGGAACCGGCATGATCGTGGCGGCGAAGCGGTTATCAATGCGGTGCATGGACGTCTTCTCCGTTCGCGCGTTGCTGCGGCGCGGGTTCGGTCTCGTCGGTCGTTTGCGTCGCTTCGATCTGTGCGACGACTTTCTGAATGATCGGGTTCGTCGCGCGCCAGGGCATCGGCGCTTCGGTCATTGCGGTTAGAACGACCTGCCACTCTTGCGCGGCGAGCGTAATCCCGACCGGTCGGTCGAGCGGGATCGGCGTCATTTTCAGAGTCCTCCGGCGCGGAGACGCGCGTCGAGCGTCTTCATTGCGTTGACCACTGCGGCGAGAATGGCAATGTCGGTGACGGCAAGGGACGGCTCGTCGGTATCAAAGCCGCCCGAGCCGTCCGGTAGTGTCCAGCCAACCGCGCGCACGGCTTCCGGAATGATCCGGCGGACCTGCTGGGCGGAGAAACCGATCTCCGGCGCGTGAATGATCCGGCCCGACGAACCGTCCGGCATCGCGATCCGTGGCTCATGTGGCGCCCGAGTGAAGATGATCGGCTCCAGTTGCAGGACCTCCGGCAGCCCAACCGGAGTCGGTGCTACGTCCCGTTTGGCGCGGTCATCGGAGAGAACGATATAGGCGCCATAACCGCCCACCGGACCGAGATTGTTCCAGAGAAGCTGGTCGGGGTTGGTGCGGGTGTTGATCTGGCCGCCGCTTGGCGTGTTGTAAGTCATGTCCCCGGTCGTCGTGTTCCATCCCCAATACCATTGCGCAGAATACTGAAAGACGTTGACGCCACCAGAAGGGTAGATTCCGAAGTTCGTGCCGTTGCTGGCCCAGCAACCGTTAACAGCGATGAAGTTCGCGGCGGAAGCATTGGCTGTGACCGACCAGTTGCCGCCGTTGCTGAGGGTCATATTGACCGTGCCGCCCTCGCACCAGCGCCACGCTGCGTCACTCGGCGACCGCTGCATGTAATAGTTCGGCGCGATCTGAAACAGTCCTTGCGAGGCGTAGACGGAGCCGGTCGAGACGATGCCCGTGTTGCTGGTCTGGAAGTTGCCGTTTACGGCGAGGTTGCCGCTCGCGTCGATATTGCCGCGCGAGGACAAGACGACGCCGTTGCCGTCCGCGTTGCCGAAATAGAGGACGTTATTGTAGTTCCAAATTCCGACGCTCGACGGCGTCGTCCCCGATGTCTGCCATGATCCGAGATAGGCGTTGCCGGCGCTCGCTGTGGCGACCATCGAACCGACCGCGCGCATTGGTCCGCCGTTCGCTATGAACCCCCCGCCCGGTAGGAACTGCCACGACGCCATCGTCGCGAGCGCGCCGCCCGCCGATCCGCTCGCTGCCGTCGTGTTGACGTTGAACGAGCCGTCGTTGACGTTGAACCAAAGCTGTCCGGCCCAGCCGTTCGTAAGGTATTTCCAGTTCGCGGGACTGGCGATGTAGGAATTGAAAGCGATGTGACTTAAAACCGTCAGTTCGTTCACACTGAGCCACGAAGCGACCGCGTCGGTCGGGATCGCGGGCGCACCGTTCATGGAAATATTGCCGAGATAGTCAAACGTCGTGAGGTTCGGGAACGTCGCTGCACTTCCGGCGGCTCCGGAGGCGGCGACGCCGACTGTCAGCCTGCCGGTCGCTCCGTCGCGGATGATCCGCACAGCGGTTCCGGCGACGATGCGCGAATAGGTTCCCGCGCCGCTCTGATAGGCGTTCAGATCGAACTCGTCGGCGGTCGCCATCGACGAGAGAACGAGCGGATATTGCGGCGCTGGCGTCGGCGCGGCGCGTCCAATGCCGAGAAACGCCGTCGCTCCGGTTAGCTGTCCTCCGGTAATCGGCAGCACACCGGCCCAGGCGTTCGCGTGTCTGCCGTATGTGTTCGCGTCGTTCGGCGCGTCGGGGACGCGTTGCGCGGCGAGATTGTCGACGTATTGCTTCGTCGCGGTGCCGAGTAACGCGACCGGATCGGCGGCTTGAATGAGCGGCCCGGTAAGGGTTCCTCCGGCGAGCGGGAGAACGGCGGCCCACGCGCCTTGATGTCGACCATAATAGTTCGTGTCGGAGGGCGCTTCCGGTATGCCTCCGCCACCCGATCCGGAATGTGCGTCGACGTAGCCCTTCGTCGCGGGCATCATCGCGTCGGTCGGATCGTTGAACAGATACATCTGTCCGGTCATCCGTCCGCCGCTTAAGCTAAGGAACGGCGATCCTACGGTCTGACCTTGCAAAACGCCGATCTCGTCGTGTGCGATCTGAAAGTTCGAGCGCACGCTTGCGGTCGTCGGGTTCCCCGTTACGGGGAGGGTCGGATCAATTTGCGATGCCATCGACTACGGCTCCCACGTCCCAGATCGAGTCTCCGTTCTCCCAGATCGTCTCGCCCTTATCCCAGATCGACGTGTTGATCTCGAACGACCAGATCAGCACGCTATCGGCGGGAGCGACGGCCTCGAACATGCATTGCAAGAGGTCATGTCCCCAGTCGGCGAGAGGCTCGCCAGCGGCGGAGACGCCCGCGCGGAAATAGGTGACGGTCGTCTCGCCTTGAACGATCACGCGCCACGCGTGCGCCCAGGCTTCGGAATAGAGATGTTCTCCGGCTCGTCCCTGTCCGGCGTAAAACGGCTTGTAGGTTTGAATCTCGATCTGGAAGCCGAGCGAGGCGGCGAGATGGATGAAGTATTCTCGCGACGAGCCGCCGCGCGCGACGAACTTGCCGCACACCGCTGCGGTCCGTTGCGCGATCGTCGGCAGCGGTCCGGTGCACGGATCGGGCAGGCCGAGGGTCGCTTCCCACTCCGGCAGCATTCCGATCGTCGAACAGGGGAAGACGTCGGCGACGAGCGCGTTCGTCGCGTTGTGGAGACGCGACCACGTCCGCATGAGCGTCAAGAGGGCTTCGGCCTGTAGCGTGCCCCAGGCGCGATGCCAGACGCGTCCGCGCGGGAGAAGACGCTGAAACTGCCAGAGGTAGTCGGTGGCCGTCGCGTCGATCAGCATCAGGCATTCTGAACGGTCAACGTCCCCAGGATCGGCAGCTCGCCCTGTTGCGCGGTGAAGGGTTGCGTCGGTTCGGTCATGGTGAAGTGATTCAGTCCGGGCGTTGCGAGGATCGCTTCGTAAAGATCGGAGGGCCAGATCGTGCCTCCGATCTCCGCTTTGACGAGGAACATATCGTTTAGCGACGCGACGATCTCGGCCTCGATGTCCGGATCGTCCGGATCAAGCTGAACGAGCGTCACATCGATCGGCGCGGCGACCGGCGCCATCGAGTAGACGAGCGCGGTCACGGGCTGCACGGGCCAGATGTGATCGGCGACGGCGAGTTGATCTCCGGTCGCGGGCGTGCCGCGAACTTCAGCGGTCGCGACGCCGTCGGTGCCTTGCGGGAAGCCACCATGCGCGGCTTGCGCGTCGTCCATCATGAACCGGACGATCACGCTGCCGGGTCCGGTTCCGTTCGGCTGCACCCAGGCCCGCGTCACACCCGGCACCTCTAGCGCCCATTGCTGATAGTCGGCGGCGGAGCCGCCCTGCGGCGGCGCGCGATACTTCGCGAGCATTCTCGTCCGGAACGCGTCGTCGAGTTCCTGATCGGCGCCGCCGGTCGCTGGCCCCACGGTCTCGCCGGACGAGTTGATCCCGGCGATCGGGGTTGCGAACGCGATCGGGGTTCCGGCGTCGCAGTTTGTCGCGGCTCCGAGGACTTCGGCGGCGATCGCGACGGTGACGTTGCCGGAGGCGTCGGTCGTTCCGTCCGTCGTCGTCACGTAGGGAACCGCGTCCTGGCGGACGAGCGGGGTTCCGGTCGGGAGATAGATGTTCGGCGATCCGTTCCACGTCGCTTGTCCGGTCGCCGCGGTCGCGTCCTTCCGATAGATCCCGATCAGTGCCGCCCAGGCTTCGAGGAACTCGTCGCGCGCGGTGAACGGGACCGCCATCTGGGCGATCCAGTCGAGGTAGCCGTAGACGCTGTAAGCGAGGCCCGCCATCACCCAGGCGAGGACGCGGAGGACGGCGTTCCGGAGCAATCCGTCGAGGCTTTTGATCCCCGACGTCGTGATGTCCTCGATCGCTTGATTGCGGAGCGCGGTCAGGGTCGGTCTGGCGAATGGCATTAGGCGGCGACCCTCCGGCGTTGTGCGAGCGCGATCGGCGGCCCTTGTGCGGTGACGCGGAGGACGGCGAGGTTCTCCCACGTCCAGCCGTAGACGAAGCGGGTCATCGATCCGTCCGGCTTGGTGATCGCGACGGCGATGCCGAGCATGGTCGAGCCGGTCGGATTGCCCAGCCAGCGCGTGTCGACGACGACGGACGAGGCGACGCCGTCCTCGACGAGCCACGCCAGCGCGTCTTGCGCGTAGCGGCGCGCCAGCCCGAGCGTGTCGCGGGTTTTTTTGGCGCGTTCGAGTTGCCAGAGGTTCGAACCGAGCGGCTGTTCATTGTAAGGATCGGCCCACCATCCGCGACGGTCGGAGGTTCCGTCAGTCGGAACGAAGTCCGGCGTCGCGAGCTTGTCGGTGAACAGCGAGACGAGGCAGGCGGTTTCGAGGTCCTGTCCGGTCTGAAGATCGCCGGACGCGAGGACCCAGTCGCCGATCGTGTTCGTGTTATCCCACTGGATCAGGATGTCTCCGGCTCCGGTCGCGAGCGGAAGCTCGCCGTCGATCGGCGCGAGTGGCAGCGCGAAAAGGTCCTCGATCCAGCCGGTCATCGGATCACATCGACGGGGTGCCGTTGTCGAGTTGCTCGACGTATGGCGCGGCGGCGGTCCAGAAGGTTTGCCACGCGGCGTTTAGCTGGTTCATCGCGTAGGAATAATCCGTCCCCTTCGCGCCGGGGTTCGCGCTATCGGCGACGACACCGAACAAGTTCGGCACTGTCGGCTGCATGACGTTCGCCGGGGTCTCGAATTGCGTCCCCGGCGTTCCGTCGAAGCCGGACGAGGCGGTCGCGATCGCTTCGCTCAATCGCGCCATCGAGGTGTTCGCGCTGATCAATCCGGAGATCATGCGGTTCGTCATCATGCCGAAGGTGAATTGTCCGGAGTTGCTTATGATCGTGGCGGCCATGTTCTAGGGTCTCCCTTCCAGTTGGCTTTCGAGCGAGGCGACGCGCGCGGTCAGTGCGGCGATGGTGGCGCGAAGCTCGTCGAGTTCGCTGGTCGCTGTGGCGTCGAATACCGTCGCGAGGCCGTCCCACTGCGAGGCTCCGATCGGCGGGACCCAGATCAGCCCATCGCTGCCGAGCCGCGCGGAGTTGTTCGCGTTTGCGCTGACGGCGGTCGGTCCTGGCGGACCTTGCGCTCCCGCTGTCCCCGGCACGCCCTGCGGTCCGGTGGGTCCGGTCGCGCCCTGCGCTCCGGTCGCTCCTGTCGGCCCCTGCGGCCCGGTCGGACCCGGAACCGTGCTGTCGGCTCCGGCGGGTCCGGTCGGTCCCTGTGGCCCCGTGGCGCCGGTCGTCCCGGTCGCGCCCTGTGGTCCGGTCGCACCCGTGTCACCCTTTGGCCCCTGCGGACCCGGGACGGTGCTGTCGGCTCCGGCGGGTCCGGTCGGGCCTTGTGGTCCGGTCAATCCGATCGGTCCTTGCGGTCCGGTCGCTCCGGTATCCCCCTTCGGGCCTTGTGGTCCGGGGACGGTCGAGTCTGCCCCAGGCGGCCCCTGTGGTCCGGTCGCTCCGGTCGCTCCGGCTGGTCCCTGCGCTCCGGTCGCGCCCTGCGGTCCCTGTGGTCCGGGGACTGTGCTGTCGGCTCCGGGTGGGCCTTGTGGTCCCGTCGCTCCGGGCGCTCCGGTGGCGCCTGTGGCCCCTGTCGGTCCCTGCGGCCCCTGTGGTCAGGGGACGGTGGAGTCTGCCCCAGGCGGCCCCTGTGCGCCCGTGGCTCCGACGTCGCCCTTCGGACCCTGCGGTCCGGTCGCTCCGGCGGGTCCGGTCGGTCCGGTCGCCCCGGCGGGCCCCTGCGGTCCGGTCGCTCCGGTCGGTCCTGGCGGACCCTGCGGTCCTGGCGGGCCTTCGGGTCCTGGCGTGCCGGTGCCGCCCCCAGGTCCGACGCTGCCGTTCGGCGCGTTGATCGTGGTCGCGTTGATCGTGCCGCTCGCGTGCATGTCGCCGCTTAAGTTGATCGTCGCGCTCGACGCGCGGTCCAGCGATGGTTGCGGCGCGACGTTGATGGTGTCGGCGTTGACGTTCACCGTCTTCGCCGACGCGGTCACGGTGCCGTCTTTGCTGGTGATCGCAATATGGTGGTCGCGCTGAAGGGCGATCACGTCGCCCTCGTCGGTGAAGATCGTCACCTCGCCGGGTTTCTGATTGCGCGGGCGGGCCTTCTGATTGGCGGTCGCGACGATCACGCCGTTCGAGCGGTCGCCGTTGCCGAATAGCGCGAGGGCGTCGGAGCCGACCGGCGCGTGCGAGGCGAAGCCGTAGAGGTTCAGCGTTTGCAGGTTGTCGATCGTCTCCGGCGTGCCGCGCACCTTGCCCTGGACGAGATGCACCGGACCCTTGTCGTCGGTGGCGGAGATCGTCACCCCGGCAGTGTGCATCTGGATGCGGCGGTAAAGGCGATCGGAGACGCTCATGAGGGGATCGGCACCCGTGCGGCGTCGACGGAGTCGACCTGTTTCTTCGTCGGGTTGCTGTTCTCGACATCCTCGACGGTGACGATCCCGAGCGGTCCGGACGGCTCGATCGCGAACGCTTCGGGCGGCATCAGGGTCAGGATGCCGTGCTGTCCGTTCTCGTCGCGGGCGTAGGTGACGGACGCGATGATATAGCTCACGTCGCGGAGCTTCAGGACGGCGGCGGAGATCGGGCAGAGGTAGTTCGGCTCCCAGAGCTTGCCCGCGCTGTCGCGCCAGGAGTCGCAGATCACGTTGAACTGGTAGGACTGCCCCTTCCGCTTGTTCATTTCCCAGATCGCGCGGTCGGTGACGATGTCGCGTCCGTTCACGAATTGCTCTGAGATCACGTAACGCTTGCGGAAGCGCGGAACGCCCTCGTCGCGGATGATCTGTCCGACGTCCGGCGTGTTCACCCCGGCTTCGGTGCCAAAGGTGAGGATCGAGGTCAAGTGCCCTTCATACTCGGAGAAGCGTCCGTCCATCGAAAGGACGACGTCGGCTTGCTCGACGTTGTCGCCGATCTTGAAACCGGAGGCCATCGACTCGGTGCCGACGTGGGAGAGCATGATCGAGCCGTCGGGGAGGTCATAGACCAGCATTTGCGAGTAGCGCGTGACGCGATCGATGATCTCCCACGGCGTCTCGCCGAGGTTGATGTTGAATTGCGGGATCGTGACGCCGTCTCCGGCGGTCGACTTGACGGTGACGCTGTAGGGCGCGGCGAGTTGCTCGACGAGTGCCAGCGTCGTTCCGTTCATGGTCTGGAACCCCGGCTTCGAGATGTCGCCGAAGACGGCGGAGCAATCGACGAGGTCCTCCGACTTCGAGCGTCCGGAGACGCGGATCGAGTGCAGTGCCGGGGAGATCGCGGCGGCGTAGCGGTCGACGTAGCCGGTCAGGACGAGGTCCGATCCGATCTTCACCTGACACGGGTCGCCCGCCTTGATGTCTATGTCCGGTTTGTTCGGATACTTCTCGGTCACCTCGAGGTCGAACGAGGCGGGGATCGCGGCGAGCGGTCGCGTCACCACCACGCGCTGCCATCCGGTGAGGACCTGGTTCCCCACAGTGAGCGTCAACGTGTCGGAGGCTCCGACCGGCGCGCCGTGGCTGGCGACGCCGTGCGCGTCGCTCATCGCGAGAGCGCCTGAAAGCCGAGCGGCATGAACAGCGGGTGACGGACTCCGGACGAGGCGGCGATCGCGGGTTCGCGGGTCGTGTCCTGATAAAGCGTCCAGGCTTCGGCGAGTGACGGGATCGAGGCGCGCGTCTCGACCTCGACCAGCCACGCGAGGTTCGCGCCCCGGACCGCGAGGTCGAGCGCGACGAAGGTCCGAAGATCGCGCAGCGCGTTATAGGTCGCGTCACGACCGGCATCCGCGGCACGGGTCGCCTGGGCGTCCAGAACGTCGCAGACGGCTTTCCGGAGCGCCTGAGCGTCCTGATAGGACGAAGGACGATACCGCTGCGTCGCGGCTCCCAGGGCGGCGCACGCGGCACATCGGAGATTGTCGGCGATCGCGTCCTGTGCGGCGCGCGCGCGGTGCGCGAGCGGCCCTCCTCCGGGCGGCAGTTTGGGCACCCAGGACGCGAGCGGGATCAACAGGCGGATCGCGTCGGCGGGATCGTTGATCGCGGCGGCGACGGCTTGCGCGAGTTGCGCTCCGGCTTGCGCGAACGCGTCGGACTCGGTGGTCACAAGAGGCTCGCGAGGCTGTTCACGGTCGAGGCCGTCGTGTTGACGAGGGAGCGCGCCGACGTGGCGGCCCCCAGAAGCCCGGAGACGGTCGCGTTCGCGGCTTGCAGCGAAGACAGCGACCCGTTCGAGAAGCGCCCGAAATTGCCCTGTAGCCCCCGCACGGCCCCAATGATGCGACCGGCGTCGGAGACGGCGGAGACCGCCATTCCGGTGAACTGCGAGACGGACGCGAGCGCGGCTTGCGGGACGATCGTCATCGCGCCGAGCGTCGACCCCAGGTCGAACTGTGACGCGGAGAGGACCTTCGAACAGGCGGAGAGGACGCCGGATCCCGTGGCGATCGAGGTCGAGGGATACTGAACGTCCCCGGCCAGGATGAAACTGAACTGAAGCTCGACGTAGCGTCCGCGTTCGCGGCGATCGGTGACGGCGAACTCCAAGAGGACGCAGGAGATCGAGCCGAGCGTCGGATGAACGAGCGTCCCCGATCCGGATTGCTCGACGGCTCGAAGCATGGCGTCGCGCTGCGAATAGACGTCATCGCCGACGAGGAAGGCTTGCACCATGAACCGGCGCGGGAGCTTCCCCAGGTCCTCCGCCCAGGCGTCGTCGCGGTAGGGGTATTCGTGGATCGCGACGCGGCGTCCGGCGTTCGTCTGTCCGGCGTCGAGGACGAAGCCCACGCCCCGCCACGACCCCGGCTGTAATTGCTGCCACCACTCGCCGCCGCTCCACGAGTTTCCGGAATTGTCGATCGAGGCGGCGTTGCCGATGATCTGCGAGGTCTGGCCGAACAGGTCGCGGGTCGTGTTGACGAGGTTGTTCGTCGTCCGGGCGATCGCTCCGACCTGCGAGATGGCGGAGATCGCGCCGCCAAGTGCGCCGCTCATATCGTCGCCAACTCTTGATGCTCGACTTTCGGCGGCTGCACCGTGACGGCTCCGGAACCGCTCGCGGTGACGGCGGCGTTCGGCGGCGGGTTCTTGTGGGTGATCGCGATGTCGACGGTGCCGTTGATCTGTTTGTCCGGCAGCGCGAGGGCGACCCCTTTGCCGATCTGCGCTTCGGTCAGGCGTCCGGGTCCGGTCTCTTGCGGTTGCGCGGCGCGCATCCAGGCGGCGGCGACCTTCGGGTCGGTAATGTCGATCTGATCGGTCGGCTTGACGCCGATCGAGTCGGCGATTTTCTTGATGTAGTCCGGCGTCGAGGTCTTGTTCCACTCGCGGGCCATCGCGTCGACGGTCATCAAGTGTCGCTTTTGCTGATACTCGACGAGCTTCGCGACGGAGGCTTGAACCCCTTCCTCCATCGTCGCGAAGGTCCGGATCGGCAGTCCTCCGGGCGTCGTCGATCCGCCTTCACCGGGCTTGCGTGTGAGGTTCAGCGGGTTGTTAGCCTGCCATCCGGTCTCGACGCCGGCGACCTGCGTCGGTCCTGGCGGCGGAGCGACGGCGGCGGGATGCTCCGCGAGATAGGTCCGGCGCGCGGCTTCGTCGGCGGCTTGGTTCGCGGCGCTTTCGACCTCGAAGTGCATCGGGTCATAGCTTTTGCCGTGGAAACGACCGCCCCAGTAAAGTCCATGCCGTGAAGCGATGTCGGCGATGTCCGCCGGCATGTCGGTGCCCTTGCCGCCCATCGGGTTCGTCGCGGCGTTGATGTCGACGGCACCACCGAAGGCATGGGCGGACCACTCGTCGGTCGTCCCCCGGATCGGGCGGCGATTGTATCCTCCGCCCGAGGTCAGCTTGACGCCGCGCGCGTCAAGCTCGTCGACGAGGCCCTGAAAGCGATCCTTGTATTCGGCGGCGACGCTCCATGCCTGTCCGTTCCTCGACGTGACGGTCGCGAGTTGCGGCGAGGCGGGAGCGGGTCCGGCTTTCCCCCATGCTCCCCCAGGCGTGTATTGCTCACTCGGAAGCTCGACACCGGAGGGCGGCGACGGTGCGGGCGGCGGCGACGGCGTCGACGGCGACGAATCAAGTCCAAGCTGTCTCCGTATCCATCGCTGCGCGGGGCTGTAACCTTCCTTGTCTAAATCGGCTGGCGCCTTGCCCTGGCGCTGCATCTGTTCGACCCAGGTCCGCGTCTCGCCGGTCTGCGGGTTTCTAAAGCTGGGCGTTCCGGTCCATCCGCCGCTGTCATATTCCGTGAAGCCTTCCTTCGCGGCGCCCGCCTTTATTTCCTCTTGCCCCTGTTTGTTGAAATAGGCGGTCGCGGCGAGTGCTGCGAGCGCGGCGGCAATTCCTGCGACGGCTCCGAGCGCGCCGAGAAGTCCGACCCCTCCGACTCCGGCGGCTCCGGCTCCGGCGGCTCCGCCTCCGATTGAGCCAAGCGCGGCGACGACTTGTCCGATCGCGGCGACGACGCCGATCCCCCATTTCGTAATGAAAATGCCAGCGACGATCTCGGCGGCGGTCTTGATCTCGCCGAGATGCGTCACGACCCATTTCAGGCCGTCGATCAGGCTTTGCACCCCGTCTTGGACCTTCGACCAGTCGACGTTCTCCAGCCAGCTAGCGAACCTGCGGGAGATGTCGTCGACAGCGGTGATGATCGCGGGCGTGTTCTTCTCGACGAACTCGGAGAGATGGTTCAGCAGCGGCGTGAAGTTTTTCGCCAGCGTCGCGCTGATTTGCTGTCCGAGATGATCGAACGCGGTGCCGATGCGGCCTTGCGCTTCGCTGAACAGTTCGAGTTGCTTGCGTTGCTCGTCGGTCAATTCCTGATAGCGCGTCGCGTCGCGGAAGAACCCCTCGAAGCCCTTCGACGACTGGCGGAACCCCTCGACGACCTTGTTGCCGGACTCTCCGAGCAGCGCGGCGGCGGCGGCGGCTCGATCGGCGGGGTTCTCGATCTGACTGATCTTGCGGATCACCTCCGGCATAAGCTCGTTCATGTTGCGGAGATGGCCGGTCGAGTCGCGGACGCTGATCCCGAGGCGGTTCAGCCAGCCGACCGTGTCGGTCGAGGCTTGGCCGCGAACGAAGTCGGTCGCGTTCTTGTAAAGCCCCTTCAGCGCGGCATCCATGTCGGTCGCTTCGCCGCCAGCGAGGCGCATCGCGTCCTCGAATTGCTGGACCTGCCGCGTCGTCATGCCCAGGCCATCGGCGGTCGCGGTCAGTTCTCGCGACCATGAGGCATAGCTTTTGACGAGGTTCGCCATGCCGACGAGCGTCGCGGCTCCGGTGATCGTGCCGAGGACCGGGACGATCTCGACCATCGTGCGAAGGACGGAGGACGCGGCCTTGCCGATCCACTCGAAACCTTGCGCGACCTTGCGAAGTCCGGAGACGTCGACGAAGCGCGAGATCGAGCGCGACATCCGCTCGATCGGCGCGCGGATCGCGGCGAGGCGGCGGTTGATCGCGTCGATCTCTTTCGAGGCGTGATCGACGACGGAGAAGGTGACGGAGTAACCGGCCATTACTGTTCAGCGCGCGCGCGTTCGCGCTCCGCGATCCGGTTCGTTTGCTCGATCCACCAGATCAATTGCGTGCCGTCGAGGTTCCACGCTTCCTGCGGCCCCCAGCCCCACCAGCGGGTCAGATCGGCGATCAGGTCTCGCCAGTTGGCGGGGTATCGTTGTCCAATTGAACGCGCAAAAAATCCCACGCCCTCCGGAGTTGCGAGTTCGTCAACTCGCCAATGACCTCTGTCGGAACGTGCGCGACTTGCGCGATCAGGGTCATCTGGTAGCGGCGGAAGTGATAGGGCGTCGGGTTCGGCGCGCTCAATTCGCGCTCCGCGCGCTCGATCTCTTTCGCTTTCGGCTCGCGGAGACGCAGGACGTTGAACGGTTTCTTCTGGAACACGACTTCGATCTCGATGTCGAGCGTCC
>Ga0126381_100002611_pt1 | contig 19522 bp, 14 predicted proteins | sample PanSoiMetPlot_28_FD_96465 | JGI IMG/M metagenome (GOLD analysis project Ga0126381, IMG submission 96465) | Tropical forest soil microbial communities from Panama - MetaG Plot_28 | ecosystem: Environmental > Terrestrial > Soil > Tropical forest > Bulk soil | place: Panama | collected 2016-02-17
TGGACACCACCGATATTGTAAGGCACGCCTAGCCTTGCCGGTGTCATGGCAAACGTCGCGGTTTCCGCGGCAATCACGATATCGCAGGCCATGACTAATTCGCAGGCTCCTCCCCAAACACCACCCTCGATCATCGCGATCACCGGGGCCGGATATTCCATGATTTTGCGGATCACCACTCGCAGCGGATCGCTGTACGTCAGGGGATCCCGCGCATGCTTCGGGAGTTCTCCGACGTTATGTCCAGCCGACCATGTCCTGCAGCCAGGGGGTGCACGCAAGATCACTATGCGGATGCCTTTCTCCTGGAAGCTGTCCAGAGAGCCAAGGAGTCCTTTGACCAAACCACTGCTCAGAGAATTGAGTGTCTTGGGGTCATTCAGCGTGATAGTACCAATCTGATTTTGTATACTTGCTTCAACAAGCGTTGCAGTTAACTCAGGCATATCGATTTCTCATGGTTGGGTTGAACCTCAAGTCCGAATTTGTCCCTCACGGCGGGCGCGCACTTGAGCCGGTTGTCGGTCCTAGACTCCAATCGTGGTAAAGCCCAAGTAGTTCGCGCGCTGCCTTGAACGGGCTGGTTGTGCCCTCGCGGACCGAGTGCTCCAAACGGGCAAGGCGATCTTGCACAGAGGGAGCGTTCTGAAAAACTTCCTGGAGCCCCGACAAGATCAATTGGCGCATCCAGCTCAACGCATGCGCTTGACGCCGGCGCTGCAGATGGCCACCGGCTTCCTGTTGAGCCAAATTATCCAGGATCATGCGCCAGACTTCACGGATTCCGGTGTTCTGGAGTGCCGAACAGGTGAGCACGGGTGCAGCCCATCCTTCCCGGTTCGGCGCAAACATCCGCAGTGCGCTTTCGTATTGGCCTCGCGCCAGGTTTGCCGCGCCAAGATTTTCGCCCTCGGCCTTGTTGATTACGATGCCGTCAACCATCTCGATGATACCGCGTTTGATTCCCTGAAGTTCGTCACCGGCTCCGGGAATCATCAGGAGCAAAAAAAAGTCGGTCATGGAGCTGACCTCAATTTCCGACTGCCCGACACCCACGGTTTCGATCAGAATATTCTGGTATCCAGCGGCTTCGCAGACCAGCATGCACTCGCGGGTGCGGCGGGCCACGCCGCCAAGACAGCCGCGCGAAGGCGAGGGGCGGATAAAGGCGTTAGTTTGCGCACTCAACCGCTCCATGCGGGTCTTATCGCCGAGAATGCTACCGCCGGAAAGCGGACTGGATGGATCGACGCTGAGTACCGCAACCTTCTCGCCAAACTCATCCAGGAGATACATTCCCAGGGCATCGATAAAAGTACTCTTGCCGCTGCCTGGCACTCCGGAAATGCCGATTCGTCGCGATCTGCCAGTGTGCGGCAGCAGACCGTCAAGGATCCGCTCAGCGAGCGGTTGATCGGACGGTAAGTCGCTCTCAATCACTGAAAGCGCTCGACCCATCACGGCGCGATTTCCGACCAAGATGCCGGCAATATATTGCTCCACCGAAAGGCGCCCGTTGACCTTCGGCCGGCCCGGACGTGTCTTTGTGTCGCGGCTGTTGGTCGTGATCATATCTATACAGGCTCCTCGCCCATCAAGATTGCCAGAATCTTCTGTGCCGCTTGAGGAATGTTGGTACCCGGCCCGAACACCGCTATTGCCCCAGCCTGGTAAAGACATTCGTAGTCGTGTTGCGGAATTACGCCGCCAACGATGACTCTGATGTCGCTGCGGCCCTGTTTCTCGAGCTCGGCCACCACTTCGGGAACAATGGTCTTGTGACCGGCAGCCAACGTGGACACTCCAACGACGTGGACGTCGTTCTCAACCGCGTTGCGCGCAACTTCCGCCGGCGTCGCGAATAGCGGCCCCACATCAACGTCAAAGCCGATATCAGCAAATGCAGTGGCAATCACCTTGGCTCCCCGGTCATGACCGTCCTGGCCGGCTTTTGCGATGAGAATACGTGGCCGGCGCCCTTCACGTTTGGCAAATTCGTTTGCCATATCCTGCGCTTTTGTGAAGGCGGGATCGCCTTGGTTTGCCTGTGCATACACGCCATGGATGGTCTTGGTGGCAGCTTGATAGCGCCCGAACACTTTCTCCAACGCCAGCGAAATCTCGCCCAGGGTTGCCCGGACCCGCGCAGCATTCACGGAAAGCTCCAGCAGGTTGCCTTTTCCTGTTTCTGCCGCTTCGGTAAGTGCTTGAAGGGTCTGATTAACAGCCGCTTCATTGCGCGAACTTCTTACTTTGTTCAGGCGGTGGATCTGGCTTTCGCGGACGGCGCGATTATCCACTTCCAGGATGTTCAGGCTGTCCTCAGCTTCCGGTTTATACTTGTTGACTCCAACAACTATTTCCTCGCCTGAGTCAATCTGCGCTTGGCGACGCGCGGCTGCTTCCTCGATGCGCATCTTGGGCAGCCCGATTTCGATAGCTTTAGTCATCCCACCGTGCGCTTCTACCTCCTCGATGAGGCGCCAGGTGTCGCGCATCAGAGTGTCCGTGAGCGACTCCACGTAATAGCTGCCAGCCCAGGGATCCACCACGTGGGTAATGCCAGTTTCATGCTGGAGGTAGAGCTGAGTGTTCCGCGCGATCCGCGCTGAGTAGTCCGTTGGTAACGCAATGGCTTCGTCCAAGGCATTAGTATGCAGCGACTGAGTATGTCCCAGCACTGCGGCCATCGCCTCGATACAGGTCCTGACTACGTTGTTCGCAGTATCTTGGGCTGTCAGGCTCCAACCCGAGGTTTGCGCGTGGGTGCGCAGAGCCATTGATTTTGCATTCTTCGGATTGAACCCCTTTACAATCTTCGCCCAAAGCGCTCGCGCCGCCCGCATCTTAGCAATTTCCATGAAATGATTCATCCCGATGCCCCAGAAGAAACTGATGCGCGGGGCAAAATCGTCGATATCAAGTCCCGCCGCGATCCCAGTACGCAGGTACTCAAAGCCGTCGGCCAGCGTATAAGCTAATTCAAGCTCGGTGGTCGCGCCTGCCTCGTGCATATGGTAGCCGCTGATTGATATCGAGTTAAACTTCGGCATGTTCGATGAGGCGTACCGGAAGACGTCACCGACAATTCTCATCGAGGGTGCGGGCGGGTAGATATAGGTATTGCGCACCATGAACTCCTTCAGAATGTCATTCTGGATCGTTCCGCTCAGCTGCTGAGACCGGACGCCCTGCTCTTCGGCCGCAACGATATAGAAGGCCATCACCGGTAGAACAGCGCCGCTCATCGTCATTGAAACCGACACCGTGTCCAGTGGGATCTCGTTAAAGAGGATCTTCATATCCTCGACCGTATCGATGGCCACTCCGGCCTTGCCGACGTCGCTCGTGACCCGCTCATGATCCGAGTCGTATCCCCTGTGCGTGGGCAAGTCGAAGGCCACTGAGAGACCTTTCTGGCCGGCGGCCAGATTGCGGCGATAGAACGCGTTTGACTCTTCTGCCGTCGAGAATCCCGCGTACTGGCGGACTGTCCAAGGGCGGAGCACGTACATCGTCGAATACGGTCCCCGCAGAAAAGGCGGAATGCCAGCAGCATAGTCAAGATGCTCCAAGCCGGCGAGGTTTTCGGCTGTGTAATAGAACTTGATCGGGGTTGGTTCCTGGTTCAGCCGGCCGCCAGCGGTCTTCTTCCATTGCCTTGAACGTGTACCTTCACCCAACGGGATCCTGGTGAAATTCGGTCTTGTGATGGTTGCCATGGCTGGTTCTTTCTGTAATCCCGAGGCGCTTCTGCCACTCGGTCAGGGCGATAATTGCATCCGTGCGGATGTGAATGAACCCTTGAACCCCTGCTGCTTTCAATTGGTCGATCTGAGCTCTTGGGTCCCCGGCAACGACAACCGGCTGTTTCACCTTTGGGCAGACTTCCTCAGCCAGTGGCAGGTACTCGGGATCCGAGCTGCAGAGAACGATCAGGTCGGCGCCGGAACCTTCGTACTCATGCGAAATCACGATCTCAAAGCCGGCGCATCCAAAAAGGTTTTGGCTAAACTGTGAACGGGCCTGCCTCATCGCCAGGTCACCCCGCTCCAGCAAAAGTACCTTGGGACGTCTTCCCCGCTCGCGTGTATATGTTTCGGTCTTAAGGCGCAGTTGCTCGAAAGCGGTGGCGGCGCGCCAGGTGCCCTGGGGCACTTCCATGGGCGCAATCACCGCTTCCTTAAGGTCCGGATAATTATTTACGCCCACCAACGTGCGTCGCCGGGACGAAACCGCTTTGTCTTTTGCGGCTCGCGACTCCGCCAGCGCCCGATCAATGCAACACTTGGCCTTTGTGTATCCGCCTTCTGCTTCTACCTGCTGGAATAGCTCCCAGCCCTTGCGGGCGAGTGCAACGGTGAGCCATTCCACATAATAGGATCCGCCGGCCGGATCGGCGACGCCATCCAAGTGCGACTCTTCTCTTATCAGTCTCTGGATATTCATCGCCAGCCGGTCGGCGAAGCAGAACGGCCGGATCTCCAAAAAATCGCAGCCGCCTATTAATGCCGCCATAGCCTCGGTTGTGGCGCGAAGGACATTCGCATAGGGATCGTAGATACTCTTATTAGAAAAAGCCGTGCGCGCATGAATAGTCATCAAGCAGCACGATTCGTCCTGTGGCTGGAAGGCTGAAACGGCGTGCGCCCAGAGCATGCGCGCGGCGCGTAGTTTGGCGATCTCAAAAAAATAGTTTGAGCCAATGGTAAACACAAACCGAATCCCTTTGGCCGCTTGCTCAACGCTGTTGCCTGCATCCAACCGATCCACAAGTTTTTCCAAGCCGAGCGCGATTCCGTAACCAAGCTCCTGAACTATCGTTCCACCCTGCTCATGTATCACATCGACTCGGATCTCATCGATCATGACCCCATCGGGAAAGTCTACCTGCTCCGGGCGTTGCGGTGCGCGTCCGCGAACGTACGGGAATGCACCTGGGACCGCTCCAATTTGCGATACCAGATTCTTGATATCCTCGCTGCGATAATAGGGACGTACCGCGATCCCCTCATCCGAGTTCCAAACAAGCTTCTTGTCGTAATCTTCCCCTTTTAGATCAAAGCGAATTGCGGCATCCCATGCCTCAGTCGAGACCGTAGGAAAATCTTGCAACATATTGAGTCCTTCTGCCACCTGACGCATAACAATTTCCTTGGAGCGATTACCATTTGAAAGCTTCCGCGTCCTAACATCCCTTGGCGTTTGCTAGCCGGTTTTTGTGCCAGATCGAACGGCAGCGCGGAGGTTCCGGATTCATCAGATCCGCGCGAGCCCAAATGCGAATGACTCGATATCACGGCACTATTTGGCTACTAGAAAGATCACCCAGACCGCCAGCTCTGATTTTGCTCCCGAATTTCGACATGAATGACGTCCATTCCCAAATGAATGGGGCGCGGATGGCGTGTGCGGTGAGATCATACTCGGGTTGACCTCTACCCTATCAGCAAGACAAGACTAGATTTTGGCAAACCTTGGACAGCGGGTCGGTCCGAGGGTGGGTAAGCTCAAAAATGAGCGCCGTCCTCACGCAGGCAACCGAGCAAAGTCGAAAAAGAGGTAGCCGGCCCAAGCCGCTCCTCCGGCGAATGTTAAACCCGACCGTTGTGGCATTAGTCGGAGCATCAGAGGGCGCGGGGAGCGTTGGCCGGACGCTGGCCGAGAACCTGCAAAAATTCGGCCGGAATTTTTATCCGATCAATCCTAACCGAAAAACGATCCTAGGCGTCAAAGCGATTCCCAGAATCGCCGACGTGCGAGTGCCTATAGATCTGGCTGTCATCGCGACCCCCGCGGCGACTGTTCCCGACATCGTGAGCCAATGTGCTAAGGGTGGGGTTGCAGGCGCGATAGTCATTTCTGCCGGTTTCAAAGAGAGCGGTGCCCAAGGAATGAAGTTGGAAGAAGAAATTCTGGCTCGTCGGGGACAGATGCGAATCATCGGTCCGAATTGTTTGGGCGTAATGATTCCCGCGATTGGACTGAACGCGACTTACGCAAGCCGAACTGCTGCGTCTGGCAGAGTGGCGTTCATCAGTCAGAGTGGCGCGCTTTGTACCGCGGTCCTTGACTGGAGCCTGCCAGCGAAGGTCGGGTTCAGCGCTTTTTTTTCTATCGGTTCGATGCTGGATGTCGGCTGGGCAGACCTTATTGATTATTTGGCTGACGACGTCATGACTCGCAGCATTCTCATCTACATGGAATCGATCGGCGATGCCCGGTCCTTTCTATCGGCAGCTCGAGAAGTCGCACTCACAAAGCCGGTAATAGTAATCAAGGCCGGACGGACAGAAGCCGCCGCGAAGGCAGTAGCCTCCCATACCGGAACGCTCACCGGTAACGATGCCGTACTGGACGCAGCTTTTCGACGGGTTGGCGTCTTGCGTGTCGAGACGATCGAGGATCTGTTTGAGATGGCGGAAATTCTCAGCAAACAACCGCGTCCGAGAGGCCCGCGACTCGCAATTATAACGAACGCGGGTGGTCCGGGCGTACTCGCAACTGACATGCTGTTGGCTCAAGGCGGAGAGATTGCCACTCTTTCCGAAACAAGTCTCACACAATTAAATGCGCTGCTTCCTAGCCATTGGAGCCGCAACAATCCCATCGACGTCCTTGGAGATGCGAATTCCGAGCGGTATGAAAAGGCGGTCGAAATCGTCGCCGCAGACCCTGAGAACGATGCAATTCTCGCGATTGTTACGCCGCAAGAAGTTACCGATCCAGCATCAATTGCCAAAGGGCTGGCGAACCAGGAGGACCTACATGGAAAACCGATTCTTGCCAGTTGGATGGGGGCTAGCCTGGTCGCCGACGGTATGGCTACTCTCAACGCTGGAGGCATACCAACGTTCCCGTACCCAGACGCAGCCACTCGCTCTTTTTGCTACATGTGGCGCTATAGCGACAACTTGCATTCCATTTATGAAACTCCCGCACTCGAAGTCGATGGATCTGAGGACGATCAAGGTCGATCCCGGATCGAGACCCTGATCGACAATGTTCAGAAAAGCGATCGTACTTTGCTCACTGAGAGCGAGTCGAAAGAGATCCTGGAAGCGTACGGAATTCCAACTGTCAAAGCCGTCATCGCCCGCAGCGCGGACGAGGCCGTCCAAGTCGGCACAAACCTCGGCGAGAAAGTTGTATTAAAGCTCTATTCCGAAGTTGTAACCCACAAGACCGATGTCGGCGGCGTCAAACTGGATCTGCGCGGGGCAAGCGAGATCCGCCAAGCTTCCCATGATATCGAGAAGTCGGTGCGCCACATACCTGGAGCATTCTTGGGTGTTGTCGTAGAGCCAATGATTAAGACCGATGGCTACGAACTGATTTTAGGAAGCAGCATCGACCCGCAGTTTGGTCCAGTTCTTCTCTTCGGTTCAGGAGGTCAATTAGTGGAGATTATGAAAGACTACGCTCTCGGGTTTCCGCCACTGAACGCGACATTGGCCTCCCGCTTGATGGAACGGACGCGAATCTTCTCGGCCCTAAAAGGCGTACGCGGACGCGCTCCGGTTGATCTGGCAAAGCTAGAAAGCGTACTCATCCGGTTCAGTCTTCTTGTCGCTGAACAGAGACGCATCAAAGAAATCGACATCAATCCCTTCCTGGTATCTCCGACCCAGATGCTTGCACTCGATGCGAGAATCGTTTTACACGACAAAGACGCACACGATTTGCCTCGGCTCGCGATCCGTCCCTATCCGCAACAATACTCCAGCAGTTGGAAACTTCGTGACGGAACCCCCATCACGATCCGCCCGATTCGACCTGAGGATGAGCCGCGCATCGCCAAATTCCACGGTACGCTTTCCGATGAAACAGTTCATTTCCGTTATTTTCAGTTTTCCAAGCTCGAGATGCGTACTGCACACGAGCGACTGACTCGGACCTGCTTCAACGACTACGACCGGGAGATTGCTCTAGTGGCGGTTCGAAAGGAGCCGAAGACCGGAGAACGGCAGATTATCGGTGTCGGCCGCCTCATCAAGGTCCATGGTGCTCAAGAGGCAGAGTTCGCAATCTTGATCAGCGACAATTTTCAACGGCGAGGCCTCGGCACGCATCTCCTGCAGCTGCTGGTTCAAGTGGGTCAACAGGAAGGGCTTAAAAAGATCTTCGGCGAGATCTTGCCTGACAATTCTGGCATGCTGCGATGCGCAAAAAAGGTCGGCTTCACCGCGAGCTTTGACCAATTCGGCGACGTGATGCATGCGGAGATCAAATTGTAATGGGACACCTCGTAGTGAATCGGAAACTCGGAGAATTGAGGATTTGATGAACTTACAAACTGAATATCTGGGACTGATTCTGCGTACGCCATTGGTGCCATCCGCTTCGCCTCTGAGCGAGAGCATCGACAATATCAGGCAGATGGAAGACTCCGGCGCATCCGCAATTGTGCTCCATTCATTGTTCCAAGAACACATTCCTCTGGAACATCATCAGCCGCATTACCATCCAATTCACGGATTCGAAACGGTCTCCGACGTAATGGGCTATTCTCGCAGGACCAGCGCTCCTGTCGTTGGGCCCGAGAGCTATCTGCAAGAAATCGAGAGCGCGAAAAGCGCGACCTCGATCCCAATCATTGCCAGTCTTAATGCCTCAACCATCGGCGGCTGGACTGATTATGCGAAACGGATCGAACAGGCAGGCGCCGATGCCTTGGAACTGAACATCTATTGGATTCCAACTGATCCTGAGGTTAGCGGCGCTCAGGTCGAGTGCAGGTACCGCGAGATCGTTACGCAAGTCAGACGAACTATTTCAATTCCTATCGCCGTTAAGTTAGGCCCGTTCTTCAGCAACCTTGCCAGCATGGCAAAACTACTCATTGAGGCCGGCGCTCGCGGTCTCGTGCTTTTCAACAGATTTTACCAACCAGACATCGATCCCGAATCATTGACGGTCAGGCCGGACATTCTTCTGAGCACCCCGATGTCGCTGCGCACGCCATTACGGTGGATCGCAATCCTTCGCGGTCGGATCAAAGCCAGCCTGGCTGCGACCAGCGGCGTTCACCAGGCGCTCGATGTGGTGAAGCTCGTTATGGCCGGGGCAGACGTAACAATGCTCTGCTCGACTCTCCTGTGGCACGGAATCGGCCACCTCGCGGTCATTGAGCAAGAGCTTGTGCATTGGCTGGAGACTCATGAATACCAGTCGCTCGCAGAACTAAAAGGAATCATGAGCCAAAAGAAGCATCCAGACCCAAGCGCTTTCGAGCGGACTCAGTATGTTCGCGGCCTCTCAACTTCCTGGAGACAGAAAGAGCTCGATAGCTGAGAGCCATATTTAAACTGCCACACGCGAAAACGATGAAAACCGATAAACATGTGATGATCGATGGCAATGAAGCGGCGGCTCGTGTTGCCTATCAACTCAGCGAAGTCATCGCTCTTTTTCCCATTACGCCTGCCTCGCCGATGGGTGAATTAGCCGATTCCTGGTCAGCCGCCGGGATAAAGAATCTATGGGGCACCGTTCCGGCCGTGATTGAGATGCAGAGCGAAGGCGGAGCCGCCGGTGCAATCCACGGGGCACTACAGACCGGTGCCCTGAGCACGACTTTCACCGCTTCGCAGGGATTGTTGCTGATGATTCCGAACATGTTCAAAATTGCGGGCGAGCTCACCCCTTTTGTTCTTCACGTCGCGGCTCGCTCAATTGCTGCCCACGCCCTCTCGATCTTTGGGGATCACAGCGACGTTATGGCCGCGCGAACGACTGGATTCGCTCTTTTGGCCGCAGCGTCGGTACAAGAAGCACAGGATTTCACTTTGATCGCGCACGCAGCAACATTCGATTCCCGCATTCCTTTCCTACTCTTTTTCGACGGCTTCCGAACCTCCCACGAAATTGCAAAAATCGAAACACTCGGCCCCGACACCATTCGAGCAATGTTCAAGGACGACTGGGTTCAACAACATCGGATCCGCGCCCTTTCGCCTGACCATCCGGTTGTTCGCGGAACAGCGCAAAACCCCGACGTATTCTTTCAAGCTCGAGAAGCCGCAAACACCTTCTATCTCGCCTGTCCTGGCGTCGTGCAACGTACGATGGACCAGCTCGCCCAACTGACAGGACGTCAATATCATCTATTTGACTATCACGGATCCAGTGAACCGGACCGGGTTGTAGTTCTAATGGGTTCGGGATGCGAAGCTGCACATGAGACTGTCGATTTTCTTAATTTGCACGATCAGAAGGTTGGTGTCGTTAAGGTGCGATTGTTCAGGCCTTTCGATTCCCGGTCATTTGTTGCGGCCCTCCCGCAATCTGTAAAAGCCGTCGCAATACTCGATAGAACCAAAGAACCCGGTAGCCCAGGTGAACCACTCTACCTCGATTGCGTCAATGCTCTGAAGGAAGCTGATCGGACTGACATTCGAATCGTCGGCGGAAGGTACGGGCTATCCAGTAAAGAGTTCACTCCCGCCATGATCAAGGGAGTCTTTGACAACTTGAAGAGTGAAACGCCGAAAAATCATTTCACTGTTGGCATTCTCGACGATGTCTCCGGCACGAGCCTCGAATACGAGCCTTCGTTCTCCGTCGAGCCAAAGGAGGTTTTCCGGGCTGTTTTCTATGGGCTGGGGTCCGACGGAACCGTCGGCGCCAATAAAGAATCGATCAAGATCATCGGCGAGAACACAAACAACTATGCCCAGGCATACTTTGTCTACGACTCAAAAAAAGCCGGAGCGATCACAATTTCGCATTTGCGTTTTGGCCCCCAGCCTATTCGCTCGACCTATTTGATCAGCTCAGCCAATTTCGTCGGCTGTCATCAGCCAGGATTTCTTGAGCGCTACAGCGTGCTCGATCCCCTCTTGCCCAATGGCGTGTTCCTCTTAAACACGCCTTTCGCTGCCGAAGAACTCTGGACGCAATTGCCCGAACAAGTTCAGAGACAGCTAATCGCGAAACGTCCTCGATTTTTTGCGATCGACGCCAACAATGTCGCACGTGAGGCGGGCATGGGCGGCAGAATCAACACAGTTATGCAGACATGCTTTTTTGCGATTTCAGGAATTCTGCCCCATGAAGAAGCGATTGCCGCGATCAAAGATTCGATTCGCAGCACTTACTCCAAAAAGGGTCCAGAAATCGTGCAGATGAACTTGAACGTAGTGGACCAGGCGTTAGCGCATCTTCACGAGATTACGATTCCGGAACACGTTTCTGCCTCTCCGCCGGCCAAGCATCGTGCCGCTCCAGAACCGCCTCCATTTGTTCGCGATGTCCTCACCAAAATGATCCGGGGTCGAGGTGACGAGCTACCAGTGAGTGCGTTACCGGTCGACGGCACCTACCCGACCAGCACATCCCGTTGGGAGAAAAGAAACCTGGCTCAAGAAGTACCGGTCTGGGATCCCGAGATCTGCATCCAATGTGGCAAATGCGTTTTTGTTTGTCCGCACGCGGTGATCCGCAGCAAGGTTTATGAAGTTTCCTTCTTGAAATCGGCGCCCGCATCTTTCAAATCGCGAGAAGCTAGGCTGCCCGAATGGAAAGGGCTCCGCTACACTCTCCAAGTCTCCGCCGAGGACTGCACCGGTTGCGGGATCTGTGTTGATGTTTGCCCCGTCCGAAACAAGACCGAAACGCGCTTGAAGGCAATTAACATGGAGCCGCATGCTGGGCTCGTTGAGCAGGAAGGCCTGAATTGGGAGTTCTTTTCTGCGCTGCCTGATCGAGAGCGGAGAGACCTTTCTTTCGATAACGTTCGAGCAATGCAGGTCGCCGAACCTTTGTTTGAGTTCTCTGGCGCATGTGCCGGCTGCGGCGAGACGCCTTACATCAAATTGCTCACCCAGTTGTTCGGTGATCGGCTGCTGATCGCCAATGCAACCGGGTGCTCTTCCATCTATGGCGGCAACCTTCCGACCACACCATATGCAACCGGCCGTGACGGACGCGGTCCGGCGTGGTCAAACTCATTGTTTGAAGACGCTGCAGAATTTGGGATGGGATTTCGCGTGTCGCTCGATAAGCAGCAGGAGTACGCTGCCGAACTTCTCCGTAAACTCGCGGATCCAATCGATGAACAGCTCATGCACGAAATCCTGGCGGCCAACCAGAAGGACGCAGCAGGTGTATACTCTCAGCGCGAACGTGTTGAAGAACTAAAACGGGCTCTTGCTCGCATTGATCGCGATGAAGCGAGGCGCCTCCTGCCGTTAGCCGATACCTTTGTGCGAAAGAGCGTCTGGATTATCGGAGGCGATGGTTGGGGCTACGACATCGGTTACGGCGGGCTCGATCACGTTTTAGCCAGCGGTCAGAATGTCAAGGTTTTGCTTCTCGACACTGAGGTTTATTCGAACACGGGCGGTCAGTGCTCCAAAGCAACGCCTCTGGGCGCAGTCGCAAAATTTGCGGCTGCCGGCAAGCGGGCAGCCAAAAAGGACCTGGGTCTTATCACGATGAGCTATGGTAATGTTTATGTCGCTTGTGTCGCCATGGGTGCCAAAGACGAGCACACATTAAAAGCTTTTCTTGAAGCCGAAGCTTACGATGGTCCGGCGCTGATCATCGCTTACAGCCACTGCATCGCCCACGGAATCAACATGACCACCGGGATGCAGAACCAGAAAGCCGCAGTGCAATCGGGCCAGTGGTTATTATACCGCTACAATCCTGCCCTTGTTTCCCAGGGTCAGAATCCGCTTCATATCGACTCTGCCCCTCCAAAGATGCGGGTAGCGGAGTATCTGCAACTCGAAAATCGATTCCGGATGCTCAGTAAAAGCAAGCCCGAAGACGCCAAACGCTTAGCCGAACAAGCGCAGCGGAATGTGAACGCCCGCTGGGATCTCTACCAGCACTTAGTCCAGAACAACGAGAAAGGCGCACCATGAATCTAACAACCCAATACCTCGGCTTAAGCTTACGGACGCCGCTGGTTCCATCGGCTTCTCCATTGAGCGAGAGCTTGGATAAAATCAGGCAACTGGAAGATGCAGGCGCCTCGGCAGTTGTGCTTCACTCTTTGTTCGAGGAACAGATCAGCTTTGAACGCCATTGGCTTCATCATCATCTCACGCACGGCACCGACAGCTACGCTGAAGCGCTGACCTATACTCCGGATATAGAGCTGGCAGCTGTTGGCCCGGAAAGCTATCTGGACGAAATCGTTGCCGCGAAAGAAGCGATCGGGATTCCAATCATTGCCAGCCTGAACGGCTCAACGCTTGGTGGTTGGACTGACTATGCCAAACGCATTGAAGAAGCGGGCGCGGACGCGCTGGAACTCAACATTTATTGGATTCCCACCGATTTGGAGCTGACCGCTGCGGAGGTAGAATTCAGGTACCGGCAGATCGTAGCTCAAGTAAGGCGGACGGTGTCCATTCCGATTGCCGTAAAGCTAAGCCCATTTTTCAGCAATGTTGCGAACATGGCGAAGGAGCTTGTAGAATCAGGCGCTAACGGCCTGGTTCTTTTTAACCGGTTTTATCAACCTGACATCGATCTTGAGTCCTTTGAGATCACGCCGAACATCCTGCTGAGTACTCCAATGGCTATGCGACTTCCGCTCCGATGGATAGCGATCCTTCACGGAAAAACTAAAGCCAGCCTGGCGGCCACGAGTGGCATTCATCGAGCTGAAGACGTCGTCAAAATGCTCCTAGCCGGGGCAGATGTGACCATGCTCTGTTCAGTCCTGTTACGACGTGGGACCGATCACATCGCAGTAATTGAGCGGGAGCTAGTTGAGTGGCTCGAAAGAAACGAGTACGAATCGGTCGAGCAGCTAAAGGGCAGCATGAGCCAAAAGAAATGCGCCGATCCCAGCGCATTTGAACGGGCCCAATATATCCGCGGAATTTCGACCTCTTGGCGAACATCCAGGCCAGTGCAATAGAGGATTCATTGGCGCTGTTTGCATTCGCTTGTACCGGATTAAGCCTGTGGGTCTATGTGCGACCCGGGAGGTACTAAGATTGGCAGGGCACCGCCGCCGCGATCAAGAGTGCTTGCGGCAGTGCCTCAAAAACAACTAGTTGCGCAGCGTGCTCTGTGCAAAAAACGGTTACGAAGGGCAAAGATCGGGCGAGTAGCATGTTCATTGTGGATGATAATTAAAGCGTACGCTGGCGCTTCCTTATGAATATCAAGACAAAGTCTCGCCCTGACGCACAGGAAGTTAGAAGCGCAATGAAGCCCGCCAGCAGCCTGGGAAAAGGCGCTTGGAAGGTGATTGATCTAGCGTTGTATCTAGTCGCTTGCACGTTAGCGGGAACAGGTCTGTTATTGGCTTATCGCTTGCCACACGGAGGGGGTAACGCTGGCCGTATACTTTTCCTGGGCTACGCTCGACATGAGTGGGGAGAGATTCATACATGGCTTGCCTATGTGGCTATCGCTCTTGCGGTAGCCCATCTTGTGCTGAACTGGCAGTGGCTTGTGAAGGTCGCAGCTTCGAAAGAGGCCTGGCGGCTCGCTGTCGGGATCATCACTGGTCTGCTGCTCATGGGAGCGTTCCTTTTCCTACCAACAGAAAAATCCACGCTGAATCACCAAGAGAACACTGCGCACCTGCGATTGGATCGGTGATTCAATTCCTTCTCTGGTTCCCCCACCGGCTTTTGCTAGCGCTTCTGGGCTTCGTGCCACGCGGTTGGGTCGAAATCAAGCGGACTACGCAAGTAGGCTCCTCAGCTCGCGCATGGGCCCGCGTTATGACTAGGCGGCACGTTTTCCCTATCGAATCACGCACCACATCACGACCAGACCGTAGCCGATAGTCAGAACCCCAATCCATTTCAAGATCTGGCTCAATATCGTTTCGTCTCGGTCTGAAAGACCGAAATCGAGGAAAATCGCGCGCACGCCTAGCAGGGCATGGGTCGTTACACAAAGGAGGAAAAGAATTTCAAGAGATAGGATGGCCGGGTTACGTAGGTAAGCGACCACTTCGTGGTAATTGCGCAATCCGCCTTTGGCGACGAAATGGTTTGCGATCATGTGCAGCCCGAGCAGGACGACTAGGCCGACCCCGGTGAAAACCTGCCAGAGCCACGCAGTTGTTGGTCTGGGTTCTCTAGCAAACGGATTCTCGCTCATATCAGATAGTGAATATCTTGATTGCCGCTATCAGCAGAGTAATGGCGCCGATGAGCATCACGATTATGAACAAGGCCTTTTGCGCGCCCATGCTGAAACCGAATCCTGTGATCGCAAGCCGTAGCCCGTTGAGACCGTGAATCAGAATTCCAGCGAGCAGGATGACGTCCAGGGTCAGAACAAAAGGTGAACGTGCAACTCCCACGAATGTATCCCAGGAAGATTGACCTCGGATCAGTAGGCTCAACACACCCAAATGAAGATAGAGATAGATCACCAGACCGATCCCTGTGATCCGGTTGAGGGCGTATGCCCACATCCCCGCTTTGCGCCGCCGGACATCGAACCAGCGGGCCGCCTGTTTGGTTTTGGTATAATTCAGCGTTTGCATGGTTATTTTCGAAAGAGTCGTTGTAGGCGTCGCAAGGCGAGTTCGCGGCGCAGGGCCATTATCTTGCCGGCAGGATCGACCGCTTGTGGACAGGCCTCAGTACATTCGAACGCGCTGTGGCAACGCCAGACGCCGTGCTCTCCGTCGGCCAGACCAAGCAGATGCTTCACGGTGACTGGATCGTCTGTTTTATGTCGCGCTTGATAGATCGCAGCAAGTCCTGCCGGTCCAAGAAATTTTCTGTCGGTGGCCATTGTCGGGCATGCGCTCATGCAGATCCCGCATTCAATGCACTGTTCAAAGCGGTTGAACCGGGAAAGGTTTTCCGGCAGTTCGACCATCTTTGGAACCACATCGGCCACCGCAAAGCTGTCCACGGTTAGTGGCAGGTAGTCTTCCGCTTCACAGGTTATGGTCATCCCGGTCGCCGACATTCGCTGGAAAAACTCGCTGACATCGACGACCAGGTCGCTGACAATCGGGAAATTGCGGAGAGGCTCGAGCCGGATCGGTGTCTTGCCGTCACAGACATCAGTTATCCGGGTGATACAGGGTAATCTTTCTATCCCGTTAATTCGTAAAGCGCACGAACCGCATGAGGAATGATGGCAGGCACGGCGGAACGTGAGGGTCGGATCGTGCCTTGCCCATACCAGATCGATCGCATCAATGACGTGGGCGGTCTCTTCGATCTCGACCGTGAATGTGTCGTAGCGCATTGGGTGCCCCGGCTTATAACGGAAGATTTCAAGAGCAACTGTGAGCGCGTTCATAACGTCTGTGATTTGAAAAAAGACCGGTAGGAGGTCAACGGAACATCGCGAGTGCGACATTCCGCTTTAACATTCAGCTTCTGACAGACGATATCGGACACTCGCTCAGCCATGGCTCGAGCAGTAGTCGTTTTGCCGCCCGTTATGGTTACAAAGCCGCTTACGCCGTCGCGCATGTGATCAAAGCATTCGAATGTTCTACTGAGATCCCGGGCATCAGTCCCGCTCCTGGCGATGAGCGGGCGCGCAACGGCCATCTTGGCTCGCATGGGCACTTTCCTAACTACGGGCAACAGCTGTTCGCCCTGGGTGATCATCCGGTCGACGTGCTCGGGCGGAATGATGATCAGGTCCGGGTCCTCAACCTGCCACGAGGTCGTCCCGATCACGGATGTCGCGCGTTGGGGCACCACAATGTCACCGTCGGACGGCTTGTTCAGCCGGTTGAGAACCATATTGTTTAACCGGCAATCGAGCGCCACCATAACACCAGCCGTTGGCACCTCGGGGACACTGACCCCGGCTTTTCCGGCGATTTCCCCAGCCCAGGGACCAGCCGCGTTGATTATAACGTCGGCGCCGATGGTCTCATCTTTACCGGTTCGATGATCGCGAGTTTTCACTCCGATGAGATCGCGGCCGCCAAACACAAAATCAGTGACTTCAGTGAACGTTCGTACTACGGCACCGTTCTGCTGCGCCGAAGCCAGAAACGCCAGGCAGAAGCGGAACGGCTCAAAAACGCCATCCGGGATCTGGACCGCCGCAAGAATTGCGGAATTAAGAAACGGTTCCAATGCCAACGCATGTGCCACGCTGATCTCGCTCGCGCGAATATTACAAGCGGCGCAGCCTTCAAGAAACCGCTCCTTGAATGCGAGGTCGCTTTCAGTCACGGCTACGAAGAGGCCGTCATTCAATTCCAGAAGATCCGGCATGATCTTGCGAAGCGTCATGTTCTCCTCGATGCATTCGATCGCGGATTCCTGGTCCGAAACACAGTATCGCCCACCGGAATGCAGCAAGCAGTGATTCCGGCCAGTTGTGCCGAATGCCACTTCACCGCGCTCGAGCACCGTGACACGTAACCCGCGAAGCGCTAAGTCATGCGCGGTAGCCGATCCGGTGGATCCCGCGCCAATAATGATGACATGAAGGGGAATCGTATGGTTCTCCTTTTCTGGTAGCGCATGATCTCAACGATTGGCCGAGTTGGCTCGCCGAATTTTGTTATGTGCTAACCGAGTATTGCCTGACAACGGGATGCGGCTGGCCGGAGCGAATCGCGTAGTAGAAATTGGCTCCGTGCCAGTGGAAACCTGCGCGCTGTTTGTGCAATTGGAGCGGCGCCAATTGATCGGCGAGTCGCCCCATGACCTGCACAAAGGCGCGAGCCCAAGAGTCGCGCAGCTCGCTCGGAACTAACGGCAGCCACGTGGCGCGCAGGTAACTGGTCAGCATTGGGTGCATTTCATAGATCGCCTGCCCGCGATCACGCAACAGTCCGGCTGTGGCCAGCCCCTGTAGAAAGCTGTCGATCCTGGCCCGTGCCCCTTCCGCATCAACTTGGCGCCCCATCGCCTCCAGGTAATCCGCATCCACGTACCCTTCGTGCATCGCTAAGGGTGTCAGCAATGGGCGTTCGGACACAGGCAACGCTTGTTCTGCATACCGCAAGGTCGCGTAGAGCTTAGCCTCTGCTTCGTCGCGACCGCTAAGGTTGAGCGCCTGTAAGTTCGATGTGAGCGCACCAACGACATTGCTTGCCGTGAGCTTTTCCAGCTTTGGTAAAACCACGCGCATGGCCAGCGGGTGCCCGCCGAGAAGGTCCATGAGCCTGACCAAATTCGCGTCCTCACGATCGATTGAGATCCCAAGATCGCCCAGGATCCGTTCGCAATACTCCCAGCGTTCTTCGCCCTGCAGACCGTCAAGGCTGATCCTCAACCGTTCAATACCGAGCCATTCCTCATCGCTGCGGCTGGTGATGAGCACGTTGCTGCGCCCACCTCTCAACTTTTGCAAAAAGCTTAGAAGCAGCCGGCGTTCTGACTCGGCCATCGTAGGCTCGATGGGCGTCCCCGGGATCCCTTGCACGACTTCAAAGTTGTCCCACACGATCAGAAACGCATGCTCTTTGAGCGCCCTGGTAAGCAACTCGATTCTTTCGTCCAGCGCCGCAGCGCTAAACTGTCCACCGAAGAGCGCCTCACCAAAGCGATTGAACACAAACTCCGCACCGCGAATCTCGCCAAAGCTAAACCAGAAACAGCCCTCCCCCAGACCTTCGGTTGCCGCTAGCCATTGCACGAATCCACGCGCAAGCGTCGTTTTACCCACGCCACCCAGGCCCTGAATTAAAACCGGCGGAAGAAGTCCGGGAACATTTCCCGCGTGAATTCCATATCGCCGACACAATCAAACACGCCGCAAAACTGTTGCATTCTCGACGTTTTGGCTGGAGCGCCGGTCGCCTGTGATTTATGGAAACCGCGAAAGGACCCGCTCCCGGTAAGCCCGGAATAACTGCTCATCGATCTCCAACTCCTGGGTGGCAATGGCTTGTTCGGATCTGATGAAAGACAACTCGCCGGGCAAATTAATATCTCGGGCGGGATCTGTCCGTTTCAAACCTTTGATATGCGCAATCATCCGATCCACATTTTTGAGAAAAGACTTCCGCCCCATCAGCAAGTGGGAATCGATGGCAAAAGCGAGGTTCCCCCAATTTCTGTTATCCGCGTCACCCGGCAAGCATCCTCTGGCAAGCGCGTTAGCGAAGAGCTCGACCATCAAAGCGAGCCCAGAACTTTTTGGGCCGCGATCGAAAGTCATCAAAGCCCCAGACCCGAGAACTTCTCTTGGAGCTTGGGTCATGGCGCCGGCGTGGTTATAGCCGACATTTGGGGGCAGCATCTCGCCTTTGATTAGAGCTTCCGCCACCTTGAAAGCAGGCATTGTGGAGGTCGCCATGTCTAAAACGATAGGTACCCTGCTAGTCGGAATCCCAATCGCTATTGGGTTGGTCCCGAATGCGCGTTCGCTGCTTCCACTCGGCGCAACTATTTTGCTTGAACCGCAAAAGATCATACTAATGAAACTTTCTCGCGCGATTCTTTCGGCGTAGTATCCGGCGGGCCCGGTACCCGGGGGCGAACTGTTATGAATGCCGGCGATGGCAAAACCGCCCGTTTTTCTGGCTTTGCTCACCAATAGGTCTGTGGCTAAATACAGGGCACAAATCCCGATATTACCTCCCGCATCGATGAAATAGGAA
>Ga0126381_100002612_pt1 | contig 19520 bp, 17 predicted proteins | sample PanSoiMetPlot_28_FD_96465 | JGI IMG/M metagenome (GOLD analysis project Ga0126381, IMG submission 96465) | Tropical forest soil microbial communities from Panama - MetaG Plot_28 | ecosystem: Environmental > Terrestrial > Soil > Tropical forest > Bulk soil | place: Panama | collected 2016-02-17
AGCGTGGGGAACACCGCGGCCATCAGGTCGTCGGCCTCCATCCGCTGGATGGCCGGCGGGTTCTTCTTGCCGCCACGCATCCTGAGCACGGCCAGAGAGGTGTTCAGGTTCCACCGCCAGCGGACCGCGAACATCGGCGCGGTGAGCACCGCCTGGCGCACGACGTTCTCCACGGTGCCAGAGGCCAGGAACTTCGGCACCCGCTCAAGCGGGAAACTGTGCTGCGGCCCGAGCGACAGCAAGATCGCGTCATCGCTGGCCGCCGCCTGGAGCTCGAAGTCGAACGTGACACAGAACCGCTTGCGCAGCGCCAGCCCGAACGCCCGGTTGAGCCTGGCGCCGAACGGCGAGTGCCCGACTAGCTGCATGCCCCCGGCCTCATCGAAGAACCGCTCGAGCACGATCGTGTCCATCGTCGGGACCACGCCGAGCTGGGCCAGCCCGGTACCCAGGTAGGCGGCGATGGTCTCGGCCGCCGCCTCCCCGATCCCGCACTCGGCCATCAGCCAGCTCACCGCCTCTTCAGAGGCGACACGCTCACCTACCGCAGCGCGAACTTCGCACACTTCCTGCGACAGCTCGACCGTGCGTCCTGGTGCCTCGCCTAGCCAGAACGGAACAGACGGCGGCGCGCCCTGAGCGTCGACCACCCGCACGGTCCCTGGCTCGACCCGGCGGATCCGCCACGAGGTGGTGCCGAGCAAGAACACGTCACCGGCCATGCTCTCGATCGCCCAGTCCTCGTTGACCGTGCCGACGAGCGCCTCGTCCGGCTCGGCAACCACCCGGTAGTCACCAAGCTCGGGGATCGCGCCGCCCGAGGTCAGCGCCGCTATCCTGGCGCCCCGCCTGCCCTTGAGCGTGCCGTTCACCTGGTCCCTGTGCAGGTAGGCGGCGCGGCGGCCGCGGCCGGTGCGGATGCCTTCCGAGATGAGGCCGGCCACGTCGGCGAAGTCCTCGGCGGATACGGAGGCGAACGGCGCGGCTCCGCGCACGAGAGCGAGCAGGTCCTGCTCGGCCCACTCCGCCGCCGAGCACTCGGCCACCACCTGCTGAGCCAGGATGTCAAGCGGGCACGACGGCATGACCAGCCGGTCAAGGCGGCCTGACTTGGCGCCCCGCATCAGCGCGGCGCACTCGACCAGCTCGTCCCTGGTGGTCGGGTACAGGCGCCCGGCCGGCACCCCGCCCCGGCTGTGGTTGGACCTGCCAACCCGCTGCAAGAACGTCGCGAAGCTGCGCGGCGAGCCGATCTGGCAGACCAGCTCAACCGGACCGATGTCAATGCCCAGCTCCAGCGAAGCCGTCGCCACAAGCGCCCGCAGGTCACCGCCGCGCAGCCTGGCCTCGACCCGCTGCCTCCGGTCTTTGGACAGGCTGCCGTGGTGCGCGGCTACCTGCCCGTCCCCGAGCCGCTCGCCAAGCTCGTGGGCTACCCGCTCGGCCATCCGCCTGGTGTTGACGAACACCAGCGTGGTCCTGTGCTGTTCGACGTGGCCGGCGATCAGATCGAGTATCTCGGCCATCTGCTCGGCCGACGCGACCGCGCCAAGCTCGTCGGCTGGAAGCTCAAGGCCCAGGTCGAGTTCCCGGCGGTGGCCGGAGTCCACGATCGAGCAGAGCGGCGAGCCGTCCGCCGCCGACCGGTCGGGACCGGCGCCGACCAGCAGCCTGGCCACCGCCTCGATCGGATGCTGCGTCGCGGACAGGCCGATCCGCTGCACGGGCTGGCCTGCCAGGTGGGTGAGCCGTTCCATGGTCAGCGCCAGGTGCGAGCCGCGCTTGTTGCCGGCAACCGCGTGAATCTCATCGACGATCACGGTGCGAACTGGGCCGAGCATGCCACGGCTGCGCTCCGCGGTCACCAGCAGGAACAGCGACTCCGGCGTGGTGATCAGGAAGTCCGGCGGTCGCTTCAGCATCGCCGCCCGTTCGGCGGCCGCTGTGTCACCGGTCCTCACAGCGACCCTGATCGCGGGCGCCGTCAGGCCGAGCTCGGCGGCGACCTCGGCGATCTCGGCCAGCGGGCGCTCGAGGTTCTGCCAGATGTCGACGGCCAGCGCCTTCAGCGGCGACACGTACACCACGCACGGGCCCTCGGGATCGCCGTCCCGGTCTTGGCCAAGCCCGGCCGCTTCGTGGGCTCGGTACAGCCGGTCGATGCAGACGAGGAAGGCGGCCAGCGTTTTGCCTGAGCCGGTCGGCGCGGCGATCAGCGTGTGGCTGCCTGCCGCGATCTCGCCCCAGCCCTGTGCTTGCGGCTCGGTCGGGCCCGCAGGAAATCGCCTGGCAAACCAAGTCCGCACCGCAGGATGGAACGAGTCAAGCACCTGGTCACAGTAACCCAGAGCACCGACAGTATTTTCCCCGTTCGCCTCCTACTAGCAGCTCATTGGCCCCGAGAGCCGAATGCTGATCGGAGTCGGTCTTGCTCGGGTACGGACAGGTCCGATCTGACCAGCTCCATGGGCTGGCCTTGGAACGCCCTGGCGACCGTGTCGATGACGGCGTCGGCGCTGAGCACCACGACCGCCGATGTGCCTGGCACCATGTCGCCCTTGACCGATTCGATCATCATGGTGTCGATCCTGCCGGTGCCCCTGAGCTTGGAGAATAGCGAAGACACCTTGTTGCCCTCGTCGGTCACATGCTCCTGAGCGGTCGGCGTTGTCGCGTGCAGCGGCCATCGGAGCACCGCGACGTCCTGCACGTCGATGAGATCCTGAGCGTCGAGTTGCTTGAGCTTGAACACCGCGTCGTCGGCGCCCTCTGTGTTCCTGAATCGCCACGCTGTGGTTGACATCGCCACGCACCTTCCCCCGTGTCCCCCTTTGATCTCCTTTCCCAGTGCCACTGCCGCACACACCGCGCCGATCAGGTGACCGCGCGCTGCCGCATTGCCTCATAGAGAGCGATCGACCCAGCGGTCGCCGCGTTCAGCGAGCTTGCCGTACCGGTCATCGGGATGCTCACGACCATGTCGCAGTCCTCGCGCCATGCAGCGGCAAGCCCGCTGGTCTCGTTGCCGATCACTAGCACGGTCGGCCCGCTCAGGCCGGCAGCCCTGATGTCGGCGGTGCCGCTCTCGTCGGCGCCGAGCACGGCTACGGGCAGGCCGCCCGACCGAAGTTCGGCAACCCAGGCGACCACCTCACGATGCGACGTCGCCTGCAGGACGGGCACGCTGAAGAACGACCCTGTGCTTGCCCGGATGCAGCGCGGGTCGTAGGGGTCGGCGGCGTGGCCGGTGACCACGAGTCCCGATCCGCCGAACGCGTCGACCGATCTGATCAGCGTGCCGACATTGCCTGGGCTGGCCGCGCGGTCGAACACGACGGCCAGCAGCGTGCGGCTGGCCTCGATGCGGGTGAAGTCGTCGGCGCGCATCCGGGCGACGGCGAGCAGTTCCGGCGCGCCTTCCGACTTCTCGCCAAGCTCAGCCATCAGCTCGGGCGCGACCGTGAACCTCGCCGCGGGCACGTTTGCCAGCAACTCCTTCGCCCACGCCGAGGGGTTCTGGCGGCCGTCGTGCAGCAGCGCGCTGATCGTCCATCCCTGGCTGACCGCCTGGCTGATCGGCCGGACGCCATGAACGAAGAACTCACCAGCGCGGTGCCGCTTGGCGCGGTTGGTGAGCAAAGACTGCCACTGCTGGAACGTCGCATTACGGGTGGTGATCCTGGCTGTCATGTCCAGGACATGCTGTCACGTACCTGCCGGGCAAGGCAGGAACGTCCCGCCGTCCAGGTTCACGTCGAGCTTCATCGCGGAGAAGCCGTAGCTGGGCGCATACACTGCCCGGCAGAACGCGGCGAATCGGTGCGGTCCCTTGCAGGTCTGGCCGGGATTGCAGACGTATCCGTCGGCCGAATACTCGACCTCGCCGACCCACTTGCCCGTCGGCTGCGCCTTCGTCTTGTCGGCGCTGAAGTCGTCCCAGCCGCACGGGGTGCGTCCGGCAAGCGTCGTGCAGGTGATCCCGTACTGCCTGGCGCCGCGCTGCCAGGACGCGAAGCAGGCGTGGTAGACGTAGCATTCCTCGATCACGGCGCCGTCCGCGTAGCGGCGGCCCCACCAGCTCAGCAACGGCGAGTTCTTCCATAGTCCGGCCATGCCGAGCCTGTGGATCTCGTTGAACGCGTAAGCGAGCAGGTTCTGCGCGTCGCCCGGGGTCAGGTGGAAGCCGGTTGTCGACGGCGGGTCGAAGCTGTCGATGTCGTCGAGCTCGACCGCGTCGAAGCCCTTGCGCGCGCACATCTTCAGCCGTGCGTCGATCATCGGCTTCAGCTCGTCGAGCTGCCGGAAGTCGAGCCACCGCTCCTGCGGGTAGCCGTAGTAGATGTTGCCCAGCGTCGCTGCCGGGAACCGGCTGCCATCAGGCCGGTAGTCCTCCCAGGCCAGGTCGAGGTAACAAGCTGTGCGGGGGTGTCTCAAAGTCGCCGCCTGCCACCTGGTCTTGATCGCATGGACCTGCGCCGCGGTGGTAAGGAACCCGTCGATGTCATAAATATCCACGGCGTGCTTCCCGGTTCGCTGCAACGGCGTCGTGCGACCGATCTGCCAGTCCCAGCGCATCGGCTTGCCGAGCTTGTTCAGGTGCGGCGGCAGCCAGCAGTGCCCTTGGCAGACCGCGGGAGCGGCAAGGGGTACAACCCGCCACCAGTATCGCAGCACGGTCGCACCGGCCCGGTCGGCAGTGCGAACGGCCGCGGCGTGCCGGCCGACGGCGAGCTTGCCCGTATAGAACACGTGAGAGCGTGGCATCGGCCGCCACGGATCTCCGTCCACCCTGAACCACTGCCTCGCCCGGCCGGCATAAGCGGCATAGTGCGGCGGGTCGACCTGGAAGAACTCCGCATCCGAGCCTGTCGTCCGCTCAGGGACGCCGTTCACGAACTCGGTGCGCGGCGCGCGCCCACGTCGATAGACGGCCACAGAACCGGGCGAGGACACCGAGGCTGACGAGCTTAGTGCGACGAAGTTGAAGTCGGGGCCCTTGGTCTGCACGACCTCGGTGGCGGTCTCGGTCAGACGGAGCCGCCGCCTAGCGTCCGTGTGCCCCACGATGTACCTGGCCGCGGCGAAAGGAGCGACCGTGCTGTCGGCGGCGGTGCGACAAGCTGCGGCACACGACCGCCATGTATAGGCGACCTCGAAGCTGAGGAGCCGGTCGCCAGCCGGCAGCCGACCCGGCCGCCAGGAGAGCCCGGCCGCCCGGACGACGTCGCCATCGCGCAGCACGCCCACGATTCGCAGTTTCCCGGTTCGCTGCGGCGGGGCCGGCGCGTGCCGCGCCGACGGAGCCGCGGCACCGACGCCGCCGCAGAGCGCCGCGACAATGGCAGGAACGCCTACCAGGATGAACAGCCTGCGCACCCTGTTCCTGGGCGCGCCTCCGGCACGACGTTTCATCGCGCTTTACCTCGCGAAAGTCGGCAGCAGCGCTGCGTGGGCCTCCAGAAGTTCGTCGCACATCGCGACGGTCTGATCGGTGGTGAGGGTGGCCGACGTGTTGGGATCGAGCAGCGCCGCCTGGTAGACGTGATCGCGGTTTCCGGTCAGCGCCGCGTGCACGGTCAGCTCGACCACGTTGAGGAACGTCCGGTTCAGCGCCGCCAGTTGCACTGGAAGCGCGCCAACAGCGCGCGGCACCGGCCCTGCCGCACCCAGGTCGCATGGCACCTCGACGCACGCGTCGGCAGGCAGGTTCGAGATCTTGCCGTCATTGCGCACGTTGACGTAGATCTCTTGCTCGTACCCGGACTCCAGCGAGCGAATGAACTGCGCTGCCAGTTCGTCGCGCCGGAGGTACGCAAAATCAGCACCGTGTTCAGGCTCGATCGGTTCGCCCGCGTCGAGTCGCCTGGTCAGCTCGTCGAGCTCGGCCAGGTTCTCCTCGCAACGGGCGAGGTACTCGCCCACGGGCACGCGGAACCTGATCAGCTGCGAGTTGTTTCGCATGACCCACGGCACGTACTCGGCCGAGTGCTCGCTTGACTCTGTGGGGAAGTAGCCGAAGCGGCGGTACAACTCGACTCTCACCCGCCGCCCGAGACTCTCCGGGCGAGCGTCGATGACCTGCGCCAGCTTGGGATAGAGCGACTCGCCGCCGCGCTCGAATCGCAGCACAAAGGCCTGGTGATTGAACCCAGCCGTGACGAAGTCGATCTCAGCTTCAGGCACTCCGACGAGGCCAGCGAGGAACGCGTGCGTGTCGCGCACCGAATGGCAGAGCCCGTACACGCGCTCGAAGTCGGTGCCCTGGTAGATCGACCATGGCAGCATCGCCATCGGGTTGGTGTAGTTGAGCAAGTACGCGTCCGGGCAATGGCGCGTCATGTCCTGGGCGAGGGCGACGGCAACCGGAATCGTGCGCAGGCCGCGGAAGATGCCGCCGATGCCAATCGTGTCAGCGATCGTCTGCCTGAGCCCGTACCTGGCTGGGATGTCAAAATCCAGACGAGTTGAGCTGTAACCGCCAACCTGGATCTCATTGATCACGTACTCCGCGCCGGTGATCGCCTCAACCCGGTCGAGCGACGCCCTCACCGTGGCGTCCGCACCGGTCTGAGCGACGATCGACTTGACCAATCGGGAGGCGAAGGCCAGCCGCTCGGCGCTGATGTCATGCAGCGAGAGGTCAAAGTGGCCGAGACCCTCGTAGCCGCATAGGTCGGTTACGACATTTCGGGTGAATTCGATGCTGCCTGCGCCGATGAACGCGACTCGGGTCACAGCTCGAAAGTGTTCCATTGAGCTCAGTTTCGCGCAAGAGTGAGCAGATCTGGACGAGGGCATTGCGTGAAGCTGCGTGTTTGGGTTAGATGTGGCTCAAACATCGGCGATCTGAGCAGAGGCCATCATGGGCACTTATCGGCTGCGACAGAGTCCATTTGGCGCGCCTCCGGCACGACGACTGCTCTGCGCGCTTGCGGTGATCGGCGTATCCGCGCTGGCGGCCTGCGGATCTGGCAGCGGCGCCACGAGCGGCGGCAGCAAGTCGATCCAGATCTGGGAGGGCTGGACCGGCGCCGAAGCCAAGGCGTTCGCCCACCTGGTGGCCGAGTACCAGGCCACGCATCCCGGGGTCAAGGTCTCGTCGCTGTTCGTCAACAACGACTACACGCTGCAGAAGGTGCAGACGGCCGTGGCCGGCGGCAACCCGCCTGACATCGCCTACCTGTACGGCTCGTGGGCGCCGAACGTCGCCAAGCTCTCCGGCGTGGTCACGCTCACCAACGTCGTCAAGCGGCCTAGCGTGAACTGGAACGACTTCTGGGTCGGTGAGCGCGACGTGGCGACCGTCAACGGCCGGGTGATTGGGGTTCCCGCGCTCGTGGACAACCTGGCCGTTGTCTACAACAAGGCGCTGTTCGCTAAGGCCCACCTTCCCCTTCCTGGGCCGAACTGGACCTGGCCGCAGTTCGTGGCCGACGCCCGCAAGCTCACCAATCCGGCGATCAAGCAATTCGGCACCGCCTATGTCACGCCTGGCAGCGAGGACACCGTCTGGCACTGGGAGGCCCTGCTCTGGGCCGCGGGCGGCCAGATACTGAACTCGAGCAACACCAAGGCCGCGTTCGACTCGAGGGCTGGCCTGGCCTCGCTCAACACGCTGCGCACGATGGCTGTCACCGACCACTCGATGTACCTGGACCCGACCGACTCCGCATACGCCAACCTGTTTAACTCGGGCAAGATCGGCATGCTGGTCACCGGCCCTTGGGACCTGTCCGGGTTCCCGAATGTGCACTACGGCGTGCAGATCATGCCGTCGTTCCCGGGCACGAACGGCGGCCACCAGACCATCTCTGGGCCTGACAACTGGGTGGTGTTCAACAACGGAGCCTCGCGGGTCAAGACCGCCGAGGACTTCATCCTCTGGCTGACGGCACCGGCCCAGGTCAAATATTTCTCCCTCAAGACCGGAGACCTGCCGATCAGGCAGTCCGTCGGCACGACAGGATTCAACGCGCAGATGGACGCGGCGCTGCCCGATGTGAGCACGTTCACCACCAACCTTGGCAACGTGCGGCAGGCACGGCCGCAGATAGCCACCTACCCGCAGATCTCGCAGGCGATCGGCACGATGGTGGTCTCGGTGCTGCTCGGCAAGTCCCAGCCGGGCCCCGCGCTGGCCGCGGCGGCGGCGAAGGTCAACCAGATCCTGGCCGGGTCGGGGTGACGGCTTCCGTCGCGCTGCGCCGGAGCGGGCGCCAGGGTCTGTCGAACCCGCGTGGCCGACGGGGTCGAGTCGAGTCCCTGACCGGGTGGGCGTTCGTCACCCCCGCGACCGTGATCATCGGCTTGTTTGGCGCGGCGCCGATCATCTGGTCGCTGGTCTTGTCGTTCACCAACGACAATGGCCTTACCTCGGGTTCGGCATTCATCGGCGTGCGCAACTACAAGGCTCTGGCTCACGACCCGGTCGTGAGCCAGGCGATCGAGCACACGGTTGTTTACACCGCGCTCTTCGTGCCAGGGACGATGCTGGTCGGGCTGTTCCTCGCCGTGGCGATGAACCGCAAGATCCGCTTCATGTGGTTCTACCGAACCGCCGCCTACGCCACGATGGCGATCTCCACGATCAGCGAGGCGCTGGTCTTCATCTGGCTGTTCGACCCGTCTTTCGGGATCGTGAACTACATCTTCAGCCTGCTGCATATCCCGCAGCAGGCGTTCCTGAACTCGCCGGGCGAGGCGCTGTACGTGATCGTGGTGATGACGATCTGGGGCTGGAGCGGCTTCGCCGTGGTGATCTACCTGGCCGCACTGCAGGGCATTCCGCAGGATCTCGTCGAGGCCGCGGCGATCGACGGCGCTGGCCGGTGGGAGACGTTTCGCAGGATCACGTTGCCCCTGCTGTCACCAGCGTCGCTGTTCCTCGCGGTCTGGCTGACGATCAACGCGCTTCAGTTGTTTGACGAGGTGTACCTGTCCACAAGGGGCGGGCCGCTCGGCGCGACGACCGTGCTTGTCTACTACCTGTTCGAGCAGGCCTTCCAGACGAACTTCAACTTCGGCTACGCCTCGGCGATCGCCTACCTGCTGTTCATCGTCATCCTGGTGGTCACCGCGATCCAGTTCAGGGTCGGCCGGCGATTTACCTACTACCGGTCATGACCGTCGTGCCGGAGGCGCGCGAAATGAGCACCGCAGGGGCAGTGAGCGGGGTGCGGGCGCGCACCACGATGGTCCGGCCGCGCCGCAGGCTGCCGTTCAGCCCGTGGCACCTCGTGCTAATCCCGGCGACGATCGTGCTGCTGTTTCCTTTCGTCTGGCTGATCGTCACCTCCATCGAGACGCCAGCCGAGGCGCTGCGGTTCCCGCCGGACCTGACGCCGCATGTGATCAGGCTGCAGAACTACCCCGACGCGCTGGCCGCCGCGCCATTCGGCCGGTTCTTCCTGAACAGCGCGGTCGTCGCGGTGACCACGGTGATCTGCAACCTGGTGCTGTGCGCAGCGGCAGGCTACGCGTTCGCCAGGTTCCGCTTCCTCGGCCGGACGGCGCTGTTCATCGTGATGATGGCCACGCTGATGGTGCCGTTCCAGGTGACGATGATTCCGCAGTTCATCATCACCAAGTGGCTCGGCGTGCACCTGCTGGCCGGCGCGGGCATCGGCCATATCGGCGCGCTGATCGTGCCCAACGCCGCGACCGCGTTCGGCGTGTTCTTCCTGCGGCAGTTTTTCCGCACGTTGCCGATCGAGTACGAAGAGGCGGCTCTGGTAGACGGGGCGAACCGGCTCGCCGTCCTATGGCGCGTCGTGCTTCCGCTCTCGGCGCCGGCGCTCGCAACGCTGGCGGCGCTGACGTTCCTTGACTCATGGAACAACTTCCTGTGGCCACTGATCGCGATCAACTCGACCGCTGCCTCGACGTTGCCGCTCGGGCTTGCGACATTCCAGGGTGCCCACTCGACCGAGTGGACGCTGCTCATGGCGGGAAACGTGATGAGCCTGGCCCCGATGATGGTGGTCTTCCTGATCGCGCAGCGGTACTTCGTCAGGTCGGTCGCTGCGACAGGGCTGACCGGAATTTGATTCGCAACGCCACCCAACGGGGGTACTGACATGCGGCAGGCCGACGTCGGCAGAACAGAAGCCGAGATAGCGTCGCAGCCGGACTGCTGGCGCCGGGCCGTGGCGCTGTTGCCAACCGTGACCGATTTGCTTCCCGCGCCGGGCGAGCGGGTGGCCGTTGTCGGCTGCGGTACCTCGTGGTTTATCGCTCAGTCGTACGCGGTGGCACGCGAGTCGGCCGGCCTTGGCGAGACCGACGCGTTCGCCGCGTCCGAGATGCCAGCCGGCCGGTCGTACGACCGGGTGCTGGCGCTGACTAGGTCAGGAACAACCACCGAGATCCTGCAGCTGCTCGGTGTGCTGGCCGGACGTCAGCCGACCGTCGCCGTGACAGCCGACGCGCACACGCCCATCGCCGCCGCTGCCGACGCGATCATCACGCTTGACTTCGCCGACGAGGAGTCGGTGGTCCAGACGAGGTTCGCGACCAGCGAGCTCGCGTTGCTGCTCGCTCATGTCGGCATCGATATCGAGCCGATCGCCGCCGCAGCCGAACGCGTGCTCGCCGAGCCCTTGCCCGTCGCCCTGACCAGCGCCAGGCAGTTCACCTTCCTCGGCACGGGCTGGACCTGCGGGCTCGCCAGCGAAGCGGCGCTGAAGCTGCGCGAGTCGGCCGGGCTGTGGGCCGAGTCGTACCCGGCGATGGAGTACAGGCACGGCCCGATCGCGGTGACCGGACCAGGCAGCCTGGTATGGCTGCTCGGAGCGGCGCCCGATGGCCTCGCCGACGAGGTGGCGGCGACAGGCGGCGCGGCCTGGGTTTCGGTCGAGCACCCGCTGGCCGAGCTTGTGCGGGTGCACCGAGTCGCGGTCACGCTGGCCCGGGCGGCCGGGCTCGACCCCGACCGGCCACGCAACCTGACCAGGTCGGTGATTCTCGGGTGATCTTGGTTGTCTCGCTCAACCCGGCGCTCGACATCACCCACGAGGTCAGCTCGGTTGACTGGGCCGGCGTCAACCGGCCGCGCGCCGTGCACGTCAGGTCGGGCGGAAAGGGCGTCAATGTGGCGCGCACGCTGCGCGCGCTCGGGACCGAGGTCACGCTCGCCGGGCTGGCCGGCGGGGCGGCAGGCGATGAGCTCGCAGACCGGCTGTGCGAGTCGGGCATCAAGCTCGCGCTGACGCCGATCAGCGGTCAGACCAGGCGGACGTTCACCGTGGTCGACGCCGGCCGGAAACAGGCGGCGCTTTTCAACGAGCCTGGACCAGCCATTGACACGGGTGAGTTCGCCGAGTTTTTCGCATCGTATAAAAAGGCGGTGGCCGAGTGCTCGGCGGTCGTGCTCGCCGGCAGCCTGCCGAGAGGCGTCGACGCCGCCGCCTACGCCAAGCTCATCGAGGTGGCCAACGTTGCGGGAGTGCCAACGATCTTGGACACCAGCGGGGAGGCGCTGCGGCTAGGCGCGGCCGCCGCGCCGACGCTGGTCAAGCCGAACCGGGACGAGCTCGACGCGGTGACCCGGCCTGGGCTTGGTGTCGAGCAGGCGGCCAGAGAACTCTCCGGCGGAGCGGTCGTCGTCTCGCTTGGAACTGACGGGCTGATGGCTGTCGATGGTGATCAAGTCTGGCTGGCCCGGCCCGGTGAGGTGGTGCTGGGCAACGCGACCGGAGCCGGCGACGCGGTCGTGGCTGGCCTGGCCGACGGGCTGGTGCGTGGGCTCGACTGGCCGGACCGGCTACGGCAGGCGGTGGCACTCGGCACGGCGACCGTTTCGTCGCCGGTGGCTGGCGAGTATGCGGCTGAGGCGTACCATCACCATTTTGCGAATATCGAAATTCGGAAAAACGATAATCGAAATATCCATTTCCGGGATATCTGTTTTCGTGATATGGCGGGATCCGATGGCGCTGACCGGCGCGGGTGAGATCGTGCGGGCGGCCGCCTCCGGACGTACGGCCGCGTGCGCGTTCAACGTCATCGGGATCGAGCACGCGGAGGGTATCGCCGCCGGCGCCGAGCACGCGCGGGCGAGCGTGATCCTGGCGATCAGCGAGAACTGCGTGCGCTATCACGGCGCGCTCGAGCCGGTCGCAAGCGCGGCGCTCGCCATCGCCGAGGCGGCGAGTGTGCCGGTCGGCCTTCACCTGGATCACGCGACCGATGCCGATCTCGTCAGGGCGGCAGTGAAGGCAGGCATCGGTTCGGTGATGTTCGACGCGTCTGGTCTCGATTACGCCGCCAACGTCGCGGCAACCGCCGCCGTCGCGGCCTGGTGCCACGAGCACGGCGTGTGGGTGGAGGCCGAACTCGGCGAGATTGGCGGCAAGGACGGCGTGCACGCGCCCGGCGCCAGAACCAAGCCAGATGAGGCGGCCGCCTACGTAGCCGCGACCGGCGTGGACGCTCTCGCCGTGGCCGTCGGCAGCTCGCACGCGATGCTCACCAGGGATGCCGTGCTCGACCTCGAGCTGATCAAGCAGATCAGCGCGGCTGTGCTGGTGCCGCTTGTGCTGCACGGCTCGTCAGGCGTGCCCGACGACACGCTGGCGGCGGCCGTCCAGGCGGGGCTCACGAAGATCAATATCGGCACGCAGCTGAACAAGGTGTTTACCAGCGCGGTCAGGGCGGCGCTGGCGGCCGATGAGCGCGTGGTCGACCCGCGCAAGTATGGCGCGGCCGGCCGGGAGGCCGTCGCCCAGGAGGTGGCCAGGCTGATGAGCGTTCTTCCATGAGCAGATACCGGCGCTGGAATGACTTGCTCGAGCTGCTGGCGGCGGACGGGCAGCTCACCGTCGAGAAGGCGGCGACCGCGCTTGGCGTTTCTGCGGCGACAGTACGGCGCGACTTCGATGACCTGGCCGCGCAGCAGATGCTGACCAGGATCCGGGGTGGCGCGGTAGCTCAGGCGGTCACCTACGACCTCCCGTTGCGCTACAAGAGCGAGCGGCATCCAAGCGAGAAGCAGCGCATCGGGGCGGCCGCGGCCGCGATGATCCGGCCAGGCCAGATCGCCGGGATCAACGGCGGCACCACAACCACGGAGGTGGCGAGGGCGCTCGCCATCCGGCCCGACCTGCAGATCGGCGGCCCGCTGTCGCCCGCGGTCACGCTGGTAACCAACGCGCTGAACATCGCCACCGAGCTCGCCGTGCGGCAGAGCATCAAGATCGTAGCGACCGGCGGAGTCGCCAGGCCGCAGTCCTACGAGCTGACCGGGCCGCTCGCCACCGCGGTGCTCGAGCAGGTCGTGCTCGACGTCGCGATCCTCGGCGTGGACGGCATCGACGCCGAGGTCGGCGCGACCGCACACCACGAAGGCGAGGCGAGCATCAACAGGCTGATGGCGCGGCGCGCCGCTCGGGTCATAGTCACCGCCGACAGCTCGAAGGCCGGCCGACGAGCGTTCGCTAGGATCTGTGCCGCCGCCGACGTTGATGTGCTCGTCACTGACGCGGGGATCGAGCAGGCGCAAGCCGACCGGCTGACCGAGGCCGGGGTGGCCGTTGTCATCGCCTGAAGCCGTGTTCGATCTCGTGGTCGTCGGCGACTGCAACCCTGACCTGGTCATCACCGGCAGCGACGTAAGCCCGGCGTTCGGGCAGGCCGAGAAGCTCGTCGACGGCATGTCGCTGATGATCGGCGGGTCGGCCGCGATCACCGCCGTCGCGGCGGCCAGGCTCGGGCTTCGCGTGGCCCTGATCGCCGCGGTCGGGGACGACCCGGCCGGTGAGCTGATGCTGTCGCTGCTGGCGAAGGAGGGGGTAGATGTCAGCTCGGTGCTGATCAGGACCGGGCTGCCGACCGGCATGACGACCGTGCTGTCGACCGGCGCCGACCGGGCGATCCTCACCGCTGTGGGCGCGATGACGTCGCTGACAGCCGCCAGCGTGCCCCCGCTGCCGACGAGGCACCTGCACGTCAGCTCGTACTTCCTGCTCGAGCGCTCACTCGGCCCAGGCCTCGCCGGGTTGCTCGCCGCCGCTCGCGGTCGAGGGGTCGTGACCTCGGTCGACACGAACTACGACCCGTCCGGGTGGTGGGGCGATCACCTCCTGCGTGCGGCGCTGGCGGAGACCGATGTGTTCTTGCCTAACGAGGCCGAGGCGCTCGGGATCAGCGGTTCACGCGACGTCCGCGGGGCGGCTGCCGCGCTGGCCGGCCCGGGCGGGGTCGTGATCAAGCTCGGAGCCCGCGGAGCGCTGTGCGGCCGGGACGGTCCGCTCGTTTCTGTGCCTGAGGCAAAGCCGGTCGACACGACCGGCGCCGGCGACTGCTTCAACGCCGGGCTGATCGCCGGCCTGCTCGACGGGCTCGACCTGCCGCACGCGGCCGCGCTCGGCTGCGCGGTAGGTGCCCTGTCTACGGCCGCCGTCGGCGGCACCGGTGCCGCAGTCGACCGGCCCACCGCCGAGGCACTAGCCGCCCGCGCCACGATCTCCCACCCCGCGCCGGAGTTATCACGCCGCGCCTGACAGCAGCGTGGGAGCCCTGCTGCTGTTTGTGCTACCGGGACACTAGGTACATATCCAGGAACTCGTTGCGGAACTTGGCGGTCGGGTCGTACTTCTGCATCAGGTTTAGGAAGTCTGGCAGCCGGTCGTAGCGGCCCGGCCTGGTGAACAGCTTTCCCCAGTGCGGCCTCGGTTCGAACGGGGCTAGCTGTTCTTCCAGTCGCGCGATCACCGGGGCGACCGCGTGCCAGTCGTCGATCCAGGTGAAGTGAAAGCAGACGGTGTCGCGCTGGTAGCTGGGGCTCAGCCACAGGTCGTCGGCCGGCACCGTGCGGATCTCGGAGACCTGCAGGACCGGGCAGAGTACGTCATTGATCGCCTCGATCGCGCGACAGGCCGGCACGGCGGCCGAACGCGGCAGCATGAACTCTGATTGCAGCTCCCGCCCGGCACCTGGGGTGTAGTCGAGCCGGAAATGCGGCAGCCGCTGGTGCCAGGGTCCTGGCACGCCGAGTTGCTGTGTGCAATGCACGGGGGAGTGGCCGGGCACCGGATGCCTCGGGCCGTCGGCCAGGCGGGCGCCGAACCGCGTCCTGGCTGGCTCGCCAGGCTCGGAGACCCGCTGCTTGATCCACATCTGGCTGATCAGCGGATCACGCCAGGTGGTGAACAAGCTGACGCTGTACCCGCTCGCGAAAATCTCGTCAAAGTGCTCGGCGAGATCGTCCAGGCGCAAGTTCTCGTAGACATGCTGGGTGACGTAGTAGCTCGGCACGATGTCGAGCGACATGTTCACCACGATCCCGAGCGCTCCGAGCGCCACAACGGCACCGGCAAAGTCCTGGGCGCCCCTGCTGATCGTGACCAGCTCACCGTCAGCCGCGACCATGTCGATCGCCGATACCGCCGCGGCGACGTTGCTGGCCGAGTCGCCCGAGCCGTGAGTGCCGGTCGCGCACGCCCCGGCGACCGAGATGTGCGGCAGCGAGGCAAGGTTGGCTAATGCGTACCCGGCGCTGTGCAGACGCGAGGCGAGCTCACCGTAGGTCACGTCGGCGCTCACGCTCACCTGGCCTCGTTCGGCGTCCACCGCGACAATCGTTGGCAGCCGGCCGAGCGAGATGAGGCCGCCGGTCGTGTCGGCGATCAGGTTGAAGGAATGGCCAGTTCCCAGTGCCCGTACCCGCGATGACAGCGCAACGATCCGCTGCAGCTCAGCGACAGAGCCAGGCTGGTGGAACCGGGCGGCGCTGAACGAGACGTTCCCCGCCCAGTTGGTCACCATTTCACGATCTCCTTGTCCGGCCGCACCCGAATTTCCCCTTCTGATTCTGCCGCGCCGAGCCCGCAGGTTACTCGTTCGGCTGCTGAGTCGGCTAGCTTGCCGCTATGGCCGAACAGGTGGAGCTAGAGGTTGGCGGGCGAACCGTCCGCATCAGCAATCCCGACCGGATGTACTTCCCCGCGCGCGGCGAGACCAAGCTGGACCTTGCTCGGTACTACATGTCGGTCGGCGAAGGGATCGTGCGAGCGCTGCGCGAACGGCCCTGCATGATGCACAGGTTCCCTTCGGGTGTCGCCGGAGAGAAAGTGCACCAGAAGCGGGTGCCGGCCGGGGCGCCGCCGTGGCTTGAAACGGTGCGAGTGCACTTCCCCAGGTACAACAGGAACGCCGACGAGCTGTGCGTGACCGAACTGGCCCAGGTGATCTGGGCGGTGCAGATGTCCACCGTGGAGTTCCACCCGTGGAACTCGCGCCGGGCCGACACCGAGCGCCCCGACGAGTGGCGCATCGACCTCGACCCGATGCCTGAGTGCGGGTTCGACACGGTGCGACGGATAGCGCACGTGGCCCACGAGGTACTTGACGAGCTCGGCGCGATCGGCTGGCCGAAGACCTCGGGTGGCAACGGCCTGCACATCTACGTACGCATCGAGCCGCGATGGGGGTTCGCCGATCTGCGCCGCGCGGCGTGGGCGTTCGCTCGCGAGGTCGAGCGCCGGGCGCCCGACGAGGCGACCACGACCTGGTGGCGGAAAGATCGTGACCCGAAGAAGCTGTTTGTCGACTACAACCAGAACGCCAGGGATCACACGATCGCCAGCGCTTACTCGGTCAGGGGCGGGCCAGAGGCGACTGTCTCGACGCCGATCAGCTGGGATGAGGTCGACGGCGTCGAGCCTCGGGAGTTCACGATCGCGACCGTGCCAGCGAGGTTCGCCAAGCTCGGCGATCTGCACGCGGGCATCGACGATGCCGCCTACTCGATCGAGACGCTGCTCGAGTGGGCCGATCGGGATGGCCTGAGCTAACCATAGGGTCAGCAGAGCTCCTCACACGAGCATGTCCCCAGTCATGTCATCAAGCTCGTCGAGCGACACGGCGATGATCACGTTGGGCGGTGGCCAGTCATCGGGCCCCGGCGCTCCGCCCTCGGTGGCCTGCTGAGCCTCGGTGAGGTGCTCTGCCTCGGTGGCCTGCACGGCGGCCAGAAACCAGGCCGCGCCGACGGCGTCGCGCTTGCTGCGTTCCATCTCTCACCTCCCAGGGGTCAACGCACCGAATCTTCGTGGCCGGGCCGCAGCAGCGCAGGATGCAGCAGCTTGGCGTCTCCCCGCCGGTACAGCCGCGCCCGGGGACCGCCGCGAGGGCCGCCCGTCTGCGTGGTCTCGCCCGTGCTCTCGACGAACCCAGGTACGGAGAGCACCTTGCGATGGAAGTTCCCCGCGTGCAGCGACTCGCCCCACACCGTTTCGTAGACGGCCCGCAGTTCGGAGATCGTGAACGGCTCGACGACGAACGCGGTCGCCAGGGGGGTGTACTCGAGCTTGGATCGCGCCCGCTCAAGCCCGTCGCCGACGATCTCGGCGTGATCGAACGCCAGTTTCCTTGTCGTTCCTGGCCGCTGACCGGAGGCTCCGTCGGCCAGCCCCAGGTTCCCGACAGGCACCCACGCCGCTGCGCTCGTGTCGCCACCGGCCCGTGGTTCTGGCAGCTCGGGAGCGAAGGCCAGGTATGCGATCGAGATCACTCGCATCCGAGGATCGCGGCCCGGCGCGCCATAGCTGCCGAGTTGCTCGAGGTAGACCTTGCTGAGCTGGTCGCCGGTCTCCTCCGCAAGCTTACGTATAGCCGCCTGCGGCAGGTCTTCAGCTTGTCGTCCTGCCGCCGCGCTGCCGGCCTTGATGAATCCGCCTGGCAGCGCCCACTGACCCGCGAATGGCGGCTCGCCCCGCTGCACGAGCAACACGTGCAGGCCGCCATCCCTGATCGTGAGCGCGGCGACGTCGACCGTGACCGCGACGGGATCGTAAGCCCGCGGGTCGTACTCCGCGAGGAACTGCTCCTCGCTCATCGGCTCCGCCACCGCAGTCCTTCTCTAAATGAGAACGTCTCATCTTGAGTGTAACAGGTCGGCCGGGGTTTCACCTTGACCCGCTGAGGTAGCAGAAATGCAAGCATCGGCCTACGTAGAGATGAACCGGTCAAGGCCGGTCGGCACAGAGCACTCAGCTAAGCAGCAAAGATAGAGCCAGGGGTCAGCAGGCTTTCAGGGCTCTTCCAGGATCGCGACGAACTATAGGTCGTAAGCGGTACCGGCCAGGGGACAACTCCTAAGCCTCCGCAAGAGCAGCCACCGAGGGAGTCGACTGCCATGAGTCATAGTGACGATACGCCGATCTGGCCGGGCCTGCCACCGCCCCCGCCCCCGCCGCCTCCGCTGCCGCCGTGGCAGTGGCAGGGCCCCGGCGGCCCGGGCGGTCCCCCGAGGCCATCGCATCGCATCCGGCGCGGCCTGATCGTCGCCGTCGTCGCTGCGGCGATCGGCGCGGGCAGCGCGTTCTTCGGGCTGCAGCACTCGGTCGGCCTGACCGGCGGCACGGAACTGACCACCGCGCAGGTCGCCGACCGGGTCGACCCTGGCTTGGTCGACATCGTCACCACGCTTGGCTTCGAGCAAGCCCAGGCGGCCGGTACCGGCCTCGTGCTTACCTCGTCCGGTGAGGTGCTCACCAACAATCACGTGATCGAAGGCGCGACCTCGATCAGGGCGACCGATGTTGGAAACGGCCAGACGTATCGGGCCAAGGTCGTCGGCTATGACCGCGGCCATGACATCGCCCTGCTCAAACTGGCCGGCGCGTCCGGGTTGCAAACGGTCACGCTCGGCAGCTCATCGAGCGCCCAGCCCGGGCAGAAGGTGGTGGCACTAGGCAACGCTGGCGGCAAGGGTGGAACGCCTTCCGTGGTCAGCGGTCACATCACCGGCCTGGACGAGTCGATCACAGCATCGGATCAGTCGGCGGGCACCAGCGAGCGGCTGACCGGCTTGATCAAGCACGATGCGGCGATCCAGCCTGGCGACTCGGGCGGGCCGCTGGTCAACACCACGGGTGCCGTGATCGGCATTGACACCGCGGCTTCGAGCCACGACTTCCAGTTCTCCGACGGCACAAGCCAGACCCAGGGCTTCGCGATCCCGATCAACCAGGCGATGTCCATAGCCCGCCAGATCCAGGCCGGCCAGGCCTCGGCATCGGTGCACATCGGCGCCACCGGATTCATCGGCGTCGAGGTCAGCTCGGACGCCAGGGCCGCTGGCCAGGGCGTGCCGGCCGGATCGGGCGCGCTGATCGAAGGCGTCGTATCTGGTGCGCCGGCCGACGTTGCCGGGCTTGGCGCAGGTGACGTGATCACCGCGGTCAACGGGAGGTCAGTCACTTCGGCGCAGACCTTGCAGTCCGCGCTCGGGCAGCACCACCCAGGCGACCGAGTCAGCATCAGCTGGAGCGACCAGTCAGGTCAGTCGCACTCGGCAAAGGTGACACTCGAGACCGGCCCGGCAGGCTGACCCCCGGAAGGCTCGGCCCGGCCGCATCGGGGGCGGCCGGGCCGAGCTATGCCGTGGCTTAGATCTTGCTCCGGGCCGCGCGCAGGCGCTCAAGCGTCCGGTCGCGGCCAAGAACGTGCAGCGACTCGAACAGCGGCAGGCCGGTGGTACGGCCGGTGACGGCGACCCTGATCGGCGCCTGGGCCTTGCC
>Ga0126381_100002613_pt1 | contig 19511 bp, 15 predicted proteins | sample PanSoiMetPlot_28_FD_96465 | JGI IMG/M metagenome (GOLD analysis project Ga0126381, IMG submission 96465) | Tropical forest soil microbial communities from Panama - MetaG Plot_28 | ecosystem: Environmental > Terrestrial > Soil > Tropical forest > Bulk soil | place: Panama | collected 2016-02-17
AATCGTACTTTAGACATAAGGCGACCAACTCCTTTCGTATGCGGCTCTGCGCCGCTGGTTTTCACCTACTCGCAGCGTAATCCGCGTCACTGCGATCGGTGTTGGTCGCTCCATATTGACTGAGAATGTCCTGCGCCTCACATCTCACAAGGGGTAAGTTTTTGCGACGGCGAGAAACGGCTGCGCCCGCTCCTCGCTACCGAGCCTCTGCGCTACTGTGATGTTTCTGAAATCTCTTTACCTATTGGCAGGAAGGTGGTCGAGCCAGACGATGGTGGCACAGGCTTCAGCCTGTGGGTTTTCGGCTGCCGGATTAGTACAGGCGCTTCGGAAGCAGGACACTAGAGTAACGGGCATGAGCTCGGTCGCTCGTTGGGCAGTCCTCTTCATGGTGTCGGTTGCTGCCTCCGGACAGGAAGCGCCCTCCGGAGCTCGTTTCGATGTGATCTCGATCAGACAAAATGTTAGCGGCGCGGTCAATGAGGGAACGCCGCCGCTTCAACATGGACGTCTGAGGTTCACGAACGTAACCGTTCAGGGCATTATGAGCTTGGCGTTTTACCCGATTGATTTTGCCCACATTAAAGGCGCTCCGGGCTGGACCGCAATCGGAAGAAGCGGGAGCCACTACGACATCGAAGCGATAGCCGAAGCGCGCGTTATCACGGAGGAACGTTACCATCAGATGCTCCAAACGATGCTTGCAGATCGATTCGGGCTCAAGTTCCATTGGGAAAGCCACCAGGAGCCTGTTTATCTTCTGGTAGCGGATAAGAAAGGATTGAAATTGAAAGCGACGGACCCTAGTTCTTGCGTGCCTGTCCCGCCTGAGACGAGCCTGACGCCGAACGGAACCGCGTGCGGGCGACAGTACACATTTACCAGCAGTGGCTCGGAGGGCGGCCTCCATTTCGAAGGCATCGGGATGACGATGAAGACTCTGGCGGTTGTTCTCGGCCTTTCTGGGCGACCGGTATTCGACCGCACTGGGTACGAAGCGATGGTCGACGTCAAGCTCGATTTCACCCCCGCCAACCGGCTCTCGACCGACGTCGCCGATGGCCCTCCTTCCATCTTCGCCGCCCTACCGGAACAGTTGGGATTGAGACTCCAGCCAGCTACTGGACCAGTCGAGACGATGGTCATCGATCACGTCGAAAGGCCCTCAGAAGACTGAGGCTTGCGTTTCGCTCCCCGCGAAACTGAGGCTTGCGTTCGCCCTCGCGAAACTAAGCCCGTGATAGAAATCCTCCCGGGCCGTTCAAGTTTTTTTGAACTTTATCTCCCTCGCTTCTCAGTAAGTTGCGAGACCTCCGACCCGATTCCGCCCCACTTCATGCAATCCTCCGGACAGAAACGGAGGCCTTCGAGCGATCGAAGATCTCCGCCAAAGCCTATGCCGGCCGGCAGGCTCTTCGCGGGCCGGAGGACCTCAAAATCCTCCGCCTGACCAAACGGTACGTCGAATCGATTCGATGAATAAGTCTTCCCGGAAGTCGGAGCTTCCAGTGGAAACGAAATCCGGGACCGGCGTAGCGAACCGGTCTGAAAGAAATCAGAGCCCGGCGTAGCCCTCAAGCCGCGCCGGGCCGCCCGCGTCTCAGGACAAGTGTCTCCATACTCCCTATCCGAGGACTTTATGAACAATTCCCGTCGAAATCGTCAATCCGCCGCCAACAAACCCAAACTCCAGGCCAGCCGCGACAAAATCACCGCGCAGGTCGCCGTCATGAGCGAGCACGACCGCGCCGTCTACTTCAACTTCATCAACGCCATCGTAGACGACCTGAACCCCCGCAACTTTCTCGAACGTCAGATCGCCCGCCGCATCGCTCAGGACAACTGGCGCCTCAACCGCCTCCACGCCATTGAGGAAAACGTCTTCACCTATGGCCACTCCGGTCCATACAAAGACATCGAAGCCGAGCATCCCCAGATCCATCACGCAATGGTCCAGGCCCTCACCTTCATTCACGACCCGCGCCTCTTCGCCCTGATCGCGCTCTACGAAGCCCGCATCACCCGCAACATCCACGCCAATCTGAAAATGCTCTTTCAGCTCCAGTCCCTGCCGATGCGCGAGCGCGCAAAAGAAACCGAGGCGGTCGGCGCCACAACCGAAACCCCTGAAATCGCCCGAAGCGCCTCCGGGGAGTTCGTTTTGCAGAATGTCGACAAAGCCGCCTGACTTGGGGAAACACTTCGTTTTGTAAAGCAAGCCAGTTCGTTTTGTGTGGGGCGGCCGATCCCGGCCGCAGCCGGCACTCCTGCCGGCTCAGTTCGTCTTGTATTCACGCGGACGGACAACGCCGAATCCGTCTCGCCCGGTCCGTTTTGTAAACCGAGCCGCGACGGCGATGGAGCGGTCTTCCCCCGAACCGACTTCGTTTTGTACTCCCGCCCTCTGCCCCCCGCAGCCTGAGTTTGTTTTGCAACTAAGCGTGGCCGCGGACCACCCACGTGGAAGGAAATTCAGGCGGCAAGATGTCGTCGGAGTCAAAACTGCAGCTTCGCCCCCAACTGAATATTCCGATTTCCAGTCGCGGACGTAATGTTCCCAAACGCCGACGTATTGATCGTCGCCGCCGGATTGGCGAAGTTAGCGTGATTGAACAGCGCGAATGTCTCGAACCGAATCTGAAACTTCAGACGCTCCTTGACCGGGAAATTCTTAAACACCGAAAAATTGACCGTCTCCGCGCCCGGGCCATGCAACAGATTGCGGCCGGCGTTTCCATAGGCGTAATTGGACGGCGCGATCGGATAGAGATCGTTCACGGTGAAGGCCGAGGCGTCGATACATCCGATCAGATGCCCGCGACCGCACGTATCACTCGCGGCATGAACCAGGTCCGGCCGCCACGTGCCGCTGGATGCGGTATTGGCGGTATCAGTTCCGGTGGTGACGTTGAATGGCAGGCCAGTTTGCAAGGTAACGATGCCGTTGGCCTGCCACTGAGTGAATATCCCGCGAACGATCGGGTTTGAGACGGTGAAGAAAGGAATGTCATAGACGAACGTGGCGACAAACCGGTGCGTGATATCCCAGTTCGAGTTCCCGTAGTCGTCCTTCCAGGCGTAGGGAATCATCGGCGCGCCGCCGCCATTGGAGTCCGTGCTGGCATCCAGAGTGTGCGACCAGGTATAGCTGGCCAGCATCTGCAGCCCGTGTGTCAGACGCTGGCGGAAAATCACGCTCATGCTCTCGTAATTGGCGATCTCGTCGTTATTGATCGTCCGGATCACGCCGAATAACGAATTGGGACGGCGCGTATTGACGGAACCGGGCCCCGGCTGCAACGGCGTGTTGTTGTAAAAGCTGCGGTCCAGATGGTAGGAATGCGACCCCAGATACTGCACCTCCAGGCCGCCGCCGCTCCATAGCTGCCGTTCCAGGCTCGCGCTCCACTGATTCATTCGGGGCGTAGGCTGATGCCACGGATCGGTGACGATGGTTCCGGCCGTGGCCGCCGAGGGACAGACTCCCGGTGTGAATGGATTCGTCAGGCTCGGAGGCGTAAGACCCGTGGAATAGCTGCACGTAAGAATCGTCGTATACGGCGGGTTCGTGTTCAGGAACGTATAGCTATTGATCTGATTCGGGTTGTAATAGATTCCAGCGCCGGCGCGGAACACCGTTTTGTCCGTAATGCGATAAGCGACTCCCAGCCGGGGGGCCCAGTTGGTATGATTCGGCGCAATGAAGCCGAAACCGGGCGTGCCTCCCACCAGCGCCGTCTGATTCGGATTCAGCTCGGTGGCAACGCCATTGATCGTGTAAGGGACCGTCGGCAGTTCGTATCGGATGCCGTAGTCGATCGTGAACTTACGGGTCACCTGCCATTTGTCCGTGACGAAGAACCCGTCGCGCCATTCGGCGGTTCGCCCGCGCACCTCGGGGCCAGGAGTCGTGAAGGTGGAGGGAGTCCCGAGAATGAAGTCCGCGGGCGCATACCCCGTCAGGGTCCCGTTGAAAGTGAACCCGCCGCGGGCGCTGTTGACGGCGGCCCGTCCCGTGGCCAGTCGCCGGAACTCGAGTCCGCCAATGACATTATGCGAGCCATGGTTCCAGCTCAACTGCTCCGATATCTGCGTCGTGCTGTCGTTCTGATACCAGTTCGTTGAGCCGTTGGTCAGACCGTTGAAACCGGTGATGGTGAAGTCGGGGATCCCGGGATTGTTGTAAATCGTGTCGCCGTTGAACCCCGGGATTCCGAGATCCGTGCCGGCGCTGGTCTTGTTGCCGACGGAGAACGGATTCAAAGTGGCCGTGCTGAAAAAGTTCCGGCCAACACGAAGATCGTTCACGAGCGTGGGTCGCAGAATGTGCGTATACCCGACCGTGTAGTTCGAATCGGTCACAGGCGTCGTGGAGGAGTTAGTCGGAATTTGATTGCCGCCGAACACGCTTTCGTTCTGATAATCGGCGCGCACATACAGACGGATCGTCTGCCCGATGGTCTGGTCGATTCGGTCCACTGTCTGATCTGTATTGATCGTGGTCGGCACCGGCACCGAGTAATTGCTGGACAGGCCGGAAAGATTCGTGGCCGGATAATACTGCTGCAGCTTGAGCACGACCGGCGAAATACGCGAGGACGGAATCACGTTGCCCGTGAAGGGAGCGTTACCATTGAAAGGGTCTTTCAGAACGCCGCCGGTAATGCTCGATGCCGGCACGCCCGCGAAATTTCCGGTGAAAAATGTAGCAGGCATTTGGGTAGAGAGCGAAGTCGCGCTTTGCGCCAAACGATAGCCCTCGTAAGATGCCATGAAAAAGGTCTTGTCCTTGCCGTTATAGAGTTTCGGAATCACTACGGGACCATCGAACTCCACGCCGAACTGGTTCTGATGCAAAGGCGGCTTGGCTGCCGTGGGATTGGCGGGCGTCGGCAGCGTAAAGAAGTTCCGGGCGTCCAGTACCTGATTGCGAAAGAACTCTACGAGCGCGCCGTGAATCTGGTTGGTCCCGGATTTAGTGACCATGTTGATGTGAACACCGAGATAAGCGCCGTATTGCGCCGAGTAGGTGCCGGTCTGAATCTCGACTTCCTGAACCGATTCGACCATGGGCCGAACCGGCGTCGTCGTGATCAGGTTGTTCATGATGCTGATGCCGTCCAGCGACATTTCGTTCTGGATCTCGCGCGTGCCGGCGCCGTTGAAATCTTCGCCCGGCGGCGTTCCTGTGGCGGATGACTTGGTTCCCTGGATCACGCCCGGAGTCGTTGTCGCGAGGCTCATGGGGTCGCGGCCATTCAGAGGCAGTTCGGCGACGTTGCGCGTGCCCAGCACCTCCGAAACCGATGCATCGTCCGTCTTAATTGCAGCGACGGCGGCTTCCACGGTCACGGATTGCGAGACCGCGCCAACAGGTAGCGTAAAGTCGGTCCGGACCGTCTGGTTGATATCGACGATGATGCCGGTTTGGGTCACCTTTTGGAAGCCGGTTTGTTGCACGGTGATGTTGTAAACTCCGACGCGGACGAATTCAAAGGTGTAATTCCCTTGTTCGTTTGTCGTGGCGTTGTATTTGTCGAGCGTGCCGGTTTCGACCGCCGTGACATTCGCTCCGGCGATCGTCTTCCCGCTGGAATCGGTCACCGTTCCGATCAGAGATGTTGTTGTCGCCAGTTGAGCGTGGGCCGCGATTGCGAAAATCGCCGCGAGACCAATTCCAAGGAACAGGCGGAGCTTCATCTTTACCACCCCTTGTGTTCACCTATGCTGACACAAAAATCAGTTGCGGGATAAATCGATCACCGCGAACGCGTGGAGTTCAGGAATGGAGAACTCAGTCGCCACTTCGTCGTGCGTGAAATCAGCCGGTTGTTCGGTGGTTGCGCCGTACGCATGCAATTCGGCCTTGCCGTACGTCCCGCGTACCCGGACGCGCAATCCCAGAACAGGGCGATCCGCATAGTTGAGCAGAAAAACGCGCGCCTGATGGTCGCCCTTAAGCAGCCGGCCAACCACCACTTCACTCCCATAAATGCGCAGGGAACGATTGTCGTCGCCGATCTGGGATCGAATTTTATGCGCAACGAAGCTGGGGTTCCTGGCCTCATCGGCAGGATAGCTCGCGGTCCCCAGACGCACGTTGACAGCAAAATTCCGATCAGGATTCTTCTCGATCTTATAGAGAAGATTCATCCGGGTGAGGAGATTCAGCAACTCGCCGGTCACATCCGTGCCATCATCGATAACGCCGAAGTCCGCTGCGGGGGTCAATTCCGCGGCGGGAACGCTTTTGAGAAATTCGAGCATCCGGCCAAAAGCAAGCTCTCCGGGTCCGTCCGTGGAGATCAGGGCTCCGGCCCCGTACGTGAATGCTTCCGCGGCGGCGAGTGCGGCCGACTGACCGTTCACCTTATAAACAAATCGTTGTCCCGGCGTCCGGAGAATCTGCCAGCCGTTGGCGTCGATCCAGGGGCTGCGTGTGGCGGAAGCCTCATTGACCCGATATTCGACGCGCGGCGCCTTCAGTTCTACAGCGCCCGCGGGAGGCGCGGCGCCACCGGGCAGCAGACTCGGCAGGAGTAGAGCGGCAGCCAGCATCAGACTTCCACCGAATGAAGCTTGATGCGGCTTTTGTCGTACTCGCCCAGGCCGAATTTCGTGGCGGCATATTCGATGTGGCCGGGCTCGCGGATAAACGTGTTCTTGTGGAAATCAAGATGCGCGCGGGGGTCCAGTTTATCGGTGGACCGGTCCCACAAAGAAGGCGCGCCCTCGGCTTTGCGCTTGTCCTCGATCAGATCGAGCAGCAAACGGTCGATCGCGACCGGATCGGTGCCGAGCATCATGATATTCGGATAGAAGCGATATCGCTTCTCTTCCGAGAAAGGTCCGCCGTGCCAGACGCCGCAGATGCCGTCCATAATATTGAGCACGCATTTGGAACGGAGCGGCTCGACTGCCGCTAATGTGCCGATGAACGAAAGGGTGTTGGTCTTCGTGCGCATGTGGGAACGCGCGACGTTGGAAAAATCGCCGTATGCAAGGTTCTTCAGGCATCCCGTGACGCCGGACGCCTGATGTTCTTTTACATTCGGGACGTTGATGATCTTGGTGAAACGTTCGGTGACGAGCCGCGCCATATTGGAGCGGGTATCGTCTTCGCCGAAGAAGCTCACTTCCACATATGTTTTCGGATCGTAGCCCATCAGCGAACCCCGCGGCGTCTCCACCGCGACAATATGCACGCCGGGCGGTACAAAGCGCTCATAATGCACGCTCGTCAACTGATCCAGGAAGCGCTCGTAAATATAGATGTTCTCCGGCTTCACCCCCACGCCGACAAGGTTCTGAGTGATCGCCTTGATCACTTCGGGCGAGGCCCGAATCGCAGGCGCGCCCGAGCAGTTTACTTTGATGCCAACCACATCACCGGACGAGAAGAAGGCCGCCCACGCGTCCCTATCCGCCTTCGCTCCGGTGAGAGCTTTGATGCCGCTCGAAAGCATCCTGTCGACGATGGCCTGATCGATGCGCTCACTCGCGACGTCGATTACGGAATCCGAATGCACGCGGGCAACGATGCCGCGATAGGGCGCGGGCATCTCCGGGCTCTTCACGGCTGAGTAAGAGCTGACGACCTTGTAGGATGGCGGCGCGTCGTCGGCAAGCAGAGCCGGCGCCGCGGCAAGCTGAAGGAACGCTCGACGATCCATTTGGTGTCTATTATGCCGCTTTGCTCAATACTTCCCGGAGCCGTTTCCCGACGATCACATCCTCGCCCGGCTCGAGCATCCAGACGCCCACGACGATCGTGCTCTCATCGGAGGGAAGGCCTGCGCCAGGCTTTTTGCCCGTTTGCGGATTCAGTTCGATGCTGGGAGTGCCCTTGCGTAACTCCGCCATCACGTCGACGGGGCGGATCTTGATCCTTTGCGTGTCGTAGCGCAGCAACAGGTGCGGCACGGCGTTCGCTGCGACCTTCGGGATCACGACTTGCGCTTCGAGCGTGGGAATACTCTTGACCTGCGCGGCGACGCGATCGGCGCGCCGCCGGAACTCGGTTTCCATAGCCTCGTCGGATTGGCTGAGAAACCAATCCACCGCCGCCACCATTCCGACGATCTGTTCTTTCGAAACCTTCATGCCGCGGCCGACCGTGTCGGAACTCGGGTTGTTGTTTTGCGTCGCGGCCGCGATGAGATCCCTGCGGCCCAGCAGCAAACCGGCATTCTGCGGACCGCGCATTCCCTTCCCCCCTGAAAAAGCCACCATGTCGAAACCCATCTTCGTGTAGTTCCAGAGATTCGAGATGGGGGGAACGTCCGCGGCGGCGTCATTCAGGCACGGCACGCCATGCTGATGCGCGACGCGAATCCAGTCCTCGCGGCTGATCTCGCCTCCTTCCGCGGCGTTAAAGAAATTGGTCATGACCGTTCGGTCCGTGAAAGCGGATTCGTATTCGGCAAGCGTAACCACCTCGACGAACCGCGCTCCGCAATTTCGAATCGCATGATCGTATTCATAGCGGTGGGTTTTCTGCGCGATGACCTCATTTTTCAGCCCCGAAACATCGGTGGGGATGCTGTGAATCGCAGTCTTGTTACCGAGCGTCATGGCCGCCGCCGTCGCCAGGGTAAGCGCGGAAGCCGCGCCAGCCGTCACCATCGCTCCCTCGCATTGGAGGCGTCGGGCAAGATACTCTCCCGCCGCCTGCTGGAGTTCGTGCAGCCGGACGGGATGCTTCGCCGCGCGCGCCACGGCTGCCTGTACGGAGGGCGGCATTATGGACGCGGTAAGCGCTGTGTACGTCCCCGCCGCATTGATGATCTTGGCGACGCCAAGTTTCTCGTAATAGTCTTCGCCCTCCGGCGCATGGCGCGCATCCGCCGCCTCCACGCGTCCGCCGGCAAGCCCCGTTGCGGCCCATCCCAGAAACCCACGTCGCGTCCGATTTTCGTCCATAATGCTCCTTTTGCGCGAATCAGACATATGCTAATACCAAATGTTCAGTTCGAAAGCGACTCTGATTCTTCTCGTTGGCACTATCGGGGCATTAGCGCAAACACAGTATGACCTCCTGTTGCAGGGGGGACATGTGATCGATGCGAAAAACAATCTCGATGCCGTTCGGGATGTCGCGATTCGTGATGGCAAGATCGCCGCTGTGGCTGCGCACATCGATCCCGCGCAGGCGTTCAAGGTTGTTAAGGTGAACGGGCTCTATGTGACGCCGGGACTGATCGATATTCACGTGCACGTTTATGCGGGCACGGGCGAGCGAGCTTCTTATGCCGGAGACAACAGCCTTTATCCCGACGGGTACACATTCCGCTCGGGTGTGACAACGGTCGCGGACGCCGGTTGCGCAGGGTGGAGAAATTTCGAGGATTTCAAACAGCGCGTCATTGATCGCGCAAAAACCCGGGTGCTGGCTTTCATCAACATCGTCGGCAATGGCATGCGCGGAGCGAAATATGAGAACGACCTGAACGACATGGAAGCTGCGCCAACGGCCGAGATGGCGATGAAGTACAAAGACCTGATCATCGGCGTCAAGACGGCGCATTTCGCTGGTCCGGAGTGGACGCCCGTCGAGCAGGCTGTCAAAGCCGGGACCATCGCGAATATTCCGGTGATGGTGGATTTCGGGGCGAATCGCAAAGAGAGGCCAATGAGTGAACTGGTCACCAAAAAACTGCGGCCCGGCGACATCTACACGCACTGCTATTCAGGGCTCAGGAACGAACTCGACGACACGGGACACGTGAACCCGGCGATGTTCGAAGCGCGGAAGCGGGGGGTCATTTTCGACGTCGGCCATGGCGGAGGAAGCTTCGCATGGCGTGTGGCCGTTCCGGCGATTAAGCAGGGCTTTTTGCCCGATTCGATTTCTTCCGATCTCCACACCGGCAGTATGAACAGCGGGATGAAAGACATGGATAATCTGATGAGTAAATTTCTGGCGATGGGTCTGAGCGTGAAAGACGTGGTGACCGAATCGACCTGGAATCCCGCTCGTGAGATTCATCGTGAGGAACTGGGAAACTTGTCGCCCGGTGCAGTGGCCGATGTCACGGTTCTGCGTCTGGAACGGGGCGATTTCGGGTTTACCGACATGTATGGAGCGCGGCTCAAAGGGGATCGAAAGCTGATCTGCGAATTGACGCTGCGCAACGGAAAAGTAGTCTACGATCTGAACGGCATCACGCGCCCGGATTGGACCACGCTGCCGAAGAATTATCTGCAATCCGGCGATGCGAGGTGGGACGCGATCACCCCTGCCCCTGCCAAGAAGCCAGACGGGCGGCCATAGGCGCTATCGTCGCCACGGTTCAGGGATCCGGGACATCGTTTCCTTATATCCGAGGCACTTCAACCTCCGCGCCCTTGCGATCCGCTGAAAGATATCCCGCGTATATCGTCATGGTCGTATCGATCGCGACTTCAAGGTCGCACTCGGGCTGCCGACCTTCAAGGATCGAGTACACAAAATCGCGCATTTCGTGGAATTGGCCGTTGCTCCAGCCGAACTCGGGCCAGGCCGGAATCCAGCCCTCATTGGAGCTGATCTTCTCCATCAGGTCCACGCCAGGAAATTCCTTCTTGTCCGGACTGTAGAGATCCACGACCTTCACTGGCTGGATGTGGCAGCGCGTCCGGTGGTTGTTCGCGAAAACTTCAACGAAATCATAGACGCCGCCGAGGACGAGTTCGCTGGTCATCACATCGGCGATCGTGCCATCTTCAAAAACTACATGGAGCAGCGCATAGTCTTCAGTGTCTTTATATGTCGTACGAAGATAGCCGCGGTCTTCGAAGGCGGGGAGTTTGGTGATAGCGTGCGTACGGCAACTCACGGACGCCGGACGAATGGGCCTGCCGTTCCGCGCGAGACCCTCTTTCCGCTTCAGATAAAGCACTCCACCGAGGGGGTGACAGCCTTTCCCTATGAGCGATCCACCGCCCTGTTCGCTCCAGATGCCGTACACCGGCGAGTGCGAACCGGAATGTGACTCCTCGGCGGTCATGCGCAGGATCTGGGCTTTGGAGGTTTCAACGAGCTGTCGCTCGCGCTGGACGGCTGGCGCATAGACGATGTTTTCCGCATAGCCGAGCAGGATCTGCGATTCGCTTACGAGGCGGCGGATTTCGCGCAGTTCCCGGGTGACGGCGGCGAGCATTTCCTCTTTTGAATGCTGTGTGGGCGATCCGAAGAAGCCGTGAAAGGGCTTCTCGACGATCACGTGCCTGCGCGCCGCCGCTGCCATGCGGATGTAAGCTGCGTGTGACGATGGCGGAGTGCAGATATCGAGAACATCGATATCGGGCAGCATCTCTTCGACCGAGGCATAGGCGTGAACACCGAATTCCGCCGCGAAAGCCTCGCGGGACGAGGCTCTCGGGCTGGTGACGCCGACCGCGACGGCGGGCAGACCGCGCAGATTTCTGAGGTGGAACTTGCCGGCGAAGCCGGAACCGATGATGCCAATTCGGAGAGGAGTTCGCGTGGTGGCCAAGCCGTTATTCTAGCCACCGGCATGTCGTAATGTTGATGGATGAGGACTCTCTACCGCTATCTACGGGGCTACTGGAAGCTCGTGGTTGCCGCTCTCGTTCTCGCCGCGATCAATCAGGTCTTCTCGCTGCTCGATCCGCTGATTTTTCGCCACGTGATCGATTCCTACGCGACGCGGTTTCATGACTATACAATCGGCCAGTTCATACGGGGAGTTTCGTTCCTTCTGGGGCTCGCAGTCGGCGTCGCATTCGTTTCGCGCGTCGCCAAGAATTTCCAGGACTATTACGTCAATGTGATCACCCAGCAGGTGGGGGCCCGGCTGTACGCGGATGGCATCCGCCACTCGCTCGAACTGCCCTACGCTCTCTTCGAAGATCAGCGCAGCGGTGAAACCCTGGGGAAGCTCCAGAAAACCCGTACGGACGTCGAAAAGCTGATCACCGTCGCGGTGAATCTTCTGTTCACCACGGTGATCGGGGTGATCTTCGTGATGATCTACGCGGCGCAGGTTCACTGGTCCATCGGTCCGGCTTATCTCCTCACGATTCCTCTTCTCGGCGGATTGAGTTCGGTTCTAAGCCACAAGATCAAGGCGGTCCAGAGAGTTATCGTCAAAGAGACGACGGCGCTCGCAGGATCGACCACGGAATCGCTCCGCAACATCGAACTGGTGAAAAGTCTCGGACTCGCCCGACAGGAGATCGCCCACCTCAATGCGACCACCGCGAAGATCCTCAAGCTGGAACTGAAGAAGGTGAAATACCTGCGCAGCCTGAGTTTCATACAGGGGACGTTCGTTAACTTTCTGCGAACTTCAATCCTCTTCCTGATGCTCTACCTGATCTTCACGCAGCGTATTACCGTGGGCCAGTTCTTTTCTCTGTTCATTTATTCGTTCTTCATATTCGGGCCGCTGCAGGAACTCGGCAATGTGGTCAATACCTGGCGTGAAACGGAAGCCTCGCTGGAGAATTTCGAGACGATCCTTGCGCTGCCGCCGGAAAGGCGCCCTGAGCATCCGGTCAATATCGGGCCGCTGCAAACGCTGAAATTCAGCGATGTCACTTTCCGGCATCAATCAGCGAGCCGTCCGGCCATTCAGGACATTTCGTTCGAAGCGTCGCGCGGGGAGACCATCGCTTTCGTGGGGCCTTCGGGCGCAGGGAAGACAACTCTCGTCAAACTCCTCGTCGGTCTGTATCAGCCTCAGGCGGGGCATATTTTCTATAACGGAACGCGTGACGACGAGATCGAAATCGATGGACTCCGCGAACGGATCGGGTTCGTAACGCAGGATGCGCAATTGTTCTCCGGGTCGATTCGGGAGAATCTGTTGTTCGTCAATCCACAGGCGACGGATGCCGAGTGTATGGGCGTTCTTCGGCAGGCATCGGTAGAGAGCCTTCTGGCGCGGGCGGATCAGGGCCTCGATACGGTAATTGGGGAGGGCGGCGTGAAGGTATCGGGCGGCGAGAAGCAGAGGCTTTCGATTGCGCGCGCGCTGCTCAGGCGGCCTCAGTTACTGGTGTTCGATGAGGCAACGTCGTCACTCGACTCATTGACGGAAGAAGAGATCAGCCAGACGATCCGCGATGTAGCCGTCGGCCAGGACGCGATCACGATATTGATTGCGCACCGTCTCTCGACGGTTCTGCACGCCCACCGGATTTATGTTCTCGAGCGCGGGCAGATCGTTGAGTTCGGCCGGCATGGGGAGCTGATCGAGCGCAAAGGCCTGTACTACGCCATGTGGCGCCAGCAGGTGGGAGAAGGCAGGGCGGCGCGGACGATTGCGGCGCCTGCGATGCCACTGGCGCATGCTTAGCGCGAGCGCTTACGGATTTCACTTCTCATCGTGAAATGGAGTCGGGTTGAACTTCACTTTGGACAAGAGAGCAAGTTTCGTCGTTTTTTTTTGGAGGAGACATGCATCGCCAATTGGTCCGGTTCATTGCCCTGATTACGCTGACGTTAGTGGCGACATCCGGAGTCGAGGCTCGCCACAAAAAACCGCCTAACAGCCACTCGCCTTCGTTTGCCTATTACCTACTGGTGCTTTCCTACGCGCCGGACTTTTGCGACCAGCCAACGGGCAATAAGGATCCTCGCGAGTGCGGCGCGGGACGGCACGTCGGATTTGTGGTCCATGGTCTGTGGCCGCAGGGTGAAACGAGCCGGGGCCCGGAGAACTGCGGATCGGCGAGCCCCGTGGGGCAAAGCATCATTGACGCGATGCTGCATTATTTCCCTACCGAATCTCTCATTCAGCATGAATGGAAGGCTCACGGCACCTGCAGCGGCCTGAGCGTCGATGACTACTTCGCCGCAGTGAAGAAAGCCCGGGATTCGGTCACGATTCCGGATGCATTGACGCCATCGAGTCAACTATCGCTGGCGCCCGCGGATATCGAGAGCGAACTCGCAAGCGCGAATCCACGTTTCGCGGCCAGCGCATTTCGCGTGTCCTGCTATCCCGACAAGGAACTCCAGGAGGTTCGGATCTGTCTCAATACGGACCTGACGCCCCGAGCGTGCGGTAGCAGCGCCGGTCAATGTTCACTGCCGAAAATCGACCTGCTGCCGGTTCGTTGAACGACGCTTTGTAGCGACGCGCCGGGCGGTTACCTTGCTCGCCGACGAGGCCCGTTGCTTCGCCATCTGCGCCTGCCCCGCCTTGGTCTTCAGGCGCGATTGTTCGTACATCTCGATCCACTTCTCGCTCGAAATCGCCGAGATCAGCTTGCCAATCGCTTCGAGCGGCAAATCGTCCGGCGACTCGAAATGAACGCAACACTTGCCCATGTCAAGCTTCTTCCCAGCCGCCTGGAACGCCGCCTTCAACTGTTCGAGCTGAATCGCGCTCCAGAACGCGCCCATCAGGTAAAGCGAGCAGTAGTTCTTCTGCGACGAGAGCGCGACGTAGCAGATCGGCTGTTTGTTGTAAGTGTCCGGATATCGAGACAGTGGGATCGTCCAGCCGATGGTGCCCCAGACGAAGCACTCATCGTACCCGCGCGGAATGTGCTTGTTCACGAGCGCGCGCACCGTCGCGATCGTCTTCGCGCGATCGTCGGGGAGTGAGGCGATGTATTGCGCTGGCGTCTTGACATTCGATGGCGGTTTCATGGATTCGTCGTCTTCCCGAACGAAGAGTATCACCGCTGCTTCAATGAGCCATTGCCATCGCTTCATGGTCGACTGAGCCATCGGACCATTGCCGAACCGGAATCAGATATACCGTCATATGATCTTCGGGGTCTTCGAATCCGAGCACCGGCGATTCGTGAAGATTCGCTCCCCAGGCCGTTGGCGGCGTGCGCGGAACAAAGAACATCAGATGGGGATGCCAGTGCTTATTCACGTCGTCGGTATATTGCTGCTTCGACAGCATGTAGCACATTGCGCTGGGATCGGCCTCCGGCAGTTGCCGATTCTGCCATGCCGCTTCGAGCGCGCGGGCAATTTCGACCTTCGATTTGCCGTCGAGCGCGAGCTTCGTCTTCATCATGACGATGGCGACGAAAGTCCGTACTCCGGCTGCGTTGAAGCACGCCGGTGAGCGCAGTTTCGAGTTCCAAAATTCGGGCGCGTCGGTTGTAGCTGCCCACGATCGCTGCACCAGGCACGTGAAGCCGTTCTTGCTCTCAGCAGACACCTCGTAGCCCTTTCGGCCCAGCACGAGGACACCGGCATCCCGCGCGATTGAATCTGGCGCGGCGCTCCTCGCTAAAGCAATTTCCGCGTCGCGATCCGGCATCAAGTACTCGTCAAGCGGAGCCATATTGGGAAAGCTGGGCTTCTGAGGCTGCGCCAGTCCCAGACTGAGCGCGGAAAGGAGTATTACTGAAATCCTCTTCGTCAAGTGAGTCACCTCTATCGCAATGACGAATGGCGCTTCGCAATTTCTACACCGCCGGCGAAAGAATCTTCGCGCGCTCGCCGTGCAAAAACTCGCGAACCGCCGCGTCACGGGATAGTCCGATAGCCATATCGTAGGCTTCGAGCGCTTCGATACGCTTTCCCGAGGCTTCCAGGAGATGCGCTCGTACTGCCCAAAACGGCTGGTAGACAGTAAACAGCGACCGCTCGGAAGTCTTCTCAATCTCGTCGAGGACCGCAAGGCCTGCTTGCGGACCGTTGCACTTCGCGATCGCGGCCGCGTAACCAGTGCGCGCGCCGAGTCCGCGTGACAAACGGGCAAGCTGCTCATAGAAGCACGCGATGCCGTGCCAATCCGTCGCGCGGCCGCGTATTCGCTCGGCGTGCACGGATTGAATGGCGGCTTCCCACTGAAATCGTCCGGGCCGGCGAAACTGCGCGGCTTTCACTAAAAGCTGTTCCGCTTCGTCGATCAAAGCCGCCGACCATCGCGTGGGATCCTGCCGGGCGAGCGGGATGTATTCTCCGTTCGCGCCTCGCCGGGCCGCGCGACGCGCTTCGCAATGCAGCATTAACGCGAGCAGGCCATACACCTCGGCTTCGTGCGGTAACAGTTGTAAAACCATTCGTGCGAGCCAGACGGCTTCCTCCGCCAAATCGCGGCCTGACTCGTCCGCACCCGCCTCGTCCCAAGCGATGCCGAAGGCAGCGTAGATGGCTTCGAGTACCGCTTGCAACCTCTGCGGCAAATGCCGCCGCTCCGGGATTTCGAACCGCAAGCCGCCACTCCGGATTTTGGTCTTCGCGCGTACCAGTCGCTGACCCATCGTTTTGGGCGAGATTAGAAACGCGCTGGCAATACGGGCCGCGTCGAGCCCCAGAACAGTTTGCAGCATCAGCGGCGTATGTATCGCGGAATCGATGGCCGGGTGCGCGCAGATGAAGAGCAATTTGAGGCGCTCGTCCGGAAAGCCGGGCTCCCTGTCCGGGCGCCTCAGTAGTGAGGCGGACTCAGCGGTGGCGAGCGCCACTCGCTGCCGGCGCATCATGTCAATCAGGGCGTGACGCGCGGTGCTCAGCAGCCACGCTTCCGGGCTTCCTGGCACGCCGTCACGCGGCCAGGACGCCAAGGCTCGAATCATGGCCTCGCTAAGGGCGTCTTCGGCGCTCGCAACGTCGCCGGTGCGAACGGAAAGGTAAGCCACCAACCGGCCATACGATTCGCGCGCCACTCGCTCAATCGCTCTGTCGGGCGAAGCGGCGGCGTCAATGCTCATTCGGTGATCTTGCGATGAGTGGCCGGAGCGAGCGGCCGTATTTCGAGCGCTCCCATGGATGTTACGGGACAGCGAGCGCCCCATTCCAGCGCTTCGTCGAGTGAGGGCACCTCGATCACCAGGATTCCCGCCAGTTGCTCTTTCGTGTCGGCGAAAGGGCCGTCCTGAATCTGCATCTTACCGTCCACTACTCGCAAAACGGTCGCGGTTTCGGGCACTTCGAGTGGATTGCCGCCGACGTAGACGCCGGCGGCGACCACAGCCTTATAGTATGACCGCCACGCGGCGACGTATGGATCGGATTGGTCTCGTGGCCGGGTCTCCCACGCTTCCGGTGATTCGTGGATCAGAAAGGCGAATTGCATAAGTCTCCCTAATGATGACGCGTTTGACACCCCACTTTTCGACAGCGGACTCGCACAAAACGAAAATTCTTTTTACAAGGAGGCCTGGTTAGGGGCGGACAAGGGTTCCATCGAGCATGCGGTCGTTTCCGCGGGTCTCGAAATCGTGCTGATAAGGGTAACGGGCGGCGGCAGATTCGTCGATGTCAATTCCAAGGCCGGGCTTGTCATTGGAATACATGTAGCCTTTTTTGATAATCGGGCAGCCGGGCAAAACTTCCTGCGTCTTTTCCGGGAACAGCGTCTCCTCCTGGATGCCAAAATTCGGCGTCACCAGATCGAGGTGCAGGTTGTAACAATGGCCCACCGGATCGACGTTGTTGGGTCCGTGCCATGCAGTGCGTACATTGAAGAACTCGCAGATATGCGCGATCTTGCGGCCCATGTTGAGTCCCCCTACGGCCGATATATGGCAGCGGATGAAATCGATCCAGCGGTTGGATACCAAGGGCAGCCATTCGTTACGGTTGACGAACAACTCGCCCATGGCGAGCGGCGCCGCTGTTTCCTGGCGGAAGATCTGGAACCAACCCACGTCTTCCGGAGCCAGGCAATCCTCCATGAAGAACGGGCGATAGGGCTCGACCGCTTTGCACAACTCGATGGCCTGGTTGGGCGCGGGCCGTTCGTGCACGTCGTGAACGAGTCCCACATCGAATCCGACCTTCGAGCGTATATGGTCGAACATCTTTATGGTCGCGTTGATATATCGCCCAGCGTCGAACACGGGTGACGTCCCTACAGTTCCCTCAGGGCGCAGAGCCTGGGTTGCATCCGAGGTCTTCGCGCTGAGGCCGTAGCCCGAAAAGCCCGGAACACCAGTCTGGATGCGCACGACCTGATAGCCGTTTTCCATGTATTTGCGGACCTGATCTTCGAGATCATTCAGATCCATCGCCGCCGCATGGCCGTAGAGCGGGACAGCCGCACGGACCTTCCCGCCGAGTAATTGGTATACCGGAACTCCCAGACGTTTACCCAGGATGTCCCAAAGCGCTCCGTCAATACCGCTCAGCGCATTGTTGCTTTCCGGGCCGGAGCGGAAATACTGCTGCACATAGGCCGACTGCCAGATATCTTCAATTTCGTCGACCTTTTTTCCGATCACGAAGGGCTTGAGCCTCTTTTCGATATAGGCCTGAGCTGCCTGGGGGACTTCCTGGTGAGTCGCGGAACCGAGCCCGTAGAGTCCGGGCTCGCTGGTCATGACCTTAACAATGGTCCAGTTGGAGCCGGACGGAGCAGTGGCAATCACTTTGATGTCGGTGATGGTGAGCGGCGGCATGCCTCGCCGGGCCGCGCTCTGGGCGGCCTGCAATGGTCCGGGTGCGGCGAGCGCACCGGCAATGCTCGAAACGGCGGCAGCAGGCACCGCCTTCAGAAGGTCACGGCGCTTCATTGTAATTCCTCCCGATATTGAATTCCCATATATTCGCGACTCTCCGGGTGATGGCCCCCGGACTCGCACGCAGCCGAGAGTCTATCGCAAGCGCAGTCCCGTATGCGCTCGAAACGAGATACAATTTCTCCGGTTTGCCAGGCTCTGACGGTGAGCGGGTGGAATTCAGAATCAAGAGGTTGTCATGAAAATCGCTGAAAAAAGAATTGCGTTGCCGGTTGCCTCGCTGTGTCTGGCGCTGGCGGTACTGAGTTCGGCGGCGGATGCGCCGAAAGCGAAACGGGTCAACCGGGCGATCGAGCTTCTGGCGGATGGCCAGCCGATCTACTATACCGGCTCGCATTCGGGTACGACCGGCACGTTCGAACAGGGCGTGAAGGACGCGCAAACCTTTGCCGACTACATCAGCTACGACATGGAACACGCGCCTTTCGACGTGAAGGGACTTTCCGAATACATGAAAGGACTGGTGAAAGGCGGCCCCACGAAAAGCGGCCATCGCACCCCGGCGGTCATTGTGAATGTGCCCGTGAACGGTCTCGACGAAGCGACCGTTCGCGCCAATGCCTGGATGTTCAATCAGGTACTGGCCACGGGCGTGCACGGCGTGCTCCTGACGCATGCTGACGATCCGGGCGCCGTGCGCGCGTTCGTGGAAGCGATCCGCTTTCCCATTCACAAACAGGGCGTGGGCGAGAACGGGTTGAAGGAAGGCCGCAGAGGGGTGCATGGAAACCCGACGGCGGCGGAGATCTGGGGGGTGTCGCAGGATGAGTACGTCCGGAAGGCCGATCCCTGGCCGCTGAATCCCGAAGGCGAACTTCTGCTTGGCCTTAAGCTCGAAGACAAATACGCGCTGGCGAATGCGGATGCCAATCTCAAGATTCCCGGTATCGCCTTCGCGGAATGGGGGCCGGGCGATATGGCGATGTCGCTGGGCGTTGTGGGAAGCGGCGGAAGCGCGGTGAACGACCCGCGGATGAAGGATGCGCGCGCCACCGTTCTGGCGGCCTGCAAAGCGAACCACAAGTTCTTCCTCAACACGATGACGCCGACGGATGTGATCGACATGA
>Ga0126381_100002614_pt1 | contig 19509 bp, 16 predicted proteins | sample PanSoiMetPlot_28_FD_96465 | JGI IMG/M metagenome (GOLD analysis project Ga0126381, IMG submission 96465) | Tropical forest soil microbial communities from Panama - MetaG Plot_28 | ecosystem: Environmental > Terrestrial > Soil > Tropical forest > Bulk soil | place: Panama | collected 2016-02-17
CATGACTCCGTTGCAGGTGTACACTCAGTTCACCAACAACCAGACGATCACCACGGGACAGACGGGTAACTTCACGGTTACCGCCGCTGCCGTCCCCGAACCGGGCACCATTTCGCTTCTCCTGAGCGGACTCGGTTTCCTGGGTCTCGGAGCTTTCCGTCGCTTCAAGAAGTAGTTTGTCAGGAATAGAAAAACGAACCCCGCAGCCGGTCTTCGGACCGGCTGCTTCGCTTTTAGCCCCTCCTTCTGTTTCCTTAATACTCATGCGATGCTCATAGACAAGTGGATTTCGTCGAGCAGCTAAAGTCCTCAATAGACATCGTTCGAGTTATCGGGGAGTGGGTTCGCCTAAAGCGTGTTGGTTCTACGGGGCGTTACCAGGGCCTCTGTCCCTTCCATCAGGAGAAAACACCTTCTTTCTCCGTTAATCAAACCCGTCAGTTTTATAAATGCTTCGGTTGCGGCGTCGGCGGCGATGCAATCAAGTTCGTTCAAGACCTGGAAGGCCTCACTTTCCCCGAAACTTTGAAATACCTGTCGGAGCGCTACGGTATTCCCATGCCGAAGCGCACGGAGTTCGCCGACGCGGAGTCCAAGCTCCGCGGCGCGGTTATGGATATGAACGCCATCGCCGCGGAAACATTCCAAACGAACCTGCGCAGCGAGCAAGGCTCGGCGGCGCGCGAGTATCTGGCTCGCCGGGGCGTCACGCCGGAACTCATGGAAACCTTCCAACTCGGGTACTCCGATCCCTCCGGCCAAGCGATGGTTCGCCGGCTGAACGTGGAGCATTACACGCCAGAGCAAATCGAAAAGTCGGGGCTGGTGCGCAAGCGCGAGGGAGGCGGCCTCTATGACTATTTCCGCGGCCGCTTAATGTTTCCGATTCATAACGAGTCCGGCAAGGTCATCGGTTTCGGCGGCCGAGCCATGCGCGATGGCGACGAGCCGAAGTATTTGAATTCGCCCGAAACAGACTTCTATCGCAAAACATCCGTCCTGTATAACTTGCACCGGGCGCGCCACGGGATGCGCGACAAGGATCGGGCCGTGTTGGTGGAGGGCTACATGGACGTGATCGGAGTATATTCCGCGGGCGTTAAGGAAGTTGTGGCAAGCTGCGGCACATCTCTCACCAACGCTCAAGTCCGCTCCATTCATCGCCACACGGACACGGTGCTCGTAAATTTCGATCCTGATAACGCCGGCGCCAATGCGGCCGAGCGTGCCGTGCAATTATTTCTCGACGAAGGCATCCGTATTCGCATCGTGTCCTTAGAGGAAGGTCTCGATCCCGACGAGTTCGTGAAGAAATACGGCGTTGATGCGTACATCGCAAAGCTAAATTCCGCCTCGGGCTACTTTCATTGGCTCGCCGATCGCGCGCGATCGAAGTTCGATATGAAATCCGCGGAAGGGCGAGTCGATGCTTTCAAGTTCCTACTGCCCTCCGTACAAAAGATTCACGACAAGCTGGAGCGAGTCGCCGTCGCGAATGATTTAGCGGCCTATATCGGTGTCGAAACGGGCGTCGTGCTGGATGAATTCCGGAAAGGCGCCCAATCGCCTGGTATTCGTGCGGCCAATGGAGCCAAGCCCAAGCGCGCCCCCATCCCTGAGATCGAAAAACTTTTGCTCCATGCGCTCGTATCGAGCGACGAAGCGCGCTCTCAAATACTTCCCCGTCTCACCCAAGAACTCACCGCGCGTTTGATGTTGCGCGATCTGTTTGAGATGGTCCACAACATGGTGAACGCAGAAGCCGCGATCGATTTCGCAGCGCTCGAATCGCGCTTGAACGAAGCCCAGCAAGGTCTATTGCATGAGGTTTTCGCGGCCGATGAGACGATAGAAGAGGCGGCTCTGGTAGAGCAGGCTTTGAGTTGCGTGAAGCGGCTCGAAATGGACTTTGAAAAGATGCAGATCGACCGGATCAGAGGGATGATTCGCGAAGCGGAACGGGACGGCAGAATGGAGGACGCAATTCGCCTCATGTCGGAGTTGATTCAGAGAGAAAAGAAGGCGCGTGGAGCGGAATAAAGGGAATCTCAGGACGACTGTTCCCCACGCTCATTTGTTGTACACTGAAGTGCGATCGGGTGATGTTTCGCGGAAAGTATTCATTGAATACGGTTGTATCCGTAAATAGATGTGCGGGGGAAATGGTTTCGGACTCGGCGAGGGTCGTGACGAAGTCAGCTAGAACTTGGGCGTGGCAAACGACGATAAATTCGGCCGGATGAAGCAGCTCATGGACAGTGGCAAAGAGAAAGGCTACGTCCTATATGACGAGGTAAATGAGCTGCTGACGGAGGAATACCGCGGGGGCGGCCGCGACCTCGAGGATCTCCTTTCGGAATTCGACAGCGCCGGCGTCGAAATTCTTGAAGAGCCCAAGCTCGAATTCGACAAGAAGATTGAAGAAACCGAGGAGCTCGGCGACCTAGATCTTCCTCAGGATTTCGCGGAAAAGACAAATGATCCGGTGCGCATGTACCTGCGCGAGATGGGTACTGTTCCGCTACTTACCCGCGAGGGCGAAATTGAACTCGCCAAACGCATCGAACGCGGGCAACGCGCCGCGCGCAAAGCTCTTTCGCGATCTCCCCTGGTCATCCGCGACATTCTCTCCCTGATGGAAGTCGTCCAGCAGGATCCCGATCAGGTCCGCGAGATCCTTGTCATGCCCGACCTCGTCGTTACGGAAGAAACAGTAGCGGAACAAAGCGCGGAGCTGCTAAAAACACTCGAAGAGATCGAAAGGCAGTACAAGAAGGCACAGCAGTCCCGGCAGAAGCTTCAGGCCGTTTCGCGTGGCATGAAACCGAAAATGCATCGCTCCTTGCGCTGGAGCCTCGCGCGAACAATGGTCGTGATCTCGCGTCTCATTCGCCGTATCGCCTTCAGTTCGCTAAAACGCCGAGAGCTCGGCGGCGGGCTACGGAAGGCCGTCGAAGATCTCCGTCCGATTGAGCGCGAGATCGCGCGCATTCAGCGGAAGATAGAAACCCCCCTGAACGGCACGGGTGTCGAGGCGTCCACGATGCGCAAGGAGCTCAAGCTCCACAGTCATCGCATTCAGGAGCATGAGGAAGCTTCCGGCGCCACTGCGTCCGAGCTGCGCCGCACTCTGCAGATCGTGGACCGCGGCGAGCAGGAAGCGGAGATCGCCAAGAAGCAATTGATCGAAGCCAATCTCCGATTGGTTGTCTCCATCGCCAAACGGTACACCAACCGCGGGCTTCAGTTCCTCGATTTGATTCAGGAAGGCAATATCGGACTCATGAAGGCGGTCGATAAATTCGACTACCTCCGCGGATATAAGTTCTCGACCTACGCAACATGGTGGGTCCGGCAGGCCATCACACGCGCCATTGCCGATCAGGCTCGCACGATTCGTATTCCCGTGCACATGATCGAGACCATCAACAAGCTCGTCCGCGTGCAGCGTCAGCTTCAGCAGGACCTCGGGCGCGAACCTACTACCGAGGAACTCTCGGTAAAGATGGAACTCCCCGTTGGCAAGGTGCGCAAAGTCCTACGAATTGCCCAGGAGCCCATTTCGCTGGAAACACCTGTGGGAGAAGAAGAAGAGTCGCATTTAGGCGACTTCATCATTGATCGCCGTGTCGTATCGCCGTCGGAAGCCGTGATCAATCTAAATCTGCGCGAACAAACAGCGGAGGTTTTGAAGACTCTTTCTCCGCGCGAGGAAAAGATCATCAAGATGCGCTTCGGCCTCCAGGACGGCAGCGAGCATACCCTTGAAGAAGTAGGTCAGCACTTCGCCGTTACGCGCGAGCGCATTCGGCAGATCGAAGCAAAAGCCCTCCGCAAACTGCGCCACCCAAGCCGCAGCCACCGCCTGCGCGCCTTTTTAGATACGACCGTTCGGGATTAGTGGCGCGCCGTTTCCCGGTGACCTCACTTGCGTTTCTCTCTACCATCGTGGTTGCTCATCGGGGCCATCGTTTTCTTTCTCGCCGTCAACATCACGTGGATCTCTCTTGATCACTCCATTCCCGCCTGGGACGATTCGTATTACTTAACCAACAGTCTTCGTACCTACGACGCTCTTACCGATAAAGGCCTGCTTGGATTCGGGCGTCAGTTCCTGCAAGGAATGGCGACAAAGCCGCCCTTGATCGCGGCGCTTCCCGCGCCGGTTTACCTGCTTGTAGGCCGTAATCCTGGCGCCGCCCTTCTCATGAATCTGGCTTTCCTTCTAGTAACGCTCCTGGCCACGTATTTTCTGGCGAGGCGCTTCGCGGGCCCCGCCGCAGGGCTCATAGCCTTGTGCGTCGTGGGCACGATGCCGATGATCTACGGGTTGACGAGAGTGTATCTCGTCGAGTGCGGGCTAACGGCCCTCGTGCTCCTCGCTCTCTATCTGTTGTCGCGGATCGATGGAGAAATAGATGGGGAAATAGACGCAGAACCAACGTGGGGTCCGATTCTCCTCGGCGCGGTGTGTGGATTCGGACTGCTCATGAAGACCAGTTTCCCTTTGTATGTCGCCGCTCCAATGATTTGGCTCATTTTGCGTAAACGCAACAAGCTGTTTCATCCGCGCCCGATCTTTCGATTCCTGGCGCCTCTGCTATTGATCGCCGCTCCGTGGTACGCGGTTCATTTCCGCGATTCGATTCGCACTGCTCTGACCGCCGGCTCCGTCGAAACCGCGCGAGTATATGGAACAGGCGGTTTGGCCGAAACCGGCGAATATCTTGTTAATCTTGCGAACTGCGGCCCAACGCTTTATTTCGCAGCATTACCGATTTTAGGACTGCTCGCTTGGGGACGGGTGAATCCTTCGGCGCGTCGAGGCCTGATCTTCTCCGGACTCGCCGCAACGCCATTGGTCTTGCTAGCGTTGAGTCATTATCGCGACCTCAGATATGCGGCTCCCCTCTTTCCAGCTGTAGCGATCGCACTCGGCACTCTCGCCGAAGCGGTGATGTCACGCTCTCGCGCCGCCATGGTTCTGGTGATTCTTCTGCTCTGCGCAGGAACAGCCGACATGTTGGGTTCGAGTTTCAATCTTCGAGAAAGGCACATCACTGGAGGCGGTCTTTTGTTTTCTATTCCGCGATTCTCATACGTGCACTCGCCGAAGCGAATTCCGTCGCCCTATCCAGAACTACTGGAGCGGATGCAAAATGATCAGAGATCGATCGACGGGCTCCCTGTTCGCCTGCTACTCGCATCCGACACTGCAAGCCTGAACGCAGACACGGTGACTCTAGCCGCGCTTGCTTCGCGAATTCCCATCGAAGTCGCGACAACGGCCTATGCATCGCTTCCCAGCCTTCCGCCTCTTCTGGCTTCCGCTTCTTACCTCGCTTACCTCGAGAACAGGCAGGACTCAGCGTTCAATTCGTCCGGGGCCGCGGCGATCGCTCTCGCCAAAGTTGATTCGCGCTTCCGCGCATACAAGTCCTTCACTCTGCCGGATGGATCTAAGGTACAAGTCCTGAAACTCACCCAAGCCGATGGTCCCGCCGATGGTACCAAAGAAAAGATTGTCCCACCCGACGATTGCCTGGTTCGTTTCGCCGATGGAATCGAGCTTACGGGTCTCTCGCTTAAGCGCGTTTCCGGCGGCATAGAAGCGCGATATCGCTGGCGCGCTGCAGCGCAAATCGCTAAAGATTACTGGTCTTTCGGCCACGTGCTCGACGAGCATGGCCAAGTGCTCGCGTATTTGGACCACGCCATTTTGCCGCGGACGCCGCCATCGCAATGGAAAGACGGAGAGAACTTCATAGAACGTGTATTCGTACCGATTCCTTCCTCATCGGTCCCGACCCGCGTACGTTTGGGAGTGTTCGATCGCAAGTCTGGCGACCGTGTGCAAATTCTATCGAGCAGTTTCTCCCTGACAGATGGGAAGACGAGTACAGTGGCGGAAGTGAATGGCTCGGCCCTGCGCTAGATGCCGGCCCAGATTGGTTTGAGGTCTAACACGAATCCTGCAACCGGACCTTCGCCCGCTAGTGTCTTCAGTCCCCTCTTAATTTCCGGCTGCGTGCTACCTGAAGAATAAATGTAAACCGTTCGATGATCACCGTCGATTAGCCATGCCAGTTCAGCGCCGCCCCGCATCCATTCGGCCATCTTGTTTTTCGCGGCATTCAACCGGTCTGAAGGCGACAGGACTTCAACAACGAATTCAGGGCATAGGTGAGGAAATCGCTTCAACTGTTCTTTGGAGACGCTTCGAATTCTCTCATTGGAAGTCCACGCCGCGTCCGGAGAAAGGGCTGCCCCAGTCGGGAGGAAAAACTCAACGGTTGGACCACTCACCTTGCCGCGTCCGTGGCGCTCAGCCCAATCGGTTAATTGCGAAACTACTCTGGCGCACCGATAATCCGATTCGAAACCGGCAGGGGGCACAATGACAATTTCTCCTTGTGCAGTTCGCTCGAAGCGAATGCTTGGATTTGCCGCACACAGCTCAAAGTACTGATCGTCGCTCAAGAGAGCCTCGGGATCCCAAATCAGCTTTGAGGGCAGCGATTGCTCGGGGAGAACCATCTGCATGCCCTTAGGATACGTTACTGCCACTCCACGGTCCTTGTTAGGGTGGTCCCATCTTTGATCTCGACTGTGAAATCGTGATGGTCGCTCCCTCGCAGCAGGGAGACCCTGTGCATCCCCGGCGATAGTTGGAACGTCGCGGGAGTCCTGCCGCTTTGCTGCCCGTCGAGCACTACCGTCAGGCCTGAGGGGGTCGTTTGCAGATTCAACGTACCCATCATCTTTTCAAGATTCACAATGAATCCTGTGTCGTGCGGAATTTCCAGAATGCGCGCCGCGTCGCGATAGCCGGGGGCCATCACCGTGAACGTGTGCCTTCCCGCGGATAGCGTGATCGTGCAAGGCGTGCGGCATTCCGTGCTTGGCTTGCCGTCGAAAATCGCCGTGGCTCCGCTCGGAGTCGTGGTTAGTTGAAAATCGCCTTGCGTGGGCGGTGAGGGTGCGCTCACGGCCGGAGTTGACGGCTGCTGAGGCGAAGTGGAAACCACCGACGGCTGCTGAGGCGTTGTCGACGTAACCGGAGGATTGTCTGCAGGAGGTTGCGGAGTGGCTGGAACGTCCGCCGACGGCGCAGGCTCGGGCGTAGGAGAAGCCACGGGCGGCGGTGGAGGCAACGTAGACTGAGCCGCGCTTGATGGCTCGGACGACGAAGGGCCAGGATGGGTCGCCATATAAGCGAGAAAAGCGCCCACGCCGGCCATCGCTAAGAACCCAACCACAATCCACGCGTTTCGCACGGCATGACTCTGCTTCGGCCGCGTATCGCGAAAAGGCAATACGTGAGGCTGTTCATTTACTGCTGCCGGCGCTGCCGCATCCACAATCGCGGTTCCCGCCGTCGCGGACATCGTAGTTCCAACCGTGTCCGCAGACGGCGTCAAAACCGTCGCCGCAAGTTTGCCGTCACCCGTATCTTGTGATCCAACCGTAGTGATATGGTGACTGGCTCCCTTGGGCAAAGGCATCCATCCGGGATTCGCACTCAAAGCGTCCGCCAGCGCCTCCCCGAAATCGGAGCAGTTCGCGAAGCGGTCTTCAGGCTTCTTCGACATGGCTCTGCGCAAGACAGTATCTACTTGCGGCGCGAGAGTCGGATTTAACCGCGAAGGGAGCGGCGGCTCCTCGCGTACGATCTTGAACAACAACGTCGGCAGATATTCCGCGTGAAAGGGTTTTTCGCCGGTGAGCGCTTCATACGCAATCACCGCGAGCGAGAACTGGTCCGCGCGCCCGTCCACCGTCTTGCCTTCTACCTGCTCCGGTGACATATACGTCGGCGTGCCCATCAACGTTCCCGCCGCCGTCATCTGGTGCGAGAGAATCTTAGCGACGCCGAAATCGGTAATCTTCGCGGCCCCGTCTTCATGGATCATGATGTTAGCGGGCTTGATGTCGCGATGAACGATTCCCTTTCGATGCGCATAATCGAGCGCCGACGCGGTCTGCCGCAAAATGCTCAACAGCGTGTCTTTGTCAGGTGTCTGATCCGCCCGCAACATTCTTTCGAGCGGCGGACCATTAACGAACTCCATAAAGATATATGCAAGGCCATTCTCTTCATAGATGTCGTAAATCGTAACGATGCCCGGATGCGAGAGCATCCCCGCCGATTGCGCTTCCCGAAGCAGCCGCTCACGAAGCCGTTCACGCTCGACTTCATCGGTTACGTCGCGCAGGCGAATGGTCTTAATGGCAATTGTTCGACCGATCGCGGGGTCCTGAGCCTTGTAGACAAGTCCCATAGCGCCGCGTCCCAGTTCCCCAAGTATCTGGTAGCGACCGATCTGTTCCACGATACTTACCGATTCTACCGCGCGAGCCAATAATCAGCGCATTCGGCAGCGACGTCCGGAAACTTTCAGCAAACCTCTGTTATTGTTCCCGCAGCCGAGGGCCGCAAAGACCACCTCGAATGGTGCTTCGCAGCCGCAAGATATATCGGCATTGGAGCCTGTATGCTACATTGGAGGCGATTCGTTGCCGGCCCCACGCACCCCATATTTCTTGAACTGGGAAAGCTCCAGACCGACCCCCGAAGCCCTCTACCTCAGAGTATTTCATGAGTTGCGTCCTCGCACTCCGCTCCCCGAAATTCGTGTCGAATTTCGGCGCTATGCGAACGCAAATGCGCAAGTCCGGCTGCATTCCGGAACCCTGCTCGTGCGCATAGCGGACACGCTGGCTACCGCGCCGGAAGATGTGCAGGAGGCATTAGCGTGGATTCTGCTCTCAAAGCTGTTTCGTAAGCCCGTGCCTGCGTCCGCGAACGACCGGTACCGTCGCTATCTGAACCGCCGCGACATTCGCCGAAACCTGGAACAGGTGCGCCAGACGCGTGGGCGCAAACAACTCAGTCCTCCAGCCGGCGAATATTTTAATTTGGAAATAATGTTTGAAGAGCTGAACTTCCGCTATTTCTTTGGTCTAATGGCGAGACCGGCACTCGGCTGGAGTCCGAAGGTTTCCCGGACACTGCTAGGACACTACGATCCGTCGCATAACACGATTGTCCTGAGCCGTATCCTGGATCGCAAAACCACGCCCAAACTAGCGGTCGAATACGTCCTCTTCCACGAGATGCTGCATCTCCGCTACCCCGCCGAGCACAACGGCGCTCGAAGGTGCGTGCATACGCCGGCCTTCAAAGAAGCCGAGAAAATGTTCGAGGGATTGCGCGAAGCAAAAACGTTACTCCGCGCCTTGTAGGTCCGCAGTGGCGCCACGCACTTATGCTTGCCGCGTCGAGACTCCTCTCGACGCGGGAATAAGCCGCCCATACTACGAACCGAAGCTGGAAGTACCAAGGAAACGCGACGATTACGCGACCAGCCCGGCCTCACGAACTGGCATTGCGGACGCAATGGCCTCGACAGGCCGCAGCAACGCACGAATATCCACCGTACCGATACCAACCTGATGCAGCGCCAACCGCGCTTCCACACCCGCAAGCGCAGTCCAGAACCGCACTTCCTGGCGCATCAGCACACCCACTAGCTCCGAATACTCCGCCGGCGCTTCGGTAATCAGGACTCTCGCACGGCGATGCAGCCGCAAGAAATCACTTGCCAGTTCGTTTAGATAAGACCGGAAAACCCGAAGCCTCTGCTGACGGAAGCGCTTTACTGCCTGCTTGCTCACGCCGGGTTTTGAACGCAGAAAATCCAAGTCTCGTTGGGATAAAAGCCGCGTCATGGGCTCATAGCGCTCGAGCGAAAAACCATCGTCGGGCGATTCCGCAATTTCGACGCTTCGATAACCTCGGACCCGAAGCCAAGCCATCGCAACCAATCCCGATCCAACAGCCAGAGATCCCTCAATCAGTAATGGCAGCATTGCGCCTCCGTATTCCTGTTTAGAATACAAGAGCAAACTGATAAATGCAATCGCGAAATAGGCGCATTATTTCGCCATTCGCTCCAGAGTATTGTTGATTTCATCCAGCTTCTCGATTAACCTTTGGTTCTCCTCCGGGTTCCACCAATGCCCGGTAACTGTCGTTTTCTGCTCCCCCTCAGGCTGCATGGACCGAATCCAAAACCCGAGGCACACCAGAGTGATTGCATAAAACGCGATGTTATTGATCTGTTTCTGCCGCACATTGTGCGCCAAAATGCCGTACGTGAGCAATGCCGCTTGCGAGGCGAAATAAACCACGTATCCGAGGACGTACGCCACTAAATTCCTGCGCAATCGGATGGGAAACCATAACAGGAAGGCCCCCATCACCGCGAGAAAGAGCAGGTTTGCGGCGTCAAAAGATCGCAGGATCGCGAAGAAATAGACGCGCAACTCTTCGCGCGGAAGCGGATGCGTGTAGTAAACGCCGACCATCGATACCAGCACGCAAGCTCCAAAGACGTAGAGAACGATTTTCCGGCTAAATTTGTCGATGGCGGGGTGCCGCTCCAGAGACAAACGATAGATCTCGAGTACAACCAGAGCACTCGTGATCAACTTGGGAATCTGGAATCCTATGTATGCAAGCAGCCCCGCTCGCTCCGTCTTAAATTGATGAAATGCGAACAGGCTTTGGAGTGCGTCATAAGCCTGATAAATAAAAAAGAAGTGGTATGGACGAAAAAGTCCGGTCTGAAGCAGTCTTCCCACGAGAATGACGCAGAGGGCGAGGTTCGCGTATTCCAATCCGCGGAGCGTATCGTCCACCGTCATAACCGTAGATGCTACCATCTTTTACGGCTTGCACAGGGCGACCGTCAAAATGGCAATACTCGCGTTCCCCGTCGCTACAACGTAGCGACAGCGCCGCGAGTATCCGAACCTGACTGAAGGGCTTAAGCGCTTAGTTTCCGCTGTTGCCACCGTCACACGTGCTGCAAGTCGGCATCGGCCACTCAAACTGGGCGGCATTTCCGACCATAGCAAGGGTGAGGGCGAGGGCGGCGAAGCGAAGTACATTCTTAAGCATTTTTTGGATCTCCTTCGTAAGCTGTGAGGCAATGAAGCCCACAGATGGATAGTAATATCCCTGGCATCTATCCTAGGGACATAACCTGAACGTTTTCCAAGAAGAGAACAACCGGCAAGCTCTTAAGGAACAGTCGTTTTCTGACTTTCATCACCGTACAATACGTACAGGACTTCGGATGCCAAGGTTTCGCCAAAAGGGGATGCTGGCTAAGTCAGCTTCGGAAGATTTATTTCGGCATACCCTTTCGCGCTTACCTACGCAGTACGCCAGGCTGGCCTACCTTGCGTCCTTGAGGGATGCAAACACGGGAGTCTATAAACACCACGGTCTCAGCAGCTCTTTTGGCCGGGAAGAAGCCGGAACCGCTCTCCGGGAGAGCCACGAAGCGGTGTTCGCAGACTGGCTGGCCCTGGATCTTCCGGAACGCTATGATGACCTGCTGAAGTACCTTGCGGGTTTGGAACCTTCACGAGCGGAAACTACCCGTCTTTGGCTAAGATCCAAGAACTACTTGAGTTGCATACCGGCGGCCGCCAGTAAGGCAGAGCGCGAGCTGTTCGTTTTTGATTTGGAAGCCCTACTTGAGGTACTCAGCCACGAGGGCGACGGCGTGCAGTTGCGTCAATCGTCATAGCCACTTGCGTGACTTGACCGATTACTTCAATTTCATCCTGGTAAACGTATGTTTTTGGCTCGCATAACGATGACGGATGAGGATAAATAGTAATGTTTTTATCGCGTTGGATGCACCAGCCGCAAGCATACCCATTCCGGTGTTCCAGGAAGTAAATCGGCCTTTCGAACTCGGTAGTCCAGCCGGAGGAAATGATCTTGCGGCGCGTATCGTCAATCACCACGAGCGAACTCGGGGGAATGATCGGATACATAGACCAGTCTTCACTTCCGATAAACCCGTACCGAAGGTTCTTTAAGTCAATCCGATTCAATAACATGAGAGGGAGTTTCCCCCACTTTTGGATCATGCGGCTCAGGAAGACTGTCTGCGTTAGATCAAGCCCGGGGTCCAAGGCTAGAGGAACTTGTACCTGTCCGTCGGCAAATGTCTGAAATTGAAGCAAATGCGTGCTGGGACGCGGACCGGAAGTGGAATCGGCGGGCAGTTCTGAAAGGACGATTCCGTACCAGCTCAAAACTTCGACCATGTCGAGGCCATAAATCGAGCACAGTGAGTATAGCCGGTAAATAGTGGGAAGGGTGCCTTTGTTTTCAATGTCAGCCAGTCGGCTGAGCGCTACGGTGTACTCATCGTTCTTTCGTTGCGCCGCGAGCCGGTTACTGAGCTCTTCGACGTCGCGAAAACGAAGGTTCAGTCGCTCTCTAACACGCTTGAGTTTCTGTCCCGCTTCCTCCATGATAGAGGTTCGGGCGATTCCATCAGTGCGGCCAGACGTCGCGAACGCCATAAGATCTCTTTCCGAGGAAGAGTACTACTCGCCCCGTCAAAGAATTATAACGGCCACTTAAGTGCATTAGCAAGCTTTCTGTTCTGAATTCAGAACAAAATTTTGGGCACAAACCCTTTTCGGAACAAGCTTTCGAGAGATTGTCTACTGTGACCCATGGAGGAAAATTGCGGGTCATTATTGGAGTCACAGGAGCAAGCGGTTCAATCTATGCATGGCGGCTGCTTCATAAATTGCAGAAAATGGACGCTACTGAAACTCACTTGATCCTTACGCGTTCCGCCGAGCGCACTGCCTATCTCGAACTTAGCAAAACCGTAGGCGATTTCAAGAAGTTAGCAGACTTCTGGTACCCCGTGGAAGACATTAGCACGCGTTTGGCGAGCGGCTCTTTTCTTACCGACGCCATGATTATCGCGCCGTGTTCGATTCACACGATGTCCGCAATTTGTTCCGGCATCAGCTCAAATCTCTTGATTCGCGCGGCGGATGTGATCTTAAAAGAACGCCGAAAATTAATATTAATGGTGCGGGAAACCCCCTTTCATTTAGGCCATTTAAAAAGCATGACTTCGCTCACGGAAATGGGCGCCATCATCGCCCCACCGGTTCCAGGTTTTTACCACCATCCGCAAACCGTTGAGGATCTGGTGGACCACAGCATAGATCGTGTATTGGACCTGGCAGGACTCTCGAATGAATCTGCGCTCCGATGGGACGGTCCTCAAAAGGATCCGGCATGATCGGATCACAGAAAAAGCGCTCCCACATGCAAGTATCCACAACAAAAGGATTAGAGATGAAAGCCGCCTTCCAAGGCGAACTCGGAGCTTTCAGCCAGGAGGCGATTCGGCAGCTTCTTGGGCCAGGTGCGAAGCCCGTTCCGTGCCAGAGGTTTGACCAGGTATTCGCGACCCTCAAGGCTCGGAAGGTTGATTGCGCAGTAATTCCCATCGAGAATACCCTTCATGGTTCCGTCTACGAAAATTATGACCTGCTCCTTAAGCATAATTTCATCATTTGCGCGGAAACCAGCGTAAGAATTGTCCATAATTTGATCGCTCCTCCGGGCGTAACGTTTCACAGCGTGCGAAAAGTCTTTTCCCATCCCGTGGCGCTCAACCAATGTCTCGACTTCTTCGCCTCGAATAAACAGATTGAACGGGAATCGTTCTACGACACAGCCGGCAGTGTAAAGATGGTGATGGCCGATCGCCCATCCGCGTCCGCCGCTATCGCATCCGCTTTCGCAGCAAAGATTTACGGCGGCAAGATTCTCAAGAAAGGGATCGAGGATGACCGGCAGAACCACACCCGGTTTTTCCTGCTTGAGCCTGAGGGCTCGGAACCTCGCGTTCCGAAAGGCGCCGCGAAAAGACCCTGGAAAACCTCATTGGTCTTTTCTACGAAAAACATTCCTGGAAGTTTGTTCCGCGCCTTGAGTGCTTTAGCGCTGCGTGATCTTAACCTGACGAAGATTGAATCTCGTCCCCTTCGCGGAAAGCCGTGGGAATACATGTTCTACGTCGACCTGATCGGACATCAGAACGACAAGAACGTTCGCAACGCCCTCGGTCACTTGGAAGAACTCACAGATTTCTTAAGAGTGCTGGGGAGCTACCATGCAGCTTAGTAAGTACCAAGGCGACGTGGGGACGATTTTGGAATCACGCGATGCGGCCGTGAGGGAAATGGAAAGCGTGCTTGCGTCCGTCCCAGCGAAGCTCGCGCAGGTCAGCGAGGAGCAGGCGTCAAAGATCCGCATCGGGAACTGGTCGTCCAAGCAAATCCTCGGGCACCTAATCGATTCCGCCACGAACAATCACCGCCGCTTCGTCCTCGCGCAGATCGAGAACCCCTTCAAGAGCCAGGCCTATGCGCAGGATGATTGGGTTGCGGTAAACGACTACCAGGAGCGGCCATGGGCGGACCTAGTCATCTTCTGGATGTCCTATAACCGCCACTTGGCTCACGTTATGCAGACTACGCCTGAAGAAAAGCTGAATGTGAACTGCTCCGTGGCGGGCGATGAATCGGGTACTCTCGAGTTCCTGATGATCGACTACGTCTGCCACATGGAACATCATCTAAACCAGATCCTGACGCGCGATTAATCCACTCCGAACGCGAGCACAACGTTTCCCTGCATTCCCTGGTAGTTCCCCGTGTATCCGGAGGTCGTGTAAACCATGCCCCCCGCAACAATCGGCCCAGCGCATCCAAACGCTCCTCCGTTCGCGATCACCCCGTTGACCGTGTTGAAATCCTGCTTAGCGTCAAACGTCCAGATGACTTTACCGGTCGTGTCAACAGCGCGAAGGATGCCGTCCCATCCGCCCGTAAACACGGCTCCAGGAATCGAAGTGGCGGGCCCTGCCTGCCCGCGCCGATCCGCGTTAATATTCGCGTTCCAGTCGACTTTGCCGGTTTGGATTTGTAGAGCTTTGAGGCCGCCCCCGGGCTGTTGTAGAGGATAGTAGACGCGTTGGCCATCAGCGGTCCCGCCCCAAACCACTAGGCCGCCCGCATTCGGAGCCTGGGTCTCCCAAAGCTGTGTCCTCCAGAGCAACTTGCCTTCCGCATCAGGGTCGAGTGCGATAGCCACTCCTCCCTTCCCCGCGGCTAATAGGATGTCCTTTCCGCCGACGGTTTGCAGAATCGCCGACGACCCGCCGAAGTCATAATCCGGGCCAAGTTTCTCCGCGCAATTTGCGTCCGCCGCGTTCGTAGGCCGGCACCCGTTCATGAAAGCGTCGCCTTCGAACTCCTGGTGATGCCAAACCATCTTGCCGTCGTCCATGCGAAGCGCAAGAATCGAATCGCTGGTGGAGGAAGCGATGTGCCCGAAGTTGTTGCCCGTCCCAACGTAAATGAGCTTGCGCTTGGCATCGACGGTAGGGGTATTCCACACAGACGCCCCGGCGGGACCGTAGCGAACTTTGCCCTTCGAGTTCTCGCCAATCTGCTGAAGAGGCTCTGGAATGGAAGATGTGCGCCACAGCACCTTACCTGTATTCGCATCCAGCGCGACCACGCCCCCTCGAGTCTTGCAACATTCGTAGTCTAAATTCGCTCCTGTCAGCGTTTCGGTACCCGTGAGAGGCACGAACAGTTTGCCGTCATAGTAGGCCGCGCTCGCGCTCAGGTTGTTCACCGTGTCCTTGACGACTTGGCTCCAGAGCATTTTTCCGTCGTGCGCATCGATGGCATATGCTGTAGTCGAACGGGTGACAAAGAAGATGGCATAGCGTGTCCCGGGATGACCGGAGATGGGCGCGGCAATCGGGGTAAAGCGGCCGAACATGTCTGACTTAAAGGACCAGTAGACACAGCCTGTCTTCGCGTCGGTGGAATAAATGTTGCCGTCATCGCTCCCCACAAACACACGCCCGAAAGCGACAGCAGGTTGCGAGTAGAGGCTCGTGCCGCTGGGAAGTCCGAACGCCCATTTGAGCTTGAGCTTTGGAATGTCCGAAGCCTTTAACCCTGCGGCACGCTCAGTCTGAAAACGAGCGTTCGTAGCCCCGCCCCATCCTGACCAGACCGGAGATGCATCAAGATCCGATAGCGCCGGGTTGCTCGCGCACCGATTCGTCATTTTCGAAATATCGCCCGCCGCAGGGTCGACCCAGGGCCGCTTGCCAAGGTACTCCGCAATATTGCGCCGCTCCCGGCTGGTCAATGAAGAAGCCGCATCCTTCATGCTGCCTTTCATAAGCGCGTCGAAGATGCGCTCCGTGGGCATCGCATTCATCGCGGCGACCGTCGGCGCAGTTCCACCGTCCATATGACAGCTGGCGCAATTGCGCTGGAAGAGAGCCTGGCCCGGAGGCTGCGGCTGAGCGTAAATAACAGGAATAGTCAGAGCTGCAAACAGGGCAAGACGCATGAAGAAATTGTATCGGGTTGGAACGCGCACAGGCTAAAGCCCGTGCCACAGGTCAGGTCCGAACATGTGTACTAAGCCTAACCTGTGGCACAGGCTTTAGCCTGTGGATGCCAACGTACAGAACTACTTTCCGTCGACCGAAAACACTAACAACACGTTCCCGGGCATCCCGCCGAAATTGGCATAACCCGAGTTCACCAGAACGAGCCCACCAGCGACAGCTGGCCCAGTAGCATCGATAGATCCTCCGCGCGCAGACTTTCCGTTAACCGTCGGAAATTCGCGTGCTGTATCGAAATCCCAGATTACGGCCCCATCCGCACTGGAGTAGGCGCGCATATGCCCGTCGAGGCTCCCCGAAAATATCGCTCCTGGAATAGCTGTTACTGCTGACGATTGCGCCGGGGAACAAATCACCTGAATGGCAGGACATTTCGCCGGTTTTGCGCTCCACGCAATCGCGCCCGACTTCAAATCGATGGCATACAATCCGCCTCCCAACTTCGGATCCGGCGCGATGCGACGTCCACCTGGAGCTTTGGCATCCGGAACACTATGCAGCACCGCATCGGAGATCGCGACGTAGATGCGCCGATTATCCGCGGCCGAACCCCACAAGCTGCCGCCGAGCAGTCCGCCATTCCCCGCTCGAGTCTGCCACAGGACTTTGCCCTCCGCGTCAGGGTCGATCGCATGCACCATGCCAGACTTCTGTCCGATCACCAGTGCGCGCTTGCCTTCGGCAAGGCTCACAAGAATGGGAGGCTGCCCGAAGTCGGAATCAGGACCATCCTCTTGAGGACAGTTGGGATGGCCGTGAGCGGAGCAGCCGCCGTTATAGGCATCTCCCCGCGTAAGCTGACGCTTCCAGAGCAGCCTGCCGTTCTTGAGATCAAAAGCAAGAATGGCATCGCTCGTGTCCGTTACTGGATCCGAGTAGTTGTCTCCCGTCGCGACGTAGAGCGCCCCGCTCTGTTCATCAATCGTAGCCGTCGACCAAATCGCAGCTCCCGATGGCCCTTGGGATTTCCCGTTCGCCGCGGTCTTTGCAGGTTCGGGGATCGTAAAGCTTTCCCAAAGGATCCTGCCTGTCGCGGCGTCGAGCGCGGCCACGCTGCCGCGGAAGGAGCAACACACGGCGTTGGGGTCGGCAGCGAGCGATTCTTCGAGCGACGAAAATCCCTGATAGACGACTCCTTTGTAGACCTGCGGAGACGCGGTGGCGGTCGCAAGCAGATGCTCCACAGGGCGTAACTTCCAGATCAATTCGCCGGATTCCGCATTCAATGCATACATCACGGCGCTGCGATCTCCGAAAAAGATCGCCGGCACACCATTGGCTTCTCCGAGCGTGACGCCGGAACGAATTGCCGCTGTAGCCTTGAAGGCCCAATGGATGCAGCCGCTCACGGCATCGAGAGCATACACATCGCCCGCGTAGGTACTCAAAAATACGCGATTGCCTGCGATGACTGGTTGGCCTCGCGCGTCCGCGACGGGCCCGAGATTGAAAGCCCATTTCAGCTTCAGCCTGCGCACGTCGCTTTCGGCAATTCCCGATTCCTTTGCGTCTTGATATCGGGAATTGGTGACGCTCGGGGACCATCCGGTCCATGCACTCGGGCCCGTGTTCAGCCTCGTGTTCCCTACACAGCTTTTTTGAAACGCTGGCTTCGTATTTGCGCTACTGACAGGACCAATGTAGACGAGAAGGGAGAAGATTTGCTGGGTGGACAAACCGCTCGTTTGCGGTTTCATGACGCCGGTAGTCAAAGCGGCGTAGACCGCCCGATCCGTCATTTTTTTAATCGCGTCCATGGACGGAATGCGTCCGGTAGGCGAATCGTGACAAGAGGCGCAACGCTCCTTATAGAGCGCCGCCCCGTCCTGCGCGTTGACCAGAACGGGCATTGTCAGGATTATTAAGTACGCGTATCGCATTCTTGCCTTTAGTCATCTTAAGGGACAGTTCCGGCAGCACCATCTTCAACGCCGGAGTGGTAATCGCCGTGGTCATCAGCGCCATCATCACCAACATCGAAAATAGGGGCGGCGACAAAATGCCGAGGTCCAGGCCCACGTTTAACACGATCAGTTCTACCAGGCCTCGCGTGTTCAGCAGGCACCCGAGCGCCAGCGAATTTCGAACGCCGAACCCTGCGATCTTCGCGCCCGTGAATCCGCCGCCGACCTTTCCCACTATCGCGGCCGCCATTACAAGCACGGTCAGCCCAAGGTTTTCGCCCAGCGAGCCGATATTGGTCCGCAGTCCGGTGTAGCTGAAGAACAAGGGGATCAGCATCGCCGTGGCGAGCGGCTCAATCTTGCCCGCAACGTCCTCCCGATTCGAATTTTTGCGAGGCAACAGGCCACCACCGAGAAAAGCCCCGAACAGCGCATGAAAGCCGGTAAGCTCCGTGACCCAGCTCGAAAGAAAAACGAAGATGAGCATGGTGGAAAGTTCGGCGCTTACAGGGAGGCGGCCGTTCATCCGGCTCATGAACCAGCGCAGGCCCGGACGAATGACCACGAACATGCCCGCGATGTAGACTACCAGGATCGCGAAGGAACCGAGCGCCGAGCCTTGTGCGGATCGCGAGATCGCAACGATCCATGCAAGAAACGCCCAGCACAATACGTCGTTAAATGCGGCGCATGCGATCGCGACATGTCCGAGCCTAGTTGCGCTGATCTTCTGATCGGAAAGAATCCGCGCGAGCACGGGAAAGGCCGTGACGCTGATCGACACCGCAATCAGCAGCGTGAAAGGCAGCATGGGCGTGGCCGGCGCAAGGGAGTGCAGTGGACCTGCCAGCGCCAGGCCCAGTGCAAACGGAACGGCGATGCTGAGCAGTCCCGCTAAACCCGCCACTCGCCGCAGTTCGTAAACCTCAGTCAGATCCAGGTGAAGCCCGACCAGGAACATAAACAAGATCAGGCCGATCTGGCTCAATTCATTCAGCACTTGCAAACTCGCCGCGGGAAATAACCGTGCGTACAAGTTCGGCGCGATCCATCCAAAGAACGACGGCCCGAGCAGCAGACCTGCGACGATCTCCCCAATGACAGGCGGCTGTCCCAACCTGCCGGCAATTAGATGGAGCAGACGGCAGGCGGCGAGAATCGCCGCGATTTGTAAGAGAAGCAAGACCACGTCACTGCATGTTATCAGCACAGACTCGGTATCTTCCCAACGACAGTTTCTGAAAAAGAAACCAAGCACATGG
>Ga0126381_100002615_pt1 | contig 19506 bp, 12 predicted proteins | sample PanSoiMetPlot_28_FD_96465 | JGI IMG/M metagenome (GOLD analysis project Ga0126381, IMG submission 96465) | Tropical forest soil microbial communities from Panama - MetaG Plot_28 | ecosystem: Environmental > Terrestrial > Soil > Tropical forest > Bulk soil | place: Panama | collected 2016-02-17
CCGTGGCCGCTTCATCATGCGCGCCAAGGCGGCGACCGAGAACCTGACCAAAGAAAGACAGGCGATCATCGTCACCGAGATCCCCTACCAGGTCAACAAGTCCAAGCTCATCGAGCGCATTGCAGAACTGGTCACCGAAAAGATCATCGACGACATCAGCGACGTCCGCGACGAGTCCGATCGCGACGGCATGCGCATCGTCATCGAGCTCAAGCGCGGTGCGCAGCCTGAGATCATCCTCAACCAGCTCTATAAGCACACCCAAATGCAGGAAAGCTTCTCCATGATCCTGCTTGCCGTGCTCAACGGACAACCCAAGGAGCTGGGCCTGGAAGGCGCCATCCGCGCCTTCATCGATCACCGCATCGATGTCGTTCAGCGCCGCACCGTCTACCTGCTGCGCAAGGCCCGTGAGCGCGAACACATCCTCGAAGGCTACAAGATTGCGCTCGACAATCTTGACACCGTCATCAAGATCATTCGTGCATCCACCTCTCGCGCTGAAGCGCGCGAAAATCTGTACGCGTGGGGCAAGGGAAACGAAATCGTCATTAACCTCGATCGTGAGCGCCTGCCGCATGAAGAGCGCGGCCTCTCGCTCAGGCAGGTCGATGCGATCCTTGAACTGCAGCTCTATCGCCTCACTCAGCTCTCTGTCGACGAGATCCTGAATGAACTCAAAGAAATCCGCGAGAAGATCGCCGAGTACGAATCGATCCTCGCGAGCGAAAAGAAGCTGCGCCAGGTTATCGTCAAGGAACTCGAGAAGGTTCGCGACCAGTACGGCGATGAGCGCCGCACACAGATCATCGATGAGTCTGCCGAGATTCAGCTCGAAGACCTGATCGCCGACGAGCAGGTCGCCGTCACGGTGAGCCATCAGGGATACCTGAAGCGCACGCCCATCTCGATCTATCGCCAGCAGCGGCGCGGGGGTACCGGCCGCACCGGTATGAAGACGCGCGAAGAAGATTTCGTTTCTCAGCTCATCATCGACTCGACTCACGCTTACCTGCTCTGCTTCACCAATACTGGCCGCGTCTACTGGCTCAAGGTCTATGAGATTCCCGATGTCGGCGCCGCCGGCAAGGGCAAGTCGATGCAGAGTCTGCTCAGCCTGCAGCCTGGCGAAAATGTTCGCGCCATCCTGCCCGTCCGCGATCTTGAAGAGGAAGGGAAGTTCATCTTCTTCGCCACGCGTCAGGGTACGGTGAAGAAGACTCCGCTCAAAGACTTCTCCAACGTCATGTCCCGCGGTATCATCGCCATCGGCATCGAGAAGGACGACGAACTCGTCGCTGCACGTTGCACCGATGGCTCGCAGCTCATCTTCCTCGCCACGCACCTCGGCATGGCCATCCGCTTCGACGAAGCCGATGTTCGCTCGATGGGCCGCCCGGCATTCGGCGTTCGCGGCATCGATCTCGGCAAGAACGATTTCGTGATCGGCGTCGCCGTCACGCCCAAGGAGCACAAGGAAGGCGAATACCGCATTCTCTCCGTCACCGAGAATGGCTTCGGCAAGCGCACCGATGTCCACGAGTACCGGCTGCAGTCGCGGGGAGGCAAGGGCGTAAAGAACATGGCGGTGACTCAGCGCATCGGTCGCGTCAACTCCATTGCCCTTGTCGACGACACCTCAGAACTGATGGTCATCAGCCAGTGGGGCAAGATCATCCGCATCGACACTAAGACAGTTCGCGCCGCCGGTCGCGCCACGCAGGGCGTACGCCTGCTCAATCTCGAAGAAGACGACAAGGTTGCAGCGGCCGTAATCATCCCGCCCGAGGAAGTAAATGGAAAGGAAGACGAGCAGGGAACGTTGATCCAGTAAGCGTGTCAGGTCTCGCTTGTGCGAAATTGAATGAGGCCGCACTGTGGATAAGACAATCCGCCGCGTCACCGATCCCGAAGAACAGGAAATGGAAACGTATCGGTACTGGCGCCGACCTGTTGGTGAACGGCTCGTTGCGGTCTGCGAATTGAGCGAATCAGCCTACGCGTTTGCTGCTGATTTCCAAAGGCGATCCGTGCATGATGACGAAAGACTTTAAGGATCTCCTTCGCGCTTTCAACGCGAATGTAGTTAAATACCTTATCATCGGCGCGCATGCGTTTGGAGTGCATGCGCAACCCCGAACCACAAAGGATCTTGATCTGTTCATCCGTTCTCACGAGGAGAACGCAAAGGCGGCATTTCGCGCCCTGGTTGGGTTCGGTGATCCGATGCAAGGTGCGACCGAATGCAAGGAAGCACCCAACCGCGCTACCCTATCCCGCATCCCACGATATGCGCCGACTCGCACGCGCCGCTCTAGGTCATTTCTGTCTTCGAATGCCAACGGCCGCTGTTTGGGATGGAGGTTCAACCAACCAAATGAGTCACATACCTCCATCGCTCAGTGCGTGTCCTGAAGCACCGCCGAAACCGTCATCCTCTTCTGCTTCCCCTGGCGCGACTTATCAGACAAATCTGAACCCACCTGAGCACTCCAAATCGACTCAGCCACGTCTTACACTGGAGATGCTCTCGATTCTTCGCGTGCCCCTGATGGTACGCAGCGCATTCATCTTTTTTTTGCTGGTCACGTTCCTTTCAGCATCCGCGGCTGCGGCGCGCATAAACACAGTGCGCTTGCCTGAGCATGCTTCGGTCAAGAAAGGCTCGGTGCACCGGCCGCACTCGAGCCACCTCGCGCCGCACAGCGCGCGGGCAACCTCGCGCTCAGGACGCTCCGCGCGAAGTTCCGCCTCGCATCGCGCTTCGTCACGCGCCACGCGCCACGCGCAGTCGCGTCGCACCTCGGCTCGCCGGGCCGCATACTCCGCTCCGCATCGATCGAGCGGCCTCCATTCGCGATACGGCGGAAGCAACTCCCATGCGAGGCATTCGGCTCCGTCGTCGGCGGTTCACACCGAGACCCGCGAACCTCAGGCCGAGCCAAGCAACACGGAGTCTGAGCCGTCGCAGTCTGAACCGTCCAGGACACCCAATCCCCCGGCGAGCGAGCCGGCCGCAGGCGCAGTTTCCGACCAGAATCCGCTTCCTGCTTCCGCCGCCGCAGTGACGACCGCCTCCGCCGAACCTGACACAGCTCCGGCCGGCAGCGAACCCTCAACCATGGAAGCGGTGGGGAATTCGCTCGCAGCTGCGCCGGCGGCAGCCCGTCCGATTGCACCCCCTGATGATCAGGTCGCTGAACTTCGCGCGCCGCAAATCTTCAGTTCGAGAGTCGACAGGTACACCCTCCGCGGCACCCACGATTCCCTCGTCCGCCAGAACGCGCGCGCCGAACAGGACGCCCTCGAGCGCATCGAAGACGACGCAGATCTGCACGACCGCATTGCCCGCGGCCTGCTCGTGAGGGTCCCCGAGTCTTCGGCACTAGCTGTCAACCCGGCACTTCCAGACGAACGCCGTTACTGCCGCCCCTGGACTGCCGACTTTCTCTCCGACCTCGCCCGTGCCCATCATGCTCAGTTCCGCGGACCGATCATTGTTAGTTCCGCTGTCCGAACCGTTGAGTACCAGAAGCATTTGATGCGCATCAACCGAAATGCCGCCGACGCCGAGGGCGATGTCGTCAGCCCGCACGTCACTGGCGCTACCATCGACATCGCAAAATCCGGCCTGTCGCGCAAGGAAATGCTCTGGATGCGCAACCAATTGCTCTCCTATCAGAACGCCGGGGTGATCGACGTCGAGGAAGAATTCCACCAGCGCTGCTTTCACATCACAGTTTACAAAAATTACGTATCTGCTTCATCGTCCAGCCATCAGCAGCGAGAGACCTCCGCGATGCCGGCCCAATCTTCTACGGACGCGCCATCCCCCGCCGGGCTGAACCACGAATAGCGGCTCTCGGCCCTCCGCTCCAAAATCATTTCCCATCCGCACAATTCGCGATACAATCGCGGGCGAGCAGTTTACACTGCATTTCATCGTCATCTTTCTGGGAAAGGAAAGAACGTGCCGGCGGTCTCATCCGGCATTCTTTTGAGGCAAAACCATGAGCGATCAGGCAATACAACCTGCTGCAGAGGTGACCCCGGGCCTCTCCCAAGTGCAGCGTTTAACCAACACCTTCACGGCGCCTTCGAAGACCTTCGAAGACATCAAGCGCGGCAACAAGAGCTGGTGGCTGCCGTTCATCATTTACGTCGTTCTCGGCTTCGCATTCTATGCGGCTGTGAACACAAAGGTCGGAATGCGCCAGGTGAGCGAGAACCAGATCACGCTCAGCCCAAAAGCTCAAGAACGGATGTCGCAGTTGACTCCCGAACAACGCGAGCAGCAGATGAAGATCTCGACCGGGGTCACGCAAGGCCTCTTTCTGGCGGGGCCAATCGTTCTGTTGATCATGGGAGCGGTGATCTCGCTGGTTCTCCTGGGAACCATCAACTTCGGCTTCGGCGGCAAGGCCAAGTTCGGAAGCATCTTTACTGTTTGGATGTATGCGATGCTTCCTTCGTGTATTAAAACAATCCTCGGCATCGTGGTGCTCTACGCTGGCACCGCGCCGGAGTCTTTCAACATCAAGAATTTTGCACCTACCAACCTGGGCGCATTCCTGAATCCAATCGATACCAATCCGGGTCTCTACAGCCTTGCGACCTCGATCGATTTCATCACCATCTGGAGCCTGGTCCTGGTGGGGATCGGAACTGCCCTCGTGGCAGGAGTTAAGCGAGGTTCGGGCTATATCGCATCCTTTGGATGGTGGGCCCTGCTTGTAATCATCGGTGCCGGTATTGCCGTCGCATTCGGTTGATGCTCTTGAAAATTCAAACGGCGCACATCACTGCGATGTGCGCCGTTTGCCTGTTACTCCCAACTCCCTATTCCCTGAGCCCTAGTCCTGCCATCTCCTCATAATCAGCGTCGCGTTGATTCCGCCAAACCCGAACGAGTTCGACAGCGCCACGTCGAAGCTATGCTTGACGCCCTTGTTCGGTACGTAATCCAGGCGGCACTCAGTATCCGGCGTATCCAGGTTGGTGGTCGGCGGCAGCTCCTGGTTTATCAGCGCCAGCACCGTAATGCCCGCCTCCAGTCCGCCCGCACCGCCCAGCAAATGTCCGGTCATTGACTTTGTTCCGCTGACCTTCAGCTTGTGGCTTAGCGCGTGCTCGCCGAACACCATCTCAATCGCGCGCGACTCATTCCCATCGCCCGCCGGCGTCGACGTCGCGTGTGCGTTGATGTAACCCACTTCCTCCGGCTGAATGCCCGCATCCTTAAGCGCCGCGCGCATGCTGCGCTGTGCGCCTGCGCCCTCCGGTGCGATCCCTGTCATGTGATAGGCATCGGCGCTCATGCCATAACCGATTACCTCAGCCAGGATCTTCGCGCCCCGCCTCTTCGCAAACTCGAGTTCCTCGAGAATCAGAATGCCTGCGCCTTCGCCGATCACAAAGCCGTCGCGATCCTTGTCAAAAGGCCGGCTCGCCTTGGTAGGATCGTCGTTGCGCGCCGAGAGCGCACGCATCGAGGCGAACCCCCCCACCGAGAGCGGTGTCACTGCCGCCTCCGATCCGCCCGCAATCATCGCATCCGCATCTCCGTGCAGAATCATGCGCACCGAATCGCCAATCGAATTCGCGCTTGTTGCGCACGCCGTTGCCGTGGCCGAAATTGGCCCGCGTGCTCCGTAGCGAATGCTCAGTTGTCCCGCTGCCATGTTCACAATCGCTGCGGGAATAAAGAAGGGTGAGATCTTGCGCGGGCCGCCCTGAAGCAGGCTCGCGTGTTCGCGCTCGATAATCTCGAATCCGCCAATCCCAGAGCCGATAAACACTCCCACGCGATCGGCATTCTCGTCGGTGATCTTAAGGCCCGACTGTGCCAGGGCCTCTTGAGTGGCTGCAAAGGCAAAGTGGATGAAGCGCCCCATCTTGCGCGCTTCTTTCTTCTCCACAAAGTTCAGGGGGTCAAAGTTCTTGACCTCGGCGGCAAAGGTTACAGGAAAGCCGGTTGCATCGAAGGCTGAAATCGGAGCCATACCGCTGGCTCCGGCTACCAGTTTCTCCCACACTGCCGGAGCGGTGTTTCCCACACCGCACACCAGCCCCAGGCCGGTGACCACGACTCGTCGATTCACCGGCTACTTGCCTTTCGCGGTCTTTTCGTTCTTCTCGATGTAATCAATCGCGTCCTTGACGGTCTTGATCTTCTCTGCGTCCTCGTCGGGAATCTCCAGGTCGAACGCCTCTTCAAACTGCATCACCAGTTCCACCACGTCCAGCGAATCCGCGCCCAGGTCCTCCTGGAAGCTTGCGCCGGGAGTGACCTCGGCTTCGTCCACCTGCAACTGCTCGACGATGATCTGCTTAACCTTGTCTTCTACCGCCATGCGTGATTTCTCCTCAATTTCATTTGCAAATGCTGGATCAATCCGGGGATTGCCGCTTGCCTACGATACCGGTAAAGGGCACACCATAACAATGCCGCGCAATGAAATCTCGCCCGGCCCCGAATCTCCAAGTCTAACGGGCGGCTCCCAGCGTGTAAAGCCGCACAGAATAGAAATAAATCAAGCACCTAGGGCATGAAAGCGCGGCTCCGTAACTCTTCAGCCACCCGCCCATAATTTCCCGAGTTTCGGCCGCGAATTGCACAACGAAAAAGCGTAGATTAGGCGAATGGGTTTTGAGGGCATCTCATGCAGGCTTTCTCTACTGGAATCGCCATTCTCGCCGGTGTTGTGTTGGGAATCATCATCCGTTCTGTTTCGATGAAACGGGAGATCGCTCTACTTGAGCAACGCACTCGCGAATCTCTCGAAGCTCTGAACGCCATGCAGAAGCAGCTGGCACAGACACAGTCGGAGTCTGCTTCACGAGCCGGTTTCGAGTCGCTTGCCGCCGAACGGGCTGCGGCCATCTCACAACTCAATACGGATATCGCCGCCCTCCGTGCCGACATCGTTTCGAAAGCCTCGCACGAATCCGCTATGACCGCGCGCGTCAGCCAGCTTGAAGCCGATTTGAACAACGAGCGTAAGAGCTTCGGCGAGAAGGTCGAACTCCTCGAATCCGCAAAAAAGACACTCGCCGACCAGTTCCAGGCTCTGGCCTCCGACATCCTCGATCAGAAATCGAAGTCCTTCTCTGAAGGGAGCCAGAAGGAACTCGGCAATCTGCTCACTCCACTCCGCGGTCAGATTGAAGACTTCCGCAAGAAGGTCGAAGAAGCACAGTCAGACTCCAAAACCGGCGTCACTCGGCTCGAAACTCTGATCGGCAGCCTCGGGACACTCAACGAACAACTCAGCGCAGAAGCCCGCAACCTTACCACTGCACTTCGCGGCTCCGCCAAGGCGCAGGGTGACTGGGGCGAGTTCATTCTTCGCGATCTGCTCGACAAGGCCGGTCTGCGTGAAGGCGATCAGTACGCCTTCCAGCAGTCTTTCTCCGGAATCGAAAGTGAATCTGGAGACCGCGCGCGCTCTGTCCGCACTGACGTGATCGTCTATCTGCCCGGCGGCCGCAATCTCGTCATCGACTCCAAAGTCTCGCTTACCGCTTATACCGACTGCGTGAGCGCCACCGACGAAGATGCCCGGAAGGTTGCGCTCAAAGCGCATCTCGTCAGCATGCGCGGACACGTCGCAGGTCTGGCGAAGGCGGGCTATCACAAGCTTCCTGACGTCGAAGCACCGGATTTCGTCGTGATGTTCGTTCCTGTCGAGCCTGCATTCCTCATGGCATTGCAGACTGACGGCGAACTCTGGGCCGATGCCTATAAGCAGGGAATCCTGCTGGTTGGTCCAACCACACTTCTTTACGTCATTCGCATCGTCAATATTTTGTGGCAGCAGGAACGGCAGGCGCGCAATGTCCGCGAGGTGATGGATCGGGGCACGGAGCTTTACGAGAAATTTGTCGGTTTTGTTACCGATATGGAGGTTCTGGGCGATAGCCTCCGCAAGAGCGATCAGCACTATACGAACGCCATGAAGAAGCTCGCGGACGGCCGCGGCAATCTCATTCGACAGGTCGAATTGCTCAAGCAACTCGGCCTTCGGACCAACAAATCAATCCCGAAGAATCTGCTCGACCGCGCCGACGTCGATCAGGCCGAGCTTGCGCTGGCCGCAAGCGCCGAGGATTCCGACAACAAACCGACTCTCAAGTGATTTCCCCAATTCACAGAGGAAATGGCGAACCAGGATGTTCTTGAAATCCGGGTCAGCGCATCGAATGGCGCGTTCTCAGGAGTTGCTCATCGCTACATCGCACACGAACCCCTCCACGGGGCCTCCGCTATCCTCGGTCGTTTTCCAGAGACCACTCTGGGTGACGCGAATAGCGATTTGGAGCGACCGGAGAGGAATTTGCCGGCGGGTTTGTTGCACTTAATCAGTTTGTGAAGGAACTGGCCCAACTCGGAGCGACCAAAGCCGGCAGCGCATTGCTGTAGTTTCGCCGGGATTGATTTGGCGGTGCGCAGCAAGGGTGGGAAACATCGAACCCAAAATACCCGATCAAGCACTGACGGCGTTCCAGCTCCGCTAACTTCGCCGTGTTTCTAGCTCTGCAAACGCCCCTCGCAGCCGTCTCCAAGTCGTGCTTAAGTCCTCTGGCAGCACGCGCGTCTCCGCCACGGTCGTCATGAAATTCGTATCGCCGACCCACCGCGGCATCGCATGCATGTGCAGATGCCCAGCCACTCCCGCGCCGGCCGCCTGCCCGAGATTCAAGCCGAAGTTGAACCCGTGCGGCTTATACAGCTGCTCCAGGGCCTGCTCCGTCAGCTGAACTAGGTCCATCAGCTCGTGAGCCGTCTCCGCGTCCAGCTTGGCGATCCGGTCGAGGTGTGCATACGGCATCACCATCACGTGCCCCGAGGTATACGGATATGCATTCAGGCAAATGAAGCAATCCTTGCCCCGTTTTACCAGACCGCCGGCTTCTTCGGCCTCGTCCACGCTCATCCCCTGCTCGATCGCATAATCCACGCTGGCAATCAGGTTGCAGAAGACGCAGCTCAGGTCTCCCGGCCATGCATTCAGCCTGGCTGGCACTCCCGGACGCGGCGCACCATCCGCCGTCGTAACATATGCGAATCTCCACGGACTCCAGAGCTGTTCCATACGCAATGCCCCGGTCTCAGCCAGGCGCGTCGCCCCCTTCGATGTTTGTCGCCCACAGTATAGTTTGCAACCCGGCTCTACCCCGGCGACCGGTGGTTTGGCCTATTCCACGGGCCGGCGGATTCTCTAGAAATAACTCCACACATCTGTATCCGTCATCACAACGTCTTACATAAGTTCAACAAAATCTCTATCCTGCTTCACGCAATGTGCAGCGGAACTTTATCAACTGTTCACACCCCTGGCGTGATGTTGGATTGCGCGAAAATCTGACCATTGCTACACTTGAGAGCGTAGCTTCCTGCGCGGATTCCAGCAGTTAGCTGCCGGCCGCCCTCCAGCCAGCCGTTGCCTGCCTGGTGTTTCCCAAGGAGACGAGTCGCTTCACGGCCAGATCGCTGGCAGGAAGCCCCGTCTTTGTGAGAGAACTCCATGGCCCTAGGTCTGCGGCAGCCAGTGAGAATGCGGTATCGGCATCCCAGGCCGATCGCGACCTCGGATGCTCCCCGCCGACATGGAACACTGTCGCTGGATTCTGGAATCGCGGAGCTGCTGTCATGCCAAACGTCCTCAATCCCGAACCCGAGAGCATAACCCTGAACACCGAAATCGAAACTCCCACCCTCGATCCTGCGACCGAGCTCGAAGCTCCCTCGCCCGAATCCACGTCCAACCCCGAGACCGCCGAGACACACACTGCAGAATCGATCGCGCTGGACGCCGATGCCTCAACCGAGCCTGAAGCCGAGGCCGCTTCCGAACAACCCGAGCCCTCACCGGCTCCCGTTGCCGTCGCGCCATCCGAGCACAGCGCCGATTCTAATGAAGATTTTTCAGCGGCCCTCGAAGCCTTTGAGCGCGAGCAGGCCGCCGAGGCTGCTGCCGTCGAAGCCTATGGCGACAAGGTCGTCCCAGGCACCGTCGTCAAGCAGACTGAAAAGCACCTCGTGGTGGACGTGGGCCTCAAGTCCGAGGGCCTCGTGCCTCTTGAGCAGGTCACTGACCACACGGGCGCAGTCAAGTTCCATCCCGGCGAAGTCATCGACGTGGTTATCGAGCGCGAAGAGCCCGAGGGTGGCTATCTCGTCAGCTACGAGAAGGCCCAGCGTCTTCGCGTGTGGGACACCATCGAAAAGCATGCGAACGACAAGACCCCGATCCTCGGCACGGTCGTCAGCCGCGTCAAAGGCGGTCTTACCGTCGACATCGGCATGAAGGCATTCCTCCCCGGTTCGCAGCTTGAGATCCGTCCGGTTCGCAACCTCGACGGCTATCTCGGCCAGCAGATCGAAGTTCGCGTCATCAAGCTCAACAAGAAGCGCGGCAACGTCGTTGTCAGCCGCAAGGAGATCCTCGAAGAAGCGCAGACTGCCAAGCGAGACCAGACTCTCGAGCATCTCGGCGAGGGCGCGGTCCTTACCGGTACGGTCAAGAATTTGACCGACTACGGTGCGTTCGTCGACCTCGGCGGCATCGACGGCCTGCTCCACATCACGGATATGAGCTGGGGACGCCTCACGCATCCCCGCGATCTGGTCAACGTCGGCGACGAGATCCAGGTCAAGGTGCTCAAGTTCGACAAGGATAAGCAGCGCGTCTCGCTCGGCTTTAAGCAGCTTACGCCTGACCCCTGGCTCGATGCCGCGGAGCGCTACCCGGTGGGCGCACACGTCCATGGACGCGTTCTCTCGGTCACCGATTACGGCGCGTTCGTCGAGCTGGAGCAGGGAATTGAAGGCCTCGTTCACCTCTCCGAGATGACCTGGTCCAAGCGCCTCAAGCACCCCTCCAAGCTGGTCAAGCCCGGCGACGAGGTCGACACGGTTGTCCTCAGCGTCAATCCGGCCGACCGCCGCATCTCGCTCGGCATGAAGCAGCTGTTGGAGAACCCGTGGGAAAACCTCTCCGAGCGCTATCCCGCTGGAACCATTGTCGAGGGGCGGGTTCGCAATCTCACTGACTTCGGCGCCTTCATTGAAATCGAGGACGGTATTGACGGCCTTGTTCACGTCTCGAACCTGAGCTGGACCAAGCGCGTCAAGCATCCTTCCGAAGTCGTCAAGAAGGGGGAGAAGGTCAAGGCTGTCGTGCTCGGAGTCGAGCCGCAGAACCGCCGCCTCTCGCTCGGTATCAAGCAGCTTCAGCCCGATGTATGGGAGAGCTTCTTCGCTACCCACCGCGTCGGCGATGTCGTCCACGGCAAGGTGCTCCGCACCGCGCAGTTCGGCGCCTTCGTTGAAATTGCCGAGGGTGTTGAAGGCCTCTGCCACATCTCTGAAGCCAGCGAAGAGCCGGGCCAGCCCTCGAAGCTCGAGGTCGGCCAGGAGCACGACTTCAAGATCATCAAGATCAACGTCGAAGAGAAGAAGGTGGGCCTCAGCCTGCGAGCGGTTTCGCATCACGAAGCTAGCCGCGCCCAGGTCGAGCACTACAAGGAGAGCGCACACAAACAGCCGGTCTCCAGCTCCACCACCACTCTCGGCGACCTCATCAACTGGCGCAAGAACGAGCGGTAAGCGACAGGGATTGGAATCAGCAGCCAGAACGGCCATCCTTCGGGGTGGCCGTTCTGTTTTGTGCTTTACGCTCTCCGTTCCGGCTCCAATGTCCTGACCGGAGGTTGCTCGTGCGACCGGAGTCGGGAGATCTGCCCTGAAAATACGGGCTTCATTGGGGCAAGTTCCGGAAGGGAACGCACAAAATAGCTCAGGATGGAACCCGCGCGGACGGAATCCTGGGATCGCGGACAACAAGAACCGCAATCCCGAACCAAACTGCATGATTCATGGTCGTGGGTGCGCAAACCGACATCAATGACTGCAGTCGCTTAGGGACAGGCTGCCAAAGAATCCCACTGCGCTGAATGCTAACAGCCATGGCAGGGACGATCGCCATCCCAATTGTTCGAAAGGGGTGCTACTGGGTATTCCGTGTCGGCGTGAGCAACTTCATGAGCCCAAAGACCACATAAGAAGAACAAGATAGGAATAGATGCCACATTTCCGTTAACTTCTCCTCGCCAAGTTCCACTCTTCGCTGAGCGCAACCAAGCGGACTCAAGTTGCCGTCCACCCACCTACGAATCTTCACGCCAAATGCAGAACCAGCAGCCTGCCCCTGGCGGTCTGGAAATTAGGGAGTTGAACAAAGATTAACTCGAAACTCACCGAGAAGCAATTCGATTTAGTAGCGGAGTGACAAAAACAGAAATCCGCACCGTGCAAATTCATTTTTCCGACAGCAGCGAGCCTTTTATACTGTCCGCGTTCTGTGTTATGCGAGCCGGCTACCGATCGATCGCTCTCCTTTTCGCCCTTATCTGCACTGTTGCCTCGGCAGCGGAGCCGGTGGATTCTCTCGCCAAGGTCCGAAGTCTCTATATCGCTGACTTCGGCGGCAGCCAGGATGCCGGGCGATTGCATGCGAGCTTCGTGAAGCACCTTGCAGGCGGACGATTCAGAATTGTCTCGTCACTCGACCAGGCCGATGCCATCCTTCAGGGGACCGGTCAGATCTGGCTCCGGGGATACGTTGCCATCAACCCGCGCACGCCGTCCACCGACCGGCAGCCGGTCTTCGGTGGATACCTTTCCATCAGCGTGACCAACTCCCACGGGGAGCCGCTCTGGTCATGGCTGGCAACACCGTCCAGAACTCGCTGGACAAGTATTGTGGACGATCTCTCCGGCCATGCCGCCAGAAGGCTTATCGATGCAGCGAATGCCGCCGCCGGCACGCCTCCTACGCAGCCTGTCTCAGGGGCAATTGCAGAAATCAGCCTGAACGGAGCCGGCGCTACTTTCCCCGAGCCTCTCTACCGGAAATGGTTCGAGGATTTTGAGCAAACTCATCCCGGCGTTCACATTCGTTATTCACCGGTCGGCTCGCAAATGGGCAACGAGATGCTGGCGAGAGGCGAAGTCGATTTCGCCGGGTCCGATGTTGTTCCGGAGCTCGCGGTCGGGACCGCTTCTGCCTCGAATATGCGCATGGTGGCGTCCGTCGTTGGCGGAGTCGTCCCCATCTACAACCTCAAAGGCGTCACGGCCGAATTGCGCTTCACCCCCGAGGCGTTGGCGGGGATTTATCTCGGGCACATCCGCCGCTGGAACGATCCGGAGATCAGAAAATCAAACAAGGGAGCTGCGCTGCCTGACGCCGAAATCGTCGTGGTTCACCGATCTGACGGCAGCGGGACCACCTGGGTCTGGAGCGATTATCTCTCCCGCATCAGCTCTGAATGGTCGAAGGCGCTCGGCCGCGGTACGACCCTTCATTGGCCCGTCGGTAATGGCGCGGAACGCAATGAGGGTGTTGCGCAGACCGTACGCAGCACGCCGAATTCACTCGGCTATGTTGAACTGACCTATGCCATCCAGAACCAGCTCGGCTACGGCAGCGTGCGGAACCGTTCCGGCGCTTTCGTTCGAGCCGATCTCGATTCGGTAGCCGCGGCTGCCCGTGGCGCGGCCCCGACTGATCGCACCGCATCCATCGTCGACTCAGCAGACAAAGATGCCTACCCGATTTCGGCCTTCACATGGCTGGTGATTCGAGACGAGAATACAGATCCTGCCAGACACGCAGCTCTCATCGAATTACTTCGCTGGGCGCTCACTTCCGGACAGAAGGAAAGCTCCGCCCTTGGTTACGCGCCCCTCCCGCGCAATATTGCGGAGAAACAGCTGCAAGCAGTTCAATCCCCTTCGGCTCACCGGTAGAGTAGAGGCCTCGCTGCTGCGAAAGCGCCAGAAAGAATTCCTCGATCTCCCTCATCCCTTAGTGCATCCGTCGAAGCTGCACGGCATTCGGTTGCTGATCAGCCCAATGATCAGCGGCCTCGTTCTGGGCGGCATCGGCCGCACCGTGCGCCACCGCGGGCCGCACTCCGGTTCAAATCGAGAGTTTTGGCCCCGGTTTCATCTTTGCTTTTGGCATGGCGTTGACCCGGCTTCTGATGGTGCGCTGACGCATTGATTCGGGAGTAACCTTCCGCCCCGCATCGTAGCGTCTCTTGGTCTGACCCTCCGCTAAAATGGAAATGAGAGCCCCAAAACCATGCAAGGTGCTGTGATCAGCCACGAAACTGCCCCGCCGCCCGTGTCTTCAAACGGCAGCGCGCGGCACATCATCGGCTTCACCGCCCTCAGTTTCGTGGTCTATCTCGCGATAGGACTGCCTCTCGCGATTCTGCCCGAGTACGTTCACCTGCGCCTCGGCTACCATGCCTCGCTCGCCGGACTCGTCGTGAGCGTTCAATACATCGCCACTTTTCTCAGCCGTCCGTGGGCTGGTCGCATCTCCGACCGCAAGGGCGCGAAAATCTCCGTGCTCTGGGGGATGGGTGCATGTACGCTCAGCGGCCTGCTCCTGCTCGCCGCGGCTGCGGTGCATCGCAACCCCCTATGGCTTAGTCTCACCATCCTGATCGCCAGCCGCCTGGTGCTTGGCGTTGGCGAAAGCCTTGGTTCCACCGGTGCAACCCTGTGGGGCATCTCCAGCGCCGGGCCCGAATACACCGGCAAGGTCATCTCTTACAACGGTGTCAGCACCTATGGCGCGTTGGCCCTCGGAGCGCCTCTCGGCGTGATCCTCGAAACCCGCTTCGGCCTTGAGTCAGTGGCGCTGCTCACCATCATCGTTTGCGCTGCCGCCTATGCCTGGGCTGCGGTCAAGCAGCCTGTAGCGGTAACGGCCGGCGAACATCTGCCGTTCAAGAGCGTCCTCGGTCGCGTTATGCCACACGGCATGGGACTCGCACTCGGCGGCGTTGGTTACAGCGCTCTCGCCACATTCGTGACCTTGTTCTATGCAAGCCGCCACTGGAACGGCGCGGCGCTTTGCCTCACGGCCTTCGGCACAGCGTTCATTGTCGCCCGGCTTCTGTTCATCCGGTCCATCGGGCACTTCGGCGGATTCCCCGTAGCGAAAGCCTGCCTGATCGTCGAATCTCTAGGAGTCTTCGTGCTATGGCTATCTGTCTCGCCGTGGATGGCCTTTATGGGAGCGGCTCTTGCCGGGGTTGGCTATTCGCTTGTTTTTCCAGCCCTGGGAGTGGAAGCTGTCGAGCGCGTCCCGGTCGAGAATCGCGGAACTGCCCTCGGCGTTTACACCGTCTTCGCCGACGTCTCCTTCTTCATGGTCGGCCCGGTTGCCGGAGCCGTCATTGGCGCATTCGGCTACAGCAGTGTTTTTCTCCTTGCGCTGATCTCCGTCCTCGCCGCTCTCGGCATCGTGTTCGCTCTGTCACGAAGAAAGCTGGCGGTGATCTCGTTCCCGTTGGCGGAAGGGCTGAATGCCCCAACGTTGGCGAAGTCAAGAGTGGGAGACCGCAAGCCTCAAACCGAATCCTGCTGACTCGCTAACCCGCTAACCGCGCGCCAGCGTCGCGAACGCGTGAAGCGCGCTAACTCGGCTAACTGAACTCCGATAAACTGACCCTGTGGCGCCTTCCTTCCACATCGAGAACTTTGGTTGCCGCGCGGCCCGCGCCGATGGCGAGGCCATAGCCGCCCTCCTGCGTTCGGACGGCGCCACGGAGGATCGAATCGGCGCAGCCGACGTGGTGATCGTCAATACCTGCAGCGTCACTGCCGAAGCTGATCGCGAAGCGCGTGCCTATATCCGTCGCGCACATCGACTCAATCCCGATGCCCGGATCATCGCTACGGGCTGCTACGCCCAGCGCGCTCCCGCAGAACTTGCCGCGCTTCCAGGAGTCGCGGCCGTTATCGGAAATAGCCACAAAGCCCTCGCGCCAGAGATTGCCCTTGGATTCCTGAAGTCTTGCTCTCACCCGCAGAAGCGAGACGAGCTGATTCAGATTGAGGCGGCGCAAGCCGCGGCTGCCGCACCGCAGGTGCTTGCCGATGACACCTTCGCGCACTCGTTCCTCGAAGAAGCGCCGATCGTTCCGGGGGTGCAGACGCGCCCCAACCTCAAGATCCAGGAGGGTTGCTCCAACCGCTGCTCTTTCTGCGTTATTCCGCAGACACGCGGCAACTCCCACAGCCTCCCAGCCGCCTCGATCTTCGAGCATGTGCGCAGCTTCGTCGCTGCCGGCGGCAATGAAATGGTTCTCTCCGGAATCAATCTTGGCCGCTGGGGCCGTGACTTGAAGGGTGAAAGCCAATGCGAGAAGGGTACGGGCTTCAGCCCGTACGTTGCCGCCTCAAAAGTGAATGGGGCGTCAGCCCCTGAGGGGATTCAACCGCGCACCCTCTCCGCTCTTGTCCGCGCCATCTTCGAACAAACAACTCTGCCACGTCTCCGCCTCAGCTCGATCGAGCCCATGGACTGGGATGCCGACCTCATCGCCGTTATGCGCGAGTTCGCCGGTGGCCGACTCGCGAGACACGCCCACCTTCCGCTCCAGTCCGGCTCCGACTCCGTCCTTCGCCGCATGCACCGCCGCTATCGCCCCTGGCACTACGCTGAGAAGATCGAGGAGCTGCTTCGAGCTGCTGGTCCCGCACTCACGCTTGGTGCAGACGTCATGGCAGGCTTCCCCGGCGAGACCGACCGCGAGTTTCAGGAGTCGTACGACTTTATCCGCGGCCTTCCCTTTGGCTACCTGCATCTCTTCCCGTTCTCTCCGCGCCCCGGCACCCGTGCATGGGCATTTCACGCCGAGTCTCCCGTTTCCCCGCGTGTAGTTGACGAGCGGATCGCCGCCCTCCGCGCCCTCGCCGCGGAAAAGACCCGCTGTCATCGCGCTCAATTCATTGGGACCGAGTTGGAAGCCATCACTCTCCACACCCGGCCTGAGCTGGCGGCATCGGGAAGCACATCCGCACTGAGTGAGAACTTCCTTCCGGTTGCACTGTGCGCCTCGCTCTCGGCCAACCTACTGGTCCGCATCCAGGTTGACGGCCTAGCTGACGACAACACGGTGCTTGCATCTCTCGCGCTGTCGAGCTCCGATGACGGCCGTTCTCAAGTGGGGAAAAACCTGTTCTCAATCGATCCCGTTCTCGAAAGCGTCCTCTAGAACCGGACCGCCGTGGGCGGCCTGTGCATCAGACCAGTGCTATACTCAGTGTGCGTTCAAGCGCTTTCGAAGAATTCCGGAGACTCACCGGATCCGGGCGCACGACGTCCTTGGAGGATGTACCATCGCAATCGACAAACGCTCGGCAAAGTCCTTTATCCGCATCAACGATCGCATTCGCGCCCGCGAAGTTCGCGTGATCGACGAAAACGGCGAACAACTCGGCATCCTGGCTCCCTTTGAAGCGCTCCGCATAGCTCGTGAGCGCGGACTCGACCTCGTCGAAGTCTCACCCAACGCCGTCCCGCCCGTCTGCCGCATTCAGGACTATGGCCGCTTCCTCTATGAGAAGGAAAAATCTGAGCGCGCCGCTCGCAAAAAGCAGAAGGTCATCACGGTCAAGGAGGTCAAGTTCTCCGTTACCGTCGACGACCACGACTACCAGACCAAAAAGAATCAAGCCGTCAAGTTTCTGCAGGGTGGCGACAAGGTCAAGGCGAGTCTCCGCTTCCGCGGCCGCCAGATGGCGCACCGAGATCTCGGCTACAACATCATCAACCGCCTCATTCAGGACATCGGTGACGTAGCGGTTGTTGAGTTCATGCCGCGCATGGAAGGGACTATCCTCCACGCGATCCTCGCACCCAACAAGCGCCCCGAAGCCCAGAAGAAACCGCAGCCGCCTACCCCACCGCAACAGCCCCCCCGCCCGCCCGCACCACCGGCACAATAACCTACGATCTCGAATTAAGGCTGGGTGCCCCATCCATGACGAAGTCATGGGTGGGCAACCACGGACCCCGAACCAGGACCTGCTAACTTGCTAACGGCACGTCAGCGCCGCCGACGCGCTAACTCCGCTTTTCCGTTGTATGCTGACCGCATGCTTCGTCTCAGACTGGCAGTTCTTCCCTTCGTCTGTCTTGCGTCCGTCGCGGCCCACCAGTTGATCGCCCAGTCGACCGCACCATCAACCGTAGCTGCGCAAGCTTCTCCTCACTTTCCCACGAACGAAGACCTGCGTCACATCAAGGCGCTCTCCGCTCCGCTGCTCTCGCCCGACGGCAAGCAGATACTCTTCACCGTCACGCACGCAACCGCCGACGGCGCCGCCAGCCATCTGTGGACCGTTCCGGTCCCCGGAACGAGCGACGACAAAGCCCGCCAGCTGACCTTCTCTCCTCCAGCCGACAAGCGCGGCGAGCACGACGCGCAATGGGCGCCGGACAGTTCTGCCGTCTTCTTTCTTGCCAGGCGCGGCGATCACACGCAGCTCTTTCGTCTCGACCTCCGCGGCGGCGACGCATCGCCTTATGACCTCAAGATTGTTCCGCCGGTCGACGTCTCCAAGGACAAGGACGCCATCAATCCTCCGGCCAAGCCGGAATCCGGCGACAAAAAAGAAGCGGCGGTAAAGGACAACAAGAAGCCAGACGACAAGAAACCTGCCGAAACAAAGTCTGAGCCAGTTCCGATTGATGTTGCCGGCTTCGCCATCAGTGACGACGGCAAATACCTCGCGCTCTGGGCACACGATCCCGAGACACCCGGCGAAAAGAAGCAAAAGGAAGCGAAGATCGACGCCTCGTGGGTTAACCACGAGCGCCACCTCTCGCGCATCTATCTTGCCGCCCTCAAAGCGGACGGCGGGATCGAGGGAGATCTGAAGGCCATCGATGCTCCAGCAGACGTTCGCCGTGGCCTCTGGTCTCCCGCCGACGACAAACTGCTCGTCTTCATCGAGGCTCCCAATGAGGCTTCCGACCTCGGTCCCGCTGGCGGCGCCTGGATCGTGGATGCATCCGCGCCGATAAAGCCCACGAAGCTGGAGTCCGTTCCGGCGACTGTGGGTGGCGGTGCGTGGGCTGCCGATGGCAGCTCCATCGTCTTCGCTGCGGCCACGCCCGGCGACGCACCCCCCGGCTACGACGACCTCTACGCTCTCGACCCGGCCACACCGACCGCGAAGCCGCTGGATCTGACCCGCGGCTTCAAAGGACAACTTCGCGGGCAGGGCCTGTTCTTCACTCCCGAAGGGTCGCTGATCGCTCCTGCCGCAGTCGGTACGCGCAACACTGTCGTGCGCATTGCTGTTGACGGCAAAACACAACCGACCCCCATCGAACTCGGCGCTGCCGTCGTCTCAGGCCTCAATACCAATCGCAAACAGACAGGCTGGGTCTGGCTTGCAGACTCCGGCGGCCACCCCGCGCGCCTCTGCTACGCTGCCAAACTCGGAGATCCGTGCACCGCCCTGCCGACTCTCGACCTTGCGCCCGACCATCTCCGCACAGTCGAGCCGCGGGTCGTGCATTGGCCCGCCGGGCAGGGAAGTCCCTTCGTGATCGAAGGTCTTCTCTATCTACCGCCCGATACTGGCTCCGCCAAGATCCCGCTCATTGTCGATGTCCACGGCGGTCC